>Ga0209631_10000178_pt1 | contig 85803 bp, 78 predicted proteins | sample COG_08_FD_184752 | JGI IMG/M metagenome (GOLD analysis project Ga0209631, IMG submission 184752) | Pelagic Microbial community sample from North Sea - COGITO 998_met_08 (SPAdes) (version 2) | ecosystem: Environmental > Aquatic > Marine > Neritic zone/Coastal water | place: Helgoland, sampling...
GGCCGCTCACCATCCGACCGCCTGCACCGACCCCTGCTGGTCGGCAGCCTCCCGCTACTTCTTCGCGGACTTCTTCTTCGCGGCAGGCTTCTTCTTCGCAGCAGGTTTTTTCTTCGCCGCAGCCTTTTTCCCGGCCGCAGCCTTTTTCCCGGCCGCAGCTTTCCTTGCAGGAGCCATCGTGCTGCCCGAACGACCGCGTTCTACGTTCGCGAGTGCGACGTCGATGACGTCATCGAGCGTCTCGGCGAGATGGAATACGATCCGTTCCCGCACATCCGCCGGGATATCCTCGAGATCCGCTTCGTTGTCGATCGGGACGATGATCTCCCGTATGCCGGCACGGACAGCGCCGAGCACCTTCTCCTTCACCCCGCCAATCGGCAGAACACGGCCTGTGAGCGTCAGTTCACCGGTCATCGATACGTCACGACGGACCTTCCGCCCCGATACCGCTGATACGAGTGCCGTCGCCATCGTAATGCCCGCAGAGGGGCCGTCTTTCGGGATCGCACCAGCAGGCACGTGGATGTGGATATCACGCCCCTGGAGTCCTCCCTCCGGGATGCCCAGCCGCTTGGAATTCGCCTTGGCGAAGGACAATGCCGCTCGTCCGGACTCCTTCATGACGTCCCCGAGCTGGCCAGTCAGGACGAAGCCGCCCTCACCCGGCATGACGCTCGCTTCGACGAACATGATGTCGCCACCCATGGGCGTGTAGAACATGCCAGTCGCTACACCGCGCGTATCGACCTCGGCCATCCGCTCAGGGTGCACCCGTGGGCGCCCGAGGAGGTCACGCACATCATCGGGCGTCGCATCAATCTCGTCCAGCTTACCACCCGCAATCCGCCGGGCGACCTTACGCGCGAACTTGCCGACCTCACGCTCGAGCTGCCGAACTCCGGCCTCCCGCGTATAGCTCTGAACAATCGTGAGGATCGCGTCGTCCTGCATCGCGAGCTCCGCCTCGGTGAGGCTGTTCTCCTTCCGCTGACGCTTCAGCAGGTACCGCTTCACGATCTCGAGCTTCTCCACCTCCGTGTAACCTGAGAAATCCACCCGCTCCATGCGGTCGAGCAGCGGTCCAGGAATCCGGTCCAGATAGTTCGCTGTCGCGACGAACAACACCTCGGACAAGTCGAACGGAATGCCGAGGTAGTGATCGACAAAGGTCGAGTTCTGCGCCGGATCCAGGACCTCAAGAAGCGCGGAACTCGGGTCGCCCTGGAAGGAGACACCGAGCTTGTCGACCTCGTCGAGCAGGAAAACGGGGTTCTTCGACTTCGCCTGACGCATACCCTGAATGATCCGTCCGGGCATTGCTCCGACATAGGTGCGCCGGTGCCCACGGATATCCGCCTCGTCGCGCGCTCCACCCAGAGAGATGCGCACGTACTTACGTCCCAGCGACCGCGCGATGGACTGAGCGATCGACGTCTTGCCGACGCCCGGAGGGCCGACGAACAGAAGGATCGGACCGCGACCCGCGGAGACGATCTCATCGCTCCCGTCGGTCTTCTCGGCATCCTCGCTCTCTGCAGCCCGATCGAGGGCCAGCTTGCGCACGGCCAGGAACTCGAGGACGCGGTCCTTCACGTCTTCAAGACCGTAGTGGTCGTCGTGGAGGATCTCTTCCGCCTTGGCGAGATCGATCTTCTCCTCCGATCGCTCGTTCCAGGGCAGCTCGGTAACCCACTCCAGGAAGGTGCGGATCACCTGGTACTCAGCCGACTGCGGGCTCGTGCGTTCGAGTCGCCTCAGCTCGCGATCGACCTCCGTCCTCTGTTCTTCGGAAAGCTCGAGTTCAGCGATGCGCTTTCGCATCTCCTCGACGTCGTCACGCTCCTCCTCTTCGCCAAGCTCCTTCTGGATTGCCTTGAGTTGCTCGCGCAGGAGCATTTCACGTTGTCTCTCACCCAGCTCTGACTGGACCTTGGCCTGGATGTCTTCCTGAGCGTCGATCCGGGCAAGCTCACGTTCAACCGCCATGAGGCAGGCACGCATTCGCTCTTCGTCATCGAGAAGCTCCAGCAACTCCTGCTTGTCGGACGTTTCCAGCTCGAGATAGAACGCGACCAGATCCGCAAAGGGGCCTGGCTCTTCCACACCCTGAATGAGCTGATTGAGGGCTTCGGCAGGGACGCCGCGCCGCGTACCGAGTTCTGCTGCTCGATCACGCAGTTCACCGTCGAGCGCCTGGAAGGCGGGATCCGCGTCGTTGCGCGGCTCCGTCGTATCCATGTCCATAAGGACGGCGTGCAGCATGGCCTCGCCCTCCTGGTGATACGACATGACCTGGGCACGACCCTCACCCTGGACGAGAAGCTGCACACCGCCGCGAACACGGTGCGTCTGGATGATCCGGACGATCGTGCCCACGGAGTAAAGATACTCCGGCGCAGGATCATCGACGTTCTCTCGTTGCGCGACTGCAAAGAGTCGCCGGTCCCCGTCCAGAGCCTCCTGGACGGCTTCTACCGTACCCGGGCGCCCAGCCGAAATCGGCACAGCAACACCCGGATAGACGACGGTATCGCGAAGGGGTAGGACCGGCAGCGTAAAACGCTCAGCCGTCGGTTCTTCATTCTTCGTTTCCTCAGAGCCATTGGCTCCAGGAGGAAGCTCCTGGTCAGACAGGGTCAGACTCCAGCGTTGGTTGAGCTCACTGAGCAGTGCGAGACGCGTGCCATAATCAGGGGTCGATTTCGTGCCGCATGTGCAGGTATGCCTGCCACTTTGGCGCGCGTGAAGCTCGCCCGTCCCGCCACTTTTTCGCCTCGACGGCGGCAGTTAGGTTGGCACCTAGACTCTCCTCGCGCCACCGGCGGAGGCCCTGCCATTAGCATCGCACTCGATGGGATCACATGGTTTCGCGGATCATCCGTGCGCATTCGACGGTTGGGGGTCGAAATCCATGTGGACCCACTTGCGGTAGACGAGGACTCCGAGGCAGACGTGGTGCTGCTCACGCACCCCCACTTCGACAATTTTTCCGAAGACGACATCGCGCGAGTCAGGGGTCCCAACACGGTCCTGATCGCACCGACGTCCATGAAGAAGCAGCTCGATGACGCCGACCACTTCATGCGTCCGGGCGACATGCTCCAGCTCGACGGCTTCGACGTGCTCGCCGTCCCGGCGCACAACGTCGACAAGAAATTCCACAGGTCCGAGGATGGCTGGCTCGGCTATGTCTTTACCATCGGCGACACAACCTACTATCACGCCGGGGATACGGACTTCCTTCCATCCATGTACGGAATCCGATGCGACATCGCGTTCCTGCCCGTCGGGGGTCACTACACAATGGGTGTCGAGGAGGCGGCCAGAGCGGGGGAGGCGTGTGGCGCTGAGGTCCTCGTGCCCATTCACTGGGGTGAGCCGCACGGCACCGACGAGGACATCGAACGCCTGCGTGCGCTCTTCCCACGGACCGTCTCGATTCTACAGCGAGGATGACAACCTCCAGCGATTCCGTCGGGCTCGACGCAGAATCCTTCACCCGGCCATCCGTTCAGGGCCGATCTCCAGACAGACACCATCATGTACCGACTTTCTGTTGTCCCCGCTCTCCTCGCAGTCACTATGCTCGCACCGTTCGCGCTTGAGGCTCAGATGACATCGCGCACGACTGGTCCCGTTCGCAGCCCCGCCACGTATTCTGGGCGATCTACCGTCTACGCCCCTAACGACATCGTGGCCACCAGCCAGCCTCTGGCCACGACGACCGCCCTCGAGATCCTGGCCGCGGGTGGTAACGCGATCGACGCTGCGGTGGCAGCCGCCGCAGTGCTCAACGTGACGGAGCCCCACATGACCGGCATGGGCGGCGACATGTTCGCAATCCTGTGGGATGCGGGCGCGGGGCGTCTTGTCGGCCTCGACGCATCCGGCAAGTCCGGCTCGAACGTCGACGTGGCCGCGATCATGGCCGAGGAGGACCCCCGTGTGCCAGGCTCCGGGCCTCGCTCCGTGACGGTGCCCGGAGCCCTTTCAGGGTGGAGCACGCTGGTAGAGACCTATGGCACGATGACGCTTGCGCACGTGTTGGCGCCCGCCATTCGCATCGCCGAGGAGGGCTTCCCGGTCACGCCCATCATCGCCCAGGACTGGGCCGGCACGGTGAACGGCCTCCGCCGGGACGAAGGCGCCGCCGCCACGTTCCTGATCGACGACGCGGCGCCGCAAGCCGGCGACTGGTTCAGCAACCCGGATCTCGCACGGACCTTCCAGCGTGTTGCCGACGGAGGACCCGAGGTCTTCTACGGCGGTGAGCTGGGTCGCGAGATCGTCGACGGTCTCGCCGAGCTCGGGGGCTATCTGACCCTCGAAGACCTGGAGAACCACGAGCCCCGCTGGGTCGAACCGCTGAGCATCGACTACAAGGGCTATACCCTCTGGGAGCTGCCCCCAGCCGGTCAGGGTATCGCGGCGCTCCAGATGCTGAAGATGCTCGAGGGGTACGACTTCTCGACGATGGAGCACAATTCGGCCGAGTACCTGCACACGCTGATCGAGGCGAAGAAGCTCGCCCACGCCGACCTCAGTCGGTATATCGCCGACCCGGACCACATGGACGTCCGGCCCGGGGCGATGCTCGACGCCAACTACCTCGCCGGACGGGCGAGTCTGATCGACCCGTCACAGGCGGCAGACCGGCCTGAGCCGGGTCACCTGGCGACGGACTCGGAGACGATCTACCTGACCGTGGCGGATCGGCACGGCAACATGATCTCGTTCATCAACTCGATCTTCGGTTATTTCGGATCACGGACCGTCGTCCCCGGCACGGGACTCGTGCTGCAGAACCGGGGAGCTGGCTTCACGATCGAGGACGGTCACCCGAACCAGATCGCCCCGAACAAGCGACCACTCCACACGATCATCCCGGCGTTCGTCACACGCGACGGCCAGCCGTGGCTTTCGTACGGTGTCATGGGTGGATCCATGCAGCCGCAGGGACACGTCCAGGTGCTGCTCAACCTCGTCGAGTACGACATGGACGCGCAGGAAGCCATCGATGCGGCCCGCTTCCGTCACTTTTCCGGCACCCAGGTCGCGATCGAAAACCTCGACCCCGAGGTGGCGGCACAGCTCGAAGCGCTCGGTCACGAGCTGCGTGACCCGGAGGGCGTAGCGTTCGGAGGGGGGCAGGCCATCCTGCGGCTGCCGCGCGGTTGGGCGGCAGGATCCGATCCGCGCAAAGACGGAATGGCGGCCGGCCGTTGACCCCGCACGATGAGTTCATCATCCCCTTCGAGGAGCTCCCGGAGGGCTTCGCCAAGACGATCGAAGATCCGCCCGACATGCCGGTAGCGCCTCGGGCGGCGGCGACCATCGTCCTGCTTCGGGACGGTGAGGGTGGCATGGAAGTGCTCCTCATGCGCCGGAGCCGGAAGGCCGGATTCGTGCCGGGTGCGTACGTCTTCCCCGGGGGCCGTGTCGACAACTCCGACGCCCTCCCCGGGGTCGTCTCGCTGCTGGATGACCTGGATACCGATACGGCGCGCGATCGCCTCGAGCACGACGGTGACCCACCAGCGATCGCCTATTACCTCGCAGCACTCCGAGAAGCATTCGAGGAGACGGGCATTATGGTCGGGCTCCGCGCCGACGGATCTGCGCCCGCCACCGCAGCGGAAGACCCGGCCATCGATGAGATTCGCGATGCGCTCATGGGCGACCGGCTGAGCTTTGAGGAGGCGATCGCGCGCATGGAATGCCGGATCGCAGGCGACGCCATCGAGTACATCGCGCACTGGATCACCCCCGAACCAGAGCCAAGGCGCTACGACACCCGCTTCTTCGCGGCGAAGGTGCGACCTGGCGCGACCGCAATCGTCGACCCACGAGAGATGACGGACGCGCTCTGGCTCTCGCCACGGGAAGCACTCGGACGACTGGATCGTGGTGAGCTCCCGATGGTCTTCCCCACAATCAAAACGATCGAGGCACTGTCGCGATACGAGTCTGCCGACGACGCACTGGAGGGGTACGGCGCAGAACCGGTCCGTACGATTCTGCCCACTCTCGTCGTGACGCCGACCGGGATCGGCCTGGACATCGGGGACGACGCCTGACGGACCTTTTTCCTTGCTCCGTGCGAAACACCGTTGAGTGTTGCCCGAATGGGAGGGATCCGCGATTCCCCCATCATCACCGTCCGAAGCGAGGAGTGGCCTCCGGGCCTGTCCATGAGATGATACGCTTTCTTCTGCATTCCACACTCGCCGCCGCCCTGGCGCTGAGCCAGACAGCCCCTGCGTCCGCCCAGGATCTCGGCGCGGCCCCGCTCGAGGTGCTGTACGGATTCACACTCATCGACGGCCGCGGTGGACCGCCCATCGAGGACGCCGCCATGGCGATCCGCGGCAACGAGATCCTGACCGTCTCGAGCCGGCGTGAGCTGCTGTCCGGCCCGGACGCACCTCGCGACGCAGTCGCCATCAATCTGGGTGGGGGATTCGTGATCCCCGGTCTCATCGACTCGCACGTACACCTCGCCACGGCGCCGAATCGTGAACGCGCCGAGGCCGAGCTGTACCGCATGCTGTACGCGGGCATCACGGGAGTCCGTGACATGGCGGGGGACGGCAGGGCCCTGGCCGGTCTGGCTCGAGATTCACGCCTTGGCGTGATCGACGCCCCCGACGTCTACTTCGCGGCGCTCATGGCTGGGCCCTCCTTCCTGGCAGATCCGCGTCCCCAGTCCTCGGCAGCCGGGGAAACCGCGGGCGAGGTACCGTGGATGCAGGCGATCACAAGCGAGACCGATCTGGTCACCGCAGTAGCACGAGCGAAGGGCACCTACGCGACAGGCGTCAAGGTCTACGCAAACCTCGAGCCCGAGATCGTGAGGGACATCACGACGGAGGCTCACCGCCAGGGCATGCGCGTGTGGGCACACAGCATGGTCTTCCCGACGCGTCCACTCGAGGTCGTCAACAGCGGGGTGGATGTGGTCTCCCACGTCTGTCGCCTCGCGTGGGAAGGCATGGCCGAAGCGCCCACCGAATACCATCACGACCAGGTACCTCCGTACGGTAATCTCGACGCCGAATCGGCCATCTTCACCGAGCTGTTCGACGCCATGCAGGTTCACGGAACCATTCTCGACGCGACGCTCGCCATGTACGCCCGCGCCGCCGAGGACCCCGACAACCCGCTCTCGGACCGGTGCGACGTGGACTTCGCCCGCGCGCTCGTCGGGCAAGCGCACCGCCAAGGCATCCCCATCATCGCGGGCACGGATTTCTCGACGCCACCATCAGACCCGTACCCAGCCCTCCACGGGGAGCTCGAGCAGCTGGTTAATTTCGGAGGTCTCTCTGCGATGGCTGCGATCGAGTCGGCAACTCGGGTCGCAGCGGAAGCGATCGGTGTCTCCGACAAGCACGGGGTCCTCGAGCATGGCCGGCCCGTGACCTTCGTACTGCTGGACCGGAATCCGCTCGAGGACATCGGCAACGTTCGGTCCGTGAAGGCCGTGTGGAAGAACGGTAAGCGTTTCGAGCGCTCGGCCTACCGGGCCCCGGCCACCGAAGAAGAGGTGCGCGCCCGGCAGACCGTCGTGCGGGGACCGGCATCCGCCCAACAGGCGCTCGACCAGTGGATCGCCATGTGGCGGCGCTACGACCTCGACGCGGTCGGCGACGTGTTTCTACAGGACCCCGCACTGACCTTGTTCGCGTCCGGCGGGGGCTGAGTCAGGATGGTCATGAAGCAGCCCACGCCCTCCCGACCCTGCGCGGCACTGCTCGCCTCACTGGTGGTCATCGCGCTGTCTGGGTGCACACAGCTGTCCGAATCCGAGAATCAACGACTGCGAGAGGCGGAGCTGACCGCCCGCTCGCTCATGGCGGCGTGGGAGAGCGCCGACCGAGAGCTGATCGAGGATCTGTTCTGGCCCGAGGCCACCTATGACGACTTCCCGAATCAGCATACGTACCAGGGCATCCAGGAGATTGTCGCATACGTCGACGCCATGCATGCCTGGGCCGACGACGTCTACATGAACGTCGGGAAAGTGCACGTGACCTCGAGCGGTGCGGTGATCGAGTGGGTCTTTTCGGCGATCCAGGCCCGACCGATGGGCGCGGTCAGCGTCGGCACCGGAGCCGAGGTTGTCACGAACGGAGTCACGGTGATCGAGTTTCAGGGTGACCGGATCATTCGGGCGGCCGACTACGCCGACACGGCTCCCATGATGCTCCAGTTAGGCGGTCGCATCGAGCTCCCCGGGGGTGAAGTACTCGAGATGGAAGAAGCTCCGTCACGGTGATCGGGGCTTGATGCCGAAGCCCCCGATGTAGAACCGGAGCAGACCTACATCTGCCGGTAAGCCGGCCCGCTCCCGCCCTCGCGCGGCGTCCACCGCGGTCCGAGCACATCGGTCGCCTTGCAGTCCACACAGTTCGGCGCATTGACCACCAGCTTGTCCCCGTCCCGCTCGTAGACGCCGGCCGGACAGAGGTGCACATACATCTCCGCGACCTCGGGGCTCACGTCCTCGCCCACGATCAGGTGTGACGGGATGTCGTCCCGTGTCTGGTTCCCAGACTTGTAGACCGCATCGACCTTAGAGAAGGTCAGCTTCCCGTCGGGAACGAACGGGTCCGCCTCACCTTCGAGCCGCTTAGGATCAGCCGCGTCCTCCTCGATGGAGATCTTCCCACCCGGGAACGCCCCCTTCGTAAGAGTCATCAGCCCGGCCTTCGCACCGCCGGAGAAGAATCCGCCTTTGAACGCCAGACGCATGTTCCGGCGTTCTTTGAGGTCTTTCATGATCACGCTGTCATCTACGGCGGTCGTGTAGCCAGCCAGGGCATCCGCAGAGGCGTCATCCTTCTTCAACGCTTCGAAGATTTGGCGGGCGGCCATGATTCCGGAATGCATCGCGTAGTGGATGCCCTTCAGAGAGGAGACTTCTACGTAGCCCGCTGCGTCTCCGATCACGATCAGGCCGTCACCATGACGACGCTCGGCGACCGAGTAATACCCACCTTCAGGAATCGTCTTAGCCCCCCACTCGATCATCTCACCGCCTTCGAGAATCCCACGAAAGAGTGGATGCAGCTTCATCCGTTGCAGCAGCTCATGCACGTCGAGCCGCGCGTCCCCATAGTCGAGACCGACGACGAGGCCGACCGCCACGGTGGTATCAGAAAGCGGGTACATGAAGCTGCCGCCAAACGCATCGGTCGGCAGGGGCCAGGCCATGGTGTGGATGATCCTGTCGAGCGGCTGCTTCACCTCCCAGATCTCCTTCACCCCGAGTGCGAAGATCTGGGGGTTCTCGGCCTTCACGTTCTGCCAGTCGAACCACGCCTGTGAAAGTGGACCTCGCGATCCCTCCGAGATCACGGTCACGCGGGCGGTCAGATCGACGGCAGGCATCGCGTCCGCGCTGGCTGGCTCACCATCTCGCCCGAGTCCCGAAGGCGTCGTTCGAACGCCGATCACGTTGTCGCCTTCAACAAGCAGGGAGTCGACGGGGAAGCCCGGGAACACGTTGACCCCGAGCCCTTCCGCCTGTTCACCAAGCCAGCGAACAATCTCCGAGATCGACCCGATCCAGTTGCCGTGGTTCTTCATCGTCGGTGGAGTCGGAATCCGGAAGGACTTCGACTCGGTCATGACGTAGACGGCCTCCTTCGTGACCGGCTGACGAAGCGGCAGGTCTTCGATCGAAAGATCCGGGAAGAGCTCCTTGAAGGCGCTCGGGTTCACGACAGCACCCGAGAGATTGTGCTCGCCGAGCTGGCCCGCCTTTTCCAGCACCGCGATCTCGATCTCGCCGATCCCACCCCCGTTCTCATTATCTTCCTTCACCAGCCGCGCCAGTTCGATCGCCCCCGCGAGCCCACCCGGGCCGCCACCGACGAAGACTACGTCCATCGGAATCGCTTCTTCATCGGGCTGGTCAGCAACGATGAATCGGTCACGCGGAAGGGGCGGCTGAGCATCGCGAGACCGAACGATGCTCTTGAGGACGGCTGTGCCCTCGGACATGACGACTCCAGGCTGCTGTTGAAGGGGGATCCGCGCCGTTGGACGCGTGTACCGTTTGGCCTTCAAAGGTCGCCAAGACGCGCTGTGCCCTCTACCCTCGACGCCCGTCGAACCGGACAGTACCCATGAGCCAGTCCCTCCCCTCCACTCTCGGAGAACTCACGGCCAGCGGCTACGCCCACCGCTCGGTCAAGGATGAGATGCGGCACAATCTCGTTCAGAAGCTGAAGTCGAGTGAGGAGCTCTTCCCGGGTGTGCAGGGATACGACGAAACGGTCGTGCCGCAGATCGTAAATGCGGTCCTCGCCCGCCACGATTTCATCCTTCTGGGACTGCGAGGCCAGGCGAAGAGCCGGATCCTTCGTCAGCTCGGTCTGCTCTTCGACGAGCACATCCCGATCATCTCGGGCAGCGAGGTGAACGATGACCCACTCCGCCCGATCTCCAAGTACGGACGGCAGATGATCGAGGAGCATGGTGACGCCACCCCCATCGAGTGGATCGACCGCGATGCGCGGTACGTGGAAAAGCTCGCGACACCCGACGTGACGATCGCGGACATGATCGGCGACGTAGATCCGATCAAGGCGGCTCGGGGCGGGCACATCCTCGGCGACGAGCTGACGATTCACTATGGACTGCTCCCACGCGCCAACCGCGGCATTTTTGCGATCAACGAGCTACCTGACCTGGCGGGCAAGATCCAGGTGGGTCTCTTCAACATCCTCCAGGAGGGGGACGTGCAGGTGAAGGGCTATCCGATTCGTCTCGCGCTCGACGTACTCATGGTCTTCACGGCCAACCCCGAGGACTACACGGCACGCGGAAAGATCATCACCCCGCTCAAGGACCGCATCGGAGCCGAGATCCGGACGCACTACCCGGAGGATCTCGAGATCGGTGTCGAGATCACGCGCCAGGAAGCATGGGTGGCCCGCGACGACACGTGCGTCCAGGTCCCCGACTTCCTGCAGGAAGTCGTCGAGCGGATCGCATTCCTGGGCCGGGACGACAAGCGCATCGACCAGCGTTCCGGCGTGAGCCAGCGTATGCCGATCACGGTGATCGAGACCGTGGTCTCGAATGCGGAACAGCGCGCCCTCCAGCACAGTGAAGACGTTGCCGTCCCCAGGGTCGCCGACCTCTACGCGGCGCTGCCGGCGATCACGGGCAAGATGGAGCTCGAGTACGAAGGGGAGCTGCACGGCGCCGGACGCATCGCGCGGGAGCTTATCCAGCAGGCGTGCTCTCAGGCCTTCGACGTCAGGGCAGCGGGTGCCGATGTCGACGACATCATCGACTACTTCGAGACAGGCGGGGCGCTGCAGGTCGGAGACGACTCAGCCGCGAACGCGTGCGTGCTGGGCTTCTCGACGATCCCTGGCCTGCTGGAGCTCATCAGCAACGTAGGCCTCGTCGCTGAAAGCTCGAACGACGGCCACCGGGCCGCGGCTTGTGAGCTCGTACTCGAGGCGTTGGTCGCGCAGCGTCGGATCAGCCGGAGCAGCGCAGGTTACACGCGCGCTCCGCACGAGGGACCGACGCCGGGCAAGGGACACCAGGGCTTCGACCCGCTCGGGGGACTGAACATCTAAGTCGCGTTCGCTGCGACCGAAGTCAGGTGGCCGTAGCCCAGACCCTGGCCAACGCCTGATCGAGATCGGCCCAAAGGTCCTCCACGTTCTCGAGCCCGACGGACAGGCGTAGCAGGTTGTCGCTGACTCCGGAGCCCGTCCGGTCTTCAGCTTCGACGACCCGGTGCGTCAGCAGGGCCGGCGCCTGAATCAGCGTATCGACGGACCCGAGTGAAACGGCCGGAGTGATCAGTCGAAGCTGTTCGACAATCGCTGCCGCGGTGGACGTCCCTCCACGTACGCAGAAGGAGAGGACGGAGCCCGGTCCACGCATCTGACGTCCGACCAGCTCGGCATCGCCCTCGGTATAGCCGGGAAAGTGGACCGATGTGACTGCCACGTGAGCCGCCAGTCGTTCCGCCAGCTTGATGGCGTTCGCCTGCTGTTGGCGCACCCGGACCGGGAGGGTCTGAAGGCCCCGGTGCAGGAGGTACCCGCCCAGTGGGTGCAGCAGACCTCCGGTGACCATCCGGACCTGTCGGAGTCGTGCCGCCCACTCCTCAGAACAGGCGATGATCCCGCCCATGACGTCCCCATGCCCGCCCAGGAACTTGGTCGCGCTGTGCAGGACGAGGTCGGCTCCCTGGGCGGTAGGGTTCTGGAGAATGGGCGTCGCGAAGGTGGAGTCGACCGCGAGTGCCGCCGAGGCGCCCACGTGCAGTCGAGCGGCCTTCACCTGTCGAGCGACAGCCTCGATATCGAGCAGCTCGAGGGTGGGGTTGGCCGGTGTCTCGATGAAGACCAGCCCGGTATCCGGGCGGATGGCCTCACCCACCTCTTCAGCGTCGACCCACGACACTTCGGTGCCGAGCAGGCCGGTGGAGAGCAGGTGGTCCGTGCCGCCATATACGGGACGGACCGCGACCACGTGGGGACGCCGCGTCGATTCCGTGGCGCTCGTAGCAATCAGCAGAGCCGACGTCGCCGCCATGCCCGAGGAGAACGCAACGGCAGCATCGGCTCCTTCGAGTTGCGCGAGCGCGTCCTCGAATCGTGCGACCGTAGGATTGTGCAGTCGGGCGTATACCGGGTTGGGAGCGTCATGCGCGCCCTCGAGCAAGGAGTCCATCGACTCGGCCACAGACGACGAGCGGTGGAACCCGTATGTCGTCGACAAGTCGATCCCGGGAACGTGAGGAATGCCATGATCGACGCCGGACTCGGCGGCCTGCGCCCAATCCGTGGGTGTTTCGCCTCGGGCAGCTCGTACTGCTGTCGTTTCCATGAGCATGACAGATCTCTCCGCTCGACCGTTGGTATTCATCGAGGATTGGTTGCTGATTACGATGTTAACTAGCAACTTATTCGTCGTATATGCCACTTGGCCGCATTATTTGCGTCATATGACCACCGAACCCGCAGTTGACCGAATCGACCGAGCGATTCTGACCCATCTGGCGAAGAATGCTCGGATGACCAACAAGGAACTCGCCTCAGAGGTGGGACTCTCCCAGTCCGCCTGCCTCGAGCGGGTGCGACGCCTGAACGACCTCGACATCATCCGAGGTACCCATGTGGACGTAGACCCCGCAGCGTTCGGGATCGGGCTCCAGGCGATGGTCGCAGTGCAGCTGAAGCGTCACACACGCAGCGCCGTCGCACGGTTCGAGCAGAGTGCGATCACACTGCCTCAGGTGGTAGCGCTCTATCATCTGACGGGCCGGATGGACTACGTGGTCCATGCCGTGGCGCAGGACATGGATCACCTTCGCGACTTCACGCTCGACGCAATCACGTCGCTACCGGACGTCTCCCGGGTAGAGACGTCCCTGCTCTTCCGAGCAACCAAGAAGCAGGTCTGGCCTAACCTCACGGAAGAGGACTGAGGCCTACTTCCCCCCGTCCACCGGTAGCACGACACCCGAGATCCAGCTGGCCTGCTCGGAGGCCAGGAAGAGGACCGCATGGGCGATGTCGGCGGGCGTGCCCAGGTGCTTGAGGGCGATCCCGTCGAGCAGTTGCTGCTGACCGTCGGGGCCGAGGGCCTCCCACTGACGCTCGGTCGCCGGGTTCGAGAGCACGAAGCCCGGCGCGACATTGTTCACCGTGATGCCCCACGGACCGAGCTCATGCGCCAGCTGGCGGGTGAGCCCGATCTGGCCGGCCTTTGCCGAAGCATACGCCTGGATGCCCGTTTTACTGATCCCGAGCCCTGCCCCGCTCGAGATGTTGATGATTCGACCGCTCCGGGCCTCCTTCATTGCCGGCGAGACCGCCTGGGCGGTCCAGAATGCAGCCGACTGGTTCACCGAAACGATCGCCTGCCACTCTTCGACGGACACCTGTTCGAGGGGCTGCCCGACCTGCCCGAGCACACCTCCGGCGTTGTTCACGAGGACGTCGATACGACCTGTGCGCGCCCATGCCGATTGGACCCATGCCTCGACCTCGACCCGGTTCGTGACGTCTACCTTCGCCACGTCACCGTGCTCACCCAGGAGCTGTAGCGTCTCACCCAGCTCGCGCTCGACGACGTCGCACGCGAATACCCTCGCCCCCCTCGTCGCGAAGGCGGCCGCGATCGCCCGACCGAAGCCGTGCGCAGCGCCCGTGACAAGAACCGTCTGACCACGAACGTCGATGTTCATGACGACCAGCCCGACTCGAGCTTCGCCCGCGTCTCCGACACGGCGACCGCCCAGACCGCCTTCATCTCCTCGTCGGAGCGTTCGTACCAACCTCCAAACGAGCCGTCACCCATGATCTCCTTGAAGCCCTGAGGGGAGATCTCGTCGCGGCCCGAGAGGTCGACGGGAGCCTTATGCTCCTGCGGTACGTCGACACCGTCGACCCGCGTCCATGGAAACGTCTCCATCCACGAGGCGTGTGAGGCGTCCGGGTCGATCTCGTCGATCGCCTCCCGCACGTCCGGCGCCTTCCACCAGTTGTGCCAGAGCAGCTGCACTCCGTCCTTGCGTCCCGCCCACGCTTCGACGGCAGGCCGCGCAGGGCTGTTACCTCCGTGCCCGTTCACGACCAGGATTCGACGAAATCCATGCCGGCGAATACTCCCCAGGATCTCCTGCAGCAGCTGTTCGTACGTGCTGGGCGAGATCGTCACGGTGCCCGGATAGCCCATGAAGTACGGTGTGATGCCGTACGCCAGAACTGGAAAGACCGGAACGGAAAACGGCTCGGCAACCTCGAGCGCCAGGCGCTCCGACAGAATCGAATCCGTCGCGAGGCTGATGTACGCGTGCTGCTCCGTGCTTCCGAGCGGGAGCACACAACGGTCGTCTGTCTTCAGGTACTCCTCGACCTGCATCCACGTCATCTCCGCGATCTTCACGACGCGCTCACTCCATGCTCTCCAGCCATGATTCGAACACCTTACGTTGAGCCACGGGGAGCGCGGTATCGCTTCGCCCCTCCGCACCGATCCATCGGAGGTCTTCGCCCGGCCACGGGGCAGCCCCCGATTCTGCATCATCGTCCGATGCCAGGTTCACGGCCGGCCGTGGTTCGACCTCCAGTACCGCCGGAACGTAACGCGCGTGCAGATGCGTGAACCGATGCTCCACGTCGGGCAACGTCCCGGAATCACCCCGCGGCGTCAGCCCCAGGCTAAGCGCACAGTCCTCGAGGCCGAGTTCGTTCAGCTCGGGGAAGGCCCACAGGCCGGCCAGCAGGCCGTTGGCCGGACGCCGCTGCACCAGCGCCTTCCCCGACGTGTGATACACCGCCAGCGGAATCACCCGCGTTGGAACTTCGCGCTTCCTGGGCGGCGCAGGTCGCTCGTCCACAGTCCCGGCCGCATGCGCAGCACACCACGCCACCACGGGACACTCGACACACGCCGGTGTTCTCGGGGTGCACACCGTCGCGCCCAGCTCCATTAGCGCCTGAGTCCAATCCCCCGGGCGATCCTCAGAGACGAACCGACCAGCGACCACCCTCAACCATGACGGCGTCGGCGCCGCTTCGTCGAAGAGCCTCGCGAAGACACGACGTACGTTCCCGTCCACCGCAGGGGCCGGAATCCCGAAGGCGATACTGGAGACAGCACCCGTCGTATACTCCCCGACACCAGGTAACGCACGCAGCGCCTCTGGATCCGAGGGGATGGCGCCATCGTAGCGTTCGGCGACGATTTGGGACGCCTTGTGGAGATTCCGCGCCCGGCGGTAATAGCCGAGTCCCTCCCACGCCTTCAGCACCTGGTCCTCGTCCGCCGCGGCGAGTGCCTCGACCGAGGGGAACCGCTCGAGCCACGGCTCGTAGTACTTGATCACCGTTTCGACCCGGGTCTGCTGCAGCATGAACTCCGACACCAGCACCCGGTACGGATCGGTATCCCGCCTCCAGGGCAGGTCACGCGCGGTCCGGTCGTAGTGGTCCAGCAGGGAGCGTCGAACCCCTGAAGCGGTGGCAGGAGGGATGAGTTCAGGCTTCATGGCCGGAAGGTACCCCGACCCGTAGGATGGTGTCATGCGCTTCACGACCTATTCGAAATACAAGGGCAAGTGGCTGGATGCCCTGAACCTCGAGTCCCTCCTCGAGCACCTCTCGGACTTCCTCATGGACGGGGGATTCGCAGGCGGCCCGAACTATCACCCGTACTGGGGATGGTCCGGCGACGACGACGTCAACTCGACGGACTCCCTGAAGAATCAACTCCTGCGTGCGCTGCTCGAGAGCGGTCAGCTCACCCCCGAGATGATCGAGGAATTACGGGGAGACGGCGGAGGGGACGAGGAGATCCAGCAGAAGATCGCCGAGCTGCTCGACGATCTCGTGCAGCGTATGGTCGAGGAAGGCTACATCGATCTGGAGAGCGGTAGCCCGCAGATTCCGGGGGCGACCTACGACGTCACCGGCGCCGGCGACATCGACGAAGCGAAGCAGGCCGCACAGCAGGTCAATTTCAACCTGACGCAGAAGGGGATGGACTTCCTGGGGTACCGCTCTTTGAAGGGGCTACTCGGCGCACTCGGGAAATCCAGCGCGGGCTCACACGATACGCCCCACCTGGCGACGGGTATCGAAGCGGAAGCCGCGTCCCGGCCTTATGAGTTCGGCGACACGATGAACCTCGACATCCCCGCGACGCTCAAGAATGTCATCGAGCGCGAGGGGCTCAAGGTCCCGCTGGAGCTGGACTACGGGGACCTCATGGTCCACCAGTCCGAGTTCCGCTCGTCATGTGCGACCGTCCTGCTTCTCGATATCAGTCACTCTATGGTGCTGTACGGCGAGGACCGGTTCGCTCCGGCGAAGCGCGTTGCACTCGCCATGTCGCACATGATCCGCACGCAGTTCCCCGGAGACTCCCTGCGCGTCGTCACCTTCGGTGATCGGGCTCAGGAGATTCCCCTGTCCCAGCTCGGAAAGGCGCAGGTGGGTCCGTTCCATACGAACACGGCCGAGGGACTCGAAATCGCGCGGCGCATCCTGAACGGGCAGAAGAAGGACATGCGGCAGATCATCATGATCACCGACGGGAAGCCCAGCGCGATGACGCTACCCGACGGTCGCGTCTACACGAACTCGGGCGGCCTCGACCCCATGATCCTGAAGCGTACCTTCGACGAGGTCGCCGCATGCCGGAAGGGCGGGATCCTCATCAACACGTTCATGCTCGCCCAGGATCCCTACCTAGTTCAGTTTGTGCAGAAGGTCTCTGAGATCGCGCGTGGTAAAGCGTACTTCACCAGCACGCTGACACTCGGCCAGCACATCATGATGGACTTCATGAAGAACAAGCGGCGCCGGGCGGGATGAGGGTTCCAGTGCTCTCCGTGCTCGGTACCCTTCTCGCCGTCGCGTGCATGACCGAGGCACCGACCGGGCGTGAACAGGAATCGGCTGAATACGCTCGTGCGCATCGCTCGTGGTCGAATCCTCTCCTTCGGTCATAGCCTCCGGATCTCCGACTCGAGCCCTCTGCTCAGGCCCACATTCGAGTCGTGCGAAGACTGCGCACGCAAGAGCTGTAGACCGATGACGTGATCGCCGTGCACGCAAATCAACTCGACGAGATTGGGCTCATATACGGTGTCTCGACGAGTTCAACGGCCTCCAAGTCCAACGCGAGCCCCTACGTACAATTGCCGACCCGGTGCAGCAAAGCCGAAGACCTCCTGGTATTCCGCACCAAGGAGGTTATCGGCGCGCAGCGTAAGCGCCAGAGACGCCCCAGCCGCCCCGTCCAACAGAGCGAACTCCCCACCGGCACTGAGAAGCGTGTACGCCTGCAGGGTGACGGGCGTCGCCGGGAACGTCGAGAAGTCACGATCTTCCCGTTCGCCGATCTGGCGGACTGCTGCCCTCAGCGTAGCTCGCCCATCGACGCGGTATCCGACCGAACCGCCAAGAACGAGGTGAGGCCTCCGGAGTAGTCGCTCCCCTTCGACAAAGGTCGCGCCCTCTCCCGAGTCAAAGCCCGAGTCGATCACCTCCGTATCAAGCCAGGTGACGTCACCGGACGCAGTAAGACTGCCGCTGGACACGAGAACGCCCAACTCGACACCGCGCGCACTCGCCTCAGCGATGTTGAAGTAGTTGGGATCTCCAGGGGTCGGTGGCGAGAAGGTGTACTGGATCAGATCCTGGAAGCCTTGATCGAACCAGGTACCGGAGATCTGAAGCGCACCTCTAAAGACGTCCTGTTCCACGCCGATCTCCCACGACGTAGAACGCTCAGGGTCGAGATCTGGATTCCCCAGCGCAAAGCCGCTCGCATAGTTCTCGAAGAACGTCGGCTCTTTGATTCCGGTACCGGCTGCACCGCGTACCCGGCCAGACGTCGAGTACGGCCAGGATGCGCCGACCTGCCACGTCGTCGATCGCCCGAAGAGCTCGTTGTCCTCCACGCGCACCCCGGCATTCAGGTTGAGCGCCGCGACGTCCGAAACAAGATGAGCGAAGCCGGCCCGGTTCCAACGTTCGTTCTGGCTCTCACCGTTCGACGGTCCAAATTGACTCATGGACTCACTGAACGAGCGCTGCTCCTGGTCCGAGAGTTCCATGCCCACCGTTCCCGTAGTCGCTTCACCGAGCAGGACGTGAGACTGAGCGCGCGCACGCGTGCGTCGAAGAGAGTTCAGACTGGTGAAGGCGTAGAAACCGAGCGTATCCGCCGGCGTGTCGATCGCGTCGTCCGTGCCGCCGTCCGACTCGTACGAAGACAAAGCAAACTCCAGTCGCACGCGATTCGACAGCTGACGCACGATGTCGAGTCCGAGAGTGATTTCGTCCGCGTAACTGAAGGCGTTTTCGTCCTCGACGTTCCCGGAACCGTCGGTCGGAAAGTGGAACTCCCTTCCCCCTGTGCGGGCCGATATCTCAATACGAGAACGATCATCCGGAAGCAGGCGGACGACACCACTCAGGGCTCGGTTATTGAACGCGTTGTTGAACTCCAGGATGCCGTCCGTATGGTTGTCGGACACGGCGAAGCCGTACGAGACCGTCTCCGTGCCCCCACGCAGGTCGAGGGACCATTCGCGTCGACCGTAGCTGCCTCCCCTTATGGAGACCCCTCCCGTCGGTGCGCCCGCTCCGCTCTGTGTGATGATGTGAATCACACCCCCGACAGCATCCGAGCCATACAGGGCGCTCGCAGGTCCGCGCAGGACTTCGATCCGTTGCACGTTATCCGTCGTAAGGCCGGAGAAATCGAACGCCCCACCGGGCTGGTTCACCTGCACGCCGTCGACCAGCACCTGGACGTAGTCGCTTTCAGCTCCTCGTAGAAAGAGTGACGCGACCCCACCGAACGATCCTCCCTCCACGAACGCCAGCCCCGGAACAGTCCGGAGAGCGTCGATGACCCGGGTCACACCTAGAGCCCGGAGTTCGATCCCATCGAGCACGGTCACGGTCGCACCCATCGCCGACTCGGCGCGCGGCTGCGGCACACCCGTGACTACGAGGCCATCCAGAACGTAGCCGGGTCCCTGCCCGGACGACGGTGGCACCTGCTGGGATGAAGCGGGGGTTGTGATGACCATGAGCGCCAGTATACACGCGAAACGTCGCATCTCGTCTCCTCATCCCGCCCACGCGGGACTGAATCGGCCGACGAAAGAGAGGCGAGGCGAACCGGTGCTCCGACGGACGAACGACATCCCACGGTGCAAACCTGCTCCCCTGGACTCCCCCTCGGAGACCCTCATACGGGGTGCTGGTGGGTCAGGTCTCCTGGCTCGAGGCCGTCCGCGCTCACCTTCCCAAGGATGACTCCTCAGTGGCATTCCGAGCCGACGTTCCGGTTGACAACCGGGCCTCTCACAGTGGCGGGGCCGCGCCGGATTCACACCGGCTTCCGTTTGACCCACCCGCGAATTGAATTGTGATGAGAGCTTCGAGGCTTCAGCCGTTCATGTCAACCGGACGAGGTCGAACCGTCATGGGAAAGGGGCACCACTTGTGGCGCGCCTGCACCCGGCCCGAGTCCCTCCGGCGCCGTCACGAGCACCGGCCAACGGTAGACACGACCGATCGTATCGGCCGTGATGACGTCGTCGGGGGAGCCCAAAGCCTCGATGTGTCCCTTGCTGAGAAGCAACAACCGGGACGCATAGCGCGCCGCCAAGTTCAGGTTGTGGGTAGCGACGACAACCGTGAACGAATGTTCTTCGGTGAGCTCCCGCATCAACTCGAACGTCTCCATTTCGAAATGGAGATCGAGCGCAGCCGTCGGTTCATCCAGGACCAGGATCTTTGGCTCCTGTGCCAGAGCACGTGCGATCCGGACTCGCTGCCGCTCACCGCCCGACAGGTTACGAATGCTCCGGCCGCCGAGATCCATGATACCCGCGCGCTCCATGGCTCCGTCGACCGCAGCCCGGTCCTCCGGCCCCATGCGCCCGAGGACACCGATGTGAGGATATCGACCCATCTCGACGAGTGAGCGGACGTTCATGGGAAACGCCATCGGCTCCGCCTGCGGGACGAAGGCGACCTCCATCGCGATCTCACGTCGACCCCATGAGTCACTGGGACGACCCGAAAAGGTCACCGAACCGTCTGAGGTCTCAAGCTCCCCGAGGAGCACACGAAGCAGCGTCGACTTTCCCGAGCCGTTCGGGCCGAGCATGGCGAAGACCGAGCCAGCTTCGACATCCAGCGTGATCCCTTCGAGCGCCGACTGACCGGCTCCAGGGTAGCGATAGGAGACATTACGCAGCTCGAAGAGGCTCACGTGCCCTCCTGGTAGCGGATGAGGAGCCACAGAAAGACCGGTACCCCAGCCAGCGCAGTCACGACTCCGACCGGGAGTTCGGCCGGCGCGACAACGGTCCGAGCGATCGTGTCTGCCAAAACGAGGAATGCTCCTCCGGTAAGAGCACACGCCGGCAGGAGCCATCGGTGGTCACTGCCGCCGACAAGCCTGAGCGCATGTGGGACGACCAGGCCGACGAACCCGATCGCGCCCGACCCTGCGACGCAGACGCCAACTACAAGAGACGTCCCGACGTACAGCATGAGCTTGAGCTTGCCAACATCGACGCCAAGGTGAAACGCACTTTGCTCGCCCACCGACATGAGGTTGAGTGGACGAGCAAGTAGTGTCAGCGCTAGCAGCGCTGGCAGAACCCATACAGCGACCGTGGTCACGCTCTCGCTCGTGGCACCGCTGAAGGATCCCATGATCCACAGCATGGCGGCCCGGAATGTCTCAAGGTCCGCAAAGTTCACGAGGAGAAGGATGATCGCGTTGAAGAAGGCGCCGATCACGACCCCGGCCAGGAGCAGCACGTGGGTGTCGAGCCCCCGCCCTGCCGCGGCGGCCATCCCCAGGACCAGCGTGATGGCCACAACCGCGCCTGAGAAGGCTGCGATCGGCAGCGCGAACATCGACGTCGTCGTCATACCAAAGACGATCGCGGTCACGGCTCCGACCGCGGCTCCGCTGGAGACTCCAAGCACATAGGGCTCGGCAAGCGGATTACGAAGTAGTGCCTGAAAGACCGCGCCAGAGATGGCCAGACCAGCTCCGACCTCAGCGGCCAGAAGCACGCGGGGAAGACGGAGACCCACGACGATCGTGCGTGTCCGCGGGTCACCTGAGCCGGTCAGCGCCTCGAGCACCTCGCCGATCGGGATGCCGACAGCTCCTACCGCAAGACCAACCACGAGCGAGACCGCGAACGCGGCGACCAGTCCGACAAGCAGCACGGCGTGACGCGTCACGGTGTCGAGCTGCCGAACGCCGTCGGGTGCAGCGCGCGTGCGAGATCCATCGCCGCGTCCGCCAGTTCCGGACCCGGACGATTGAAGCGATCGGAGTCGACAAAGACGACCCGTCCCCTCTGGACCGCCTCCAGATCCCTCCACCCGGGCATATCCTTCACAGCGTCCAGGGTCAGCTCGGAATCATCGCCCTTCGGCCAGATGATCACCGACGGGTTTCGACGCACGATCGACTCGTACCCTACGGTGGGCCATCGCATAGGTGAATCGGAGAAGACGTTGTATCCACCGGCAATCGAGATGAGTTCGTCAATGTACGATCCGGCAGCCGTCGTCATCGGAGGGTCGGACCAGATGACGTACATCACCGACACCGGCGGGCGATCCCCAATCACTTGGCTGATGTTCGCCAGTCGCTGAGCGATGTCATCAGAAAGCCTTTGCGCCGGACCTGTACGATCGACTAGGACCCCCAGGCGCTCGATCGAATCGTAGAGGTCATCGACGGTCTCTGTTCGGAACCCGACCGCCGAGATGCCCAGCCCCCCCAGCCGCGCAGCAAGCGCCGGCATGTCCTCACCTTCCGGCATAAGCACCACGTCGACGTCGAGCTCGACGAGTGCCTCCAGACTTGGGTCCAGACCCCCTCCAACGGACGGGAGGTCGGCAATCGCTGGATGGGTATCGTAGTCGGTTCGAGCCACGAGTAACTCCTCGGCACCGATGGTGACGACAAGTTCTGCCAGGGAGGGCACAAGGCTCACAATCTGGCCCACCTTTTTCGAACCCTGGGTGGACACGACGTCCGATCCTGGCTCCGTGTCTGATGTGGTACCGCATGCGGCAATCGACACCATGAGGCACAAAAACACGACCTGTACGGGGCGCACCACGCCTGAACGGCGGAGTCGGAGCAGCACGAGAGCACAGAGCTCCCGGGTCCGAGCTTTCATCTGGTTCTCTCGACCGGAGGACAATAGCATCCTGCGGCACAGGTCTCCTGGCTCAGGGCCGAACCGTTCGCCTTCCCGGGCCGAAGCCCAGTGGCGTATCGAACGTCCGTTTCGGTCGGCGAAAACGTGGTGTTTCGCTGAGACCGAGCCCAACACAGTGGCGGGACCGCGCCGGAATCTCACCGGCTTCCGAGATGTGCCGCTCGTGACGTTAGACGCAGCTCGCGGGCATGACAACCCGCCCGAGCCAAACTCCTAGTCGAGCGACTCGGAGTCGACCATGTCCTGGTCCATGTCACGCGTCCGCTTCCGGATGTACATCCCGGCACCCGCCACCATGCCTAGGGGGAGCAGGCTCAAGAAGGCAGTGGTGGCGATGAAGGCCTGACGGTTCTCGTCGCTCGAGTCGAAGCAGACCGGACATGCCCAGGCAGCCTCGGGCAGCAAAGCCACCAAGGCAAGCGCCACCAAGGCGATGAAGGCGACGCGCATCAGAGGTACACCTGCCAATAGAGGATCGGCCAGAGGAGGACCACGAAGTACCAGAAGGCAGATACCGTGGCCAACTGCGACGACCGCAGCATGTCCTTGTTCAGACGATCATAGGTCCACATCAAGGCGACGAGTGCACCGACCGCATGAATCGCATGTGAGCCGACGATGAGGTAGAAGAAACCACCATACGCGCTCGACTGCATCGTGAGGCCATCGGCGAGCAGTGCGACCCACTCTGTGCCCTGGAATCCAACGAAGATGCTTCCGAGAACGATCGACAGCATCAGCGGAATCCGAGCCTGCCCGGAGTCACGCTTGAAGGCGAACCAGGTGAAGACGAGGACCATGCCGCTGACCAGGAGAGCGAGCGAATTGAGGGCCGTCTCCTCGATCGGAAGGCGTGGCTGACCATACGGGGGCCACATCTGACCTGCCGCTTGAGACTTCACGATGGTGTGCGCAGAGATCAGGCCGGAGAAGAACATGATCTCCGTGAAGATGAAGATCATCATCCCGAGCACGCCGCTCGGAATGATCGGCTCGCCTCGAGTCGGCCTCGCTGTCGGGTATGTCGCTGACTCTGAGTTCATCGTGCTTCAGATTCTATTCGTCAGGGCGGAACGACATCACGAAATCCACCATCTCTTCGAGCTGGTCGTCTGTGTAGAGGGCACCCCAGGGGGCCATCAGCGCCGAGACTCCAATCGCGGGACCACCGTCGCGGATCACCGTGAGCACACGCTCTCGCAAGTTGTCAGTCCGGATAGGATCGTTCCAGAAGGCGGGGTCCGTGAAGTTGGCCGGAGCGGGATCAAGCGCCGCACCTGCAATCCCGTCACCCGCACCCCCCGCACCGTGGCACGTCGCGCAGATTTGTCCGTACGACGTGGCGGCACTGAAGCCAGCAGCCGCCACCACGAGCTCGGCTTCTCCCTCGGCCTCTCCCTCGCCATCGGAGTATCCCGCCGCCTCAGCTAGACCCCTTTGAACGGCCTCCTTGGCGGCAAGGTTCTCCCAGTTGTTCCCCTCGTGATTCATCACGTCAGGCGCCACACCCGCCACCATCAGGAACATCAGAATCACAGACGTCGCCAGAACCCACTTCATGATCCGCTTTTCCCAGGCGAGATGCATGAAGTTGTTGATCACCAGGCGAGCCTTCACAAGCGCGATACCAAAGGCCGTGACGAGCGTGATCCAGGGTAGCCCCAGGCGCTCACCGACCTCCGGACCCGCCACGGAGATTAGGAACAGGATCAGAAGAGCAAAATAGATCCCGCGGTAATTGATGTGATGGCCGTCGTCGTGGCTGTCGTTGTTCTCGGACATGTCGCTACTTCGCGATGTAGAGAAGCGGGAAGAGGAAGATCCAGACCACGTCGACGAAGTGCCAATAGATGCCGATGATCTCGACGCGGTGGAGTTCACGACCGCGGTACGCATCGACCGCAATGAAGCCCATGATGATCGCACCGGCGATCACGTGAAGGGCGTGCAGTCCCGCCGCCGTGTAGTAGAACGACCAGAAGTTGTTCGCCGTAATGGTGTAACCAGCAACGATCTCGCCGTACCACTCGTACGACTTGATCATCAGGAACATCAGGGCCCCGAGGATCGTGAAGCCCAGCAGCTTCGCGGCCTCCTTGCCCTTGCCCTTCTCCGCAGCCTGATGCGCGAGCACCGCCGTAAAGCTGGACGTGAGAAGGACGAAGGTGTTGATGGCCCCGAGCCACGTCTGCGTGTGCGACGCGGCCTCAGCCCATTCCGGGTGCCCAATACGATGCATCAGGTAGACGCCAAGCAGGCCGCCGAAAATGACGACTTCTGAGGCCAGGATCCACCACACCGCCAGACGTGCTGTGGGGATCCCAGTGGCGCTCCGGGTCGTTGCGATCGGTCTTACGTGTGCCATCAGTTGGGGAGGTTTTGGGGCCAGTAGTCTTCTTCGCGATCCGGATGGCCGTACTCGTACGGCCCCCGGTACACGGTCGGCAACTCATCCACGGGCCAATTGCCGTGTGGCGCCGGCGACTCCGTGGTCCATTCGAGAGTGTTCGCCTTCCAGGGATTCTTGCCAGCCTTTTCTCCGCGCATCCAGCTCGAGATGACGTTGTAGAAGAAGACCAGCTGGAACGCCAGCATGACCAGGAGCGCGATCGTCGCGAGCTCGCGGAGCTGGAAGTACTCGGGACCCGCAATCTGCGGGAAGTGCTGGAAGTTGTAGATGCGGCGGTGCTGACCACCCATCCCAAGCACGAAGAGCGGGATGAAGATGAAGTTGAACGGAATGACCGTACCCCAGAAGTGAATCTTGCCCAGGGTATCGTTCATCATCTTCCCGAACATCTTCGGGAACCAATACGTGAAGGCGCAGAACGATCCGATAATCGCGATCGGGAAGAACGTGTAGTGGAAGTGCGCCAGAACGAAATAGGTGTCGTGGAAGTAGATATCCGCGCCGCTGGCACCGAGGAAGATTCCCGTCACGCCTCCAATGAGGAACTCGGCCATGAAGGCGAGCGCCCAGAGCATCGGGGTAGTCAACCTGATCGAACCTCCGTACAACGTCGCGATCATCACGAAGAGCATCTCTGCGATCGGCACGGAAATCAGAAGCGTGGTGATCGTGAAGACGTTCGCCATGCGCGGGTCGATGCCGGCGATGAACTGATGGTGGGCCCAGACAAAGAAGCTCAGTACACCCGTCGCGACGGCTGTGTACAGAACCAGCTTGTATCCGAAGATCTTCTTCCGGGCGAAGGTCGCCATGACCTCGACCGTGATGCCGATTGCCGGAAGGAGCACGACATACACTTCCGGGTGACCGAAGAACCAGAAGAGATGCTGCCAGAGGATCGGGTCACCGCCCCGGGCCGGATCGTAGAACCCAGTCCCCAGCGTCTGGTCGAACAGTAGCATCACTGCACCGGCAAGAAGCGGCCCCACCGACAGCATGAAGAGGATGCTCGCGATCACGATCATCCAGCACACCAGAGGGATGTCGTACGCTTTCATGCCGGGCGCGCGCGAGTTCATCAGGGTGGTGATAAAGTTGATACCACCCAGCAGGAACGCGACGAATTCGAGCGCCACCGCGATAAGCCAGAGAGATGCGCCTAACTGGGTCTGGTTGTAATCCCCGTTCGCGGACAGCGGTGGATACGAGGTCCAGGCACCTCCGAAGCCCCCTCCTTCGACAAACAGGGACCCCAGCAGAACGATCGAGCTGAGGAAGAAAATCTGGAACGAGAGGCGGTTGATCCTGGGGAAGACCATGTCATCCGCGCCGATCATCAGCGGAATCAGGAAATTCCCGAAGGCAGCGATCAGGACGGGCATCGCCACCCAGAAAATCATGATCGTGCCGTGGTTCGTGATCAGCGCGTTGTACTCACCCGGTGACACCTGACCGAACCCGGGGACCGAAATGCCCGGGAACGCGAGCTGCATCCGGAACACGTAGGCCATGTAGCCACCGATCACAGCCATGAAAATGCCCGTGAACATGTACTGCATGCCGATGATCTTGTGATCCGTAGAGAAGACGTACTTCTCTAGCCAGCTCTGATCGTGATGATGGTCGTCATGACCATGAGCCTCGTGCTGGTGGACGTCGGCTACTGTATCTGCCATCTGACTTCGCCCTTTACGGTGTGGTCGCTGCGGACGCCGACGAGATCCACGCCGCATGCGTGTTCGCGTCGTCGATGTGGATCCGGGCGGCCATCACACCGTGGCCGATACCGCAGATCTCTGCACACTGAACGTCGTACTCGCCGATTAAGGTCGGCTCGAACCACCCTGTGATCGAGCGCCCCGGAATCGCATCCTGCTTGAGGCGGAAGACGGGCACCGAGAACGAGTGGAGTACGTCTCGGGACTCGAGTTTGAAGTGGTAGGTCTTTTCGACCTCCACATGCAGATCGTTCACCGTGAAGATGTCGTCTGACGTGTCGAGTTCGTTGTCAGCCCCAGGATGCTGAAACGTCCAGGCCCACTGTTGTCCCGTCACCCGGATGACCGAATCGGGCTCGGGAAGTTGCTGCTTCACGTTGTACCAGACCCGGACTGCGCCGACGACGATGAAGACGTCGCACACCAGGACCAGTGCGTGGGGAATCGTGATCCACCGCTTCACATGCTTTTCGTTGCCGACGAGATACTGCGACTTCTCACCCGGCTTGGCGCGAAATTTCCAGATCAACCAGAAGAAGAGGCCCTCGGCGAGCAGGAACCAGACCCCGACGATGATGCCGATGAAGAGGATCAGGTTGTCGATCGAGGCCGCATAGGTCGAGGCCTGTACCAGTTCTAGCATCGGACTAACCCATCCTCGTCCGCAGGATGATGAGGAGCGCCGAGAGTCCGAAGAGAACCGCCCCGATCACGGTCATCTTGAAGGTCTTCTCCGCGTCTAGTAGCGCTTCGTTTTCAGAGTCCGACACCGGGGCCGGTCCTCCGGACTTCTCTTCGGTGAAACCGTGTTCAGCCATGGTGTCGTCCTACCTGAGGGTCTGGACGTAGGCGATGACGTCCTGCATCGCTTCGTCGGTCAGAACCAGAGAGTTCACGCGCATCGTAGCCCCCCAGACATCGTCGGGCCGCGCACCGCGCGCTCCCTTCTTGTAGTTGCGTAGCTGGTTGAGCAGGTACCAGTCATCAAGCTGCACAATGGGAGGCGAATGCAGGTCGGCGTTGCCGAGGCCGTCCTCCCCGTGACAGGCGACACACACCGCGTACGACGCCGCGCCCAAGCCGGCGTTCCCATGGAGTGTGCTCTCGGGATAGACCGCGTCGAGTGACGCTACGAACTGTGCGACCGACTCGACATCTCCCTCTCGCGTGAGCGAAACCGCCATCGGACGCATACGCAGCCCGGGCAGATCCTCGGCATGGTCGCCGCGATATTCGTTCTGAAAACCGCGAAGCTGATCCTCGACGTACCACTGGGGAAGGCCGGCAATCGAAGGAGCTGCGATGTCCACGTTGCCTGAACCAGCATCACCATGGCACGGAGCGCAGGTCTCATAGAGTTCGGCGCCCCGCTCCATACCAACCGGCGGGGGCGTAGCGTCACAAGCAGCCGCGCCGATGAGCAGCAGCGGCAGCAGCAACGTTTTTCCAGCAATCGGAAGTCGTACCATCATGCCTGTGTGGGTAGTGGGATGGACTCGTCGATCAACATGATCGGGATGTCATCCCGTACCGGATAAAGAACGTCACCATCGTCTCGGATGAGCGCTTCGTTCACGGCGACCGTAACCGTCTCACCGCCACGATTCGTGACCGAACCAGCCGTGATCGACGCGTTCAACGTCTCCAACAGCACCACGTCCGCGACACGAAGCGACTGCTTCGTTTCTGGACATACGAGGATGTCGAGGAGATTGTGATCGATCATAACTGAGCGCTCCATGCGTTTCCTGGAACAAGTCGCTGTTCGCAACTCTACCAGTATCGTCGGGTCCGGGATAACCCTGACACTCTCATCCGGGACCTTTCGAAGGCGCGGTAAGTTATACCCGTTTCGGGCTTATTGGGAGCCTACATATGTTACTTCGTGAACTTTTTCACAATACTGATCGGACCAATAGCCGCGCCGTTTTTAGCCTTCTGGTACTCTGGGTCGGAGCGGCCGCATGCGCGGACGCAGCCGCGGTGCCCGTCGACAGTCGGAACAACTCCGAGACGGAAGTCGTGGCGGCTGCATCGAGATCGGAAACATCTGATCTCGGCGCCCTGCCGCCCGCAGGATATGCGTGGGTCATCTTCGGGGCCGACACCGTAGTCGCAGAAGTCGCGGCAACCGCCGACGAGCGGGCTCAGGGGCTCATGTACCGGGACGAAATACCTGACGGTACCGGCATGCTCTTCGTCTTCCAGGACAGCCAGCCACGCTCGTTTTGGATGGCGAACACCTATGTAGCCCTCGACATCGCGTACTTGGATCCAGCCTACCGCATCGTAGACGTGATCGCGATGGAGCCACTCGTGACCGACTCGTATCCGAGTGACGCCCCCGCCATGTTCGCGCTGGAAGTCCGACAGGGCTGGTTTGGCGAGCAGGAGATCCGTGTGGGCGCGCAGGCCAACATCGTCTTCGGCGTGCAAGGACGCTGACGGAGCCGTTTAGCGGACTGCCCCCTTCAATACCTCGAGCAGCACTCCGACATCCACTTCGTCATTGTAGACGTTCGGAGAAACCCGCAGCGCGCTCCCTCGCAGTGAAGCGGAAACTTTGCGCGCGGCCAGCGTTTCCTTGAGTCCGACCAGGTCGATGCCCTCGGGCATACGTAGTCCGAAGAGGTGGCTTCCTCGCCACTTGTCGTCCTCGACCGAGTAGCCGAGTTCGGCCGACTCGGTCAGAAAGTCTTTCGTCAGGTCACGGCAATAGCGCTGGACGCGCTCTGGCGTCCACTCAAGGATCAGCTCGAGACTGGCTCGAGCGATTGGAGCGAGGAAGAAGCTCGACCGCTCCGCCATGTCGTAACGCACCGCACCGGGAATGTATTCCTCCTGATAGTCAACGAGATGCTGGAAGTCCCGACTGTTCTTACGGGCGATCCACGTCTCTTCGATCGGAACCCCATCCTCGAATCGCTCCGAGAACCAGGTCAGCGCCAGGGAATAGGGCCCTAGGAGCCATTTATAGGTCGCGCATACGACGACGTCCGGCTGAACTGCGGCCACATCGAACGGGAGGGCCCCCACCGACTGGGTCGCGTCCACGACCAGCGCCGCACCAACCTCCCGGCACCGGCCTCCGATTGCCTCGAGGTCGAAAAGCGTACCATCCGTCCAGTGAACATTGGGGACCGAGACGATTCCCGTGCTGGAATCGATCGACTCCAATAGGCGCTCATTCCAGCGACGACCGCGGTCTGCTCCTTCGCCGGGATCGACCGCCCGAAGCTGGGCCCCGGATTCGCCGGCGAGGCGATGCCAGGAATACACATTGCCAGGGAACTGCTCGTGGGTCAGGACGATGTTCTGACCAGACGACAACGGCAGGTTCTTTGCCGCTGTCGCCACTGCATACGAGACACCGGGCTGAATCGCCACTCGAGTCGGATCATCCGCGCGAATCAGACGAGCGTAGAGTTCCCTTAACGCATCGGTGTCCCAGAAAGAGTCGGGCGGGGTGATCCGGGTAGGTACGGCCTTACGCTGAATCGCAGCGAAACCCGCCTCTTCCGCCACACGAGGCAATGGCCCCATGTAGGCGCAGTTGAAGTAGTGGTCCTCGCGGGCGAGCTGAAAGGCATCTCGCTGACAAACCAGTGGTTCGCTCACTCGTCCTCCGTCTTCGATCGCGCGTGCTGCGCCGCGTACATGATCAGCCAGAAAAACCCAACGGTAAGCACGACCAAAATGAAGATTTCCCAGATTTCCATTATTCAGCCCTTCTCCTCGCCCTCACACGCGGGGTACAGCCGCAGAGTCTCGACCTCACGCTGGAGGACCTGGTAAGCACTGCCCGTTGTGTTCGAATCGGCATTCTCCGCCCACGATCCACGTCGCTCACCTGCGCGAAAACTGCCCATGAACCGCACTCGACCATTCGGGTGATATATGACAAGCTCGCCATCGAAGGCGCCGTCACGAAGAGTGCCTTCCAGCTGGACCTCATCGGGCTGTGCTGCAAAGTACCGGACAATCGACCCCGTGAACGGTTCGGCTATCGCCGGGGCAACATACACGCTTTCGACGAACTGCAGAACGCTGAGGTCTGTGGCTACTCGATCACTGCAGGTGGCGCCCGACAGCATTAGCGATGCGAGACAGAGGAGCGGACGCGTCGTGACCGAAAACGAGGACGAACGAGGTCGTTCATGCGCCTCCTTCGTCCTCGTTGTTCCACTCGAGTCGTCACAACGCCGGTACAGCCCCGTCCGGCCAAGTTGGAGCGCTGTACGCGACCGAGGTCAGCCTGCCACTTCAGCTTCTCCATCAGAGAGCATCCCATAAACCGCCCCGATCGCACCCCAACTCACAAGCAGTAACACCGCGCTCGCTCCTGCCACAGCCATGCCACGCTGTCCCGTCAACAGATAGAAGACGTCCACGAGAAGGATCTGCGAGAGGGCAACAGTCATCGCGCCCTTCATTGCGTGGCCCATCTGCTGGACCACCCAGTCGTAGAGCACGACAGACAATATGGAGGTGACAATCAGGGCCGCGGCGGCCGGGACCATTGGACCTGCAGGGGCGTCATTGGCCTGAAGAGGCCCAAAAAAGTACGTGAGGCCAAGAAAATTGACCGCAATTCCCGTCACGACTGCTGCGAGAATCGGCTTCATGCGTTCGCTCATATCAAACTCCTGGTGGAAGGGCAGCGCACGGGCTGCCCGGATAGGCAGCCGGGCGGAGCATCCTCGTTACTTATCCGCAACGCAGCTTGCCCGCAACCGATAGCTGGCCACGACCTCTCCGAATCACATGCCGAGTTCGACCACAGCCGCACCGCGCGGCTGCTGGCGGGTCAGTACGACGAGGTGCATGTCCCCGGCTTGGAGATGTTCGCGGTGGGTCACAGAGAGATCCGCGACGACACGGCCAGCGACCTGACCGGCCCGCAGTACTAGGTGAGCAACCTGCCATCCACCGTCCTCGTTCGGATATCGCAAAGCGACCCCTACGACTTCCTGCGCATCAACGCCGACTAGCTCGATGTCGAACAGCAGGCGGTTCACTACGGGCTCAAGAACGACAGTCCCTTGGATCGACAGGTCTGCCGGGCTCCGCATCCGCATGAACACATCCATACGTGGCGGCGCTAATGCGTCCACGAGTGGTGGGGTATGCGGTGGGATTCGTCGGTGATCCGTTCTCTGCTCGAACGCGAAGGCCATCGCTACCAGGTGAGCATCTTCAAGCATACGCGCCATCATCTCCATCCCGATGGGTACCCCGGATGTGAAGCCGACAGGCACGCTGATCGACGGCAGTCCAGTGTTTGCGCCCAGGCTGCAGCTCGACCCTCGTTGCGGGTCGCCGATCACCGCCGGAATGGTCCGTACGGTCGGAAAGACCAGAGCATCCAGGGAGTGCCGGTTGAGCGTCGCCTCGACCGCGTGTCGCAGAGGCTCGCGCTTGGCGAGTGCCGCCAGGTACTCCTCCGAGTTCCGCTCTTCGGACTCGTTTCGAGTGCGCATGCGCGGCACGAGCGCCTCGTGTACGAGCCCGGTTTCGAGGATCTCACCGAGAGAGGACACCGGCGCGTCAGGGGTAAGCTCAAAATAGTCGATGAGGTCCCACTTGGTCTCGTAGCCGATCACACCGGACCCGGAAATGAGCTCGTCCAGGTTGGGGATCTCGATCGTTACCGTGTCCGCTCCGAGTTCGACCATCCGATCGATCGCGGCTCGAACCAGTCGAGCGGCGGCAGCTTCTTCCGGGGCGGATCCGAAGTAGTCTTCGAGAATTCCAATGCGGGCGCCCTGAAGCGCAGTCGCATCGAGGGCGTCGACAAAGCGTGGGAGCTCGACACCCTCCACAAGCGCCGTCGCCGGGTCGTTCGGGTCGGGGCCGACGACCACGTCGAGCGAGATTGCGAGATCGCGCACGGTCCGGGCGAGCGGCCCTCCCACATCCTGTGTGTGGGCGAGCGGGATGATCCCGTCGATGCTGGACAGTCCCTTCGTAGGGCGCAGACCCACCAGGTCGTTTTGCGCCGCCGGAATACGAATGGACCCGCAGGTGTCACTGCCCCACCCGACCGTAGCGAAGCTGGCCGCGATCGCGGCTCCAGTCCCACCACTCGATCCGCCCGGGTTGCGGGTCAGGTCATAGGGATTCCTAGTCTGACCACCCATCGAAGAGATCGTCGTAATGCCCGACGCCAGCTCGTGCATGTTCGCCTTTCCGAGAAGGACCACACCGGCCGCTCGCAGCCTGGCCACCTGAAAAGCATCATCAGGCGCAAAGTTGCTGGCGAGCGCGAGGGAGCCGGCAGCCGTTGGCATCTCGGGTGTGTCGTAGTTGTCTTTCAGAATCACTGGAACGCCATGCATCGCACTCCGCGGGCCCCGCTCCGCCCGCTCTCGATCCAGGGCCTCAGCATCGGACAGTGCATTCGGGTTCAGCCAGACCATCGCGTTGATGGAGGGGCCCTGCTGGTCGTATGCCTCGATCCGGTCGAGGTACGCTTGCGTGATGTCCGCCGAAGAGGCCTCCCCACTCGACATCAGTTCCTGCAGCTGAGTGATCGACAGCTCCGCGATGGTGACCTGCGCGCCGAGTGAAGTCGCGGTGAGACAAAGCGCGGCACCAAACAGAGCCGAGCATAGTCCGCGGGGTGGCATCGGAAGCAGTCGCATCAAAGTTCGATCCTTTGAAAAAGGAGGTTCAGGACACGGCCGTTCGAGACACGAAACGTCTGGGGGATGCCGCCACCAACACCGCTACTACTCGACTCGAACACGACAGTCCCGAAGAAGCCTGGACCCTCGAATGTCATCGGAGCCATCGCCTCGAGCTCGAATGTCCCATGCCGGCGATGGCGCCCCATCAGCATGCCGTCCTCGACATACAGGGTATAGACCGTCTCGAGCTCCTCGCTGTAGTACGAGCCAGACAGACTGGTGAGCTGGGTCGCGGTGGGGCTCCATGACTCGGACTCCTCATCTTCGTCAGAATCCTCATCGTCGGCAGGTAGGTCAGCAGACAGTGGCTGGAGATGATCCCCGAAGAAGATCTCGAGCACGTCGGCCGGCATACCCGAACCGATGTTGGACCGGTTGCTGAGGGTGATGACCCCACCCTCGAGCTCGGGCAGGAAGGTGAAGCTCGCGCGGAATCCAGCGCTGGACCCCGTGTGCCGGATCACACGCTGACCGCGAAGCTCTCCGACGTTGATGCCGAACGCGTAGGAGAGCGCCTCGCCGCTGTTCAGGACTCCCTGCTCCTGCATCTGCTCAATGACGGCAGCTCCTCCGACGGAGGCGCTGCCGTAGTTGTCCATCCAGGCGACGAGATCGTCGACCGTCGAGTACATCCCGCCCGCGCCATAGAGGCTGCTGTTGTCGTAGACGCGAACGAAACCAACTTCGTCGGACGCGTAGGACTCGGCGACCCCGGGAATCGACTGACCGAGCTTCGACATGATCGTCGTGTGGTGCATTCCCACTGGACCAAAGACGCGTTCGGCCATGAACTCCGGGAACGGCATGCCCGACGTGCGTGACACGATGTCAGCCAGCATCATATACGCGGTGTTGCAGTACAGGTACTGCTCACCCGGCGTGAAGTTGAGCTCGTGCATGTGCTCGGTGAGCCGGAGTGCATCAGCCTGCTGCATCGCATCACCGTTCTGCCGCCCAGCCAGCGACTCCGAGTTGTAGATCTCACGGAGTCCGCTCATGTGATGGATCATGTGTCGCACGGTGATCACCTGGCCGAAATCAGGCACCTCCGGCAAATGGATCCGGATGTTGTCATCCAGAGAGAGGGCTCCGTCGTCCGCAAGCAACGCGACCGCGAAAGCAGTGAACTGCTTGGCTACCGAACCGATATCGAGGACCGTCTCGCGCCCGAGCGGGATTCCGTGCTCGAGGTTCGCGACGCCGTAGCCTTCGGCAAGAACCACCTTGCCCTCTCGGACGATCGCGACAACAGCCCCTGGCTCACCGGCATATTCGGCCATGCGTTCGTCGAGTTGGTCACGCTCCGCGAGCGTCGCAACCTGAGCCGTGGCCAGTTGAGGCACGGCGAACGATGCAAGAGACGCGAAGCTAGCCACGAGCGAGATGCGGAGGGCAAGACCTGCTGCCGTCCAGCGGAAACCGTGCATGAACATTCTGCCTGTTGAGGTCTTCGAACGAAGACCAACAGAATGTGGTCAGGTCAGAGCCCCAGCCAGTAGTTCACCTTCACAATGAACCGGTTTTCGGACGGCGTACTCCACAGACCGGCAAATTCACGATCGAAGTCGAAGTCGCCGCGCTGGAAGCTGCCATACTGGTTCCGCTGCCAGACGAAGAAGATCGTCGAACCCGGACGGTACTCCCATCGGAGCACCGTATTACCAACCAGAGACCGTACGTTGAAGTCGCGGTCACGGAAGGAGTAGTCGGCCTCTCCGTCGCCGTCGAAGTCGACGTTCTGATACGTCGTGCCGCTCTGATCGGTCTCGCAGATCGAACTACTGCAGAGGATTCCTGATGGCTGCTCGTCCGTGACGCCCGGCGTGAACGTATTGAAGTCGAACGTCTGGGACTCGGCGAGCTGCTTGTACGCTACATAGTCGCCAGAGGAGAGTAGCGGCTGCATGAACAGCTCGAGCGTGAGCGTCGGGCTGAATGTCCAGTTCAACCGAGTCTGTATGGAGACCGTGTTCCGGTCGAGGTCGGAGAAGATATACCGCGATCCGAAGGTCGGGTCGTACGGAAGCGTACTCGTCGCGGTCACGTACTGGTCGCCAGACGTCGAAACCTCATAGCTCGGGTTGAACGAGATGGAGAGGTTGTCCGACGGGCGGAGGTTGAAGTTCGCCTTGATCTGACGACGGCCACCCCGTCCGAGACGATCGTCACTCTGATCGTAGTCCAGTCCGAAACTGATCGACTTCCGCCAATCCGTATTCACGTGAGCATTCCACGAGAACTTGGCCGGCCCAACCATCATCGGTCCGCCACGAGTTGCTCGCCGGGTCATCTTCTGCGGCTCGTATCGCGCGCTAGCCCGCACGTCCCACCAGTTCGCCAGCTTCGCGTTCGCACGGAGGGAGTAGTTTCCGTTCGTGCGGGCGTCGTGCCAGGAATCTATGGACCAAGTGTCGTCGAGGGCCTCGTGGCTCCAGTTGTGGAAGCTGGAGAGTGTAAAGTTGTAGTCCCGCAGGTACCGACCTGGCTGGATCTCCCTGTAACCGACACGGAAGCCTCCATCCAGGCGCTCGGCATTTGTGGAAAAGCCGATGTCGCCCACCTCGAACACATCGGACACTTCCGCAGCCCAGATGGATCCGGTCCAGTGCGTGCCATTTCGCTTATCGAGTTGGAGGCGCCAGTCCCGGCCGCTCAGCGACGTCGCAGCCTCGTCGACGGAAAATCGAGTGGCGTCGGGTCGCTGAAGGTAGTGCGTGGAGGACCGCTGAACCCGGGTCATCGCCACTTCGGAGCCACGCACGTGGCTGCCCGCAAAGAAACCCCAGATAGCCCAGTTGCGGTCGTTCCACTGATGCTCGAAGCGAAGGCCTGCGTCGAAGGCCTTCGAGGTGAGCCAGTCGAACGCACCATCCGCAGGTAAGTCTCGACTCATGACGGCGCCGAGGCCCCGTATCTGTGTCGTGCCCTCGTTGAAGTCCTGGCCGAGGCTGAAGACGCCGAACGTCGTTCGGGGCTCGACCAGGAAGCCTCCCTGCTGACCCGTCTCGTAGATGCCTCGTCCGAACTCGTTCCCTGTGACGGCGGTCATCGCACCTACCGACAGGCCGCTTGAGGTCCGCCCTGCGAGCTTCGCTGCGCCGAGGATTGTAGCGTTTTGAGGAACGTCGGAGAATTCGACACCGCCGGGGGCCCGACCCTGAGGGGACCGTCCAATGCGTCGACTGTAGAAGAGCGAGTTCCGCCCGCCCGACAGACCGAAGTCGAAGTTACGTGCATCTTCCACGAAGAACGGACGCTGTTCTGGAAAGAAGGTCTCGAAAGCCGAAAGGTTGATGACAGCAGGGTCCGCCTCGACCTGCCCGAAATCCGGGTTGACGGTCGCGTCCAGAGTGAACGCAGCCCCGAGTCCGTAGCTGATATCTACACCCATACGGCTGCCGGCTGCCGAGCCATCGAAGAATGGATCTCCCTCTACGGTGGGACCGCGCTCGAGACTGCTCACGGCATACGGCAGCACTTCGAGCCGCCGGGCTGGTCGAGACACCTCGATGTTGTCGATCCGACCCATCTGGCTCACGATCCCCTTCCGGGTCCGAGAGATCAGGGAATAGTAGCTGCGCTCGTTCGAGGCGATCCGGAACCGGTGGAAGTTGATGCCCCACGTCTGCGGATCATCCGAGGCCTCGTAGCGGATCTGCGAGAGCGGGATGCGCATCTCCGCGGTCCATCCCTGATCATCGAGGTCCACAGCGGACGACCAGACCGCGTTCCACGCGCCGTCCATCTTGTCGTCCGCGTAGAAGTAGAGGTCTCCCTGCACGCCCGCTGCACTGACCCGGAAGTTGTAGCCGGTGAGCCCGTCGAGATTCGGGTCCAGATGAATGCTGAACTGGTCGTATGTGCCTTGCTGATCTCGTCGTGTGAGGCGCCGATCGATGCGTTCGGGTTCGTTATCCCACATGCGGGCCGCGATCCAGATCGCATCGTCGCCGAACAGCACACGGACCTCTGTGTCGTGGTCCGCAGGACCACCCTCTACAGGTTCGCGCTGAGTGAAGCCCGTGAAGACTTGAGCCGTTTCCCAATCTGCCTCGATGATCCGCCCGTCGATCTCGATGTCCTCGAGGTCACGGGTCGAGTTGAGGGCTACAGGGAGCCGCGCATCCGCCCCGCGGGCCTCACGGAACTCAGCGAGAACCTTGGTCTCGGGTGACACGGACGTCTCCTGCCCAACCTGTGCCGACCCCGGCTCAGGGAGAAGTAGAAATCCGAATGTCAGAAGGGCGGTACGCCCTATAGATCTTAGCATCACGGCAATAAACGTACGTTTACCAGAGAGCCTGATCCACCCTTACCTTTCCGAAATCCAGCGGGTTACGGCCGGGTGAAGCGGGATCGGCGCCGTGGACAGATCATCCAGGTCTATTTGCCGGGCCATGTCGTGCACCTGCTCCAAGGAGACACGATCATTCTCGAAAATGTTGAGGAGCGTCGTCACGACGTCGTCCGGCAAACTCTCGAGCGCAAACACCCAGTTCATGACAGCCAGCGTCTTGATCGGTGCCTCGACCCCGCGATACGCGCCTTCGGGAATCAGCCCTTCCGAGTAGTAGGGATGCTCCTGATACATCTCATCGAGTACCTCGTCGGAAAAACCGATCAGGCGCATGGCTGATGTTGTCGTGGCTTCCAGCACCGCCGCCGCCGGATATCCGACCGAGATGATCGCCGCATCGATCGCACCGTCCCTCAACGCCGCCGAGGACTCGGCGAACGACAGGTACTGCGGAGTCAGGTCATCGTAGGTAAGCCCATGCGCAGAAAGCACGTGGCGCGCCAGCTGCTCCGTGCCGCTCCCCGCCGCGCCAACCGAGACACGCAAACCCCCGAAGTCGGCCACCGACAGCGCTGGTGACGATGACGGCACGAGAATGTGCGTCACATTTGCATAAAGCGGTGCAATCGCCCGAAGCTCGGAGAGGGCCGTGGTGAAGTCGCCCTCACCCCGCTGGGCCTGATACATGGTCGAGGCGATTGCCATCGCGACATCCATTTGTCCCGAAGCAATGCGGTTCACGTTCTCGACCGAGCCTCCGCTGACCTCAGCCGTGTACTGGCGAGCGTCATCCGCGATCGATAACCGACTCGCGATCGCACCGCCGAGGGGATAGTAGATGCCCCCAGTGCCTGCGGTACCGAGAGACAGAAACTCCTGCGAGCCGACTGATACACCCGGCGATGCCGTCGCATTCGGGGGTGTCACCACCGCATTTGTCGCCGGACCGGCTGGAGGCGTCAGAACGAAGAATCCTGCGACCACGCCGGCCGCGAGCGTCGCGCCGGCCCAACGGGTCCAGGCTACCACAGGCTGTTCGGGAGCCCGGAAGAAGACTAGAGCGACGCCCGCCAATCCCGCCAGATCAGAGGCCAACCCGGGGTACACGAGCAAAGCGGCCGCCAGCAGCGCGAGCACCCGCTCCCAGCCCTCGAGTCTCGCGCGCGCGAACCCGACACCTCCAGCAGCAAGCGCCGTGACGCCGATGATCGCCGTGACCGTCGCAATCATGATCGTGATCGGCGTACCTTCGAGGAGGAGGAGTTCCGGTCCGTACACGAACATGAATGGAACCACGAAGCCGGCACCCGCCAGCATGGCAGCGTACAGTGCCGTCTTGATCGGTGGAGCACCTGAAATACCGGCCGCCGCGAACGCCGCCAGCGAGACCGGAGGCGTCACGTTCGAGATGCAGCCGAAGTAGAAGATGAACATGTGTGCCGCGAGTAACGGCACGCCCAGTTGCACCAGAGCTGGAGCACCGAGGGCAGCAAGGACCACGTACGCCGCTGTGGTCGGTAATCCCATGCCCAGGACAATCGAGCCCAGGCCGGTGAGCAGAAGCGCCCCGAAGAGGTTGCCCTGCGAGAGCGTGATGATCAGCTCGGACATCCGTAGTCCGATACCGGTCAACGATGCCACACCCACCACGATCCCGGCTGCCGCACACGCAGCAGCGACCTGAACAGCACCGCGACCCGCCCGCTCCATGATGGCGCGGAGCTGCTGAGGCGACGGGCGAGTCGATGGACGGGCCAGTGCCATCAGGAGCGCGGTCGAGACGCCCCAGAACGCAGCGCGCATCGGTGAGCGACCCATACCGAGCAGGACCACGATGATCGCGAGCGGCAGCAGCAGGTGAAGACGATCGGCGATCGGCTCGGGTTCCTGCTCCGTCGCAGGCTCGATGCCCATGCGGGCGGCACGGAAGTGAATGGCCGCCAGCAGCGCCGTGTAGTACAGGATCGCCGGGATGATCGCCGCGACCGCCACCTGCAGGTACGGAATGTTCGTCCACGTTGCGAGGATGAATGCACCCGCACCCATGACCGGAGGCATCAGCTGGCCACCAGTGCTGGCCGCTGCTTCAATCGCGCCGGCAAAGAACGGACGAAAGCCCGCCCGCTTCATAAGCGGAATGGTGAATGTCCCGGTCGTCACCACGTTCGCGACGGCACTACCTGAGAGGGACCCCATCAACGCGCTGGCCAGCGCTGCCGTCTTCGCGGGGCCACCCCGTGTTCGGCCCGCCACCCGGTTCGCCATCGCGATCAGAAGGGCGCCTCCTCCAGCAGTTTCCAGCACTGCGCCAAAGAGCACGAACAGGTAGACGAAGTCTGCCGATACGCCGAGCGGAATCCCCCAGACGCCCTCCGTCGACAGATAGAGGTGCTCGATCAGGCGAGTGACGCCGTATCCGCGGTGCGCAAGAAAGCCCGGCAGATACGGTCCGGCGAACGCATACCCCAGTGCGAGGCCACAAACTGTAATCAGTCCCCAGCCAGTTGCCCGCCGGGCAAGCTCGATCACGAGGAGAATCGTGATCGCACCCATGATCAGATCCATCTGCGTCGGACTACCCGATCGCGCAACGAGCTCCTGGTTTTCGAGTGCCAGGTACGCGCATGCGATGACCGACATAATGGCGAAGAACCAGCCCGTCACCTCGCTGATACGCTCGCTGGTCGTCGGTCTCGCGTCCTCTGCATCTGCGCGAAGCCGCCTCTGAACACCTACGCCGAGGAAGCCGAGCACCGACATCAGGGCCAGGTGCACCGGTCGCTGCACGAGTGCGGTGAAGGGCGAGATGCCCGCGGCATACATGTGGAACAATGCCGCGGCCGACGAAACTACCGCAATCAGAATGGCCGTCAGGCGGCCGCGCACAATACTCACGTCGTCCCTCGTCGGGCTGGCGTCAGGCGATCGATCGCGCCTGCAGAAGGCCGATGCCGAGCGCATAAAGTAGGAAGATGGTCAGCATGATCGTGGCGGCACTCGCGAAGGAGCGCCGCTCGTCGATCGCATGAGCACCCTGCGCGATTACGAGAATCGACCATATCACCGTCAGGTCCAAGAGCTTGGCAACGTTCCGCAAGAACCCCGGCTCGAAGAAAGACGCGATGAAAACATCGATCGTCAGTCGCAGCTCGAGGTTCTCAGTCTGGATCACCAACGGAAGCAACAGAACGCTAATCAGGACCGGAATGAACCACCCGTGTGAAACGGCCGCAAGATACTGCACATAACGGCCGTCATCTCCGAGGACGAAGCTGAAGAGGACTGAGTACAGCGCAGCGATCCCGAATTGCAGAAGCAGAGAGAAGATCACGGCGGCAGGGACTCGACCGTAGCGAAGGGCATTCATCTGAGCGTCGCCTAACTCCCCGAAATCAACACCCTGAGCGAGCATCTGCTGACGGATGGTCTCAAAGATCAGATCAGCAGGCACAAGCGCCGCCGTCACGCCCGAGACGATCGTGGTGAGCAGAACAATCCCCATCCACTTCGGCTGGTCGGCCAGTTGATCCATCAGCTTGCCGGGGCTGACGAAGGCGTTGATCAGCCGGATCGGCAGACTGTCGATGTGTGGCTCGTCCGAGTGACTTCCATTGTCTTCGTGAGACGACTCAGGCAGGTAGGGCTCCGGTCCGTCGGTTCGCTCATTCATCGTGGCCTACCGGTCCTCGAGTCGTGCCCGCTCGGTCGACTCGATGCGAATCGGCAACGGGCCAGGCGCTAGTGGGACCCTTACCGAACCTTCTCCCGAGGCCGTACGCTGGCTCTCGAACATGACCGAAGCCTGAACGTCCCAGAGCACGTAGCCCTTTACACGCAGATCAGATGACTGCGTTACGGACATGCCCTGCACGTTGAGGTCGAATTCCGATTCGGTGGTGCCTTCCATCTCCACGACCAGGAGAGGACGCCCCGTAATGACCGTGTCTCCCGTCATCGTGTAGGTGAGCACCGTCGTCTCCGACCGAATGCCCATGTCCGTCTCACCTCTGTACGATACGGTATCCACCCATTGGTCACCGGCTGTTACCGCGCGACCCGGAAGGCGGGGAAAGAATCCATAAGCGAGAGAGATCCCGGAGAACATCTGGCTGGCCTCCTCCCGGACGTCAGGCTCCGAACGAAGTGTCGTGTTGCCCCTCCGGTCGAGTGAGAACTCGAGGCTCCCATCAATCGCGTCCTCGTCAATCATGGTGGGTGCCCCCATCGGATTCGAGATCCTCGCCTCAAGTTCCGCAACGGTGAGTCGAACGTCGACGCCCAGATCGGTGGGCGTCAGACCTACCGCATACGTAGCGGTTCCTTCCTGGCTCAGCGCCAGGCTCTGACCCATCATCGAAATCGATACTGTGGTCTCGGAAGAGTAGCCGTAGGTCAGGTCACGAGGCTCCGAAGTCACGTACTCGAGTGACGGAGGGGCGGGAGGGGCACCTCCACAGGCGGAGATCATCAAAGCTGCGAGGAGGGCGGCAGCAGACTTCTTCATAGGGTCTGAACTCATGGAATGGACGCGCCGAGTGGCGTACCTGAAGGATAGTATGCGGGGGCCTTCCCCGCCCCCGCTGGGCGTGCGGGCGCCCTTGGCGGGCTAGGGGCCGGCTGATATCCTCCTGCTCCGCGATTTCGCCCTAGACCAAAGTACCGAACGAACCTCGGCACTACCGTGAAGGTTGTCATGAGCTACCGCACCAACCCCGACCGAATTCTCGACAACATTGACCGCGCCCGGAACCGGGCCGCGGAAGCCGCGGGGTTGTATGTAGAGCGGCAGGCGATCGGTCGGGAGCTCGACACCGAGATGCCTGATGTCGATGCGACCACTACGGAGCGTATGAAGCGGATCTTCAGCATCCTCGAGCGTGCGTACACCAACTGCGCCCAACGCACCGAACTCGGGCGCCTTGCATCTCGCTTCCAGGCTGTTGGCGACATTCATCATCACCACGCACGCGGAGACGTCAGCATCTCGATCCAGTACATGGATCACGAGCGCTATGACGACGTCGGTGTTTCTCCCTTCGAGGTCCGGCCATATCAGGTCGCGGACGCGAAGAAGGAAACGAAGACCAGCCGTGCCGATGTGAACGCGCTCAAGATCCTTCGTGGCGAGCTGCGTAATGGTCTCCGCGCGACATACCAGAAGCTCGAGCCGCGCATCAAAGACGCCCTCCGCGACCGGGCCGACATGGGTCACGTGCAGGTACAAGTCACGGTCGACCTCCGACCGGCGGAGTAGGCGCTCGGCTCCTGACCCGACGGCTTCTCCTCCTCTTTCTCGACGGGGTCGGAATCGGAGCGGACGATCCGTCCATCAATCCTTTCTTCTCTGCTGAGCTCCCGACCCTGCGAGACCTGAGCGGAGGGCAGCTGCCTTCGCTCGACGATCCGACACCTTCGGCGTCGGTGCTTCCCCTCGATGCAAGATTGGACGTACCCGGTATCCCGCAGAGCGGAACAGGCCAGGCTGCACTGCTCACCGGTGCGAGCGCCGCGGAGTTGAACGGCGGCCACTTCGGTCCCTGGACGCCGGTCGGCCTCCGTCCACTGGTAGAGAATCGCAGCGTGCTAAGCCGAGCCGTCGAGGCTGGTCGGAGCGCAGCCTTCGCCAATGCCTACCCGCGTGGGTGGCCCGGACCTCGTGGGAGCCGCCGGGTGGCTGGGCCACCCCTGGCCGCCAGAGGCGCCGGTCTGCTGGACCGGCATGAGGAGCGACTCGGAGACGGCGACGCCGTGTCGAGCGAGATCGTGAACGACGGGTGGAAGACACACCTGGGTCACGAATCGCTACCGGACGTCACACCGGATCAGGCCGGCTCGAACCTCGCTCGCATCGCGAGCAGCCACGATCTCACCCTCTACGCGCACTATGCCACGGACACGGCGGGGCACCGGGGTGGTATGGAGGGCGCCGGTCGCGCGCTGGAACGAGTCGACCGCTTCCTGTGTGGACTACTCGCTACGCTCGACCCGTCAGTGCTGCTGTTCATTGTGAGCGACCACGGCAACATCGAAGACGTGCGGACCGGTCACACCCGGAATCCTGCCTTGGGTCTCGTCGCTGGAAATTCGTCAGGTGAGGCGGCGCAAGTCAGAGATCTGCGAGACATCACTCCGTTCGTGCTGAGCTTCCTCGAGATCGAGAATTGATCTAGCACACGTAGAGGGCATTTTACCCCTCTTTGAATACACGTCCTGTACATGCATCCCATCGCCCACCCCGATGTCGATCATGTCACATGACCGACCGACCACAAATTCTCGGGGCACTTCTGGCGCAAACCGCTGGCGTCGACGCCAGCGTCCTCGACGGTGCCCTCACAACCGACCGACGCGACGGCGAACGCATTGGCCAGACCCTCGTTCGACTGAGAGCCGTCACCGAGGACCAGGTGGCTCGCGCGCTCGCATGCCAGCTCGGTCTCAGCTACCGGGCCGGGCCGCTCGAGCCCACGGCCGAAGCGCTCGATCTGGTCAGCCACGAGCTATGTACGCGATACGGGGTGGTCCCACTTTCCGCACGCCCACGGCGCATCACCATCGCGATGCACGATCCGCTCGATCTGCGCGCCATCGATGACCTCCAGTTTCAGACGGGACGCCTCGCCAGTCCAGTGATCGCAACGCCAACCGTGGTGAACGCGTGTCTGGCGCAGATGTACCGAGGACCGAGCGGTAGAGCTCGTCAGGGAATGGATCGACCCGCGGCGGATCCATCGGGTCCGTCGCATACGGAGCACCATCCGAGGAGAGGCAACCCGACCGAACTGGCCGGGCTTGTCGCCGCACTTCCAGCCGAGCTCAGATCTAAGTCGTCAGAAGACGCCTCGACGGCCGAGGTGGAGCGGAACGCACGCCGGGCACCCGTCGTTCGTCTGGTCGACGGTATCATCCGGCGAGCCATCGAGCAGAAGGCGAGCGACATCCATATCGAGGAAACGGGGTCCGAGGTTCGCGTTCGAACACGGATCGACGGCACGCTTCGACCAACGGTCGACCTACCGGCGGGTGTGCGCCGCGCAGTCATTTCCCGCCTGAAGGTGATGGCGGGCATGGACATCGCGGTCCGGCGCCGAGCCCAAGACGGTCGGATCATGGTACCGCACGACGGCCGTACGCTCACGCTGCGGATCAACACACTACCCGTATCGACCGGAGAGAAGGCCGTCATCCGTATCCTCGACGGAGCGGCTGCCCCTCGTGGCCTCGCAGCGCTTGGCATCGCAGGTGCCGACCTTCTGCGCCTCCGCCTCCTCCTCGAGCGGGGTGAGGGCGTGGTCCTCGCTGCTGGCCCGACCGGGTCAGGTAAGAGTACGACGCTGTTCGCCGCTCTTTCCGAGGCGGATCGAGAGCGGCAGAACGTGGTCACCGTAGAGGACCCGGTGGAATACCGGTTACCCGGAGCAAGCCAGGTCCATGTGGACCGGAGGGCCGGACTCGACTTCGCCGACGCGCTACGAGCCATCCTTCGACAGGACCCCGACGTCGTTATGGTGGGCGAGATCCGCGATCGAGAGACGGCGGAAGTCGCCATGGCGGCAGCCGTCACCGGGCACCTCGTCCTCTCGACGATCCATGCGACGGACGCACCCGGGGCCATTACACGTCTCCTGCACATGGGCGTACCTCCGTTCCTCGTGGCAGGTGGCCTTGCAGGCGTGATTGCTCAGCGTCTGGTTCGTGCAATCTGCTCCACATGTCGCGGGCACGGGTGCGAGTGTTGCGACGGCGGCCTGGGCGGCCGTACAGGCGTCTACCAGTTGCTCACGGTCACGGACGTCATGCGTGACGAGATCTCAGGAGGAGGGTCATCTGCTCGTATTCGACGCCTCGCCGCCGACGCGGGGATGAAGTCGCTTGCGTCCGACGCGCGCCGCGCCGTAGCCGAAGGACTTACCGCTCCGCACGAGATCGGTCGGCTCCTCGGGTCGTTCGCGGAATCCGGGCGGCCATGCACCACATGCAGTCATGTCGTCCCCCATGCAGCGAACGCCTGCCCCGGATGCGGACGTCCAGCACTCCATACATGTCCGTGTGGAGAACGGCTCGAGCCGGGATGGCGCTATTGCGCGGCGTGCGTCCGACCAGTCCAACCCGTCTAGCCGGAGCTCTCCGGTCCAGAACTCCCGGTACCGGAGCTCTGCAGCTCACAATCAACCAAAGGTCGCGACCCGCGTAGTGATCGATTCAACCCGGTCCGTGTCGATCTCGACACCGATACCCGGACCTGTGGGCACGGCCATATGCCCATCTGCCACCGTGAACTCGGGGGAGACGATGTCCGAGTGCCAGTAGCGGCTACTGGCCGATATATCACCGGGCAGGGTGAAGTTCGGCAGCGAGGCCAGAGCCACGTTGTGCGCACGCCCCACGCCCGACTCCAGCATCCCACCACACCAGACCGGCAGATCTGCGTCCTGCATCATGTCATGGATACGGCGGCTCGAGGCAAGTCCGCCGACACGACCCGGTTTGATGTTGATGATACGACAGCTCTTGAGCTCGAGCGCAAGCTCGGTATCCCACGGTGTCTTGATGGACTCATCTAGGCACACGGGCGTCTCGATCTGCTCCTGCAGACGAGCGTGGTGGAGAAAGTCGTCGTAGCGCAGCGGCTGCTCGATCATCAGGAGGTCGAGTGGGTCCAGGGCCTTCAGGCGGTCGACGTCAGCGAGCGTATACGCTGAGTTCGCATCCGCCATGAATACAGTGTCGGGAAAACGCTCTCGGAGCCCGGCGAGCATCTCCACATCGCGTCCCGGCTTCATCTTGAGCTTCACACGCGCATACCCATCCGCGATAAAGCCCTCCACTTGTTCATGCAGTGCTTCATCAGTGGCTTTGAGGCCGACACTCACACCCACCGGGACCCGATCACGGACACCACCAAGCTTCTTGGAAAGCGACATGCCGTCGGCCCGGGCCGCCATGTCCCATGCCGCCATTTCGACTGCAGCCTTCGCCATACCGTGTCCGCGGACCCACCAGACCGGCGAGAGGATGTCCTCAGGTGAGTCTACTTCGGTACCCACCACCCTGGGGAGAATGAAGTCGGTCAGGACGTGCCATGCCGTATCGGTGGTCTCGTAGGCATACGACGGGTCCGCCGAGGCCACGCACTCACTCCACCCTTCGAGTCCGCCGCCCTCCAGCGTGAGAAGCAGAATCCGCCGGTCTTGAGAGCCTCCACTGGAGATCTCGAAAAACTCTTTCAACTGGAGCGGAATTTCGCGTAGGGTCGCGCGTTCGATCTTCATTCGATGCCGTAGGGGTTAGGCGTGCGCCGGTACAACCGGAGGAGAGGTGCCGAGAAGGCTAAAGACCTCGTCGACCTGGGCCCAGCCCACCCGAAGTAGAAAGGTCGAGTTTCGACCATAGGACTTGCTGCCCAGGATGTAAAAGTCTGGCTCGGGGTTCTTCAAGGTATCCGCACCCTGGCTCTCCTGCGTCAGGCAGTCGGCAGAAGAGGACGCCAGCAGTGCAGCCGCCAGATTCATCGGACCGGACGTCGCGTAACACTCATGCACCTGGAGTTGACGGTACATGCGCGCGTCCCCGACCGAGCCGGTCATCGAGATGATTCGATCGACCAGGACATGTTCGATCGATCCGTCTTCGGCTCTCAGAGACACGATAATGCCATCAGGCCCGGTCTCCAGGGCGTGAACCGAGCGGCCGAGTCGAACGTCGAAGGGTGAATCTGACCCGTAGGCAAGTGCGCGGGCCTGCTCGACGAGACTATCGCGGGCGGGTAACGCGTCATTCTCGACGGCACCGAACGTCGGAGACGCACTGCGAATGGTCCACGTCACCCTCGTTTCCGGTACGCGCTCGATCACACCGAGGAGGTCTCGAGCCACGGTCTGTGCGGAGTGCCCGGAACCAACAAGGAGAATCCGCATTCCCCCCCAGCCCGGAGCATCACCCTTGAGAATGGGTGCCTCGAAATCCGGAATTCGTCGGATGATGTAGTCGTCGGCAGCTCGTTCTCCGGGTGCGGCAATCCCACCGAGACCCAATGCGTTCGGGTTGTCATACGTACCCGTGCAGTCGAGCACGATGTCTGCGTATTCGACTCGCTCCTGCCCGCCCGCGTCCCGCACGAGGAGCCGGAAGGTGTGCCGAGCCCGGACACCCGTGCCGATCTCATCGTTCTTCAAGAGCCCGTCTCGAGAGATCTCCAGGATCCGAGTATCCAGCTGCACGTGCGGCGATATCTCCGGCGCCTCTGCAAGCGGCTCGAACACCTGATCCACCAGCTGATCACCCGTAGGGTATTCCTCTCCGTTCGGAGGCTCCCGACCAACTTCGGCGAGACGCGCGCGTACACGGGAAGAGACGTTCATCGACCAGGGAGTGAACAGCTGCACGTGCCCCCATGAGCGCACGTTGCCTGCGACATCGCTTGAGGATTCGAATACGGTGAAGGCCCATCCAGCCTCGGCCGCGGCGAGCGCAGCCTCAAGGCCAACGGGGCCCGCGCCCAGTATGGCAATCGACCCTGGTGTCACGACTCACCCTCTTTGATCCGGGTCAGGAGATAGCGGGACACGGAGTCCCCACGCACGAATTCTCGAACCTCATAGCCCAAGCTCATGTAGTGCGTCAGCGAAGCTCGTGTTGCGATCCGCCATGCCTGTGCCAAGTCCAGATCCTCGTCCATCAACGTCCCGACATCCGACGGAATCTCGACACTGACCCAATCGTTCTCGAGGTCGAGCTCTACCGAGCCCGGGCTCGGATGATACGACGTCGAGTCCGAGGATGCCGCGAGCGCGATCCCAACCGACGGCTCGTCGACGGATGATGACTCAAACACACAGACTGGGTCGTCGACCAGTCGTCCTGCGACCCGGTCGGAGGGCAGTTGCCAGAGCGCGACAAAGCGATCCGTCCCGATTCCACGGTGGAGTGGGGAGTCGGTCTGGCCGTACATGTCCACCTGATACTCGCGGACGACCGCACCAAGACGGGTGATATTCAGATGGGCGTTCCTGCTCTGAAGCGGATCAAAGGTCCAGTACATGTGCTCGACCCCGAGCGCCATCACCTCGTCGCGCTGGTACGCCTTCAGCCTTCTGCCCAGACCCGCATCGCGGATCTCCGGCCGCACCGCGAGCATGTCCGACCAGTGCACGACGTCACCGCCCCGGAGTCCGGTAAGGCCGAATACGAACCCGACGAGTCGCCCGTCCGCATCATACGCGCCGGAAGATACGCCGCCCAGCATACGACCAACCTTCAGAACGGCCGGCGCCACCCGTTCGGAGAAGCCGTGGCCCCACGTGTCTTCCTGCAGGGCCACGCACTCGTGGCATTGCTCCATCGTTTCGAACGGCCGGATTACATAGTCGGTCACTTACGTACTCGAGCTCCTACGGCCTGGCTCAGACATTGCCGGAGGCTGTCGTACGTGTAGTCGTCCATGAGGTTGAGCGCGCCTGACCCAGCGAGTTCATGCACAAGCGCGACCCCGGCCAGCGTGTTGGAGGCAGGCCCCACCACGAGATCGACCCTCCGCTCCCGGGCCGCAAGAATCCTGTGAGCGACATGTTCCCAAAGCATCTGGACCAGCTCCGCTCCGTTGTAAGGCTCCAGAGGGGACGCGCCTGCCTCGAACAATGCAGCCTTCGCGCCGGTATCCGCCATCCGCGAAAGGAGTGGTCCAATCGCCGCCCTGTAATCTTCTAGGGATACCACAGTGGTGGGCAGGTCCACGTCGATGAAGTCGAAGGTGAAGTCCGCTCCCGAATCCTTGAATGATAGTGTGTCGTGCCAGCGCCCCGCACCCGTGAGCTTGGCTCCCACCACGGTATGGCCGGAGGGTGCCGAGCAGCTGAGCTCCCTTGAGCGGCGTGCATGTGCGGCCTGAGGGCGGCTCAGACTGTTCGGTCAGCGAGCTTCTGGGGAGGACTTCGACTGCGACGTAGTCACCCGAGCACCAATCGTGGCTATCGACCTTCTCGAACGGAAAGGGCCAGTCCCGAAGCTCTGCGGTTATTGAGACCGAAGCCTTGATCAGCAGGCTCATTGAAACCCTCCGGAGTCCTCTCTACTTCGTGGTCATGGCTGGCGCCATAAGGAGCCGAGCGAGCAGAGCACACCGATCGAGGGAAGGATCGATGACGATATGCTCGTGGTCCGCGTGCGCTCCATCTCCCACGCATCCAAGCCCATCGAGAGTCGCCGTGAAGAGGCTGGTGGTATTTCCATCCGAGCCACCACCGGCCATCCCGTGACCAAGGTCGAAGCCCAGCTCCACGCCTCTGACGTATGCCTCGTTCCAAAGGACTACGTTTCTCGGCGTACGCTCCAGGGGCGCAACGCTCACACCACCCTGCACCTCGATCGTCACGTCAGGGGTCACGGGTTCGATCGCGCGGACGCGATCCTCGACCCGCCGACCGTGGTCCATCGACGTGACGCGGACGTCCACGGACGCGGTCGCCTCGGCTGCAATCACATTGGGCCGCGTCCCGCCGCCGATGAGACCTACGTTGACCGTGGTGCCATGCTCAGGATCGTTCAGGAGATTCAGCTCCTGAATGACATGGGATAGCTCGACGATCGCGCTCGCTCCGGAATCGGGGTCTAGGCCCGCATGGGCAGCCCGCCCACGCACGGTGATGTCGAAGCGCCCCAAACCCTTTCGGGCAGTCTTGATCAGGCCCAACGGGCCCAGCGCCGGCTCGAGGACCAGAGCCCGGCTAGCCGCGCGGGCCAGTCGGCGTACGTGCTTCTTCGAGTCCGGGCTTCCCACCTCCTCATCAGAGTTCACGAAGACCACAGGTGCGACTGACGGCTCAAAGTCGAGGTCCCTCAGCGCCCGAAGGGCGAAAATGATGAGACTGAGCCCACCCTTCATATCGAGCGTACCAGGTCCGTGGAGTCTGCCGTCATCGACATGCACAGGCATCCGCTCGAGCGTCTGCAGCGGCCACACCGTATCGCTGTGTCCCATCAAGAGCTGGCTGGGAGTTCGCTTCGACCTGCGCTTCGGCATCGCGAGAAGGTGGTTTCCACTCTTCCGACCCTCGACGATCCGCACCTCGTACCCCAAGTCGGTGAACGCCGGCTCAAGAAGCGCATGCACGCTGGTCTGCGTCGCCGGATGGTCCGTCGGGGACTCGACCCGACAGAGCCCCGACAGGAAGTCTACGAATTCGTCTTTCATGCCGTGGACGTACTCGAGCGTTCGAAGGCCTTCCGCAGTGCTCCGCTCTTTGGCCCCGGAGTCGGACGATATCAAGACGACCAGCCGGCGTCGAAGGGAAACGCCAGAGTGTCACGCACCTCGGCGTACCGACCCGGCGCGAGGTATGACAGAAGCGGATTGTCAGCGAAGACATCCGCGGGGCCCCGATCCGGATCCCGCCGAGCGTCCTCAAGGAGTACCCCGTCGGCGGTGGTCGCTGGTCGCGTCGTGAGCAAACCAAGAGCGGGCTTGGTGTCCTCCTCACAACGGGGCGCAGATGCGAGACTCGCGAAGAGAACCTGAGACCCTCGCGGGAAGCTGACCGTAAACACCCCCTCACACGCGGCATGCCGGGGTGTGCAAACGAAACCGGATCGGTTCTCCCAACCCATCGGCATCGCCATGTGTTTGGGTGCCAGATCGAACGAGTCGTCCTCTTCACGCATGCCTATGACCGCGAGCGGAGATACCTGCGGAAATCGATCCCAAACAGGATGTTCGGTGCCGAGCGCGACGAGTTTCGTGGCGCTGTCCGAGGAATCGGCTTGGCTCACCTGTAGTACCCCGCTCGCTGATAGCTATGGTCGAGAAGCTCGACCGGATGAACGACATCACCGCAGCTGCCCTCGATCCGAAGGCCAGCTCCGATCTGCATCATGCACCCAGGGTTCGGGGTGCACACAAGGTCCGCCCTGGTATCTCGTACAGCCGCCACCTTGTCACCTCCGATGTGTGCACCGAGATCGGGGTGCGTCATCCCGTAGATTCCAGCACCTCCACAGCACTCGTCCGCCTTAGCAACCACCCGAACCTCCACACCCGGCACGGCATCGAGAACCTGCAAAGGCTCCGACGTCACACCCTGCGCGTGCATCAGGTGGCAAGGATGGTCGTATGCGACACTGCATGTCACGGGCGCGCCTCGACGCGGCCCAACTGCCGCTAGAAGCTCCGTCACATCCCGCACCCGCTCGGCAAACGCGCTCGCCCGTGCCTCCATGGGATCGCCCTCGAAGAGGACTCCATAATCCTTCATGGCTGCTCCGCATCCGGCGGCATTCACAACCACCCAGTCGACTCCTGCTCGTTCGAATGCTTCGATATTCTGGCGAGCAAGGCGCCGTGCCGTGCGGAGATCTCCGCCATGGGCATGCAGTGCACCACAGCAATCCTGCCGAGTAACGATCCGAACGTTAAAGCCGTTCACGTCGAGCGTGCGCGCCGTGGCCTCGTTGAGTCGACCGTACAGTCCATCCTGCACGCAGCCCTGCAAGACACCAACGCTCCCGGCCTGTACCTCCCGTTCCCCGTTGGGAACTGTCTCTGGTGATCCAGCGTCCATGGCGCCAGAGAGATCCGTCGTGGGTGCCACGCCCACTGCAGAAGCGTCTGGTCGCCCTAACCGTTCAGCCTCTGTCGTTGCCGCAAGCATCGCGAGAGCAAAACGCAGAGTGCCCGCGACACCATCTCCCCCAAGGTGTCTGACGGCCCAGCCCGCAATACCGGTAGCACGAAGCGCTCGACCACCGATGAACAGCATCCCGCGTAGCGGGCGAGACCCCATGACGACGAGGAGCGAACGAGTAAGCATGTCCGGGGGACGCGCCTCAGCAGCGGCTTCGCGGGCTAGCTCCAGCAAAGTCCCATATTCAACGCCGGAGGGGCACACCGGTTCACATGCTCGACAGCCCAGGCATCGATCGATATGAGTCTGGAACGCATCTGAACTCGCATCGAGGCGCCCCTCCACCACAGCCTGCATCAAATGCAGTCGCCCTCGGGGTGAATCGTTCTCGTCACCCAGACGGTTGTACGTGGGGCACGCCGGCAGACAGAAGCCACAGTGCACGCAGGGGAGCAACCGCTCTCGCTGCGCCTCAAGGGCACCTGCGAGTCGCACGCCACCGGCCGTCATGAGCGAGCCGGCCACAACACACCGCCAGGATCGAAGATCGATTCGAGGCGTTCGCTCAGCATGGCTGTCGCCATACTCTGCGGAGTGCCTGTCGGGAAGTCCGCCCTACCCCAACGGACGATACGTAATGCACCTCCGGCTTGCTCCGCCGCCTCGCGGAGCGTTCCGACGGGATCCACGCCGAGGTCGGACCCTCCGATCCGAATTCGCCCGGCGTATGAGTCCACGACCATCGGTCCCAGTCCCACGTCTGCGGCGGCAGACACGACACCGGAGAGCTGGGAAGGCAATACGGAGACCTCGACGCACCGATCCTCCACAGCCCCGAGATCCTGCAGTTGGGAGAGGATGCGCGCGGCGCCGTCACTCGCCTCCGTGAGACGGTCGAAGGACGTGCCTACGTGCGTTTCGAGGATGGCTTGATCGGCATCGACAGTCGACTCCGCCCCGTGAAGACGGACTACGAGCGCCGCGCGCCCATCAAGTGCTTCGAGCGGCCCGGCGACCACGATCGAGACAGGGAGAACGGGGGCGGTTCCGACCGCGAGTGCCGAATCGATCAGCTCCGCGACCGATGCGGCCGAGATCATGAGGACTCGTTCCTGAGGCGGCAGTGGGAAGGCCCGCAGGCATACCGACGTCAGCACACAGAGTCTCCCTCGCCCACCCACCACCGACCGGAGCAGGTCGTAGCCGGCGACGTTCTTCACGACCTTGCCACCGAGCCGCAGAACACGGCCGTCGCCAGTGACGACCGTCGCCCCGAGCACATGGTTCTTCAGGGCCCCATACCCCGCCCAGAGCGAGCCATGAGCAGCCTCTGATACGAGGCCACCCATCGAACGATCGCGCGCAGCCGGTGGATCGAACGGGGCCCACTGCCCGTTTTCGCGGAGTGCGTCGTCGACAGTGGCGAACCTGGTCCCAGCTCCAGCCGTGATCGTCAGATCCGCAGGCTCGTACTCCTCGATCCCGGAGAGAAGCGACGTATCCAGCGCGACGAAGCGTCCGTCCGAAACGGGGTCGGCATGCGAGCCGCTGGCAACCGCCAGGACACCGAGATCTTCCTGCGCCGCCCACACGAGCAACCTCGAGACATCCTCCGTGGACGACGGAGAAGCGACGAACTCAGGTGTCATACCGGGCCATATGGGACCGCCCAGCTCCGAAGGATCTCGGACGGCCACATCCGGTAGAGCGCTGCGCAGCTCATGGACAAGAGTCACGGTAGAACCTTTCCCGGATTGAGATTCCCGTTCGGATCGAAGACCCACCGTGCGCGGCGCAGCATCTCCAACTCGACCTCGTTGTGGACGAGCGGCATATAGCCACGCTTATCGACGCCGACACCGTGCTCACCCGTGATCGTGCCGCCGACGGAAACGCACAACGACATGATTTCGCGCGACGCCTTCTCCACTCGGTCCAGCTCGTCGGCGTTCTGGCGATCGAAGAGGATGTTCGGGTGGAGATTACCATCCCCTGCGTGGAACACGTTAGCAATCTTCAGATCGTACTCCTGGCCGATCTCGGTGATGCGGGCCAGCACCTCCGGCAATCGCGTCCGCGGGACCGTTGCGTCCTGGACCAGGAGATCCGGTGCGATGCGACCCATGGCACCGAAGGCCTTCTTGCGCCCCTTCCAGAGACCGAGGCGCTCCTCCTCGGAGGTCGCCCGCCGGACCTCCCTGGCATCCGCTGCCACACAGCATTGCTCTGCGCGGTCCGCATCATCGTCGAGGCCGGCCTCGGTGCCATCGAACTCGATCACGAGGGCAGCACCTGCATCGATCGGGTATCCCGCAGCGAATACGCTCGCTTCGACAGCAACGATCGTCGCATGATCCACGATCTCGACTGCGGCAGGCATCAGCCCGGACGCCATAATGTCGGTAACCGCGCGTCCTGCCGCCTCCATGGTGTCGAAGATCCCGAGTAGCGTGCGCACGCCCTCCGGCGCCGGGAGCAGACGGACCTCGATTTCCGTCGCGATCCCGAAGCACCCCTCGGATCCAATGAAGAGGCCCACGAGGTCGAGACTGGGGACGGCCTCCGTTCCAGCTCCTCCGAACCGGACCACCTCGCCGTCGGCGAGTACGACGGTCAGGCCTGTGACGTATCGGGACGTCACGCCGTATTTGAGGCAGTGCGGCCCCCCGGAGTTCTCGGCAACGTTCCCGCCAAGCGTGCAGGCCGACTGTGATGACGGGTCGGGCGCATAGTACAAACCGTACGGTGCAGTAGCCTCGGTCAGACGTGCGTTGATCACGCCCGGCTGCGCAGTCGCGAGCCGGTCCTGTTCGTCGATGGAGAGGATCCGATTCATGCGCGCGGTCCCGACGATCACACCATCAGGTGTCGGTAGAGCGCCTCCGGACAGTCCCGTGCCCGCACCTCGAGGAACCACGTCGATGCCCTCTCCGTGAAGCACCGCGAGCACTCTGGAGACCTGCTCGGTGGTTTCCGGGAGTACGACAGCGCGCGGCACCACGCGGTACGCGGTCAGCCCGTCGGACTCGTAAGCAACGAGTCGGTCCGGATGCGTGATCACGTGGTTCTGCCCGACGATGGCGCGAAGCCGGTCAGCGATGGTCGGAGTGAGAGTCTGAGTCATGACGGAGGATATCGTGAGTTCACGAGGTGTCGCCATCGTGCACGTACTCGACCAGTGCGCTCAGGGAATGTCGGGCAGCACCTCGGAGCGCGTCTGGAAGCTCCTGTCCATACACGGCATCAAGCAGACCTTCGATGTCCGCCTCGGGATAATCTGATATCGCCTGACGCGCCTGCTCGATGCGACGTCGCCGGTGAGCCTCGAAGCGGTCGACCGCTTCCGTTGGATCTACCAGAGGTGGTCCATGAGTCGGGTACATGACGGCCAGGTCGAGATTCCGAACCGTGCCTATAGATCGCAGGTAATCCGCGACGCATCCCGAATATTCGGCGACCCAGGTCGTGTCGCCCACTCCGAGGAAGAGGTCTCCCACGAAGAGGGCGCGACGAGCCGACCATACAAAGGAGAGATGCTCAGGCGTGTGCCCCGGTGTGTGCAGGGCAACGAGCTCACCAGAATCCGTGGTGACGGTGTCGCCGTCACAGAGGACGACGTCAACGTCAACGACCCCCTCGGGACCGTGGATCCTGGCGCCGATCATCTCGGCGAGAGCCGGGGCTGCGTCCGCGTGGTCGCCGTGCCCGTGAGTCAGCACGATGGTCACGTCGTCCGCGCCCTCGACCCTGGACGCTAAGGCCCGGACGTGGTCTTCCACGTCCGGGCCCGGATCGATTACTGCGATACTGCGTCTTCCCACGAGAAACGTACGGGTCCCATCGAGGGTGAAGGGCCCGGCGTTGCCCGCATTCAGGAAGGTGGGGTGGGGCGTCAGGTGCCCTCCCGGCGCTCCGCGGCCAGCTGCTCGGCCAGCTTGTCGGCGATCCCGATCAGCGCCACCTCGTCTTCTTCGGTGAACGCGCCCTTCTCATCGGAGTCGATGTCGATCTGCCCGTAGATGTCGTCACCGGCCCGGATCAGTACTACGAGCTCCGACTGCACATCCGGCGAACATGCGAGGTAGCCCTCGTCCGCACTCACGTCAGGAATGTTTAGGTTGGTGCGCTCCTGGATGGCGCGCCCGCAAATCCCGGTGCCGACCGGAATCTTGGCGTGGTCCGTCGGCTCGCCGACGTAGTTGTGGAGCCAGAGCTCCGGCTCATCGTTCAGGAGATACACACCGACCCAGTCAAAACGGCTGTCGCTCTTTTCAATCGAGCGTACGGCAGCGCGAAGCAGCGCGTCCGAGAGGTGACCCTCGTCGCGCATCAGCTGCAGGTCCTTGATGGTCTCAGCGGAATCCAGCATCAAATTGGTGTCCAATCGAAGTGTTCGACTCGAGTCGGCGCGGTCCCGATCAAGCCTTCGGCGTCCACGCATGCTGCGGGGCGCCACCCACCCGGTCGGCGGCCCTCCGTGCGAGGGGTTCCGCGGTCCCGACCGGCGCGGGCACGAAGGGTAGAGGTACCGCAGAGGGGCGTCAACGTGCCCACCCTGAGCGGCTTACGCCGTCCCACCGACCCGGATCATCGAGGCGTGAAGTCCACATCCGGCCCAAGTCTTCGCACGAATGCCGCGATGAGCTGAGACGTGTGGAACAAGTCTTCCACATTCACGATCTCGTTGGGCGAATGCATATAGCGATTCGGGACGGAGATCAGACCCGTGGGCACCCCGGCTCGCGTCAGATGAATCCCGTCCGCATCAGTCCGGGTGGCCTTTGGAGATGCCTGGATCGTGTAAGGGATCCCTTCCTCTTCCGCGACCTCGGCAAGCATCTCGAACACCGCGTTGTGCGCGGCCGAACCTCGACTCAGCACAGGTCCACCACCCAGGGAGTGTTCGCCCAGCTCCTTCTTATTGATATCGGGTACGTCGGTGCTGAAGGTGACATCGACAACCAGCGCAACGTCAGGATCGAGCGAATACGCACTTGTACGCGCCCCACCCCCCTGGTATCCGATCTCCTCCTGCACCGTGGCGACCGCGCTGGCACTCGCCTTCAGTCCAGCAATGTCATCAGCCAGCAGGCGGATCGCTTCAAGCACCACAAAAGCGCCGATCCTGTCATCAATTGCCCGACTCGCGATCAGATCACCAGCGAGCCGAACCATGCCCTGGGCGATCACCATCGGATCACCGACGCGGATCCCGAGCGAGTTCACGGCGTCGCGGTCATCAGCACCGACATCCACCCATAGCTGGCGGGTCTTCGAAGACTGCTCCCGCTCTTCGGGCTGGAGTAGATGGATCGCCTTCTTCCCAATCACACCCGTCACGTCACCGTCTCGAGCGAGAATTGTCACCCGCTGCCCCACGAGCACCTGAGGGTCCCAGCCGCCAATTTCGTCGACGTAGAGAAACCCCTCCTCGTCGATGTGGGTCACCTGAAGGCCGATCTCGTCAATGTGGCCTGCCAGCATGACACGAGGCGAGCCTTCAGGCTGCACCGTTGCGAAGGAATTACCACTAACGTCCACACGGACATCGGAGGCGAAGGTTTCGGCTTCCTCACGCCACACTCGCGCGGCCCGGACCTCGAATCCGGAGGGCCCGGGGGCATCGAGAAGGCGTTCGAGGAACGATATGTCTCGGTTCATGCCGAACAAACTAGCGGATGGGCGGATCACAACAGACACGTTCATCGATCGAGTCGGTCTCGCCTCAAGGAGAGATCGCTGGCCTGCAGCCCATCCGCCTCCTCCGGAGAAGGAACTCTCCTGGCACAACCATTCGACGCCCAGTAGCGCCGTGCGACCGGTCCGGCGATCGCTCTTTTGGACGAGGTGCGTACCTCGGGGCCCGGCGTTGGCGAGTTCACCTCTCGCGCAATGGAACGCTGGTGTACATCTCCGGAGAGGAATGGTCCTCCGGCGGGCTGGATGGTCCGAACATCATTCCGCTCGCGTCCACCTCTAACCCGGCACGTGCTCTCCCTGTCACAGGTCTCGGCCAGCGGTGGTCACTCACCTCACCGGTTGAAGCCACCCAGCCCAGCTTCGTCTAGGTCCTGAACTCGCTGGAGCTGATGCGGGAGATGGCCGGAGAAGCCTGAGCGCCTCAGAGCCGGGCCCTAATCCTCCGGCTCGACCACGATCCCCTTGGAGGGGTCCATACGAGATTCGCCGGGTTCCTGATTGGGGTCGAGGCCCGCCTTAGAGACTCCGCCGCCGCCAAATCCGCTAACCCCACCCCTGTCAAACCCTGCGCCACTGAAGCCTCCCATGGTCACCACACGCACCTGACCCGTGTCCATCTGACGCTCGAGACTGGCCCGCATCTGCCGCTGAATCCACCGCCGGGTGAAGGGGAGCAGGAGCGAGAAGCCGACGAAGTCCGTGATGACCCCCGGCGTGAGCAGAAGCGCTCCGCCGATCAGCACCGAGATCCCATCGAGGAGTGCCTGCCCGGGGAGTTGACCCGAAGCAAGCTCCTTCTGGAACTGCACGAGGACACGGAGGCCCTCTGCGCGTGCGAGCCACGCTCCGGTCACGCCCGTCAGCATGACCAGGCCGAGCGTGGGTAGGAGACCGATGTACTGACCAAGCTCGATCAGCAGCATGAGCTCCGCGATCGGCACGACCACGAAGAGGAGAGCTAGGCGTCCTATGATATTCATGCTTCTCCTTACCCCGTCAGGGCCTTCTTAGATTCGGATCGTCGTTCGGCGCTTGGTGTACCCGACAGATGACGCAGTCCACTGCGACCCCGTTCACTCGTTTCTCGATCCGGCCCTATGGAGCAGACCTACTTCAGAAAGGGATTCGGGCTCAAGAAAGAGCTCAGACCCCTCATCGACGCCGAATATCAGTCGGCCCTCGTAGAGCGTATCCGCTCCCGGGGATATGCAGACTCGTTCGGTGACGTGACGGTCCGGCTCGCCCAAGAGTTCGGCTTTTGTTATGGCGTCGACCGCGCGGTCGACTATGCATACGAGACGATCCACAAGTTCCCGGGTCGACCCATCCATCTGGTCGGCGAGATCATCCACAATCCGCACGTGAATCAGCGGATGACGGACATGGGCATCTCGTTCATCTACCCCGACGCCGCCGGGGCATTCGATTTTTCACACCTCACACCCGAGGACGTCGTCATCCTGCCAGCGTTCGGCGTTACGCTGCACGACTTTGAGGACCTCAAGAAGGTCGGGTGCATCCTGGTCGACACGACTTGCGGTTCTGTGCTGCATGTCTGGAAGCGCGTTGAGAAGTACGCCAAGGACGGCTTTACCGCAGTGATCCATGGCAAGTACACCCACGAGGAGTCACGGGCCACAGCTTCTCAGGTCAACAAGCACGAGGGTGGCAAGTACATCATCGTCCGAAATATGGAGGAGGGTGAGCTGCTCTTCGACTACATCGCCAAGCGGCCGGGTCATCTGACTCGTCAAGCATTCATCGAGCACTTCGCCCACAAGGCGTCAGATGGATTCGATCCCGACGTCCACCTCGAACACATCGGCGTTGCGAACCAGACGACGATGCTCGCCAACGAGTCTCTGGCGATCGGGTGGAAGGTGCACGAGGCGATGGTCGAACATTTCGGTGATGAGCATGCGTCGACACACTTCCGGTCATTTGGCACGATCTGCTCGGCGACGCAGGAGCGTCAGGACGCAGTCACCGAAATGATGCAGGAGCCACCCGACATCATGCTTGTGATCGGTGGGTACAACTCGTCGAACACGAACCACCTCGCACATCTGTGCCGTCAGCACACAACCACGTTTCACGTCGAAGACGCCAAATGCATCGACGTCGACGTCGGGACGATCCGCCACAAGGTCGAGCTCGACCCAACGGCTCCTGAGATACAGGACATCGACTGGCTTCCAAAGGGTCCGTTCTCTCTGGGCATCACCGCCGGAGCGTCCACGCCGAACAACAAGATCGGCGAAGCCCTTCTTCGAGTGCTAAGAATCCGCGGGATCGATGTCGAGCTCGAGGAGCCTCAGCCCGCCTGACTCGGATGTGACAAGCGGCCCAAGGTGGTACAGAGCCTCGAGCGTACCGAACTGCGGTGTCGTGAGCCCATAGTCCTGCACCTTGGCAGCGATGGCCTTGGCGCAGGTCGCGTGGCACCGGGTAAGGGTGACCCAGAGACGAAGAGCAACATCCTGTTCGTCTGTCCATGCCCGCTGTGCTGGCTCGTCGAGAGCGCGTGCTTGAGCCTCAAGCTGGCTCATAACGTGCCCTCTAGATGTGGATCGGTCTCCCCAACGCAGCCAACGCGCCTTCTGACACACCTTCCGACAGCGTCGGATGAGGGTGCATGGCCTTCTCCATCTCCTCGACGGTCGCCTCGAGGTGCCGCCCGACTACGAACTCAGCAATGAGCTCCGTCGCGTGCGGACCCACGATGTGCGCTCCGAGGATCTCCGAATACTGCTTGTCACGGATAATCTTCACAAACCCATCCGAGTGGCCCGAAGCAACTGCACGACCGATGCCAACCCACGGGAACTTGCCCACTTCGATGTCGTGGCCCGCTTCCCTGGCCTGTTCTTCAGTCAGTCCCACGGACGCAACTTCGGGGTGGCAATACGTGCAGTTCGGAACATTGTCGTAGTCGACTGTGTGATGGCCTTCGCCAGCGATGTGCTCGACGCACACGATGCCTTCGTGGGACGCCTTGTGCGCGAGAAGCTGATGACCGGCGACGTCGCCAATCGCATACACACCCGGCACGTTCGTACGCAGCTGTTCGTCGACGACGATGAAGCCGCGCTCGTCGACGTTCACGCCGGCTGAAGCCAGGCCCAGGTCCTCCGAGTTCGGTACTCGACCCACCGCGGACAAGACGTAGTCAACGTCCATCGTCTGCAGCTCGCCCTTCTTGTCCTTGAACGTGACCGTGACACCGTCGGCCTTGATGTCTACGCTCTGGAAGAAGGAGCCCGTATGGATGTCCATGCCGCGCTTCTTGTACGTGCGCTCCATGAACTTCGAAATCTCGGCATCTTCGAGCGGAAGAATCCGGTCCATGGCTTCTACGATCGTCACCTTCGTCCCGTACGACTCGTAGACGTCGGCGAACTCCATCCCAATCGCACCGGCTCCGACGATAAAGAGGGAGCTGGGCGCAGACGTCTGCATGAGGGCGCCAGTTGAAGACCAGATGCGATCCTCATCGATCTTCAGCACCGGCAGATCGCGAGGCCGTGAACCCGTGGCGAGCATGACGTGTTTGGCAGAGTACGTGGTCTTCGACCCGTCTTTCTCCACCTCGACTTTCCCGGCACCTGCGAGCCGCCCAAACCCGTCGATGTGCGTCACCTTGTTCTTCTTGAACAGGTGGGCGACACCCTTCGTCATCTGACTGACGACGCGACGGCTGCGCTCCTGAGCCGGCGCGAGGTCGAATGTCAGGTCCTTCGCCATGACGCCGTGCTGTGCGCCCGCCTTCATGTCGTTGGCGAGCAGCGCGCTGGTGAGCATGGCCTTGGTCGGGATACATCCGATGTTCAGGCAGACGCCACCGAGGTCCTGGTCCTCGACGCACGCCACGTTCAAGCCAAGCTGCGCCGCGCGGATCGCGCCGACATAGCCACCGGGACCGCTTCCAATAACGATCAGATCGAAGGAGTTCGTGTCAGCCACTCGGGCCTCTCCGTATGGTCAGAATCCCTTGGGATTCCTCAGTTTTCAAAGCATTTCGAGTCCTCGAAGGTAGACGAGGGCCCTAAGCCGGTAAAGACGGACGCCGGGTCGATTCAGCGAGCGGCCGGGTATCGCTCGTCGATCGTCCGTGAGAGCTTGCAGACATGAGTCGATTGAGGGTGGCATTCGTAGTCCAAGGCGAGGGCCGGGGACACATGACGCAGGCGCTGGCGCTCGCGTCCATGCTTCGTGATGCAGGCCACGAACTCACGCGGGTTATGGTCGGCAGCAGCAGACATCGGACAGTTCCCAGCTACTTCACTGAGAGTATCGGCGCCCAGGTGATCGAGTTCGCAGCGCCGGTGCAGGTTCCGGACGACGATCGGCGGGGCGTATCCGTAAGTCGCACGCTGGGCGATGCAGTCCGTCGGAGCCCCCGCTTTTTCCAGTCCGCAGTCGCGATCGCCGAGAACATCGAAGACGTGGATGTCGTGGTGAACCTGCTGGATCTCATGGCCGGGGTCTCGAGAGGACTCTTCCCTTCGCAGACGCCGGCGCTCGCCGTCGCGCATAACTATCTTTTCATGCATCCGGAACTCGCCGGCGCCCCGGGGCCCGCACGTCACCGGTCCGCGATCCTCGCGTACGCCCGGGCTACAGCGATGCGCACGGACCGGAAAGTCGCGCTGTCGTTCACGCCACTGTCCTCGCGCCCTGAGCTCAGCCTGGACGTGGCGCCTCCTCTTCTGCGTCCAGGCCTCGATCGACTCGAACCGCATGATGGAGGCTACCTCGTCGCCTATGCGCTGAACTCCGGATACGGCACCTCTCTCATCGATTGGCAACGGGCGTCAGGGGTCGAAGTGCACTGCTTCGTAGATGGGGGAGCAGCCGTGCTTCCTGAGTCGGCGCCAGGTTTTCACGCTCACGACCTGGACGCCGCCTCGTTTCTGGAGCACTTGGCAGGCTGTCGTGCATATGTGGGATCGGCGGGATTCGAGTCTCTGTGTGAGGCCCACTTCCTTGGTAAGCCAACACTCGCCGTCCCCACCAAAGGCCAGTTCGAACAGACCCTGAATGCGTGGGACGCGGAGCGCTGCGGGGTGGCCCGCGCTGGTTCATACGACGATATCGATGACTTCTGGCGTGAGCCGGGCGCCCCGGACCCTGCACAAGTGGAGACATTCAGGGCATGGGTCGCACGCGCGGACGACGTACTCGTCGACGCAGTCGAACGCACGGCCAGATCTTCTTCCAGGTCCAATCGTCAGGGCCCGGCGTCCCTGTCGACGGAGCCGAGCGAATGACGCTCACGATTCGTCAGGTCGATGGATGGCGCGGGACCGCTCACTTCGTGGACGTCGCCTGGCGTGTGCGTGAGACCAGCATCGACAGGGGTGCCACGAGATGGGTTCCCCCACTGAGAAGGGTCATCCGTGATGCCCTGAGTCCGAAGAACCCATTCTACCAGCACGCCGATCGGGCACTCTTCGTGGCGGAACGTGGCGGCAGAGCTGTAGGTCGCGTCGCCGCGATCGAGAACCGCGCTCACAACCAGCATCATAATGACCGCGTCGGCTTTTTCGGCTTCTTCGACGCCGTGGATGACGAGGAGGTCTCAGCCGGCCTCCTTCATCATGCAGAGGGGTGGCTGCGCGATCGAGCTCTCGAACACGCCCGCGGTCCGATCAGCCCATCAATGAACCACGAGTCCGGACTCCTCGTCGAGGGGTCGGAGTTCCCGCCGGCGATCATGACGCCATGGAATCCCACCTACTACGGCAGACTGATCGAAGCGGTTGGGTACACTGGTGTGCAGGACCTGCTTGGGTACGACATCACTGCCGGGACCACCCTTGCCGTCCCGGATCGAGTGCGCCGGCTGGCCGAGCGGACCGCGCGCACTACGGGTGTGACCTTTCGAACGCTGGACGTCGGCATGCTCGAGCAGGAAGCTCGAAAGATCCTCGATCTCTATTGCGAGGCGTGGGACGGCAACTGGGGGTTCACACCACCCATATGGGACGAGTTCTGGCACACCGCCAAGGATCTGAAGACCGTGCTACTCCGGGACTTCTCGTTCATCGCAGAGGTCGACGGAGAGATCATCGGCTTCATGATGATGGTGAGAGACATCAATCGGGTTCTGAAGCACGTACCGTCCGGCCGGCTCTGGCCGACGACACTGCTACGACTGGTCAGAGATCTGTCGAAGGTGCAGCGGGGCCGCATCGTCCTGATGGGGCTGCGCTCGAAGTACCGGAATCGAGGTCTCTTTCCGCTCTTCGCCTATGAGGCAGCCCGCCGTGCAAAGGCGGTCTCCTTCGAAGGTGCGGAAGCATCATGGATCCTCGAGGACAACGAGGCGCTGACCGCTCCAATGGCATCGATGGGTATGCAGCCCTATAAGCGCTGGCGGATCTACGAGAAGACGATCTGAGCCTGGCGCTGCAGGCGCGATCTGATACAGCCGTTCGTAGTCAGAGGGCCGGGTGATCACTCACCCGGCCCTCCGCCGTACCCATACGCTCCTGCGAGCGCTCACCGTGTTCGCGTTCGTCAGTCCTGCGTAACGGGTCGTCCACGCGAGTGCATCTTGAACCACTCCCGCAGGAACAGCTGCGAGCGGAGGAAGTTCGACGGTGTGCTCGACGTGCCATGCCACTCGTTGTTGAAGCGAACCATCGCTGTTTCCACCCCCATCACCTTCAGCGCAGCATAGTACTCCTCGGTCTGCGGCATCGGGGTCCGGAGGTCGTTCACGCCCGTCATGAGCATGGTCGGTGTGGAGACGTTGCCGACATACATCAGCGGTGACCGGCGCAGGTGCTCGCTCGGGTCGTCCCACGGGAAGTTGTCGAAGTTCTTGTACCAGCCGATCCCATCAGTCGTACCGACGAAAGAAAGCCAGTTGGTAACCGGGCAGTTCGCTGATGCCGCTGCGAAGCGGTTCGTATGTCCGACGACCCAGGACGTCAGCACGCCACCGCCCGAGCAGCCATACACAAACATGTTCTCCTCGTCGATGTAGCCGCGGTCCACGACCAGATCGACACCAGCCATCAGGTCATCGTAATCCTTGCCCGGATATGCGCGTTTGATTGAGTTACCGAACGCGCTGCCGTAACCAGAGCTGCCGCGGGGATTCGTGTACAGAACTACGTATCCGTTCGCTGCGTGCTCCTGCCACGCGAAGTTGAACCCCACGTTGTACATGCCGTGCGGTCCTCCGTGGATCGACAGCATGAGCGGGTACTTCTTGTTGGGATCAAAGTCCGGTGGGCGGATGATCCAGCCCTGGATGTCGAAGTCCTCGACGGACTTGTACCAGATCTCCTCGACCTCCCCGAGCGCCACGCCACCCAAGACGTCTTCGTTCACACGCGTCAGCTGGGTCCGCCTGTTGGTGGCATCTAGATCAAAGGCCACGATATCGGAGGGCACCTGCGAACTCGTAAACGTGCCGACCGCCTGGCCGTTGTCCGTGAAGGAACTGAGCGCAAGCATGTGATCACCAGAGGAAATTGCTTCTACGCCACCGCTGACCGAGGCGAAGTGGAGATTGCGAGCGCCCTCGGCACTCACGGTCAGAAAGAGGCCACTGCCGTCATGAGCCCACTGCATCCCGTTGATCGAACGATCAAAGCCGCCCGAGATCAGCCGTGGGTTGGAGCCATCACGACCCATCACGTAAATACCGGCGTTACGGTACGTATCGTCATGCCAGTCGCTGCCGCGATACGCGATCAGGTCACCTGTCGGAGACGGCAGTGGTGAGAAGTCCTGGCCATTACGAGTCGTGAGCTGTCGGATCGCGCCGGACATCACATTCGCGGAATAGACCTCAGACTGACGCCACGCGAGCTCGGCGTCGGCCGTTCGCAGAGACGAAAAGAGGAGTTCTGCCCCATCCGGCGTCCATTCGCCGGTCGAATGATTCCAGTCCCCGTCCGTCAGCTGGCGGGCGGTCCCACCTTCCGCTGGCACCACGAAGATGTGACGCCATGCACCATCCACGAATCCGACCCGATCCTGTCGATAGTCCGCCCTCGTCACCACACGTGGGGACTCAACCCACTCAGCGCCGTCCGGACGTCCCGGCGGGGTTACCATGAACGCCGGCTCTGCGTCGACGTTCATCGAGAACGAAAGATGCTCGCCGTCAGGCGACCACCGGATGCCGCTGGGGCTGGACTCCAAGCGCGTGACCTGGCTGGTCGCCCCTTCGTCGTCCATCCAGCGGACGAAGATCTGCGTACCCTCGGGGTCACCCGAAGACGTGTAGGCAATACGCGCGCCATCGGGAGACCAGATCGGACCAGAACCGTCCACGAGGAACCGGTTCTTCGAACCGTCGGAGTTCATGATCCAGACCGAGGACTCGCGGCGATCGTTCATCTTGTCGACCCAGCCGCGCGTATACACGACCTCCGAGCCATTCGGCGAGATCTGTGGATTAGAGACGCTCTCCAGATCGAGATACATCTCGAGATCGATCGTCCGCATCGCCGAGTCCTGCGCGGCAACCGGCGAGGGCGCTGCGCTGAACACGAGAACGGCGGTCAACGCGGCGGCGCTAGAGCGAAGGAAGAGAGTCTTTGCTGACATCACGGGACCTCGTGCTACGGGTAGTCAATCCCCGAAATCGGGGTAGGGAAAGTACGATCGGCTCGGCGAGGCGCCAGATTACCTGCGGCTGCGCCGTTCCAGAGCCAATCGATCACCGCTCCCAGGCGATCCGACCTCCAACCATCGTGAGGTCGACCTCCATGGTCTCGAGGCACGGATCCGCACAACCAAGAAAGTCCTCGCCGGTAACGATCAGGTCTGCATGCTTTCCGACGTCGAGCGTACCTCGCTGGTCCTCGCTGAACGTCAGCCAGGCATAGCCGCTCGTCATCGCCTGGAGGGCCTCGAGCCGCGACACCGCCTGATCCTCTCCAACCACCCCTGCGCTGATCGTGCCGCGCGTGGTGAAATGGTGCAGCACCCACCAGGGATCGTAAGGCACGACCGGCGCATCCGTGCCCAGTGACACCGGGATCTCGGCATCAAGATAGGCTCTGAGCGGGGTCGTCCAGCCCGCACGATCAGCGCCCCAATACTCGACCAGGCTGGGTGCAGCCAGATAGAGGTGATTCTGGGCCGATACCGCCAGACCCATGCTTCTCATCCGCTCGAACTGATCGGGTCGTGGAATGAAGCCGTGCTCGATCACCCAGCGATCACCGTCCAGCGATGACGTCCTGTCGACCATCTCATAGGCGTCGAGGACCAGGTCGATCGCGGCATCACCCACGGCGTGCGTAGCCACCCGCCAGCCCGCATTCGCGAGCAGCTGCACAGATTCGAAAAACGGCTCCCGCGGAACCGTCTGCAGGCCGTAGAAGCTGCCAGCTTCGCCCCAGGGTTCTTCGTAGGGCGTCCTCATCAGACCTCCCTCGAACCCACCGTCGACTCCAAGCTTCACTCCGTCGACTCTGACCAGATCCCTCGAGGCAGATCGATCCCGTTCATCCGTGGACGGAGGCTCTGGCCACGAGGCAATGGCCTGAGCGACCGCTTCGGGAGAGCCTGACCGCGGAGCCCGAAGAAGGAAATCCACCCGCATCGTCAGACGACCATCTGCGTCGAGCCGCCGGATGCGATCCAGCTGCTCGGGAGCACCTCCCGGATGCCGCACGCTGGTGAGGCCGCGACGATTCAACGTCGAGTATTGCGCCTCGAGCGCTGACTGCGCGGCATCATCCGACACCGCGGGGCGCGGCGGCAAAGCGACGAGGTCCTTAGCGCGGTCGACGAGTTCGCCATTCAGGCGACCGTCGCTGTAGCGACCGATGCGTCCGCCGGGTACATCCGTCGTCCCTTCATCGATATCCCAGCGGTTGAGCGCGGCACTGTTGAGGATGTACTCATGCCCCCCTCTGACCACCACGACAGGGTGGTCCGGGGCCGCTCGATCCAAATCGTCGCGGTAGGGCAGCCTCTGCTCGACCAGCTGACCTTCATGCCAGTCACTGTTCGTGACGATCACGCTTCCGTTTGTGACAGCCTGTGTGCGGCGCACTATGGCATCGTGCACGTCCTCCAGCGTTCGCGATCGAGACAGATCAACACCGCTTCCTCCTCCTGTTGAGTGAAGATGATTATCAGCCAGTCCGGGCAGCACCGATCGTCCAGCGAGCTCGACCACCCTCGTACCGGGACCCACCAGAGCCCTGATGTCTTTGGAAGGTCCGACCGCCGCTACCCGGCCACCGGTCACCGCGATGCCATCTGGGTAGACCTGCGCTGCAGCACCATCCGGCATCCAGTCCGCACCTGGGGACACCACAGCGCCCCCCACCAGGACCAAGTCCGGGGCCCGTTCCGCGGCGTCTCCACAGGAGCCCGCGGCGAGAACGAGGAGCACGGTGAGCGTAAGTCGGGCGTGAGTTGTCATGGAGGTCACCTTCGGGCGTACTGTGTCATCGACATCGTGAGGGACGCTTTGATAAATATGGGCAATGGGATGAGCAGGAGAGCAATGGGGGCCATTCGTGCGTAACACGCGCGGCATACTGGCCGTGACGCTCCTCGGGGGAGGAATCGCCGCAACGGGCGGAGTGATCTTTACAGGTGCCGTGATTCTCCTCGAATACGGTATGCCGTTCAGCCGAGAAATACCGAGCCTGCTGGCCAGCGTCTTGGGCGACATCGCTGTGGTCTTCTTCGTTGGCGGCGCGATCACCACAGGTGGCTTCGTGATGCTGCTCTCCGTGACGGGACGCACGATCACACTGCCTGAACTGAGCGTCTCACGCGCGACTCTCACCGGGGGGCTCATCGGCATGCTCTTGCCCATCGCCGCCATCGCGACGACGGCAGGCGTCTCGTACGCCCTCGATCCGATTATCGAGGGCATGCCTGTGTGGCTTGGGTTCGGGGCAGCAGGGGCCGGAGTCTCCGGTGGTCTCGCAGCAGCAGCAAAGCGCAGCGTCCGACAGGAGTTGCGAACGCCGGATGAGGTGATTGCGCCAATCGAGAGGACACCGCCGCGGGAGTCGTCTCGGGTTCGCCCCTGAAGACGCTTCCGTCCCCGTTACGCACAAAGCCCCGCCCGGCAACAAACCGGACGGGGCCAAGTCCCTACGACTGCCGTGACCTAAAGCAAGATCGCCGTCGGCTCCTCGAGCATGCCGCTCAGCGTCTGCAGGAACCTGGATCCCTGTGCGCCGTCGATCACGCGATGGTCGCAACTCATGGTGATGCGCATGCGAGGCCGCACCACGACCTCACCGTCGACGACGACAGGGGTCTGCTCGATCCCACCCACAGCGAGGATTCCTGCCTCCGGCGGATTGATGATCGCCGTGAATTCGTGGATGCCGAACATCCCGAGATTCGAGACGGAGAATGTCGCGCCGGTGTATTCATCAGGCATGAGCTTCTTGTCACGAGCCCGGCCGGCCAGCTCTCTAACCTCGGCGCCAATCTGCGTGATGCCCTTGAGATGAGCGTTCTTCACGACCGGAGTGATGAGGCCGTCATCCACCGCCACGGCCACACCGATGTGGACCGAGTTGAAGCGGCGAATGAAGCCGTCGTGCCACTGCGCGTTGCAGTTCGGGTGCTGGCGTAGAGCACCCGCGACAGCCTTCAGCACGATGTCGTTGATGGAGACCTTGATCCCGTCCTTCTCGAGCATCGCGTTGATGCTCTTCCGGGCTTCTATGACCCGCCCCATGTCGATGTCGACGGTAAGGTAGAAGGTCGGAACCGGCCCGATTGACGTAATCAGACGCTTCGCGATCGTCTTCCGCATCTGCGACGTCTGAACATCCTCGAACTCGTCTTCATCAGGTATCCACGTCGGCGCAGCCGGCGCCGGTGCAGAGACACCTGCGGCCTTCGCAGCCTCGATGTCCCGCTTCACCACACGTCCGCCCGGACCGGAGCCCACGACGAGCGAGAGATCGACGCCCATCTCCTCCGCAAGTCGACGCGCGAGAGGTGAAGCCTTCACCCGGCCACCCACCGCAATGGGCGCGACAGGAGCAGAGGCTGGGACCACAGGCGCCGCTGTGGCAGCAGGCCCAGGTTCGGCGAGAGGAGCGACCTCGGCGGCGGCCTCAGCCGAAGCTGGCGGATCGCCACCTCCGCCCGACACGCCCTCGATCCCGGAGATGTCTTCGTCCTCCGGGGCGATGACGCCGATGACGGCGCCCACCGCGGCGGTGCCGCCCGCATCGAGGAAGATCTTTCTCAGAATCCCCTCCCCGCGGGCGACCAGCTCCATCGTTGCCTTGTCGGTCTCGATCTCGGCAAGAACGTCGCCGCTGGCGATCGAGTCGCCCTCGGCTTTCAGCCACTGAACGAGCTGACCCTCCTCCATCGTAGGGGAGAGCGCTTCCATATGGACTTTCGTAACCATGGCTATCGGTACAGGACTTTGTTGACGGCCTCGATCACGTGATTCGCCGAAGGCTTGGCGAGCATCTCGAGATTCTTGGCGTAGGGCATAGGAACATCGGCCTGAGTCACGCGGATGATCGGTGCGTCGAGGTCGTCGAACGCCTCCTCTTGGATCATCGATACGATCTGGGCTCCGGTGCCGGCATAGGGCCACCCCTCTTCGAGGTACACCGCCCGGTTGGTCTTCTTGACCGACTCCAGGATCGCGTCCATATCGAGCGGACGAATCGTACGGAGATCCAGTACATCCGCATGGATCCCGTCTTTCTCGAGTTTCTGGGCAGCCTGGAGCGCCACGTGGATCATCTTGCCGTGCGTGATGAGTGAGACGTCTCCCCCTTCATGCTTCAGATCTGCAACGCCTAGAGGGATGACAAAGTCGTCGTCGTCCGGCACCTCCCCCTTGAAGTTGTAGAGCGACTCACCCTCCATGAACGCCACCGGGTCGTTGTCCCGAATGGCCGCTTTCAGGAGGCCTTTGGCGTCAGCGGGCGTACCCGGCGTCACGACTTTGCACCCCGGCGCATGCGAGTAATACGTCTCGCACGCCTGCGAATGCTGCGCCGATAACTGAAGTGCGGCTCCCGTCGGTCCACGGAAAACGATCGGCATCGGAAACTGACCTTCTGACATGTAGTACATCTTCGCGGCTGAATTGATGACCTGATCGATCGCCAGGAACGCGAAGTTGAAGGTCATGAACTCGATAACCGGCCGCAGGCCCGCCATCGCCGCGCCCACACCGAGGCCGGTGAAGCCGAGTTCCGAGATCGGGGAGTCGACAATTCGCTGCTCTCCGAACTCCTCGAGAAGTCCCTTTGAGACCTTGTATGCGCCGTCGTACTCGGCGACTTCCTCGCCCATGAGGAAGACATCGGGATCGCGCTCCATTTCTTCGCGCAACGCTTCGTTGAGCGCCTCACGGTAGGTCATGACCGCCATCAGCTCGCCTCCTCCGACTCAGGACGTCTATCGAAGAACAGCCGGCCATTCGGGTTGATCTCGGCCCACACATTGGCGTACAAGGCTTCCGGCCCTGGCGGCGGCGATGCTTCTGCGAAGTCTGCCGCGTCCAACGAGACCTGACGCGCCTCGGCGTCCATCTCCTCGAGCGTCTCCTGGTCGAGGACGCCAGCCTCCATCAGGGTATCACGCAGCAATGCGATCGGGTCGCGCTCCTCTTTCGCCTGCAGCACTTCTTCAACCGAGCGATACGTGCCAGAGACCGGGTCGGACATCGAGTGCCCTCGGAACCGATACGTCTGAAGGTCGACGAACTGTGGACCTGCTCCGTGCCGCACCTTATCAGCCAAATCACGGAAGAATGCGTAGCAGGCGAGGACGTCCTGACCATCAACCGTGTGCGACGGGATCCCGTAGGGCACCGCTTTGGTCGACATGTCCGTACGCGATACTCGGCTGAACGCGGTACCCATACCGTACTCATTGTTTTCCACCACGTAGATCGCCGGCAGGTTCCACACCGCGGCCATGTTGAGGGCCTCGTGGAAGCCACCCTGGTTCACCGCGGCGTCACCCATGAACACGAGCGAGACCGTCTCCTCACCCCTGTACTTGATCTTCCAGGCGATTCCGGTCGCGAGCGGGACCTGGCCACCGACGATGCCGTGTCCACCCATGAAGCGGCAGTCGGCGTCGAAGATGTGCATGGATCCACCCTTACCCCCCGAAGAGCCGTCCTTTCGGCCATACAGCTCGGCCATGACGGCGTTCGGGTGAACGCCTTTAGCGAGAGCCTGAGTGTGTTCACGGTACGCACTCATCACGTAGTCGTCGTCACGAAGCGGCTTGATGCTGCCCGCGGCGCCGGCTTCCTGACCAATGTGAAGGTGACAGAACCCGCCAATCTTTCCGATGGCGTACCCCTCTTCGGCTTTCTCTTCGAACCGGCGGTACAGCAGCATGTCGCGCATCAACTCGAGCGCGAGCTCGTCACTGATGCCGTGCTCTGCGAGCGCATCGCTCTTCTTTCTGGAAGACTTCTTGGCCTTCGTTTTCGTCTCGGGCACGTCAGGCTCCGTTATTCGATCGACCCTGTCGGCCGAGCTCGAGCTGAACGAGGTCCAGTCGGACCTCGGCGGGGGCAGGGATGTCCACCTCCAACACATTTTGAATCGTGCCGGGGCCTCCGGCCTCCACCTCTCGAGCCTGCTCTTTCGCGTGATAGCTCGAGCGGACGAGGGGGCCCGACTCAATATGCTTGAATCCGTACTCCTGCTCCCCGACCTGTTTCCACATAGCGAATTCGTCGGGGGTCACCCAACGCGCTACTGGAATGTGCATCGCAGAGGGACGCAGGTACTGACCCAGCGTGAGGATGTCGACCGCCGCCTCTCTGAGGTCGATCATAGCTTGGCGGATCTCATCCTTTTCTTCACCCATTCCCAGAATGATGCCGGTCTTGGTCAACATGGCGGGATCGAGGCGCTTCACAGCACCCAGGAACGAGATCGAACGCCAGTAGCGACCACCGGGTCGCACGTCCGGATGCAATCGGTCGACGGTCTCCAGGTTGTGCCCCAGGATCGCAGGCTTCGCATCGACCACGATCTTCAGCGCGTCCTCGTCGCCCTTGAAGTCGGGGATCAGGACTTCGACCGAGCAACCGGGCACTTCATGGTGAATCCGGCGGATCGTGTCAGCGTAGATCTCGGCGCCACCATCAGCGAGTTCGTCGCGGTTCACACTTGTGATCACAACGTGCTCGAGCTCCATCTCCTTCACCGTCTGCGCCACCCGACGCGGCTCGTCTTCGTCGAGCTTGGTGGGCATGCCGTGGGCAACACCGCAGTACTTGCACGCGCGGGTGCACACATCGCCGAGGATCATGAAGGTGGCTGTTCCCGCCTCCCAGCACTCACCGATGTTCGGGCAACCCGCCTCTTCGCAAACCGTATGGAGCCCTTCCGACCTCATCTTCTTCTTGAGGCGGAGATAGTTCGGCCCACCCGGTGAGCGAACTTTGAGCCATGACGGCTTGCGAGACCGGATGTCGATGGTCTCGAGGCCTTCGTGTGCCCGGATCTTCGAGGTGCCCTTTGGTTTGACGACACCGGTGTTCTTTCCGGTGGGCGCGTATCCCCGGGGCGTTTCTGTCTTTATGGTCTCGTGCTCCTCAAGTCGCGGAACGTCCGTTTCCGGCAGAGTCCTGAAAAAAAGCCTCTGACGGCGGACCCAACAAGACCAAATCGGCTTTGCTGAGTCCGAACGGGTACAACTACTCCACAGCGCTCAATCGGTGCGCCGTCTCCGGAACCGGTCCGGCTTTCCGGCGACATGGAGTTTTTGGCGCTCCACAATGTGCGCCGCAGCTTCCGCCGGGTCATCGGTGAGAAGTATCAGATCCATGTCCTCGGGAGAGATCTTTCCACCCTCGAGCATCGTGGCTCGGATCCAGTCGAATAGCCCCTGCCAGTACTCCGTCCCAAACAGAACTACGGGAAAGTCCCGAACCTTGTTGGTCTGGATGAGCGTGAGTGATTCGAAGAGTTCGTCCATCGTCCCGAAGCCGCCTGGGAAGATCACGAATGCACAGGCGTACTTCACGAACATCGTCTTTCGCACGAAGAAGTACCGGAAGTCGACACTGACGTCGAGAAACGGATTTCCGGATTGCTCGAATGGCAACTCGATGTTGCAACCCACGGAAGGAACGCTGGCAAGCTGAGCCCCCTTGTTCGCCGCCTCCATGATCCCGGGGCCGCCACCAGTAATGATCGAGAAGCCAGCTTCACCGAGATGGCGGGCCGTTTCGACACATGCCCTGTAATCTGAATCATTAGATTTAGTGCGGGCAGAGCCAAATATTGAAACGGCCGTTCCAATTTTGGACATCTCCTCAAACCCTTTGACGAATTCTCCCATGATCCGGAAGATGCGCCACGAGTCCATCCCGACCTCTTCGAGGTTTTCAAAGCTCTGCAGGAGGCGCTCATCTTCCGTCGGCCGCTCGTAAGGAAACCGCTTAGCGGGAGTCTGAGTGTGATCGAATTTTGTGTCGTCTTCCATCAGGTGCTCTCCTGCGTGTCGTCTGGACCGCCCATGAGCCAACGGCCGGTGCGCTCGAGCGCGTCTGCGTGTCGGTGAGGTGGATTCCAGCTAAGCTGTGAATGCGCCCGGCGGGATGCGTAGGGGTTTTCTTCCAGTGCCAGCCGAGCGACCCGGTCCAGCGGCAGATGTTTAGCTCCTGGCGTGCCAAAGCCCAGCCGAGTGAGTATGCGGGCACTTCCTTCCACGAGACCACCCGGGACACGCAGGAAGCGCGGACGCAGCCCCATGCCCGCTGCCTGTAACTGGAAGAGGGCCCGCTGGGTGAGTGGATAATCCATTCCCAGATCGTACGTGCCACCTCCAGGCGATGACTCCAGCGCTAGGCGAATGGCCACCGCAACGTTCCCGGCGTACACCACGGGAAGTGTATTGTCAGCAGTCCCGAACAACGGCACCAGTGGCAGCCGAAGGATGTGAGCCAGCGCAGGAGCCATGAGTCGATCCCGCTCTCCGTACACGGCCGAGGGGCGAACCACGGTGACAGTGAGGCCGCTATCCCGCTCGACGCGTCGTGCCACGCACTCCGCCTCGCGCTTCGACCGGGCATAAAAATCCCCATCTGCAACCGTCAGAGACAGGGGCTGATCTTCGTCGGGTTTCACGCTTTGGTTGCCGTAGACGGCAACCGAGGAAATGTGGACAGCTTGTTCAACACCCGCCGCGGCCGCAGCGGAAAGGACCCGATCCGTTCCCTCGACGTTGACCTCTGCGATGGCCTCCCAGCCGCCACCTGAATACACCAGCGCGGCACCATGAACGATGTGGCTGCAGCCACCGATCGAATCGGCCAGCTGGTCGACGGAATCGGTGACGTCGCCCTGCACGAGTTGGGCACCGACCCCGGTGAGGTAGGACGCGTCAGACGATGGCCGCACCAGTGCACGGACCTCGTGGCCCTCGGTCAGTAGGTGGTGGGCGAGATGCGACCCGATGAGGCCGGTGCCGCCGGTCAGGAATACGCGCATGTGGCCAGAGTCAGGAGCCCGGTCGGTGGAGTCGCCCCGAATTACCGCCCAGCGAGGAAACGCTCGGCGTCCTGCTTCAGAACGTCGATGATCAGAGAGTGCTGTTCGTACTCCGAGAGCGCCCGCTGCACCTCGGCGTCGTAGATGTCCGATAGGTGACGATAGTGCACTTCGGCCTCATCCAATTCGCCCAGCTCGACCGCAGCCTCCGCGGCTGCTGCAAGCCCCAGGAGATGGTTCGGATCCTGCGCGATAATCTCCAGCGCATTGTCCAGAGCGGCCTCGAGGTTCATGGCCGTGCGGTTAAGCATCGACAGGTGGAATGTGGCGTCCAGTGAGAGCGGCCGGGCACGCTGGTACGCAGCAATAGCCATCGGCAGGAAGGCCTGGGCCTGGGCGCTGTCCCCCTCGCTGGTCGACTGCATGACGCGGTTGAAGAGTCGATCCGCCGCCTCGATGGGTGACATGTTGGAGATGTCAGGAGGAGCGCCTCCGACTGATTGTTGCACGGGTCCGCTGGTAGATGGCACGAGCCCGGGGCCCGGACGGACCATCGTTACACCGAAGTACAGAATCAGAGCAAGCATGGACGCACCAGCGATCCACCACGGGAGATTTTGTCCGCTGACCACGTCCAGGACCGCCTCGCGCCGCTCGGAGCCTCGTCCATCCGCGCGCATCAGTTCAGCAGTCTCCCCGACTCGGTCGGCTGCCGCGCCTACAGGCGGAGACTGCCCGAGATGAACGGCACCGGGAGCGAGCTGTGCGCCGCAATGTCCACAGAACTTCGAGCCGGCTAGAATCTGCCCACCACACTGGTTGCAGAAGCGGCCCCCCAGATCCGTGCCACAGTTGCGACAGAAATTACCGGTAGCAGCGTGGCCGCACTGAGGACAGGCAGGTGTGCTTTCGGGCATAGTCATCACCTAAGTACTTTTATGAGTCATCACACTAACTGCTGTGTTTATAACGGCTTACACAGGCATCACTACGTGGGGTGTGGTAGGTGTGTGTGGTTTTTAACGGATTCTTCAGCAAGATAGGGTCGAGATCTTCTGAGTTCGACCCCAGACGAAGGAGTTCGAATCACTTATCTCCCAATTTTCCGTTCCCGTGATGCGGTGTCGGATGATGGAGGTTCACAGGTTTCTTCCTGGTCAATTCGTCTTGTTCTTCGGTGGAATCTTCCCCGATAGGAAGGTTTGTCTGGATTCCATGGTCTCAAAACATCCAGACCTTAGACGATAAGGAGTGTCTAGAAACCCGTCCCGATACCACTCCCTCAATACTCGGTCTAACTCCTCACGAACTTCGGAAAGGCGTAGATGTTTTCTCGACTCTCCAAGATCATCCAAACGAGAAATTGGGAGTCTATGAGTCTCAACTCTCGGTGGTTCGGAGTAGTTCTGTTCCATCCAATCCAACAGAAGGTTTCGGTCCGAATCGATCCAATTCAGAACTTCTTGTCTCTGATATTCATTCGTCTGAATTTGGCCTGCGGAATGCCCCACGTAGGTCGAAATATGGAGTTGAGGTATTCCCGAATTTAGACACCACGCGGAAAAGGTTCTTCGACAGTCATACTCACTACGACTGTCCATCTTTTTCATCACATACTTAATGCGGTGTTTCTTCGGTAATTCGACCTCGGGGATCTCTTTCACGATCGGAACGATTCGATCGTAACGTGAGGAGGTCCTTGTTCCGAAGACTTGGAAGTAACGGACTCGACCATCGACGACTTCGATACCGTTCTCGATTTCCTTTCGATGAATTCCCGTAAGACACATGAAGAGAATCCACTCTCGAATATCTTCAGGGACATTCAGTTGCTTGAAGAATTGGTCGAGCTGGGAGGGTGACTCGAACGGGTTTCGAGAATTGTTTCGACCAATCGTCTTCCGTTCTAAAGGTGTGAATGGGACGACATCCGAAATCAACTCATACAGACGGCTTTTTCTTTTCTCGAACGAATGACGACACACGAAAGTCTTTAGGATCTGTCGGATCTGAATGAACGGTTCAGTGACGCCACGGTTTCTACACGATCTTTTGTAGTCCTCAAGAACCCTCGGAAGATCGGAAACCAGGGGTTCACCGTGTGTCTCGTCACGAAGTCGTTTCAACTGGTGGAGGTAGACGAAACGGGTCCCGGGATTCGTATACCAACCCTCCATCCACGGTTCGAGGGTCTCGAACAACGGTTTCTGAAGAAACTCGGTATCAGGATCGAGTCGCTCAGGAAAACCAACCAACTGAACGACCCTCGACGAATCGATCTTCCTGTCTCGAAACAGTATCAGCTCGGTGGTTCGACCCCTCGACCAGAGTTCCTGGAGACAGGACCTCAGTCGAGACATCTGATCCTTCGTAACCAATCCCGTTCGCCGTCTAATTCTTCCCACAGGAGAGGGGAAACTCTTATCAACGACGAGGGAACCCTTGGTTTTCTTCGGTCTCACCACACCAACCACCAACCTTTAGTGAAGCCTTAGGTGTAGTGAAAGTGTGGGAGTTCTCGGAGTTTCACACAACCGGCCGACGAAAAAGCCATTTATTTAAAGGGCTTGGCATGTGTGTCATCACCGAATTGCGTTGAAGAGCAGAGGCCACGTCGCCATGGTCTGCGCGCGGTAGTTGGGCTGGAATCCGAACAACACCACCGAGCCCTCTCCGATGTCGGCCTCGAGGATCGCAGGCTGTCCGGCGATATGCTCGCCCCCCATTACCCAACCCGATAGAAGCGGATCACCGAAGCCGTAGCGAGCAGCGACCTGGACGCGGGGATCATCTACCTCGAAAGCCATGCTCGAACGCCAATACCATGAGGCGATCTCGCCGCGCATGCCTTCGTTGATTTCCGATTCTGGGTCCAGCTCGAGACGGAGAATTGACCCGGGGATGTAGAAGTCGGTGTTTACCAGTCGATCCGTAAGATCCGAAACGCCGAGGTCGAAGACGTCGCGCACGTACTCCGTGGCGGCTTCGATGGCGATCACACGACCGCCACCCTCGACAAACGCCTGAACAGCTGCGCCACCGACATCCCCAAGGCCGCCAGCGTATTGAGGAGGTATGCTGCCTTCTGGATGCCCCCGCTCGATCGATCGAGCACTCTGCGCCTGGAAGATCAGGACGTCGTAATCATCAAGCGCTCCGCTCTGCACGTCTGCATCATGAAGCGTGTCGTATGGCATCTCGTGCTGATCGAACACCCACCGCTGCCACCCCTCCGGCATCGGCTCCTGCCACGACTTGTACATGGCCACGCGGGGGGCATCGGAAGCTGCCAGTCGGTCAGGAAGACGGAAGTCGAAGTCCGGGATCTCGATCGGGTCCCCGAGCGGGAAATCGAGGCGACCGTCGACGGCGACCGCATCGAAATCGAGGAGGTACCCGAGCGTGTGCGCCGTTACGTCATAAGGTCGCTGCGGTGGCCCCCCCGGGTATTCACGAAGGTCCGGGTACTCCTGAATTTCCAGCATCGTATTCGCAAAGCTGGCATAGGGCTGATTCATGGGAATCACCCAGCTACCGGCCGGAAACGTCACCGCATCGACAGTGAACGCGGTCTGAGCCTGATGGACTTCGACGTCAGCCATCGTCAGCGCCCGAAGTGCGTATGTGATTCCAGGATCGTTATCCTGCTCGGAGGGAATGACCCACGCGTCCGGCCACGACGCCCACCTCTCAACCGCTCGCTGGTTCACGCCATGGAAGTTCTCGAGCCAGTATCGGCGGTTACGCGCAGCATTCGTCAGAAGTGCCATGGCCCCTGCCTTCTGGTATTCGACGATGTCCGGAAGGCCCCACACCCCTCCCTCCCACGGATCCGGGAAGTTCCAAGACCGCTGAGCCGCGTTGAAATTCCGACCGGGCCCGAAGACGTCCGGAGAAACCGTCACAGGAGTCGCCATTCTGGCAGACGCTGTTTCGGATAAGATGCGCGCAGCTCCATGGTAGTGCATGTATGCGCGCGCCGGGGTGAAGGCATCGTACTGCGCGTTGACGACCACTCCTTTTTTTCCTTGAGTGGTGAGTTCCGCAGCCATGTACGTTCCCAACTGCGACACGGCCGCCGTCAGGGCAGGATCAATGTTGGGCTCCCAGGGCTCAATGTACGGGGGAAAGAAGATCCGGGCGCCATTTCCACCCATCTGGTGAACGTCATGAACGATCTGTGGGTGCCAGGCATTATGGGCCTTCTGCACCGTCAGAATGGTCTCCTGCTGAGTGAAGGCGTACCAGTCCCGGTTGTTATCGTGACCGACGTAATACTGGTACAGCCATGGGAGTGGTGCGGCTTCGTACTCCGTGCCCACAAGGTCTGCATACCATTCAGCCACCCACTGTAATCCATCAGGGTTCAGTGACGGAATTTGAAGCAGGATCACGTTGTCCAGGATTTCACGGACCTTCTCGCTCTCTGAGCTCGCAAGCTCGTACGCGAGGTTGGCCGACATCTGGCTGGCACCCACCTCCGTGGCATGGATACCCTGCGTGATGAGCACCACGGTCTTTCCTTCGTTGAGCAGGCGTTGAAGCTCCGCATCCCCGGAAATAGTGCGTGGATCCGCCAGCTTCATCTGAATCTCATGAAGCTCATCGAGACGAGCCTGGTTCTCGGGGCTCGTGATCGTAAGCATCACGAAGGGGTGGCCGACGGTCGTCGGGCCCAGCGTATCGACCGCTACCCGATCACTCGAGCCGGCGAGACGTTCGAAGTACGACGTCAGGGCTCCCCAGTCAGCAAGCTGCCTATCGGCCCCGATATCGTGCCCGAAATGCTCCAGGGGCGTAGGGACGGACTGAGCCGCAAGCGGCGGAGACAAGAGAATCACGGCGATCAAGGCCGCGCTGAATCGGCGAATCAATAGAACCTCCGTCAGCCGGTCCAGAAGCATCCGGCGGTGGCGCGTTCGTACCGCCCGGATGGTACCCCCGTGCCTTGGGGCCGGCAACGGATCAGACCGCCCGATGCCGCCGTTGACAAAAGACGTTCGCCCCTCGTTTCGCTAATCACCGAAAACAGTTCCTCATCTTAGAACGGCTTTCGCAGAAACACGGCTGCTCCGGCCGGCAGAGCCCTCTGCACAAAGTTGACCTCATAGCGACCGGGCCACCGAAGCGCTTTGCGTCAGAGCCGGGGCTGTGCACCTCGTTCACCTCAGCCAGTCGGCACTTCCGTTCGAAGTCACCAGACAGATAATCCTGGATCCGCAGCCATCGTGCCCATGATCGACCCCGCCCACCTCAGTTACCAAGACCACGGTCCCGCCGGCTGTTCGCACTTGATACTCGACCGATCCGACGTCCGACCATGTCGCCAACGGATAGCCCAACAGGGACTCAGCCTGCCGACCGACCGAGAGAACGTCCTGGTCCGCCGGGCCCATGACGAACGGCACCAGCGGGGCCCTGCTAGAGAAACTCCGTCAGATCGAAGGGTCGGGACACGGGAACAGGGCGCTCGGCTATAGTCCGGTTGGCTGATGGACGAAGTGGGTCTGCAGCCCGAAGCGTTCGGTCAGATGCGCCCCAACTGCCTGCACACCAAAGGTTTCTGTGGCGTAGTGCCCCGCAAACAGAACATGGATTCCGAACTCCGTCGCGTCGAAATATGTGTTGTGCGCTCCTTCACCCGTGACGAACGCGTCGAGGCCTGCTTCGGCCGCCTCTTTCACGAAAGAGGCTCCTCCCCCCGTCAACACCCCTACGGAATGGACCGTGTCCGGACCGCCAGGAAGGGAACGAACCTCCCCACCACCTACCGCAAGCGCAACGAGCCGCTGCAAGTTTTCAACGGCCGTCGGTTGTGCCAGCTCGCCCCACACGCCGATGTCGTGTCCCTTGTAGCCACCCAGCCTGCCCTTGACCTCCAACCCGATCGCTCGGGCCAGCAGGGCACAGTTGCCAACCTCCATGTGTGAATCGAGCGGCAGATGAACGCTATACAGAGCAATGTTCGCGTCGAAGAGAGCTCGGAGGCGTCTCTCCTGCCGGCCGACGATAGGTTCGAGACCACTCCAGAAGAGGCCATGGTGGACGATCATCAGGTCTGCTCCGAGGTCCGCAGCGGCCAGAATGGATGCCTCGGACGCATCGACCGCCGTAACGACGGTCTCGACCTCGCTCGGTCCACCAACCTGAAGACCGTTGAGGGCGGTGGTGTAGTCCGGATGCTCCGAAACGTGAAGCCAGTTGTCCAAATACTGGAGCAAAGATTCTAGTTTCATTGAAACGACCGCGAGCACAAGGGTTCCGGACTTGGCGTTTGGAAGTGTGGAAAAAACCCTGTAGGCCCCAGGCGCGGCGCGAAGAAAGCCTGTGGATAAGTCAGCGGGCAACTCCAGCTGATTTGGGAATAGACTCAGCCCGGTCGGGCTTTTCCGTAGCTCCATTCCCGGGCTTCGCGAAGGACTTCGCAACATCCGCACCCATGTGGACAGAGCCATTGAGGACCGCACCCTCCGCCAGCTGCATTCGTCGGGTGTGGACCTCACCCTCGATATGGCTGGTCGCTTGCAACTCGAGCCTGGAGGCGGCGACCAGTTTGCCCTCTACACGGCCCGAGATCACGGCATCCTGGGTCATGATGTCCCCTGACACGAGTCCCTGTTTACCAATCACAACCGCTTTACCGGCCTTCACCGACCCATTCACGGTGCCTTCGATCCTGATCGTCCCGTCGCTTTCGCAGTTCCCGACGACGGTCATTCCCGGACCGACGATGGAAAGCACCGGCTCGGAAGACGCTGAATTGTTGTCTCTGTCGCGTGCCATTCTCACCTCATGTGGGGGTTGAGATTCTGCAATGTACGGGGAGGGTGCCTATGGAGACCACCTTGGCAAGAGCCGTGCCCCCGACCGCAGTCGGGCCGGGGCAAGAAATCCGGTTACCCCGGCTGCTCCACAAAAGTGAGCGGGTCTGCCGGCTCACCGTTTACGAGTACCTCAAAATGTAGATGGGGCGCAGTTGATCTCCCGGTAGATCCGCTGAGCGCGATAACCTGACGCTCCCGCACGCTCTGCCCCAAGCGGACGAAGGTCGTCGACGCGTGACCATACAGGGACGCTGTCGCTTCACCATGATCGATGACGACAAAGCGGCCGTACACGACGTCCTCACCGACATCGACCACTGTCCCTCCGCCCGCTGCCCGGATGTAGGAGTCAGACGGTACCGCGATATCCAGGCCCGGATGATCCCCGGTACCGCCATCGTAGAGTTCCTGCGTAACGAAACCCCGCTCGGATAGTGGCCAGATGGAAGGTCGCGACGCTCCCAGAGGTGCCCGCGCATTATCCTCGCCGCGTCCCGCCCAAGTGGCAGGAGGAAGCCAGACGCCACTAAGCTCGTCCACCTGAGCCGACCCGAACATATTTCGAATAGTGAGATACTGAGTTTCGATCGTCTCGAGACGGCTGACGAGCGCCCCGACGCGCGCGCGATCCCGGATCAACAGCTCGACTTCCTGCTCTAGTTCACCGACATGCGACGCGCGTGCGGCCAGATACCACCAAGTGCCCGCCATAAGGGTAAGGCTGAGCGCGATGACCGCCGTGAGTCCGGCGAAGAACCCGAGCGTACGGTAGGGAATTGCGAACGTCCTCGTCTCGCGACCGCCCTCGGGAACGAGAATGACGCTGAGCTTACGACGGTCCCCGGAGGACGTCATTCGACGACGTCGCTCACGCTGCGCCCGGTCATCTGTTCGAAGAGGCGCTCGAAATCCTCCGGACCGTGATACTGCACCTCGATGGAGCCTTTTCCGGCGCGACCAGGCTTCACCTGAACGCGAGTTCCGAGGTAATCCTGAAATGCCTCCTCCAGCGCGCGAACCACCACATCTTTCTCTTGCGGCTTCCGGATCCGCTTCTTGCCCGAGGCACTCGCAGCCCGGCGTTCAATCTCACGAACAGACCATCCATCCTTCACTGCCCTTCGAGCGAGTTCGGCAGCGATCATCGGGTCTTCAACAGAGAGGAGCGCCCGAGCATGCCCCTGCGTCAGTTCCCCAGCCTCGACCAGTTTACGAATCGAAACGGGCAGCTTCAGCAGCCGAACGAGGTTCGCGACCGTGGAGCGATCCTTCCCGACCGCTTTCGCGATGTCCGCATGCTTCATCTCAAAGCGCTGGGCAAGAGACTCGTACCCTTCGGCCTCTTCGAGTGGGTTCAGTGCTTCGCGCTGGAGATTCTCGACAAGTGCGAGGACCAGAAGTGTCTCATCGTCTGCGTCTCGGACAATGACGGGCACGTCAGCCCACTCTAGTCGCGTCAGAGCGCGGAAGCGACGTTCACCTGCGACGATCTCGAAGCGATCGACGGTTCCTGGTGCGGGCCGAACAACAAGAGGCTGCAGGAGCCCGTTGTCGCGGATTGAAGACGTGAGGTTGTCCAGCTCCGTATCGGTGAACACGCGACGCGGCTGGATGGGGTTCGGAACGATCGTAGCCAGAGCAACCTTGCGGATATCCCCCTCCGCGACCTCGGGATCGAGGTATTCACCCAGAAGCGCGCCGAGACCTTTTCCCAGGCGGTCGCGGCTCATGGCTGGGCCCCTGCGGCAACCGCCACAGCTCGGTGCCGCCGTTCGATCACCTCATTCGCCAAGGCCAGGTAGGCCTGCGCCCCCTGCGAGAGCACATCGTATTGCACGATGGGCTGCCCGAAGCTCGGAGCCTCGGCAAGACGGACATTTCTGGGTATCGCAGCTCGGTACACTTTGGGTCCGAAGTACTCCCGCGCTTCTGCGCTGACCTGCCGAGAGAGGTTCAAACGCTTGTCATACATGGTCAGAAGCACACCCTCGACGTCAAGACTGGTGTTCAGGCCACGCTGTACCAGCCGAACCGTATTTAGAAGCTGGCTCAGACCCTCAAGCGCATAGAACTCACACTGAATCGGGATCAGTACCGAGTCAGCCGCGGTCAACGTGTTGACGGTCAGGAGCCCGAGCGAGGGAGGACAGTCGACAAGAATGAAGTCGTATCGATCCCGAATCGTCTCGATCGCCTGGCGCAGGATCGTCTCGCGGCTGAATGCCGACACGAGCTCGATTTCCGCACCCACCAGATCACGAGTCGATGGTACGACATCGAGGTACGGAAAGTGGACGCGTTCGACGATCGCGTCCGCGAGCTCAGCCTGGCCGATCAAGACCTTATATATGTTCGGTCGCGACGCCCTGTCCTCGACACCCAGGCCACTGGTCGCGTTCCCCTGAGGATCGATGTCCAGGATGAGTGTGCGCTTCTCGGCCACAGCGAGTGACGCGCCGAGATTGATGGCGGTGGTCGTCTTACCTACACCGCCCTTCTGATTCGCGATTGCGATGACGTGAGACATTCAGGCTGCGTTGAGAGTTTGGCCGCGGGCGGGGAATATAGGGGCGAGCCGGGGGGGCACGAAACACAAAAAATCCTTGACCCGCCACAGCGACCCGTTGAGCTTTGCGTAGGGAACGGTCTAGAGGCGGGAATTCGCCGACAACCAGAGGGCTTTGACGGTGGTTTCAGGACATTTGGGCAGGTCCGGCAGTGAACGCGGGATGAAGCGAGTGGCAATGTCCTTCATGCTCGCCGCCGCCATCACGGCCTGTGGATCAGGGGACACACCGGTCGATGTGAGCACGAACCCTCTTCTCCTGCCGTTTGTCGGGACATGGGACGCGACCGTACTCACCATTCGAAGCGTCGCCGACACCTCAATCGTCGTGGATCTCCTCGAGAACGGCGTTTCCTACATCACGATCTACGATAGTGGCAACTACCAGTCGACGATCGCCTTCGGGAACGCTCCGTTTACCGAGTTCGGATCACTCAATGTGACATCCGGAGTTCTGACACTGAAACCCAACAGTGGGGACCCGATCACAAGAGCGTACGAATTTACTTCCGCTAACATCGTCCGCCTCGACGGTCCAACTGACTGGGACTTCAACCTGGACGAACTGGACGACCCCGCCCTGCTCTTCATGGTGATGGAACGTCGCTGACAGAGCGTTTCACGTGAAACACTGCTGACAGTAGGCTCGGCAAACCACAGTCCCGCAGGTTGCGTTTCACGTGAAACACTGCTGACAGTAGGCTCGGCACACGACAGTCCCGCAGGTTGCGTTTCACGTGAAACGTTTTTGTGA
>Ga0209631_10000179_pt1 | contig 85210 bp, 90 predicted proteins | sample COG_08_FD_184752 | JGI IMG/M metagenome (GOLD analysis project Ga0209631, IMG submission 184752) | Pelagic Microbial community sample from North Sea - COGITO 998_met_08 (SPAdes) (version 2) | ecosystem: Environmental > Aquatic > Marine > Neritic zone/Coastal water | place: Helgoland, sampling...
TTTTCATCTCTCCGATAAAAGAGCCTCTTCTGCAATTTGCAGATGAGGCTTTTTCTTTTTGTACTTTATCAATCTGTTTGCCAGAACTATTGATTAATCCAGAAGCGCACAAACTGAGCAATTCTTCCCCTATTTACGAATATGAAAAAAGTCATCGTCATCGAAGACCAAACCATCCTACGAGATCTTATCTGCCAATTGGTAGAGGGCTACACCGCGATGGAAGTAATTGCTGAGGCGGGAGACGGCGCTGAAGGCTACGAGCTATGCCTCGAACACAAGCCTGACTTAGTCATCCTGGATATCATGCTGCCGAATCTATCTGGCAGCGAAGTGCTTCGGCGCCTCAAAGCGAAGAACCCAAAGATCAATATTCTGATCTTTTCGGCGGCAGCCTCCAATAGTATCGTCAACAGACTCCTCAAAGCAGGTGTCACTGGTTATATCGAAAAAGATGCTGGGCTGGTTGAACTCGAAAAAGCAATTGCCCTCGTCTCCGAAGGGCGCTCCTACTTCAGCCCTCGCATCGTCGATATTATGCGCGCGCTCATGGTCAGTGGCGGCCAAGACGACTCACTCGAATCGCTCACTTCCAGAGAGCGGGAGATCGTGCAACTCATTGCAGAAAGTTACAGTAACAAAGAAATTGCAGCGAAACTCGGGATGAGTGTCCGAACCGCCGACACCCATCGCACCAATATTATGAAGAAGCTCGATTTACACGACGTCGCAGCGCTGACCCGCTGGGCAATCGCCAATAAGCTGGTCGATCCAATTGGAGGCGATATGAGCACAGTCGAAATATAGACGCTAGCCATTTATCTGAAACACCCGCCCCATCGAGCCTGACTCGATGGGTTTTCTATCTATTCATCGCCCAGTCTAACTGCTTAACTAGCTGACTTTTTTCAATCACATATTTAAACCACTTGTGGCAGAAGAACAAACACAACTCAGACCGCGCGACCGATTGCTGCGCGACACATTCACCCCAGCCGAAGGATGGCTCTTCTGGACGATTCTCCTCTCCGCAGCGGCCTCCACTTGGTTTGCTGATCCTCGCTCGTTTTGGGTGCTCGGTTTTTTCCTAATTATCGGCTGCGGCGGCCCAGGCATCCTTAAGATGCACCAACTCACGCACCCGTTTTTCATCGACGCTCTGTGGACTCGATTCTGGTTATTTTCGGCACCAGCCTGGCTCATTGCACTGCAGTTTATTGCAGGTGCCCTGCAAGATCCGTTAAGCCAATTTGAAATCGAGAACCAATCATATTTAACCATCTCAGAAGTTAATCACTGGCTTCCAGTTTCAGTGACCACTAGCACGACATGGATTTTAGTGCTCGGCATCGGCGCGATTTATATCGTGTCGATGAACCTGTTCATCGTGCCCAAGTCGCGTTCCTTCTTTGAGCGCATCCTACCTTGGCTCTGCCTCAACGCAGTGCTGGCTGCCATTTTAGGATACCTACAAAAAACACTCGGCCTCAAAAGTCCGCTGTTTACTGCAGGCACTGGCCAATCGGATTTCTTCGCCTTCTTTCCATATGATGGGCACTGGGCAGCCTTTGCACTTCTCTGGAGCTCGACCTGTATCGCGATGGCACTCCTCACGGCTCGCTACAAAAATAGTGCCGACTTCGTCAAATCCGTCGGATCGTGGTACCTCACAGGCGCTACTCTGCTCGGAGCGACTGGCTTTCTAGTTCAAGCACGCTGGCCAGCAGCTATCTTACTGATTACCTTCTCGAGCATGCTACTCATGCTCTCGATCCACTTTCTGGCAGACTCGAAAGATCCAAACCGCAAAAGCATAGCACTATATAGCGCGCTCGTCAGTATCACCACCTTTGCGGGTGGAATCTTTCGTGCTTTTCAAATCGACGACTACGCACAGTCAGCTAGCTCACTCCGCAGCGCCGCAATCGAGATGTTTCGCGACAGCCCGCTGTTTGGCTGGGGTATTGATAGCTTCACACAACTCCTCCCATTTTACGCAGATGACACCTTGTTGGGTAGTCGGCATGACAGGGCCACATCTGACGTACTTCAGACCTTAGCCGAAGTCGGTATTCTCGGATGCCTACCTTTTTGCATTCTCATAGCCTACCTAACTATTCGCTATTTCAGAGGCCAACACGACATCCACCTGACGAACCATATGCTGTTCGGATGCGTCGGGTGCATTATATGCGCCTTCTTAGATGCGACATTTATGTCACCTGCGGTATTTTTGAGTTTTTTCATCATCTTTTTCAGTGCGCTACGCTGGGCCGATCTCAGTCGTAATCGAGTCGATGAGGTTGATACCAAGCCAGAGCTAATCGTACACGAAGATCTTCGCTCTGTGCCATTTCACACCAAGGAATATGAAGAGGAGTTTAAGTAAGCCATTCTTTCATATGAAAATACAACACTTTGACTACATTGTAATCGGCGGCGGCAGCGGCGGCTATGCCGCAGCACGCACCGCCCGCGAAACGCTCAAGCGAGTCGCCATTATCGACAATGCCGACCAACTCGGCGGCCTCTGCATACTGCGAGGCTGTATGCCATCGAAGACCCTGATTTACTCCGCGGAAGTGCTACACCTCGCGCAACAGGATAAGGCCTTCGGTCTCAATATTCCACAAGCCACAGTCGATATGGCCGCGCTGCACCAGCGCAAGTTAAAGATCATTCAAGAGTTTTCTGATTATCGGCAGGAGCAGCTTCAAAGCGACCGCTTTACCCTCTTTCGCAACCGCGCACGTTTCATTAACTCCCGCACCATTCAACTGGATGACGGTACGCGTCTCAGCGCTGACCACTTTATGGTCGCCACTGGTTCTGTCGTGTCTGTGCCGCCGATATCGGGACTCGACAATGCTCCTTTCTGGACAAGTGACGATGTGCTCGATCTAGATTTTAAACCCGAAAAAGTCATTGTCCTCGGCGGTGGGATTGTCGCCTGTGAGCTTGCGCAGTTCATGCGCCGCATCGGCAGCGAAGTGATACAAATTCAACGTAGTCCTCACATATTAAAAGAAGTTTCGCCGTCAGCCGCTGCGGTGATCGAGCAGAAATTCCGCAATGAAGGCATCCAGCTCTATACCGGGACTACGCTCAAATCCGTGCAATACCGCGATGGCAACTTCAGCGTGAGCTTTGAGCACGAAGGCAGGCTGCTCACCGTCAACGCCCCGCATCTGCTTAATGCCCTCGGTCGCCGTCCCGCAACCGACGGCCTGGGACTTACCGCTGCTGGCATCAGTACACTCCCCAGCGGCCATATCAACTGCAACACCATGCAGCAAACCAGCAATCCCCGCGTCTATGCCAGTGGCGATGTTGCTGGTCCGCACGAGATCGTGCACGTCGCCATCCTGCAGGGTGAAACCGCCGCGAGACACGCCACTGCACGTGCCGCTGAACGGGTCGATTACGACAGCCTTTGTGGCGTCGTCTTTACCGATCCACAAATTGGCGCGGTAGGACTCAGTGAGAATCAACTCAAGGAACGTGGTATCGAGTATTTAGTCGCCGACTACCCATTCGACGACCACGGCAAGTCTATTCTTATGGAAGCTAAATACGGCTACGTCAAAGTCTTCGCCGATCGCAGCGGCGTGGTACTCGGCGCAGAATGCGTTGGCAAAGATGCTGGCGAGCTGATCCATGCCATGGCAGTCGCAGTCACACTCAAAGCCAACGTGCGCGATCTATTGAAAGTACACTGGTATCACCCGACTCTCTCCGAAATCTGGAGTTACCCTCTCGAAGACATCTTTGACGAGCTCGCGTAGCCCCGCTGTCGATTTAATCATTTTCAAATCGCGCAAACATCCACACGCTCAAGTCTCAGCTCTCAGCCCTCAGCTCTCTCTTTTCTCAGCTCACTACACATGCAACTCAGCCAAGCATTACCCGAAGCACTCCGCGACAGTCGCGCTGTAGAAGTGCTTGAGCGTTCCCTCGCCCAGAACCGCCTCGGCCATGGGATCTTGCTGCATGGAGAGAGTTCGGACTACTTGGAGGAGATCGTGCGAGCCATCGCAGCCACCCTTCTAGGAACTGAGCGCGATCCCTTCGAGCATCCCGACTGCTTTATCCTCCGCCCTCAAGGCAAGGCACGAATGATCAAAATTGGCTCCGAAAGCGACCGCTCTGGCGGTGAATGGCCGAAGAATTCGATGCGGCGCCTCGTGATCGACATCCAAAAGACCGCCAACCAAGGCGGACGCAAAGTCGGCATCGTGTTTGAAGCCGACCGCATGAATGTGCAATCGGCCAATGCCTTCCTTAAAACTCTCGAGGAGCCTCCAGTTGGCACCACGCTCTTTTTACTGACGAATCGTCCCTATGATCTACTTGATACGATCCGCAGTCGCTGCCTTAACTTCCGCATCCCCGCGGGGATTGAAACAATCGCCCACCCAGACTGGCCTGAATGGACCAAGGATTACCATGCATGGCTCAGTAGTCTTCTGACAGGTGCGAACAAGCAGACGATCCCGCATATCATGCTAGGCAGCTACGGTCTGAATGTGCGCTTTCAAGCGATCCTCGCCGAAATGACTAATGTCGCCTGGAAGGCACAGAAAGCAGAACTGCCCGACCACGTCACCTCCGAGGAAAAAGACGCGATGGAAGCAGGCATGAGCCGCGGCTATCGTAAACAACTGTTTGGTGAGATCGAAAAAGCCACCGCCAGCTTTGCCTGTGGGATCGAGACCAACCACCCCGGACAACTCCCCGTCGCCGCGCTCAACCGCGCCACAGAAACACTCGAACACAGTGCCGGACTACTCGAAGTGAACTTCAACCAAAGCGCCGCCCTTGAAATGTTCTTTCTAAAATCGATGCGTATCTGGGCGACAGCTCGATAACCGCGCCGCGCGCCAAATCATCCTTCAAGTCTCAATTCTCCCCTTTTAAGTCTCAATTCCAGCATGTGCGGCCGATTCTCACTACATACCAATAAAAAGAAACTCGCTGAGGCAATTGCCCAAGCGATTCCAGAGCAGTTCGAGCCAAGCTACAACATTGGCCCGGGCAGTGACATACTCGCGATTGCCAAAGGAGCGAAGCAACCGGCAACTGCTGGCATGATGCACTGGGGCCTGCGTACACCGCAGAACTTTCATATTAACGCACGCTTGGAGACTGTCGATATTACGCCACGCTTTCGCGACAGTTGGGCCGAGCAACGCTGCCTAATTCCCGCCAACGGATTCTACGAATGGTATGAAGACGGCATCAGCAAACAGCCCTACTACATCTACCCTCTCAGCGACGAGCTACTCTACTTTGCAGGACTCTGGTTCCCTTCCGCAGCTTCCAACGAACCCGCGCATTGCGTACTACTCACGACCGAGGCGCACAGTTCGATCCATAGCGTCCACCAACGTATGCCCGTCACACTCCCGAAAACTGTGCATGCCGACTGGTTGACCAACCAACTGCCGAAAGACGAAGTGCTCGCATTCTCCCAGAAGATACGCTTCGAAAAACACATGGTCTCTAGCCGAGTCAACAACGTGCAAAATAAAGACAGCCGTCTCATCGTCGCCACCACCCCACGAAACGACGATCAAATGCAACTGTTTTAAAAGTAGGAAAGTTTCAAGACCAACCTCTTCCCGCCCACTCACTTCACTCTGTGCGCAGCACGGCTTAAAGTCTGTTCAACGTACTAATTATTCCGAACGGCTTCTTCATCACATGTGTTGTCATGGGAGTATTCTTTGGGTTATATCTTCGCATGCGGTCCTATTTCTAGAAATTCAAAAACAAACCGAACCAGTCGATGCATACGACCGATAACCATCCACGACTTCTCAACTGTTAAGAGCAAATAACCATTTTAGATTTCTCGACTGTTGCCTCAGCTTCGGTTGATCTCGACGTTAGCTGTTCTAGTGGATTTCTGAACTATGAATAAAAAATTTAATTTTACCGTCTGGTCTTTTGCGAGCTGTGTGGCGGGTCTTTTATTGGCTGGAGGTATGGGGCTAGCGGAAGGATCGAATCTTTGGCCATTAGGCGCTATTTGGGGTGGCCTTGTCGGTCTCATTATTGGCGCAATTTTTGGTGTTATATTAAAACTGATTAAAGTGCCAATGAAGTACGCATGGTGGTTTTTTGGGGTTCTCGTTTTTTTAGCATTTTTTATGCGTATCTACATAAAATACTATTATATCTCCGACTACGGAAAACTCGTTGAGGCTAGTATTGTTGAATGTGAAACCTCATCGTTTTTATTTACACCTCTATATCGTAACGGAAAAGAGCGGAGAGAAATAAATGGGACTGATCTCACTCTCAATGTTACTAGGGAACGAAAACTAGGAAAGTATGAAGACGGGAGGATTAAAGTATATGAATGGAGATTAGCCAATTACAAAAAAACCTACTTCATGGAAGAGGCTAAGTGCGAAACGATGACCCCAGGTAAAGTGATTTTCATGCGTACACGAGACTATGGCCTAGATTATGAGTATGTGCATCGAATTCATTGGAATATGAACACCATTTCTCGAGATGAACGCTTTATTGTTGATCGATAACTCGGTATTTTTTGTCTCTAATCTCATCTAACAAAGCATTACTGCAGAAGCCGCTGAATGCGACGTTAACTAGAACCGTTAAGGAAATGAATAGAATACGATTCATATACATCTTTTGCATGGGAGTCATGCTGTTCATCTCTGGCATTTTCTATTTAGGATTTTTTGCATTTCCATATCCGGACTTGCCTCCCGAGGAGAGGGCGATGCATCGCCTTGATGAATTAGTATCTAAGTGGTGCGTGTTTGGCGGTGTAGTGCTAATTGAAGTGTCGATTGTAGGGGGGATAATAAAAGCTCTTGGTAAGCGCCTTGCGACCCCTTTGCGCAAAACGCTAATAGGAATTTCTTTTTTAATATTTGGGTGGCTCTACGGATCACATCTAGTCTTACAGCTATCAAATCCGACCCCACCGGAAATGCAGTGGATGGCTCAAGTTTTTGTGAGTGTTACTTTGTTATTAGCCGGCTTAGGGTTATTGCTACTAGTAACTGTTAAGAGAATCATAGTGTTGTCTTCGAAGCCGCGGAGAAAGCGATCTGATAGTCAGGGAGAGAGTAAGCCCAAAAAATGAAAAAGAAAAAACAACCTCGAGCAGCGCTGAATCACAAGCGAATCTTCACCTACTCGTATATTACCAGTCTCGCGGTTGCTTTCACCGTTGTTGTTATTTGGTTGGTTGTTTTGTTCAATTATTCATCCCTGCCTCAATCTCAGCTCAGAACAAGTCCGCCTGACATTCTCGAGTTAGTCTTCCTATGTGTAACCACGCTGCCGAGTGTATTGACATGCCTATTATTTGGATTTTGCTATTGCTGCGTCTTTAAGATTCCTGAGGAACGTAAGCTCTGGCCAGCGGTATTGTTTGGTGCGTTATCGGGTTTTATTTTTAACGCAATGACCGCGATTACAGTCATCGAGCACTTCTTCTATTGGTAGGTTGCGACAAAGTGTAACAGATTACACCTAACGCACCCGTGAGTTAAATCAGACTAACACCCGTTTTAATCTTTCCAACGACAGTAGTCGGCTTTTATCTGCCCACATGCAGCTATTAAAAACGCCCCTACTTCTCGTATTCATTCTCGCACTCGGCATCTCGGCGCTGAAAGCAGATGTGACGCTTTCTAATATTTTTGGTGATCACATGGTGCTCCAACGCGAACAAGCGAATCCCGTATGGGGTAAAGCCGACGCCGGCGAGCAAGTCACCGTATCGATAGGTGCTCAATCGCATCAAACGACGGCCAACAAACATGGAATCTGGCGTGTTAAATTGGATCCAATGGAAGCAAATGATCAACCACAGCTGCTTCAAGTGTCAGGTCGCAAAAATCAGGTCTCGATTGAAGATGTCCTTGTCGGTGAAGTCTGGGTCTGCTCAGGGCAATCCAATATGCAGTGGCCACTCACTAATACATACAATGGAGCTGTGGAGATCGCTACCGCCAACCACCCGCAAATCCGTCTCATCTCGGTGCCGCAAGTCGGTTCACAAGAGCCGCAAGGCAACTTCAACGGCGCATGGAGCGTCTGCTCGCCGGAATCTGTCAGTGACTTTTCGGCAGTCGGCTATCTCTTCGGCAGTCGCATCCACAGCGCACTCGGCGTACCAGTCGGCCTGATTGACAATGCGTGGGGCGGCTCAGCTGCCGAAGCATGGGTGCCGCGCGATGCGCTGGAAGCAGACGGCGGCTACGCTAGACTGCTCAACTCGTGGGATACAAAAGTCGCCGCTTATACAGACGAGATACACGCGGCCAAGGTTGCCGAATATAAAGCATGGCTGGAGGCTGGTAAACCTGGGAAGGCAAAGCGTTCTCCCAGAGATTTCCGCGCTGGCCAACATCGTCCAGCCAACCTGTTTAACGGCGTATTAAATCCCATCATTGGATACGGCATGCGAGGCGTCATTTGGTATCAAGGCGAGTCCAACGCTGGCCGCGCCACCCAATACCGTGACCTCTTCCCGCTAATGATTAGTACGTGGCGCGACCTCTGGCAGCAAGGCGAATTTCCGTTCTACTGGGTGCAACTCGCTGACTACATGGCAGAAGCCTCCGAGCCAGCCGACAGTGCCTGGGCTGAACTGCGTGAAGCGCAAACAATGACGCTCGCACTACCCAATACCGGGCAAGCTGTGATCATTGATGCCGGCGAAGGACGCGATATACATCCACGCGACAAAACCACTGTCGCCAATCGCCTGGTTCGGCTCGCACTCGCCAACGATTATGGCTTCCAGATAGATGCACAAAGCCCGCGTTATGCATCCATGCAGGTCAAGGACAGCGCCATCGCCCTCACCTTCGATCATGTCAGTAGCCAAGGGCTGCATACCTTTGATATCAAACAGCCAATTGGTTTCACTATCGCTGGCGAAGACCAAGTATTCGTCAATGCCGATGCCAAGATAATCGGTAAGAATAAAGTGCACGTTTCCAACGCGAATGTATCGAGCCCTGTCGCGGTGCGCTATGCATGGGCCAACAACCCAAAGGCAAATCTACAAGATCGCAACGGCTTACCAGTCACGCCATTCCGCACGGATGACTGGCCCGGCATCACTGCCAATGCAACCAAATAAGATTTAAACGGATCACACTATGCGCAACAGCCCAAGGTTATCCGCACGCTGCAACTGAAGTACCCCAACCCAATACGATGCAAAACCCATTGCACCCACTCTACATCGCAGCATATTTGGCGTTTCAAGTCCTGTAAACATCCCCAAAAATCGACATTTTAAATGCTCTCAAACAACACGCAGGGGTCTCCCCGTCAACAGACACCTTACAATAAAATGATCAAATCAACCGCTTCCGCGATAGCCATGGTTAGCATGCTGTTTGTATTTAACGGATCATCAATATGCTGTGCAGAAGAAGATACTTCGAAATTAATCATCGATACTGAATCAGCAACAGATCGAGAAGCTCGCATGGCTTGGTGGAAAGAAAGCCGCTTTGGCATGTTTGTCCACTGGGGCCTCTATTCATCCGCAGAAGGCGAATGGGGCGAGAAAACCTTTACCAGAGGTGCTGAGTGGATCCAAAAAAAGGCCGCTGTGCCTGCAGACGTTTATCAGGCAACCATGTTGCCAAAGTTTAAACCCTCAGTGGATTTTGCTAAACAATGGGCGCAGTTGGCAAAACAGGCTGGGGCCAAATATGTCGTCTTCACTAACAAGCATCATGAAGGCTTTGCACTACACGATTCAGCGCAAACCGAATTCGATGCAAAGGACGTGACTGGGCGAGATTTACACAAAGAGATCACCGAAGCCATTCGGAGCGAAGGTTTGCGTTTGGGTGTCTATCATTCGCTCTGGGATTGGCACCATCCTGATGCCCCAGCTGGCAAGGGCACAATCAATGTGGCAGGACTGAGCATGGCAGATCGCACGCTACCCCGCTACCTGGATTACCTTCATGCGCAGGTCAATGAGGTTACCGATGGGCGCTACGGTGCAGTCGATATACTGTGGCTGGATTACTCGAGCCAGACCTTCGAAGGCGAAGACTGGAAGGCCAAAGAACTCGTCAGCTTGGTTCGTAAAAATCAGCCGAATACGCTGATTAATAATCGCCTGTGGAGTCATAAAAAAATGCAAAACAGCATAGGTGATTACTGGTTCGGCGATTTCTCTACACCTGAACAGCATATTCCGGCAACTGGTATTCCTGGAGTTGACTGGGAAACCTGCGATACTTTGAACATCACCTGGGGCTGGAGCAAATATGCGACCAACTATAAATCTTCAAAAGATTTGATTTGCCGATTGATCGATGCGGTCAGTAAAGGCGGCAACTATCTACTCAATATTGGGCCGCTTCCAGATGGCTCTATTGACCCCAAATCCATTGTGCGCTTTCAAGATATTGGCGAATGGATGCAAGTTAACGGCGAATCGATCTACGGCACACAAGCGGGGCCGTTCACCAAACTCCCCTGGGGCCGTGCCACCTTAAAACAAATGCCCAATGACACGCATCGGCTCTATTTGCATGTGTTCGACTGGCCCAGAAACGGGAAACTACTGATCCCCGGCCTCAACTCGACACCGTCGAGCAGCTATCTAATCGATGGAATCAATAATCAGCCAATTGAATTCAAAAAGACCACAGCAGGAATCCTCCTCAGTGGATTACCCGAAGAACCTGTGCATACTGCCGCGTCTGTCATCGTAATCAATACCGACCAAGCGCCTAAAGTTACCACCTATCGCATCAATGCCTCGACTAATGGCACGTTCATTTTGGAGCCATCCGACTCAACTACCAAGAATGGTGTTAAATATAGTGATCACACAATCAACAAACGCTCCCAATTAAATAATTGGAAGAAAGGAGGAGTCGCCACGTACCCGCTTCGAGTAGACACTGCATCGACCTATTCGATCGAAATTGAAGCCGCCATTAATAAACTGGAAGCTGGCAATGAATTCGTTCTTTCGGTCGGCAAAATAAAGGTGCCACTCACAATGGAAGCAACAGGCGGGAAACAAAATTGGAAAACCCTCAAGGCCGGCTCGATCTCACTCCCCTCAGGAGAAATCGAATTAAAGCTACACTGCATCAGCCGACTAGGCACCGATGAGATCGCAATCTCAATAATTAAGTTAAAGCCGGCGGAGTGATTCGCGTACTCCTTAAAAGTTAATTTAGTTAGAAAATTGCCGACTGCTTTCTAAAAAAACGGGTGAATCTGTTAAGATTCACCCGTTTGTGAAAAAAATACCGAAATACGTTACCCGATCTTGCCCTTTTGGTGAAGCAACTCGGCGATTTGAATCGCATTGAGCGCTGCGCCCTTCCAGAGCTGATCACCGGTGACCCAGAGTGCCAAACCGTTTTCGAACACCTGGTCCTTACGGATGCGACCGACGCCACAAGGGACGACTTCAGAGTAATCGATCGGCATGGGATATTCCAAGTTTGCGGGATCATCTACGAGTTCGACACCTTCGAACGCTTCGATCGCAGCCTGCGCAGCTGCGACGCTGACAGGCCTTTCAAATTCGGCACTAATCGAAATCGAGTGCGCACGGAAGACCGGCACACGCACACAGGTGCAAGTGACACGTAACTCGTCGAGACCGAGGATTTTTTTGCCCTCGTTGAGCATCTTCATCTCTTCCTTAGTGTAGCCATCTTCGAGAAAGGCGTCCACGTGCGGCAGCAGATTGAACGCGATCTGGTGCGGATACACTTCCTTAACTAGCGGCTCATCTTTGGCCCAAGCACGGGCTTGCTGATCGAGTTCGACCAAACCGCCGGCACCACTACCGGAAACGGCTTGGTAAGTGGAGGCGATGAAAGACTTTAGGCCGAATGCCTTATGCAGCGGATACAACCCCATGAGGGAAATCGCAGTCGAACAATTCGGATTCGCTAGGATGCCTTGATGGTTATCCACTGCATCCGGATTAATTTCGGGAATGACCAGTGGCACGTTCGGGTCTTGGCGAAACGCTGAGCTGTTATCCACGACGATACAGCCGCGCTTGACCGCTTCGTCAGCAAATTGCAGGGTCTGGTCGCCACCAGCACTGAAAATCGCTATATCGAGGCCATCAAAGCTTTCCGGGGTGGCTTCTTCGATGGTCCAAGTCTGATCACCATAGGATTGAGTCTTCCCTGCTGAACGTGCAGATGCGAGCAAGTGAAGTTCCGCAATGGGGAATTCACGCTCGTGCAGAAGACGAATGATTTCTTGACCGACTGCGCCAGTCGCTCCGAGGATGCCTACTTTGTATGCCATTTGATTTTATAAAGGAAAACGGGCGTGTAAAACAAAGCTGCGAGGCCTTGTCAATCACGCCGACACATCGTCAAGTAATCGTTTCGATTGAGCGACAGGAACTTGCGCTCATGTTTGACGGCGTGCTACGGCGCGTTTTTTCGATCTCTACATCGAATAATCCGCCCTCATGCAAGGCTGATTCCTACGGCACGCCGCTCGGGTTGCACGCACTGGCGGATAAGATCGGCGATGGCGAACCGCTCGGCATGGTGTTTAAGGGCCGTGTGCCAACAGGGCAGATTTCTTCAGAATTCCCCGAGGAAGAACAACAGCGTAACCTGATTACCACCCGCATCATCCGGTTGCGTGGGATGGAGCCTGACAACAGCAGTGCAGGCTGTGACAGTTACGCGCGCTACATTTACATCCACGGCACTAACCATGAAGACCGGATTGGTGAGCCGTTCAGCGGTGGCTGTGTCGAGATGCTCAATACCGAAGTGGTTGAGCTATTCGAAGCGGTGGCGGAGGGCGATCTAGTTTGGATTTGCGCTTAGGCCATAAGAATGGCAATAAAAACAAGAGGGCTTGAAATTTTGCAAGAATCAGACGATAGCAATAAGTTAGGTTTTACTTCGTCTACTATTTCACGCCATCCATTACTATGAAACGCTCGTCACTTGTCCTCTACCTTGCGGCCTGGTTCGCCAGTATCGCCCTCGCCTTTTTCATCGGACGGGCGCCATCATCGACGGGCACAAGCACCGAACAAACCGCATCTAAGGCATTGAGTGCGACTCAATTACAAGAGGCCGTGCGAAGCGCGCCAGCACGAGTAGATACCGCGGAGGCAGCTACCAGCGAAGCTGAAGCGGCTGCTATGTTCGAGCAGCTACGCACTCAGAGCAGCGCAATGACACGTCAGTTACTTAATGCGGCCCTTGCAGTCCCGATCTCAGATCCCGGCAGATCAGAGACGATCAACCAGCTACTGGAGCAACTAGCCGCGTCGGATCCATTGGCCGCACTTGAGTTTGCGGATGGCATTGCGTCGCTGCGCGACGCCGAGCAAGCACGTAATAACATCCTCGAAGTATGGGCGAGAAATGAGCCGATGGCCGCGTTGGCTTGGGCTGACTCGGCCTTAGCGGATGTGCCGTACAACCTGCGCAACTCACAAATGGAAGCTATCATCCGGGGTTTTGCTGAGACCAATCCCAAAGGCGCATTTAACTATGCGAATGCCTTGAGCGAAGCAACCACCTCAGAGTTACGCCTAAAAAACCGCCTACTGAGTGAGGTGATCGAAACACAGATCGGCGGCGGTGGACTGGCGGAGGCACAAACAACAATCGCACTGATGCCTGATGGCCCGAGTAAAGAAAACTTACAGCGCGAACTGGTCAACGAATGGGCCGCCTTTGACCCTTTGAGCGCTGCGGCCTATGTGCAAGGACTCGGCAGCGATGCCAGCACTGGCATGAAGACCGCCTTAATCGGTGAATGGGCCGAGAGCGATCCCGCGGCGGCGGCGGCATGGTTGAGCAACCTATCCGCAGACGATCCCGCCTACTCGTATGCGACCACTCAGATCACCCGCGAATGGACCCGCTACGACCTGACCGCCTCTTCGGAATGGCTCAACTCCCTGCCGGCTTCACCAGAATTGGACCGCGCCGTTGCCACCTACACCTACCGCGCTGCCCAAGAAGACCCACCGACCGCAATGAGCTGGGCGGAGTCAATTAATAATGCACACATGCGCAACCGAATGATGCAACAAGTCGCCGCCAATTGGAAAAACGACGATCCGAAAGGCTTCACCAGCTATCTGGACAATAGCGATTTGAACGAGGAACAGCGCGAGAAATTAGAAACAGCCAAATCATGGCACTCTTCCGGCCATAGCTGGGGAGGTCGACGGTAAATAACTAGTAAGCCGACTTGGGTGGGATGATCACCTGCACTGCGGTCTTCAGTAAGATCCAAATATCGAGCCAGAACGACCAACCGCGAATATACTCTAGGTCGTAGCGCACACGCTCTTCGATCAGTGCCAGTTCGGTCACTTCCCCACGAAAGCCTTTACATTGTGCCAGCCCCGTGATGCCGGGCTTCACAAAATGACGGGTGCGGTAGATATTTACCTGTTCACTAAATTCACTATCATGCTGGATCAAATGCGGTCGTGGCCCCACCACACTCATCTGACCACGCAGCACATTGATAAACTGCGGGAACTCATCGATACTAGTGCGACGTATGAATTGGCCAAATTTGAAAACGCGAGCATCGCCCTCAGTCGCCTGTTCACCTTCGCGCGACGGGTCCGAACAGTGCATCGAGCGGAACTTATAGATATTAAACAAGCGTCCCCGTTGGCCTGAACGCTGTTGCCTAAAAAACATCGGCCCTGGTGACTCACGCAAAATCATCAGCTTGGCAAACAAACACATCCAGGGCAGCACCAATAGCACGACTGGCAGAGACACACAGATATCCAATACGCGTTTTAGCGCACGGTTAATCGGGTTTTCCAACGGCTCCTGTTGCAGCGAAAAGAAGGTATGCCCACCTTGTTTGACGGGAATCAGCTCTCGCTCAAAATATTCCTCCCATGAGTTAAAGATCAAGATCCGACACCCCGCTTTGTCACAAATCTCCATCACAGAATCGATCCACCAATCGGAACCACGCGTCTCCAGCAGTACCACTTGATCGATCTTATGCTGCTCAATCAAGTCGGCGAGTTGCATAAAATCGCCGATGATTGGCATCTTCAATTTACTGTTGGCCACGCTTTCGTAAGTGATCAAGCCAAGCAACTCGATACCAAAAAACGGCTGCCGCGCCGCCCAATTCTCCAACTGACGGGCCGATTTCTCACTGCCCAAAAAGACCGTGCGTACCGAATTGTGGCCACGAAATGCAAACTGTGCGATCCACTCTGGAATGTAGCGATTCAGCGGGATCACTGTCAGCCAGAAAACCAGAATAAAGGAGCCGACAAACAGACGACTGATTGCCTTGTCCTTGGTACAGAAAACAATCGCAAAGAGCACCAAGCTCAGCACCCAAGTTTGATAATTCGCAAGTCGCACCGCAGACACCCAGCGAAATGAAGTCAATTCACTGTTCTGCTTCGCATCATGATCACTACGAAACGAGACCAGCCCCGCCATAAAGACAGCAAGGAAGTACAGTAACAGATTGATTTGCTTCAAATCAATGCGCCCCAGCAACTCAGCACTCACAAATAACATCCCCCCAAACAGCGCGAGCGTGTAGAGCACCACGAATGCGTGACTCATTATGCGTAGGCCTTGTGTGCGGTTTCCAATCATCTAAATATACAATCGTTTGTACTAAACAGGACTATGGAGGCGAACCCTCTGCATTGTAAACAAAAAGAAGGGTGAGTAACTGGCCCGAAGCCAATCTTTACCGTTGTCACCCTGCCTCCCTAGCCTAGCGTGAGACCACCCTAAATAATATGACGATTCAGCTGGATAGCCCCCATTCCTCCGATCCTCTCGAATGGTTTTGCCTACGCACGCAAACCAAGCGAGAGCACATTGCAGCGGCGATTCTCGCAAAAATCGACTTCGTTGAGGTCTTTTGCCCACGGATTAGTCAAATCAAGAAAACCCGCACTGGCAAAAAACGCTTTGTGGAGGCGATGTTTCCAGGTTATATCTTCGCTAAGTTTTCGCTGCGCGATAATTATCGCCGAGTTATCCACACTCAAGGCGTCAGTCAACTCGTACAACAAGGTGAGCGCCGCGCACTGCCCGAGCAGCTGATCGAAGATCTCCGCGCCAGTGTGCCCGAAGGCATCATCGAAGCACCTGATCCCAGTATCGAACCAGGCGCGCGAATTGAGTTCTCATCTGGCTCTCTACAAGGCCTCAACGGCAAAGTGCTCGCACAACTTTCTGCGTCCAACCGCATTCAAGTACTACTCGAATTCCTCGGCAACGAGATCACCGTGGCTGTCAATGCCGACGATATACTACTCGCACCCGAGGCAGAGTGAGGCCACGTCCAGTTATTTACCCAATGGAGACCGCGATCAAAACCGTTCAAATATTAGGCATCCCCTTTTACAATGATAGCCTCGAGACTGCCTTGCAGATTGCCCATCATGACGGCGGCCTGTTCTTAGCTCCTTCCGGCCCCGGACTCGCAGAACTCGGCAACAATCCGTACTACGATCGCGCACTGCAAGAAGCCGACATCAACTTAATCGACAGCGGCTACCTCGCCCTGCTGTGGAAAAAGCGCACTGGTGAAACACTACAGCGCCACTCAGGCTTGAAATTCATCCAAGCACTGATCGATACGCCGAGTTTTAAGAAAAACACACGGCAACTCTGGGTCATGCCCGACCAAGCACACAGTGACGCCACAAAAAACTACCTTTCAAAACAGCAGATCCAGCTGGACGACGAGCACTTTTACCTCGCCCCCTACTACACGGATTTTCCGATCGAAGATCAGGCATTGCTCGATACGATCCGTGAGCAACGCCCCGACTACGTCATCCTGAACATTGCGGGCGGCAAGCAAGAGGTGCTGGGCCATTGGCTGCGCACTCAGCTCGACTACAGCCCCACGATACTTTGCATCGGTGCGGCCATCGCTTTTCTTACGGGTAAACAGGCACGCATCCCAAAGTGGGCAGACCGTATCTATATTGGTTGGTTACTGCGTATTTTAACCAACCCGAAAACCTTCCTTCCTCGGTACTGGAGTGCGCGTAAGCTTCGCAAGCTATTGAATCATCATTGCGAGACCTCTGCATAAAGATGAAAATCGTTTTTCAGAGTTATGCCTTTCACCCCGCTGTTGGAGGGATCGAAAGCAGTGCGCAAATCTTTATCCGGGAGTTTATAAACGCGGGTCACGAGATCCGAGTTCATACACTAACCTCACTTGGGACACAGCAGGAAATCAACACGGTTCCAGTCTATCGAAACCCCTCTCTCCCACAGTTGCTAAACGATTTTAAATGGGCGGACGTCATCTACCAACACAACCCCTCACTGCGCCTATCTTGGCCAGCCATCGCCTCATCCACACCACAAGTCATTTCAATTCGAACTTGGATGCGACGTTCGGAAGATAATAGCATTTCATTACTCGATCGCCTTAAACGTTATTATGTCAGTCGGCAAACGGTCATTTCCAACAGCCAAGCAACTGCCGACGACCTAGACTTCTTCAGCACAGTCATTCAAAACGCATATGATGACCGCATATTTAATAATACGACTGAAAGTGACACGCGAGACGGATTAGTCTTCGTCGGCAGACTCGTTAAAGACAAAGGCTGCGACGTCTTAATTGATGCGCTCGTACAACTGAATTCATCTAACATTCGCCACAATTTAACTATAATCGGATCCGGTCCAGAAGAGGCGACTCTTAAGCAACAATCAAGCCAGTTGGGTTTAACCCAACAAATCAACTTTCTCGGACAACAATCACCAAGCACTGTCGCTCAAATCCTAAACCAAAGTAAATATCACATTATTCCATCTCGATGGGCTGAGCCGTTCGGAATCGTCGCCCTAGAAGGGATCGCTTGCGGCGCCATACCGATTGGCACTGATCAAGGCGGTCTGGTCGATGCCATCGGCAAGTGTGGTCCGTTATTTCCGGCAAATGATTCTAGCACACTGGCAGCGCTGATCGAAGAGCTCGACCAAACACCACCATTATATCGACAATATCTCGAAGAACAGCAGCATCATTTAATCCAACACAGCCCTAAAACAGTCGCACAACGCTACCTCGACATTTTCGAAAAAGCTTCTAAAAAATGAAGATTGTCCTCTCACATCCTACTGGAAACGCAAATGTCCGGAATGCGCTCAGAGCACTCAAAGACATCAATCAATTAGCCGAATTTCACACAACGGTTGCCACGTTTGATCAAAATATATTTGGGTACCTCTCGAAATACGGATTCGGCGGCCAACTTGAGCGCCGTCGATACGACGAAGACTTGCGCGCCATCACCTCACTACAACCCTTGCGAGAAATCATTCGAGTCCTAGCGATAAAATACGATTGGCATTCAATATCCTGCTCCGCCACCGGATCGTGCTCGATTGAAAAAGTATATGAGGCACTTGATCGATACACCGCCAAACAACTTGCGACCGTGAATACGCAAAAAACTGGAGCTGTCTATTGCTATGAGGATGGAGCGGCTGCCTCCTTCAAAGCCGCCAAAGAAAACGGGATGCACTGCATATACGAGTTACCCATTGGCTACTGGCGATCCGCAATTCAAATCCAATCCGAAGAGGCTGAGCTACGTCCTGCGTGGGCAGCGACCATGCCAGTGCTAGGGGACTCCAAAGAAAAACTAGAAAAAAAAGATATCGAACTACAAACTGCAGATACCATTATCGTCGCGAGTCAATTCACAGCAAGCACACTAAAGGATGCTCCTTTCGAGATGTCTGATCCGATCATTATTCCATACGGTTGTGGAACGACAGTGACGACCAACAAACCGTCGGTTGATTCAGGCAAGAAGCTTAAGGTTCTCTACGTTGGCGCACTCAGCCAACGCAAAGGGGTGGCCTATCTTTTGGATGCGATCAAGCCTCTGGATGATATCATCGATTTAACCATTATCGGTAGACGCACCGCGGATTGCTCGGAAATGGACGCAGCGCTCAATAAATATCGCTGGCTTGAAAGTCTCCCCCACCACTCGATCCTCAAAGAAATGAGCGAGCATGATGTATTCGTATTTCCATCACTATTTGAAGGCTTCGGATTGGTGCTGACAGAGGCATTGTCGCAAGGCATTCCAATTATCGCAACGAGTCATACGTGCGCTCCGGACATTATGACCGATGGCAAGGAGGGGTTCATTATTCCAATTCGTGATAGTGATGCGATTACAGAAAAACTTGAGTTGCTACATGAAGATCGAGAGCTCTTGCACTCAATGAAACGCGCGGCAATCGAAACTGCCCAACAAATTAGCTGGAAGCGCTACCAAGAGAAACTAGCAAATACGTTAAGTGGCATTCTCTCATAATTAACACGTGCGATGAAACCAACTCGAATAGCCGTCATCATCAATTCATTTAATAGGTTGGCACTACTCCAAAACTGCTTACGGGCTCTGGCGGAATGGCTACCAAATGAAGCCATAAATATCCAAACTACGATCTTCATCTACGATGCAGCTTCAAACGACGGCACCATAGAATGGCTCAAAGACGAATGCCAAATGCCATTGGACATTCAAACGATCGACGGAAAAAATGACCAAGACACATCATTCTCTGCCGGTTTAAACAAGGCAGCTACGATCGCTTCAGAGCAAATACCGGAACTCGACTATCTTCTATTTTATGAAACAGATAATGAGATCAACTCCTTCGAAGCAATCGCTCAAGCGTTACATGTCTTAAGCGCAGACAAATCACTAGCCGCCTGCGGATTCACTGTTTCTAGGCATGATGGCTCGGCAGCTGGCGCAGGCATGCCCTTCCCGAAGATTTCACATTTTCTAATGGGAAAAAAGATCGTTCATCGCTTCCAACTCGAACAAATCCCTTATGTATGGACACAGCACAACGAGGCGCAATTCAGCTTCGCAGATGTCGTGTTCACCAGTCCGCTTCTGGTAAAACACGCAGCCTGGACCGAAAGCACGGGGCTTAATGCACTGCACTACCCATTTTCTGATTGTGATGTTGATTGGGCGAAACGTCTCAGACTCGCCGGATGGCGTATGGGAGTTGTCAAGAGGTCTGACGTAATCCACGACAATTCGGACAGTCTATCAAATTGGTCTCAGCAGCGAGCGCTGCACTTCCATCGTGCCAGACTACGCTACTTCAAGTGCTACCAACCAATACGCACACGTCTATTGTGGCCGCATATGTTTGCCCTTCGACACCTGACCGAGTTACTTATTATTTTTCTCTTCGTGAGAAACCCTGAGCGGAAAGCACACCTGAAATTTATCGCTAAAAATCTACTGAAGAGCGTGTTTAAGTCTTATGAGCCCCAAAGCTAATACGCAGCAAAAGTCGGCAGATATAATACTGCGGCGTTTGGTTTGGCTATACATCATCTTAGTCATTACTGAAGGCGCGTTGCGAAAATGGTTTCTTCCCAGCTTATCTGATCCATTGCTGATCATAAGAGATCCAATCGTCCTGTTGTCCTATGCGGTCGCTATCCACCATAAGTGTTTCCCTCTGAATCGATTTATCATCGTTGGATTGGCTCTAGGTGTCATGATGTCACTGACTACGATACTCTTCGGGCATGGCAATTGGCTCATTATGGCATTCGGTTTTCGTGTAAATATTCTACACTTTCCGTTCGCGTTTATTATGGGCAGAGTTCTTTATCAGTCTGACGTCGTCAAAATTGGAAAATGGTGGCTGTGGACTACAATAGCCATGACGATCATACTGGCACTGCAATTCGAACTACCGCAATCGGCATGGATTAATCAATCGATTGGCGGAAAAGAAGGAATTGGTTTCACGGGCGGAATGGGCCGATTTCGGCCAACGGGGACATTTAGCTTCACGAATGGGACAACCTTATTCTATACGTTTGCGACCGCATTCCTCATGGGCGGACTGACTCAGCACAAACGTTATTCTAAACTATTATTAGGCTTAAGCTCGATAGCGATTCTTCTCGCCCTACCACTTTCGATCAGTCGATCCATGGTGCTCATATCCGCATTCATAGTCTTTGTCGGCCTCCTGTGCACAGCCATGCAAAAAATGGCACTCATACGCTATGCTCGTATCCTTCTGGTCTTAATAGCAGGCCTATTCATCGCAAATCAAATTCCAATATTTGACGATGCGAAGGACGCCTTCCTCGCGAGATGGGAAAAAGCAACGAACGTAGATCATACAGGCATACGTGACTCCATATTGATGAGAACATTTAATATGTTCTCCGATCCTCTGTTGAACAACGACGATACAACTGCTTTGGGGGTTGGTTTAGGAGCTGGCACAAATGTAGGCTCAAAACTATTAACAGGTGAACGCCAGTTCCTACATGGTGAATCTGAATGGCATCGGATCATTGGAGAGTCTGGAATCATATTAGGGCTTAGTTATATACTCTGGCGGGTTTGGCTCGTCGTTCGATTAACCCGCTTAAGTATTAGAACCTTACTTAAAGGAAACGGATTGCCGATAATTTTGTTAGCATGCAATGGCTTTAATATACTCATTGCTCAAATTGGCCAGACTACAGTATACGGTTTCACCATAGTTGGCATTGGCCTCACCATCGCCGCAATGCGTCAAAGTCCGCAGATCACAAAATCAAAGAAAATTACTCCTACAATCGTCACAACCGAAGAATGAAGATCCTACACGTCATAGGCACTGCGAATCCACTGACAGGTGGCACCGTCGAGGCGCTCAGATTATCAGCTAATGTGATGTTCGAATATGGTATTGAGGTGGAGATCGCCACACTCGACTCCCCGACCGCCCTTCCAAACGTGCAAGATACCTTCGCCTATCCCGTACATTTCGTTGGGGCAGACGAACCAAGCTATTACGGCTATTCTAAACGCTTCAAAGAATGGATGCACGCGCACGCGGCTGACTACGATGCGATTATTATCCATGGCTTATGGCAATATCATGGCTTCGCAGCCAGCCATGCTTGTCGCAAACATGCCGTCCCATATTTCATATTCACCCACGGGATGCTCGACCCATGGTTCAATACCACTTACCCGCTGAAACGTCTCAAGAAATTACTGTATTGGTTCTGGGGAGAGAATCCCGGATTGAGGCATGCCAACGCCGTGCTATTCACGACCGACGAGGAACGCTTATTAGCTCGTAAGAGCTTTCCAGCATATCGAGTGAACGAGCAAGTCGTCGGCCTCGGCACACTCGCACCGGATATCGACCTAGATCAGGCACTGGCAGATTTCCGCGCTCAACCGAAACCATGGGCTCAGCGTCCCTACTTCCTCTTCATGAGTCGCATCCAAGAGAAGAAAGGTCTGGACCTGTTGGTGGCCGCGTATGCAAAACTTCGATCCAACGATCCAACAATCCCTGAACTCGTGATTGCAGGACCGATTCAGCAGCAGGATTATGCCGATCAGATAAAAACCAGCTACGATCAATCCGGCATTCACTGGATTGGAACACTCAGCGGGATCGAAAAATGGCAGGCGCTGGCTGCGGCTGAGGTCATGACTCTGGTCTCACACCAGGAAAACTTCGGTATCGTAGTCGCCGAAGCGCTCGCCGTAGGCACCCCCGCATTGATATCGGATAAGGTGAATATATGGCGCGAAATTAAAGAGAATGGCGGTGGTCTGGTTGAGGCTGACTCAATTGACGGAGCCTATTCGCTTCTCTCAACTTGGATCTCCTTGAGCGCGGAACATCGTAGAACTATGTCAATCAATGCCAAGACAGTCTTTCATAAGCACTTTGAAATAGGTAAAGCAACAGAGCGCTTGATTGATTTTGTAACATTAACAATTTCCTCAAGGAATAAATGAAGCCAAGGATTTCAATCATCATTCCGACTTTTAATCGGCCTGAAAAATTAAAACGCTCACTCCGAAGCGCACTTTCACAGTCGATACAGCCTGATGAAATAATCGTTATTGATAATGGCGAAAACCCTCGAACCGAATCGAGCATAAAAGAAGTCGAAGAAAATTTCTCCGGCCCCACAATCCATTACCTAAGATCTAAACTATTCGATATCCGTCAGGCACTCGCAACTAGCATTAAAGCCGCGACTGGCGAATGGATCATATTACTAGATGACGACGATTATCTTGTTCCAGACCGAATACAAAATGACATACAACAGATTGAAAAAGTAAGTGAGGAAGTTATTCTACTACTTCAAGACTTTGTCCGAGTCGATTATACTGGTAAGCTCATCTGGGAGCATCTTATGCAGCATAAGCAGATGGGGTTATATCAGGCACTAACACTCGACAGCTTCCCACCGCCGCCAGCCGGCACATGGCGCGCATCCGTAATAAAGGAGAGGCATTCCTATGATCAAGCCAATGGAGGAACCGACTTTGACCTATACGCAAGTTGTCTGCCATTCGGGAAGATCCATAAAACTGGCCGTATTGGTTATGTAATGGACGATACGCGCCACTGCACACGCTTAACCACCAGTGCAGATCACATGCTTGAGATGGTCGATTTACATCGCATTCGATTTAAAGAATCTCGCGAATATCTCAAATCTGACGAGTTAAAATCCACAGTTGATAAACGGCTAGACCAACAACAAGCATTCTTCGCTGCAAAGCTCCTAGGACCTCACGCATTTTTTGACTCTAATAATTCTTCAATTTGCAGACAGAATTTGAAAGAAACCTTAAAAGGTATCATTGCCCCTCTTCGTAAAACATTCAGTTCACTACTGGGTGGAATGCTGCCAGAAATGCGTGGCTCAAAGAGTTATTCACTCAAGCAATTCGGACAACGTCATCCAGGCTTGAGTCGATTGATTAAAACATCGAAACTAACTGAAGAATGAACGAAAAGACTGAAGCTTTTAAGATCGATTTAACTAAATCGATCACTCCATGGGATCGACGCACGAAAATACGGCGCGGCATCTGGCAGTATTTAGTGAAGCCACTCTATCGATTGATCCCTGGCAAACGCTCACAGCTACGGGTCGCACTCTTACGAGCCATGGGCGCTCAGATTGGTGATTCCTGTTTGATCCAGCAGCGCGTCGACATTCTGACTCCTTGGAACCTAATAATGGAAGATTGTGTCGTGCTCGCACACGATGTGCGTATCCTAAATTTCACTACGGTTACGATTCATTCGATGACTGTAATATCCCAGTATACCAATCTCTGTACTGGCACGCATGACTACACACACCCACACTTTCCTTTAATCTTTAAGCCGATTGTGATCGGCGCCGAAAGCTGGGTGGCCTCTGGCGCTTTCATTGCACCCGGAGTCACGTTAGGGCGCGGCTGCGTAATTGGCGCAAATGCTGTCGTCACTAAAGACATGCCAGAGTGGACAGTCTGCGCAGGCAATCCGTGCAAGGTGATTAAAGTCCGAGTGATACAGAGTTAATTGGCAGCTTCCTCATCCTCACTTCGAGATTCCCCTCTTTACAAAGCGAGAAATAGCTAGTGAAAAAAGAGGCTCCTCGCGCGGCCATGTTTGATACAATAACAACGCATAAGCGGCGATCAAACTAACTGTAAGCATCTCACCACCATCTTCTAACATCGCCAACAGCTGCGCGATATAGCGAATGTGCATGCAAGCACTGTGAAGCATATCCACGCCAACTCCAAAAAAAGCAAGTAATCCAAATAGGATCACGACGTCATGCACCACATGTCGAAAATACGTATTTGAACGAATGTATTGATACCCAATAAAACCAAAGATAAAGAATCCGGAAATTGCTGAAACTAATAATTCGCCAATATCGTTCGCTCTAATGAAACCATCTTTCAGACTCAGCGCATCCCCTAAGAAGAGGCCAACACGTTCATGAAAAGAGAAGGCATCATCCAACAAAATATACGTAAACAGGATACAAATCGATAGATAAGCCCGATCCTTTGATCGACGTGCCAGCAGCCAGAACATAATTGCCGCAAAAAATTCTTTAAAATACTGAAAAAATTCAGGTAAAGAACGATCCGACTCAAGCGATAGTATTTCAATCGAAAACGGCAAATAGAAATACCCTAACCCATGCAGACCGATAAAAAAAATGTCCCCCCCCAGCAATAACAACGCTAACCAGGAAATCTGATTCTGTATTTTAGATAATGGCATACTTTTAGTAATCGAGTGTTCTATTCAGAGCGAGACAGCACTTCTGAAGATTCTAAATAAAGCGCAGAATGCGCCCCGATGGGAATATATCCAACTCTAAACACATTTGCGGTCCCGTCCGTACAGCCATCATCAATCACAATGATCTTCAAATCACGATACGTTTGACTCAACACCGAACTTAAAGCCTCCTTAATCCACCGCTCCGCATTATAAGCAGGAATCACGACACTCACCAACTGATTTGAAATTTGCGTAGCACTAGTCATCTAGATTGTTGGCAAAGTTGAGAATTTACGTAAATTAAAATGCCTTTCGCCACGACGACTGTCTAGAGCAATTTCCACTTTTACTCGCTTGAAGCACAGACTTTGAATATGTATCACAAGTACTGACCGTTATGGTCGAAAAACATGAAAATCTACTCTTTCGACACTTTTAATATGCGATTGGCTCTAGACTCATCATGCTCGGTCAACCCATCGGGAAACGATAGAATGAGGTTCCCATATAGCCTTAATACTTATGCTCAATAGACTCCTAGAGATAGCGCATGTAACTTCAAAGGCGGCTCCTCTACAGGCGATTATCCTCGGTCTTGGATTCTGCTCAGGATTATTGATCATTCATATCCTACCTCCAGAGGATTACGCATTATATATCATCGCTTACAGTTTTCTGACGACTATCATAGTCATTACGGACAGTGGTATCGGAAGCGCAGTCTTAGCAGAAGGCGGAAAGGTTTGGGAAGACTCTACAAGATTGGGAAGAGTCATTACCACCGGGCTTGAGCTTCGTAAACGATTTTCTCTAGTGGCCATCGCCATCAGTTTACCCACGATGGCGTTATTTTTGGCTCATCATGGCGCAAGTTGGAAGCAAATCACCCTCATAGAACTCGCGATTCTCCCTCTCATATATATCCAGTTATCTACGGATTTACTAGGTGTGGCTCCGAGCCTACATCAACGCATATCAGAACTTCAAAATATTGAGTTCAAGGCAACGTTTCTAAGGTTCGCACTGGTTTTAATTAGTTTATTTACACTACCTTACGTAGCAGTCGTCATTTTCGTAACAGGCATAGCAACCTGCTATAAGCTTTGGAATCTTCGAAGGATCTCGAATTCGATCTGCGATCTATCTCAACCCACCGATAAAGTTGTAAAAAGAAACCTATACAAAGTAACAAAACGCATGATGCCCAATGCGATTTATACCTGCCTATCAGGAACACTATCCATTTGGCTCATTAGTATATTTGGAAATACTGAGTCTGTCGCAGAAGTCGGTGCGATTGAACGAATCGCGCGTTTACTCTTAGTAGTCATGGCACTGTTCTACTTAATCATCGAACCGCGGTTCGCTCGCCTAACAGAGAGTAATCCATCGCTATTGCGAACTCGGTTCTTACAAATACACTTTGCCTCTTGGCTTGTGGGAGCTGCAATTGCTTTCAGCATTTATCTTTTCCCTGAGCCATTAGTTTATTTGCTAGGCTCACACTACGAAAACCTCACCTATGAGATACAACTTCGAGGCCTAGTCATGGGATTAGTGTTTGTCGCCAATACAACCAGTTCACTCGCATCAGCTCGAGCCTGGATCGTGCCTCCAGTCCCGTTGATTACTGGGCAAATAATTAGTCAAGTGATCGCAATCATGGTTTTCGATTGCTCAACGACTGCGGGAGTCATCCTTATTCCAATTTTTCCAATCAGTGTCATCATTATCATGCGGACATACTACTCACTGCGATCGATTCAGAGATTGAAACACCCCACTACGGCTAACGGCTAGCATCTTAGACTTTGAGTGAGCAATCTAGTTAGCGGAATCCATCAAAACAACTCAATGTGCGTGATCGTGGCAGTGCGACTGATCCAACATCTGAACTTTCTCTTCCAGACTGGCTTCGGTTGGCAGGTACTGAATTGCCGCTTGCGGCTGAAAGCGCTGCCACACTGGGATCTTCAATTCATCCTCTAGCTCGCGAATGCGGTCGAGGATGATTGGCTTCTGCGCATAGGGATCGTCTGGTAAGTCGTTGTGCAACTGCTTTAGGTAGTCATACGCCTCGGCATCTTTCCCCTGGCGGCGTAAGAGCTCGCCATAAATACGAGCGGCAAAATACGGCGCATCGGGTTGCTGCGATGCGAGTAGAAACCACTTCGCGGCATTCGCAGTGTCTTTCAACCGATTCAAATAAATCTGCCCAGTCTCCAGATAGAGTTTCGCTTTATTCGGGTGAAACTCGCGGGCGTTCGCCAACATAGCAAACGCTTGCTCGGCCTGCTCATGGTCGAGCGCCTGTTGACGGCTCTCTGGCACATCCGTGTAGCCACCCTCTTCCTGAATACGCCAGTTCGGCACATCGTAAGCAATCATCCGCGCACCATTGATCCAGAAAAACTCTGGTCGCGGGTCGAGGGTCGTCACCAGCCGCACCATCGCATCGAGCTTCACACGATCACGCCGCTCCCAAATCGTGTTGGTGCGAATCCACAGAAAGTCGGCCATCACTGCACGAAAGCCACCAAGCAAACCAACGACGAGCCCCTGCCCGAGGGCGCCTTCGATTGCCTCAAGATTCATCTCGGGCTGTCGCGCCTTCACTACTTGCCATGCCGGCGCTTCGATCGGGCGTGTGACCATACCAAGCACGACCAACACGAGCAACACGATACACACACTGCGCGCGCGCAGAAATAATGGATGCTTGCGACAAGTACTGGCAGACATCAGCTAGATCTCCCGCTTTTTGAAGTTCACCTGCGCAAGCAGGATAAAGGCGACGGTATAAATCAGCCCGTAGCCGACAATCTGCAGTACTGTGCCTGACGGCAACGGAGTGTTGGAAGCGAATACCAACTGATCACCAACATTAAACAACTGAAAATTCGGAAAGATTAGCCCCAACACACGCACCAACCACGCGCCGATGCCCGCCTCCATCGTCGAATACGCATCCCGCGCGATGTATTGCAGCTGGCAAATAATCAGCATGAAGAACGACACCACCACGGTGTACAGATTCGTATTCGAAAAGCTGGCGATAAACAACGCGATCGCGCTCAAAATGCCAAACTTCATCCACTGCAGCAGGCCAAAGATAAACAAGTCGCCATAGCGGATCAAACGCCCATCGACAAACTCCTCGCCGAGACGCGCCATCAGGGTCGTCTCGCGCCAATAGAGGATGCCGCTTAGCACTAGTATAATGACAGTGGTAAAGACCAGCATCAGCATGTGCGCGCCAAGAAATTTACCGGCGAGAAACTCGAGCTTGTAAATCGGCTTGGCCAGCATCGTCAACGCGGTGCGATTCTCGATCTCGCTGAAGAACAGCTGCGTCGTGGCCGCGATCGACAGAATGGAGCCAAAGAAGAACAACGCCCCAAAGCCAAAGTCAGTGACGAACTTGAGCTCGCCCGTGCCGAAGTCGAACTGCTGAAAAAAGGTCGAACTAGCGACCAGCGCCACCGAGATCAGTAGCAACGAGTTAAAAAACTTCTGCCTGACCGCTTCGAGAAATGTATTGCCGGCGATCAGCCTAATACGAGAAATAGAATCAATTAATCCGCTCATTGTGCGCCTCCTTCTGTCTGTGATTCTGCGCTGCGCGCCGCCTCGCGTTGCTCAACTTCTTGCAAGAAGAGCGAATCCAGGCTCAGTCGCGGTTTCTCAACCCGACAAAGCTGCCCGCCCTGCTCGGCGATCGTCTTCTCCACTGCCGCACGCCCCTCGGCACTCAGACCTTGAACCACCAGCGACTGCGCATCTTTCTCCTGCACCAGATCGTCCACGCGGCCCTCGCGAACCAATTTGCCACGGTGTAAAATCGCCACGCGGTCACACAGCCCTTCGATTTGAGCCAATAAGTGTGAGCAAAGCAGCACCGTCTTACCACGACGCTTCAGCTCACGAATGATCTCCGCAATCGCCGCCGAACCGAGTGGATCAACGCCCGCAGTGGGCTCATCGAGAATCACCAGTTGCGGATCATGCACCAGTGCTTGTGCCAGTCCGATACGTTGCAACATTCCCTTCGAATACGTGCCAACGCGGCGATGTGCCGCTTCAGTCATGCCAACCAACTCGATCACCTCATCGACTTGTTTGGCGATTTTGCCACGCGAAACACCACAAATCCGAGCGTAGAAGCGCACCAGTTCGCGGCCAGACAGGTAGCGGTAGAAATACGGTGCTTCGGGCAGAAAGCCCACACTATGCCGCGCGGCCACTGTGTGGCTGGGCTTGCCATAAATTTGGCACTCACCCAGCGAAGCATCGAGTAGGCCGAGGACGACCTTGATCGTGGTGCTCTTGCCGGAGCCATTCGGCCCGATCAGACCGAAAATTTCGTTATCGCCGACTTCGAGAGTCAAATCGTCGACCGCACGGAGCTTCACCCCACGCATGCCGACGGAAAAATCCTTGGTCAGGCCCTTAATACTAATCGCTGAGTGACTCATATTATTGTAAAATACGGAAACCTTGGCAGGTACGTGGGCCGCTGTCGGTCTTGATCTCAGCCTGGCGGATGTAGCTTTTTAACTCTTCGGCCACCGCCTCCTGAAAAGCCTGAACTTCGGACTCCTCGCCCTCAGCGCAGAGATGCACACGTCCATCAGTGAGATTTTGCACCGTGCCAGCCACCTCGAAGCCCTTCGCCACGTTCATAGTCTGATAGCGAAACCCGACGCCTTGGACGTGGCCCTCGAACCAACAGTTCATACGGAAAATACTTGAAGTCATACTTAGAAGATCGGGGAGAGCGTGAAGAATTGGCACAACGGATACCATAAAATTTTATAGTATATGCCTGCCTTCGCGATTCAATCAAAGCAAAATCAGCTCAAACTGAAAAGGGAGTTGATTTTTGAAATGAAAAATACAGATTCAGCAGCATCGGATCTGATCCGACAACTATGAGCGATCCAAATTTTGAGCATTCCGACGGTAACTGGGACGAAACACCCAGCGAGCCACATTGGAATGAATACCAATGGCGCAAGTATCTAAAAGGTTCAGACCAAGATACCGCCAAGTTTCTTTCGATCTACAACACTCTCAAGCACAAGCCCAACCATCTCGATGAAGTCGCCGCGTATATGGGCTGGGATGCTGAAGATATCTCGCTGACCGACGAATTTAGCTCGCCGGAATCCGCAGAAGAGGCTGAGGCGCGTTTCGATGCCAACGACAATGCCCCTTACACCTTGCACCGCCACCCAGTGATTGTGGTCACCCGCGCCTTGTACCGCTATCTGCACCAGAGCTGGGAACACTACATGGCGCACAGCCAGAATTATCTCTCGCCGCAGCTCTGCTGGAACTACGCCAACAGCCTGCATCAGGCAGAAATGAACGTTCTATTGTCCATTCAGGCCATCGATCTTGGTGATTTCGGTCTGACCATTTGCCATCTCAAGAATAGCTTGGGTGCGCTTAACCAAACTTTAGCCCTACTTGATCAAGTTACACATCCGGACCCGGAATTCCTCACCAGCTTTCGCCAGGAAAACCAGATCCGGATATTTGACCTGCGCGAGATGTGGATCCGTGTGATGAGTGACTGCCGTATTGAGTGCAAGCGTCGCCCTGGCGGAGACCAGGACTAATCCTTAATTTTCAAGAGAGCTATGCGTAACATACGCCGTTTCTTCGGTTGGTTTAAGCGTTCAGATCCTGCTCGCAAGGCAGCACGTTCACAGCTTAAAGCCGCTAAGCGCGGGGATCGAGAGCAATATCTAGCTCTGGCCTCCAACTACATCGATCTGGCGCAGACGTTTTTCGGCTGCTCCTTTGCCGAACCGACCGAGCTGCGCATCGCACGCGTCACACAGTTATTCAATGAGTTGTGGCAAAACCTGCCCTACTCAGGGCGGCTCTCCGACTTTGAGTTCATGCTTGCTCAAGCATTAATTGAGAGCACCTCTGATCAAGGCCTCACCACCTCAACTGAAGCGCTTGTCATCAAGCTGCGCATATTAAGCCCACAGTCACGCTTCGCATTTCTCGCCTATGCTTTTGGTAACTGGCCGCTACGCTGGATCGCCCTCGTCATGCGCATCAAGCAAGTAGCCCTGCACCGCTTGCTCTCCGAGGCACGTTGCGAGCTCTGCAGCATTAGTTGGGAGTCACTCGCACACGAAGAACGTGATTGCCTTGAAGCCATCAGCACCAAACTCGACACCTGCCCAGATATTCGCGCCAACAAATCGCTCTGCAAACGCAGCAGCGCCTATCCCCGCGTCAAGGAGATCAAAGCCCACTGGCTAGAGCTCCGTTCCGATCTCGTCGAAGTGCGCATGCGCTATGTGCTCAACCAAGGCGAACGCGAACAATTACTCTCGAATATACTCGACGTAATTGCCGACAGTTCGATGCAGCGCCCCGCGCTCGTCGATCGCATGGTCAACACTGTGCATTTCTCACGTCACTCGAAAATCAAAGTCTCGTAAAAGTCACAATGTTTCCAACACCCCGACAGCTCACCGCATTATTTTTCCTCAGCTGCATCGCTGCATATGCCCACTTACAGGCCGACATCGTCGCCGGCCCCATGCTCGGCCATATCGACATGCGCGAAGCCACCATCTGGGTGCAAACCGATGCCCCTGCCAAAGTCCGCGTCGCCTACGCCGAGCAAGGGCAAGCCGATGCGCTACGATGGAGCGATACCATTCAGACTAGCAACGCCCTCAATAACACCGCAACCTTAACACTCAACGCTGTCGAGCCTGGCAAGAAATACAATTACCGTATCGAACTCGACGGCACGCTCACCGAAGAGCAAAATACCTTAAAGACACCGACCAACTATCTTGGCCGCACCCCGCCCCCCGACCTGCGCATTGCCGTCGGCGGCGCACACTATGTCACCGAAGATGGCTTCGAGCCACCTTACCAAATTCTCGGCGGAGGTTATGGTATTTTTTCCAGTATTCTTAGCGAAAAGCCAGAACTCATGATCTGGACTGGCAACACCGCGCACCTGCGCGATAGTGACTGGGCCTCTCAGAGCGGCACTCTCAAGCGATTTAGTAAAGCACGCAGCGTCTCCGAACTTCAACCCCTGCTCGCCCGCATCCCACACTATGCCACTTGGAGCAACTCCGATTACGGAACCGTAAACGCTGGCAAGTTTTACTCTTACCGCCAAGATGTCGAAGATAGCTTCAATGCTTACTGGCCCAAGCCCGTCGAAGTCGCAAGTTTAGATGGTATCACCACACGCTTCCGCCGCTCAGACGTCGACTTTTTCATGCTCGATACTCGTAGCTATCGAGACGATGCATCCGCCAGCGACCGCCTGCCACAAATGCTCGGGAAAGCGCAGATCGAATGGCTTCGGCAGGAAATCATCAACAGCAACGCGACCTTTAAGGTCATCATCGCCGGCGCACCGATTCTCAACCCTGCGGACAATCGCAACAATCTCAGCTACGCCGAACGCGAGCACGGGGAACTCCTGCAAATGCTCCGCAACGAACGCATCGCTGGACTCTTCTTCATCAGCGGCGGCAAGTATTATGGCGAGCTCACCCGACTCGTGCAGGCCAACAGCTACAATCTGTTCGACCTCACACTTGGACCGCTCACGGCCAATTCGGAAAACAATCAGGATGAGCTCAACTTCTTCCGGATGCCGGGCACCAGCACCTTCGAACGCCACTTTGCCCTACTCGACTTCACTGGCCCCGAAGAAGACCGCGCCATCAGCATTCGCGTCATGAGCATGGCAGGCACAGAACTGTGGCAACGCACTATCAAAGCCAGCCAGCTCCAACCCGCCGAGGCTGAATAGAGCCTTGGCTTACCGAGCGCTGCGCGTCGTGCAGAAAACAGAGCCAGATTTCTTTCAATCGAGCGCGGCCGCCCTCAGCTTTAGGTGTCAGAGTCAACCATCACAACCAGAGCCTAATTGCTAAGTCACATGTTTCCAGACGCCTCCAACTCAACTCCAGCGCTCGACATCATCGACTGGGGACGCACCGAGTATCAAGCCGCGCTGGAGCGGCAAAAAGCCCTAGTCCTTCTGAGGCGAACAGGCGAGGCGCCTGACACACTAGTATTTACCGAGCACGCCCCCGTATTTACGATCGGCATGCGCAAGGGTGCCGAGCAACACCTGATCTGGAACGAAGCGCAACTCAAAGCAAAAGGCCTGCAAGTGATTCGTAGCAACCGCGGCGGCGACATTACTTATCACGGCCCCGGCCAAATCGTCGGCTACCCAATCATCTCTCTTCAAGCACGGCGTGACCTACACACCTACCTACGCGACCTCGAAGAAGTTGTCATCCGCACCCTCGCCACCTTCGGGCTGCAGACTGCTCGACGCGACGGCCAGACAGGCATCTGGCTCGACACACGTAAAATCTGCGCAATCGGCGTGGCTGTTAGCAGTTGGGTGACTTACCATGGATTCGCGCTCAACGTGAACCCCAATATGGATCATTTCGCTGGCATCGTCCCCTGTGGCATCACCGACGGCACCGTCACCTCGATGCAAGCTGAACTCGGCAAAACAATAGACCTGGATGTCGTAAAGACGCGTTTAGCAGTTGAATTTAAGAACGTTTTTCGGAACACTGCCGCACCTCATGAACAATCGTAAACCAGAATGGCTCCGAGCGAAGTTGCCTACTAGTGTCGAATACAAGGCAGTACGCGAGATCGTTGACACCAACGACCTGCACACCGTCTGTAAAAGCGCCCAGTGCCCAAACATGGGCGAGTGCTGGTCGCGGGGTACCGCGACTGTCATGATCCTTGGTAATATCTGCACGCGTTCGTGCACCTTCTGCGCGATTAATACAGGTCGCCCGACTGAGCTTGATCTCGGCGAGCCCGCCCGTGTTGCCGAATCAATTGCCAAGATGAATTTGAAGCATGCCGTGATCACCTCCGTGGCACGCGATGACCTCAAAGACGGCGGCGCCGAAGTCTGGGCCGCCACCATTCGCGCGATCCATCACCGCTCTCCCGAGTGTGCAGTCGAAGTACTCACCGCGGACTTCCGCGGACAGCAGGAATACCTCGACGTAGTGCTCAATGCTTGCCCCGATATTTTCAATCACAACCTTGAGACGGTCGAACGCTTGCAACGCCCTATCCGTAAGACCGCCCGCTACGACCGCTCCCTCTGGGTGCTTAAACATGCTAAGTCTCGCAGCTTTACCACTAAATCCGGCATCATGCTCGGCATTGGTGAGAAGGAAGAAGAGATCAAACAAGTACTCCAAGATATGCAAAAAGTCGGCGTCGATATTTTGACGATCGGCCAATACCTGCAACCCAGCAAAAAGCATCAACCAATCGACCGTTGGGTGACACCTGAAGAATTTGCCAAGTGGAAAGAATACGCCTTCAGCATCGGCTTCGGTGCCTGCGAATCCGGACCACTCGTCCGCTCCTCTTATCACGCCGAAGAACAATCTGCGATGTTTGACGTCCGCGCCCGCCGCAAAGCAATGCTCGACGCCCAACAAGCTGGAAAAGAAGCTGCCGAAGTCGTCTCCGTCTAGCGCTTAATACACCTACAGTCTAATGCCTCGGCATAAAAACGTGCCAGCTCCGCAGGCAAGGATGTTCGCTGATTGCCTGAGTGCACACCTCAGATGCGCGGTGCTGGGCGAACTTAAAAGGGCCCTGCAAATAATACAGAGCCCTTTGTTATCATAAATACGTAGTGGTCTGCTTTAGAATACTACTGGTCCAGTTTGATCTGCGAACGAATTGCGTCTTGGAGTTCTGGACGCCAAAGCTCACCCAAGTGCCCCCCCTGCTTAAAGACGGTCGTCTTGCCCGGAAATGTTTCTTTAAACCAGTTCAACTCGTCCTGGCTCAATAGAAAATCATTGTCACTAAGAACCAAGTGAAGGTTATCCACTTCCTTCAGACTTTCCTGACGATTCTTCAAATTAACAGAATATTTGATCTGCTCTGCGGTCACGCCTTCACGCTCGTGAATCATCACGGTGATCTTGTTGTAGTAATCTTCGAAGCTCAACGCCTGCAAATCTTTATACAGCGCGCCCTTGCTGCCGAATACACTTAACTCTTGATCGTATGCACCCGCAATAATGGCTTCGTGCAATGTCAACCGGAAGTTCAGGCCAATCAAGTAAGAGGCTTCCGCATTGGTAAACGGAAGATCCGCTGTCGGCTCCAAACCTGACCGAGCACTGATCAGTGCTTTAGCTAAAGCGGAATCAATGATCTGTTTTGCTTCATCCATATCACCATTCTTATACGGCGCACGGTAGAGCAGATCCAAGGCAGACAGACTGCCGAGCAAATTTGCTGGAGGATTGATCGCGATCACGTGATCAACCATGTGATCCATTCCACGTTCTTTCAGATCGGCACCCAGATTCAATGTATACCAAGCACCCATTGACATACCAATCAACGAACGTTGCAGGAATTTCTCTTCACCGTAAGTGGCATTCAGGTCTTTCATGATCGCTTGATAAGCGACACGGATCATTTCCTTATCTTTCTCTACGTAGCCAGGTGCATAGCCCTTAGGCGCAGCAGTCATAAACTCCCAATTGAAAGTGTTACTAAATATCAGCACACTGTATCCTTCACTGTAAGCCAATTCAGCCAATGCGAGATCCATACTGCCCTTACGGTGGGAGCCCAAACCAGGAAGTTGCACCATCAAAGGTGCGGCTTCTGGCTGCAGCCAGAGTGAATACGGTAATTCCTTCTTCCAACCTTCGATTTCAACAGAGTCATCTATACTCTCTCTCTTAAAGTTGGGATTCGTTGGTTTTGCGAAGATCGCACGCAGCGTCTGAGTTTCTGCATCGTCATCACGATCGCGTTCGTGTGCGAAGTTATTGACCGCCGCCTCGCGACTTGCGCTGTATAGCAACCGAGTGAGTTCATACGGGTCATAATTCTCCAGCAGCGCATCATTGATCGTATCCGCATGCGCGGTCATATCATTGAACGTCAGGAAGCCTTCAACGAGGAAGTTGTATGGAGAATCCAGATATGCAGTTGGCTTGAGAAAAGAGTCTCCAACCATACCGACGATATCACGCTCAGAACTCGGTCCTAACACAGGAATAAATACATATACTTGTGAATCCCAGCCCCATTTACTAAAGGTCTGGCCCAAATCTTCCTTACTTGGACGTAAGTTATATTTGTTAGTCGCAGGATCATTGAGACCTAAAACACCGACAGTGGTATTGATACCAAAGCGCTTGGTTTCAACCCAGGTTTGTTGCCACTGCCATTGCAACGAATTATTAACCAAGCGAACCGGATAGAACAGATTATCGTGAAAATTTGAAATATGCTCACGACCTGACTCGGGGATCAGCCACTTGTAACCTTTCATCGTCGGATAAACAACATTCTCAAAAAGCACGGTGTTCAGCGCAAAAGACGCGCGATTGACGGGTTCGATCGGGTCCTTGACCCCCTGTAACATTAGACCGGCATCGGTCGGGGCGCTTGCCTCGGGGATTTTAGATGCATCATAAGATTGGCAAGAGCATAGCGCAGTCGCTAAAGACAGGGTGAGGAGTAGTCGTGTCGTAGTATTCATAAATGTCAGTCGTTTGTAAGAAGGGACGTATAGTTGCAGTACTAAAACATCAGCAAATGCTTATAGCATACTATACATTCGCCAAAGTCAAATCAGCCGACTCCGAACTTAAATCACTTATATACAATGGGTAAAAAGAGTCAGCGCGGAGAATACCTGCCAGATCAAACCTGCACGGCATACCGCAACAATCTGAAATTCGTCAGCTGTTAGCACAAGTGCAGCTATGAATAGACCTAAAAAAACACGTGCAAGCCGACGCAAGATGCGTATTGTCACGTAGCTATGTCGACAGAAGTGATGCGCAGACCAGGAGCTTTTCGCCCCGTCATTCAATTTTCGATCCACGCCGATAATAAAGTCGGCCGGCTCAACGAAATCATCGGCTTACTCTCTATTCACGAAGTGCACATTATGGCACTCTCGATTCTCGACACGACAGATAGCTCAATCATTCGCATCATTGTCGACTACCCCGAAGAAGCACAAAAGCTACTCATCGAGCATCAATTCTCATTTGTGCAAAGTGAACTCCTCGCAGTCGAATTAACCAGTGAGGCAGATATCAAGAAAGTCACTGCGGCACTCGAGCAGGCGGAAATCAACATCCACTACACCTATCCTTTCGTCTCGCGCCCAAATAATCGCTCCGCGCTGGCAATCAGCCTAGATGACAACGAACTCGCAGCTGAAACAATCACTCTGCATCAGCTAAAAATCATCGGGCAGGACGATATCGCGCGATAAAAACGATATTTAGGACGAGCAAGACTTGCGGCCCGTAGTAAAACTCTAGTAAGTTCATCAAATGCCCCGCACACGATCTCGCGCCAAAACCGAAGAAAAGTTTCTCAATGCTGTATTAGAGTTGGTTGCGCAGGATGGTTGCTGCGCCTTGGGAGTCAACGCAGTCGCACACAAAGCAGGTGCCGACAAAGTGCTGATATATAGATATTTCGGGAATCTACAGGGACTGTTACTCCGAGCCGCTGAGAGCCGGCAATGGCTACCTTCGCTGGATGAGCTGCTGAATTCACTCAGACTTGAAGCGGATCTGCCTGCCGCTGAAATCATTCATCCACTCGCTCGCGTATTAACCCACCACATCCGTGCCGACAAAGCCACCCACCAAATACTTCGCTGGCGCAAAGCCGAGGCCAACCCACTCACTGAACATTTCTCAGAGCAATGGAAACAGATATGGCAAAAAATCTCTGAACATCTATCGACTGACTTGGACTACGATGCGCGCGAAAATTGGAAACGATTGACGGAACTGACTGCGCTGATCATCGAAGCAGAGTTGTGTGATGAGCGCCTCGACTCTGGTTGCATTGATCACATCGCAAATGGTATTGTGACTGGCCGTGTGACGCAGGAAGCCACGACCAGTGAATATTTAATCGAAGACCAGTTGCCGACCAACTTACTTTAAGGCATCATTAGCGAATTGATCGCATCGGCACCAACTCAATCAAAGTCATCTCGGTCGGGCAATTAAAGCGAAGTGGTGGCAGCCCTTCGAATCGATTCGAGCCAGCACCAGCTGAGACATTCAAATAAGGAATGCCAATGCGCCTAAAACCTCTCGCCCACTCCTTCGGCACTTCACTATCGATCACTAGTGCTCCGTACCACGGCAAGCGAACTTGGCCACCATGTGTATGCCCTGCCAAACAGAGATCGATCGGTAAATCCACGACCTTCAGCGCATAATCTGGCGCGTGGCCAAATAAAATACGAAAGTCACCAGACTTAGTTTGATTCAACCATTGCTCGACTGTACGCGTGGCCCAGAGTTGATTCTTTGATTGGTATAAACTTAAGCCATGCAGATTAATAGTCCCCCCCCCGGTATCAATCTGTGCAGAGCGCGACGACAATACCTGTAGTGGCGCCAACTGGTCTGCGCGAATGCGGTAGAGTTCACGCTCGGTATCGCCATATACCGCATACGTGCCGAGTCGCGGATTCACCTCTTTAATCAGAGCCAACAACTTCGGAAATTCAGATGCAAAAGTCGCAGGCGGTACAACTTGCAGGAAATCGCCCGTGTTGAGGATTAAATCAGGGCTCAACGCTTTGATCTGCTCAAAGATCTCTACCTCATAGTCGGAGATATGGCCTGCTTGAATATCTGAAATATGTAGCAGACGGATCGGTTGAGTCAGTTTCGGCGTCTCTAGTCTCACATGGTGCACGACGAGGCGCTGCGGCTCTAGGTTGGTCACATAATAACGCAAACCCAATAAATCGACCGCAATGAAGGCATACAGCAGCGCAATCCAAATAAGCCCCTTACGCAGACCGCGCCATGTCGCCGCCAACATCGCAAAAATTACAGCCACGCCGAATAATGTCATCGGTAATTCCCACAGATTAAAATCATAGGCCTTATGGATCTCTGTAAAATTGGGCCTCAACATCCCCGCGTTCACATATAATAAATTGCGAATCAGCACGTAGCAGAACACCACCAACACCGAGCACACCCCCAAGAGCCACGGGCGGCCGCCTCGACTGCGAGTGCCGATATCCGTCATCCCCAATTCTAACAACTCCTTCATCGTATCGATTGCCGCCTCAATAGTAAACGCACCACAAAAGGTATAAACGCAGGCGCTCCCACCAACCAACAAAGCAGCAACTCGATGGGTGCCCGAAAGCCTGAACGCAGACTTTTCTGATACATCATGCTGCCAAGCGCCAAATTCATAATCTGAAAGTTACAATAAAATGACAAAAATGCGACAGGATGGCGCGTCAGTCCTTGCGCTGCTGAATAACTGAGTTCTGCCATAGGGTCTGGAAATATCGAAGCGTGGTACCACTTCCATAACAATACAAAAAGCACTGTGCAATAGAGTGGCGCTAATAGCAAAGGTTGGGCCAGTAGTCGTACCAAGCGCGCATCAGGCAACACAATCATACCGAACCACAGCGGCAGCGTCATACACGCTAGGAACCAGAACGTACTATCCAGATCCGAAGCAGCAAATATATCAATCAGCCAAATGGGCATGCGCTTAGCGATTTGAATTAACCCTCAATCACGACCAAGGCCGAATAAGCTTCGATATAACGCTGTAGAGTGCCAGCGAGAACCGCTTCTGATAATGGTGGCGGTGGCGGTGTTTTATTCCAATCCAACGACTCCAAGTAATCGCGCACAAACTGTTTATCAAACGACGGCTGCGGACCGCCGGGAGCGTAGCTATCGCGCGGCCAGTAACGCGAAGAGTCTGGCGTCAAAATCTCGTCGATTAGGTAGAGTTGACCTGTTTCATCCAGACCAAACTCAAACTTAGTATCAGCCAAAATTAAATTGGCCGCGTCGGCGCGCTTCACTCCCATTTGATACAGGGAGATACTTAAATCATGCACCCGCTGAAATAATTCTTCACCGATCAACTGTCCCGCATCCGCACAATCGATTGGCATATCATGGCCACTCGCGACCTTAGTCGTCGGTGTAAAAAGAGGCTTCGGCAGTTGGCTGCTATCCTGAAGGCCTTTGGGTAATTCATATTCAAAAAGCTTACCAGTCTCTTGGTAGACCTTCCAACCTGATCCAGACAGATAACCACGCGCCACTGCCTCGATTGGCAAGGGCTTGAGCTTCTTCACGATCATACTTCGGTGCTCCAACTCCGGGTGAACCTTCCCCAACTCGACGATCCGCGCCGCATGATCATCGACTAAATGGTGCTGGGTAATCGCAGCCGCACGAGCGAACCAGTAGAGACTGATCTGCGTTAATAATACGCCCTTGCCTGCTAAGCCCTCATTCATAATTACATCGAAGGCCGATACACGATCGCTGGCGACCATCAGCAAGGCATCGCCCATATCAAACACATCACGCACCTTTCCGGATGCGATCAGCGGATACGACAGTCCTTCAACCTTAAGGAGCGGTTCAGCTGGCAGCGGAAAAGGCAAAGAATCAATATTCATAGCATCTTAATTAGTTCCTCAATGCGCATGGGCAAACGGTTTCTCAACAGATTTGGGAAAAATGTATCATTTCTTAAAAAAGTCTTGCAGGCCGTGCGCTGAAACGTAGCTTCCGTGACTTCGCATCACGTCCCGTTCGTCTAGCCCGGTCTAGGACACCTGGTTTTCATCCAGGCAACAGGGGTTCGAATCCCCTACGGGATGCCATTTTAAAGCCCTCGGTCGCTTCAAGCACCGAGGGTTTTTTAATGCCTAGAGACTCAAAACGGAGGGACGACCTTCGTGTCGTCCGCATTGCCCCTGAACTTATGTAGCTGCGGTCCGCACGGAGGCGGTTCCTCGCTTCAATGCGGAAGAGTTTTCTAAAATCCTCTACTTAAACCCAAACAGTTTCTTCAATGTACTCAGTGTACCAGAGGAAATCTTTGGCTTCGTGCCGCCCATATCCAACACACGACGGCAATCCTGTTGCTTCAACAGCGTCGGACTATAAGCCAATATTTTGACATCCCCGAGGCGACCGTCGATGGCTTCCTCCGCAAAACGCGGGGTCCACTCTTTCGGCACACCATACTGCGAAAATGCAATATCCCAAGCCACCAACGGCTTGCCTGCGTACGGGCGCGTAACCAAAGCTGGATACGCTTTAACAAAGTCAGGCACATCAGCGGTGTGCACCCGAATGCGCGCAATCGCTGGAATCAATTTTAGATATTCATACAGGTCACTCACCTGCCCTTGACGCATCGATTCATAGAAATCGAGCGGATTGATACTCACCAAGTTCATCCCATTCCACATGCCATGCCGATTTTTACTACCGAACTGCTGTCGATCATACCACCCCTGAAAATCATTCGTCAGGCGAAAGCCAATTTCAAAATGCAGATGTGCACGCGTACGTGGAATCGAATACGACGCCGAACGGCCCATAATGCCGAGCTTCGCGCCCGAATCAACCCGAGCACCGACCATGATGCCATCTCCGAAACTCGCCAAATGCGCGTAGAGCGTGTGAAACGCAGGCACCTGCTGATCATGCTCTACCACAATATAGCGGCCATAACTGCTATGCCCAGCAGTTTTACTCACATGCACAATACGCCCTGGTAACACGGCATACACTGCATCTGTAGGTTCGCCACTGCGATCGCGATCGACCGGAAACAGATCCAAGCCCTCGTGAAAGCGAGCGCCACTACTGCGCACGCAGCCAAACAGGCCGGACTCTGGCACGCCCGAAGCAGTCGATTGGATAAATGCCTCAATAGACTGACCATTTTGAAACGCTGGATTCGGCGTTGGCCAAATCAATCCCGCCTGTAGACACAACTGCGGAAGCAGTATTGCAGCAGCAGATGCCAGCCGTTGAGCTAGTCGTAAATACATAAACAACACAGTTCGTCAGAATTAATACTTATAATGCGTCTGAAGCTCTTCGATGCTCGCCTTTAGATCGATCACGAACTGACCTAGTTCATCATCAGGAATTTCCACAAAAGTATAAAACTGGCCATCTTCGATCGTGCCACTTAAGCGTGTCGCCCCAACAGGTTGACCATTGCAGGTAAACACGATGCGACTGCCTCGATGAGTCACTGAGCGACGGTACAGCTCACGACTGCCCTTATCCGTAATCTGAATCAACAAAGCCAGCCCCAGGTCGACCTTCACCATCTCAATATTAATAATATCATATTCACCGACGACTGGATCTCGCTCGAGTTTGATCGCCGTGCCCGAGATCGGCAGAGTGACCTTGCTACCACTGCCACCGCCATAGTCGATGCCGCGCGCCTCGATCATTAAGCGAGGCACTTGCATATTCTCAATTTCGTTTTTAAAGCCCTCGATGCTCTCGAAGCAGCCAACGGAAAAAAACAGCGAAATTAGTAGACTCGTAAGGGTCAAATATTTACGGAAAATCATCGTATTGAATTGTAATTATAAAATAATATCACCGAGCGTATCTTGGATTTTGAGCATCAAGTCAGTGGAGATTTCCACGATAGGCACCTCGATCTCCTGCTTGGTTTTTACATGTCGGTACAGTTGAGTGCCTGCGGTCTGCCGTTTACCTAATGCACGTACCACGCGTTTACGTTCTAGCATTAGCGCCAGTAAATGCTTCAACGCATCGGTTTCTGCTAAGCCATCCACTTGATCGTTTTCATACAGCGACAGAAAAAAGTCTTCCGCAGAGGCGACTGTTTCGCGGACGTTCGTGCTCTCATCATCTGGATCTTTTACCACGCGCATCCAACGCCCAAGAATCTCACCTGGTAGTTCATAAGTATCGACTTCACCCGGTAACATATCTGCACGGCCCATTTCACCAGCCTCGACATCTTTAAAAATCAAGCATGCAACCCGATCCCCCGGAGTAAAGGGAAGCTGTGAGAGCGAAGATTTACGTGCGATACTTTTAAAGTGCCATTCCATGAGAGCGTAACAATGAAAGCCGAAACAGTGCGACTGATTGCCTCCGATGCAATCAAAATGCCGACAACTGTCGAAGGCGATTGTTGTTGCAGGATTTCCACGACAATTGAAATCTATAAAATCTCTAAATCCACCGATATTGCAATTCGTTTATGCCTCGAATATTTACAGTTAGCGCGCACGAAGCGTATGCCATCGCAGATGCATCCCCGATAGCGTCTAACGAGGATAAATCCCTAAAGCTAGCAGATCGATACCGCCAAAATACTTGATCAGGGGAGCAAAGGTGATTCACCCACTTACAGTAGCGATCAAGATTTTCAAAAAAAAATCACTCTGGCACATTCAAAGTTCGACCTCGTAAGTTCAATGTTCGACGCTGACTTCCACTATGTCCAATCCAGCACAACACCTTGGCCTCCTTTTGATTGATTTCCAGGACCCATTCCTTAACCTCATTCCAGATCGTGACCGCCTGCTCAAGCGCACCAGCTTCGCGGTCGAGGCCGCTTCGCTCCTCGGCTGCTCGCTCGCAATCACCGAACAACTCCCGGCAAAGCTCGGCAACACCACTGCAACGCTCAAGCAAATACTACCAGAAAACACACCTGTCTTCGACAAAAATACATTTTCTGCGATGGAAGCCGACGGGCTAGGCCGCTGGATCGAAAGCAATCAAATTGACCACTTGCTACTGGTTGGCCTTGAAACTTCGGTTTGCATTTATCAAACCGCCGTCCAAGCGCTCGGCGACGACATCGGCGTCACTCTTCTCGCGGACTGCATCAGCGAGCGGCGTCCGGAAGACCGCAAGCCAGTGCTCAAACAACTCCTCTCCATGGATGCGCACATTCTGCCCTCCGAGACGATCTTCTACAGTCTACTCGGCGGCGCAGCCCATCCACAGTTCCGAGAGTTTACACAGATCGTCAAGCGATACAGTTGAGCCTCGACTAGGTACTAGCACACGTTGCCAGTGTCGCGACACAAAGTAGCGGCTAGAACCACCAGCAACAAGCTGATTCCAGCGAAATATCGATGACGTCGTAATATTGACTTCCGGCCAACCACACGTTGCATTTAACTCTGCTACCACAGCCATAGGTGGCGACCGCCTTTTAATTTTGTATTCTCCACTGACCACTCCCGACAATCATGGGTAATTCCTTCGGCACACTTTTTCATATTTCTACTTGGGGCGAGAGCCACGGCGGCGGCATCGGCGTCGTGATCGATGGCTGCCCACCGCGACTACCGATTACAATCGAAGAAATTCAATTCGAACTCGACCGTCGCCGCCCTGGGCAGAGCGACATTACTACGCCACGCAAGGAGAGCGATGCCGCGACCATCGTATCCGGCGTCTTCGAAGGCCAGACTCTCGGCACTCCAATCGGCATTTATGTGCCCAATGGCGATCATCGCCCCTCCGCTTACGCGGAGATGAAGGATAAATTTCGACCTTCACACGCCGACTTCACCTATCAAGCCAAATTTGGTACACGCAATCATGAAGGCGGCGGACGTTCGTCCGCACGCGAGACCATCGGCCGCGTCGCCGCTGGCGCAGTGGCCAAAAAAATCCTCAAGCTTGCTGGAGATGTCGACGTGCGTGCCTACATCACACGCGTGCATGATATCGAAATGCCAGCCTCCGGCGCATTCCCGACCCTCGAACAAGTCGAGGCTAGTCCAGTACGTTGCCCACACCCCGCAACTGCTGAGAAAATGATCGAGCGCATCAAAGCCGTGCGTAGCGACGGCGACTCAGTTGGTGGCATTATCGAATGCCGCGTGCGCAACCTTCCAGTCGGACTCGGCATGCCCGTATTTGATCGCCTCGAAGCAGATCTGGCCAAGGCCATGCTCTCCATCCCCGCGACGAAGGGCTTCGAGGTCGGCAGCGGTTTCGGCGGCTCACAGCAGCTTGGCTCGGAACACAACGATATCTTCATCAACAAAGACGGCAAGATCGGCACCGAGACTAACCGCTCCGGTGGCGTCCAAGGTGGTATCAGCAACGGCGAAGAACTCATCTTCCGCATCGCCTTCAAGCCCACTGCTACACTGATTCAAAATCAACGCACCGTCGATTCCGGCGGCAACGAAACCGAACTGATGGGCCGCGGACGTCATGACCCGTGCGTCGTGCCGCGCGCGGTGCCGATCGTTGAGTCCATGGCCGCACTTGTGCTCGTCGATCACTGGATGCGTCACCAAGCGCAGTGTCAGAGCTTCGACTTCGCAGGCAAATAGAACCAGCAAAGGCTCCAGCCCTCCAACCGCAGCCTGCAGGTCTCAATTTTCAGCTCTCCACCACCCATGTCCGATCAAGCACCACTGGTTTATCTCATCTACGGCATCCCCGGCAGCGGCCGACGCGACGTCCTGTTCGACCTGATCGATGGTGGTCTCGAAGGTAAAGAGCAAGTGCTCTACTTTCACCCAGAAGGCGAAGCTGCAAGCCCCTTTGATGAGCAACTCGAAGCTCTCGACACCGTCAGTATCGTCGATTGGAAGTTAAGCGATGCCAGCGTGATCCACGGCCAAATCGACGCCGCACCAGAAAAGATCATCTTTCTCGCCCCCGGCAACAGCGATCCAGCAGATGCCGCTGAAGCAATCAAGACGTGGACGGAGCTCAACAACTGCCAGATCGCACGAATTATCACAGTCGTCCACTGCGCCTTTCTTTCTGAAAACAGCGCCGCAAAAGCGTGGTTTGATGCCTGTGTTCATTTTTCAGATGTCGTGCTACTCAACCGCCGTGAAGGCGTTAACAATAAATGGGTCAAAGACTTCGAAGTTGGTTACCGCAAACAGTTCTCTCCTGCTCGCTTCCTAATGGTAAAAAAAGGCCGCGTCGCAAACCCACTTGAAGTGCTCGAACCCGAAGCCCGACGGTTCTCACTCTATTTTGATGAACTCATCCCAATCGAGGACGATGAGTTCGAAGACGATGAGCAACCGCAAGACACCAAGCCCGATAAGTACATTGAACGCAGAGAAAGCGGTCAGCGCGCCTACCCCGTGCCCGATATTCAGCAACAGCTCTAAGCTAAGTTAAGGGGGGCAGGTGTAGCGAGTGCCCAACTTATTCTACACGACCTAAGCGGGGCACGTCCCGACCTTGAATCATCTCCCACAAGCGATCACGTGTGAGTTTGGACGAGTCTCGGAAATACATCATCTCGGCGTGTTGATCCGCTCGTGCAGGATCGATACGAATCCCCCACAGTGGCACCACCGAGTCCGGCCACATCGCATAACGAACATCTCCCACTACCAGAGGATCATCCGAATGCAGCGTCACATAACCCTGCGAGAAAAAACGGAAGCGCTCAACGTCTTTTCCCATTACTGAATCAGGATCAACCAGCGCGGCAGTATTTTTGACCGTAAATACTTTGACTGATTGCCCCTCATAGAGTCGCGGTTCGGCACCAGGAGCAATCCATACAGCATCGACGTAATAGCGCCCCTCAAAACGATAGATCATGCGCCATAGCATGGTATTCCCAAACGATGGACGAATCGAATACTGCTCGGGCTGATGGCCGCGCTGTGCAGCAAGATCCTTTGCCACCTGCGTGGCCTTGGAATGCTGGAGGCCACAGAACCCAAAATAAAAGGCGCAAAAGATCAGCGCAGCCTGCGCAAAGCGCGGACGTCGCAAAGTTAAGGCAAACAAGATCAACAATACCAGCGGCAGCGTAAAAATGGGGTCAATTACCGAAATGATATCCCAGGACTCACGAACATCACTGAACGGCCAATACAGCATGGTGCCATAACTAGTGCAGGCATCTAGTATGCCATGCGTTAATGCGCCCAGTACCGCAAAGAGTGCACACTGCCGGAAGGGAAGCTTTGAACGAAACAAAAGCAGTTTAAACAGCACTGCTGTGCAGAGTCCAATCAGTGGTGCAACAATCAGTGCATGCGAAAAATGCCGATGATATTGTAAGGTCAATAGTGGATCGGCAGCAGAGCGTATCAGCACATCAAGATCAGGAACCGCTCCTGCTACCCCACCAATAAGCACGGCCCATCGAACTTGTTCACGCGAGCTAACCGCGACGGCAGCCGCTGCTCCGAGGCTGAATTGTGTGAGAGGATCCATATTGTTATAAAATAGAAAGTCTCCAATTAAGCGCCATCACGAATTTGAACCAATCTCGACCAACCATACGATTGCCTATGAACATATAGATAAATTGCTTGGCGACTGTTGTCGGTGGTGACCATCAGAGAGTGAATAATCATCTCCCCAAAAGAACGCGATATTAAGAATGGCAGTACGCGTATCAAAATGGCTGCTAGAACATTTTCGGCACACCACTTCTATTCAAGCCATCGGGAATTTTTTCGAGTGGATAGACATCATAGCGATTACTCTTCCCCTCTAAGACATGACCCGGAGATGGTCCGGCTAAGGCTGGTGCAATTCGTGGGCGTTTCACTACCACTCGATAACGCGCACACGACAACGCCGCGGTCAACAAGCCGTCTGCATCCGTATCTTGCCCGACCAAAGAATGGAAGACACGCATCTCTTTCTTAACCATCGCACTCTTAATACGCACCGGAAACATCGGGTCGAGATACACCACATCGGGCCGCTCGGACTCTGAGACTTCACGTAAATAATTAAGTGAATCCACTTCGACTAATGTCATACGATCCAAAACCTCAACTAAGCCTGCATCTTGCTTCACACCAAAACAACGCGCCTGGGTCATGCCATCTTCCAGCAATGCACGCACTGCCGGCACGCGCTCCAGTAATCTCATTCGGCAGCCTAGACTCGCCAGCACAAACGCATCACTACCTAGCCCCGCAGTCGCATCCAATACCCACGGATACACACCACTGCGCACCCCGACCGCCTTCGCAATCATTTGTCCTTTGCCGCCGCCTTGCTTACGCCGATAGGTCACTGTTGACCGATGGAAATCAGCTCGAATACTCAACCGACTCTCGCCCCCAACGGCGTGTAACACCAAGCCATCACTGTCTAAAACAAAAACGAACGCCTCACCTTCGCCAGTGCACTGTGCCAACAAAAAACGCTGTAACGCCTTTGGCTTAGCTGCCGCCACTGAGCAGCCATCGACACAGGGCAGTTCAAGCCGATCGGCCCACTGCTGGGCAGCCGCCTGGAGCCCAGTATCTAAATATACGAGTGATGACAGTTTCATGAGACGATGCACCTCACCTTGCTGCGCTGCTGCGTAATCTCCAAGTGCAAAATACCATCACTTCATCAACTGGCACCAAGCGCACGAACTAGCTAAGTCGATTCATTTTGCTCAGTCGCGGCGTCGACAAAGCCCTATTCTACGTAGTCGAAAAAACAGGAATTCGAGTTAATTTGTACTCCATACTTCGAATAAACGATCATCCCAGGCCACTTTCTAATTACTTATCCTAGCGACTCGCGCACTGTTGATTACAAAATTCCTGCACCACGCCCACACCAATATAATACTACCTAAACAGAGTGAGCAGTAATAAAAAAAGGCAAACTAAGGCTAACACAAAATCATACCGACAAGCTCGGCCACTCGATCGTACATGCAAAAAGGTTGCGGCTCCTCGTTCAACCACCTTACCTAGTCACTATGACTTTACTCGATAACTGGCGCGCGCTGCTCGTGCAAAGCGATACCATCCATCTTCAAGACCTGTGGCAACTCATTGTAGTCATCGCCCTCTTTGCCATCAGCTCGAAAACATTCGGAGCGAAAGCCAACACGGTCGTCATCACACGCAGTACTCCGGCGCTCTGGCTCAAGCGCAACCGCTGCTTTCTCGCCTTATGGGCTGCCATCATCCTGTCTTGGGGAATTTGTACCTTAATACCAATCGACGCTCCCATCTTTAGCTTCTTCAGTTTACTCGGCGTAATATGGTTAATAATCGGTCTGCTCACCAGCCTCATCCCTGCACCGTTCTGGTCCAAATCCGTCGCTGCAGTGTGCTATTTAACCTCAGCGATGCTAAGCCTCTCATTGGTCGATGATGGTATTGATACATTACAAGATCTACGTGTTACAATCGGCACGTCGACCATCTCCGCATGGGGAATCCTGTCTGGTATACTTGCCTTTGCATTCACCATGTGGGCGTGCCTCGCCGTGGCACGAATCATCGAGACTCAAATACAGAAAGTACCTGGTCTCAGCCCCTCCCTAAAAGTACTGATAGCCAAGATTGTTCGCATCGTTTTTATCGTTGTCGCTACCGCTGTGTCACTCAGTTCGATGGGCATCGATTTATCTGCTCTTACTGTGCTCGGTGGTGCCATCGGCTTAGGCCTCGGCTTCGGTCTGCAAAAAGTTGTTTCCAACTTCATCAGCGGCATTTTACTGCTAGTCGATAATTCCATCAAACCTGGCGATGTAATCGAAATCGCTGGGACCTATGGCTGGATCAATAACCTGCGGGCGCGCTATGCGTCTGTTATCACACGCGACGGCACTGAACACCTGATCCCGAACGAAGATTTAATTACACAACGTGTGATCAATTGGACTTTTACCAATAACCTCGTACGCATGAAAGTGCCCATCGGCGTGTCCTATGATTCAGACCCGCATCAATGCCTTGAGCTAGTCATTGCAGCTGCGCAATCGGTTGACCGCGTCTTATCAAAGCCCACACCTGTTTGCCATGTACTCGGATTCGGTGATAGCTCAATCGATCTCGAACTACGCTTCTGGATCTCAGATCCCACTAACGGCGTGGCCAATGTAAAAAGCCAGGTGCTGCTCAACATTTGGGATACGTTTAAAGAGAACAATATCGAGATCCCTTACCCACAAAGTGATCTACACATTCGCTCAAGCGATATCGACATGTCTTCAACAGAGCCATTCATCGGCCCAGACAAGTAAGACAGTCCTGCGGGCGACACGCCCTCGAATCCACATGCCCACCGTTAAGAAAATCCGCCTCGACGAACTACTCGTCGCTCAAGGACTAGCCGACACTCGCTCGCGCGCCAAAGCGCTGATCCTAGCAGGTAAAGTCAAGCTCGGCACCGATCGTCTGGATAAGCCAGGCCGCAGTCTACCTACCGATGCGCCTATTGAAGTCGAATCCCCCCCTCGTTTCGTCAGTCGAGGTGGAGAAAAACTTGAAGGCTTTCTAGATCAATTCAAAATTGATGTCACTGGACTGCGCCACCTCGACGTAGGCGCCTCTACTGGCGGCTTTACTGATTGCTGCCTCCAACGCGGCACGATCAGCGCAACGTGTGTCGATGTTGGCCGCGCACAGATGCACAACCAGCTTATCCAAGACCAGCGCGTCACTAATATCGAGAAGACCAATGCGCGCTATCTACAGATCGGCGACTTGCCTTTCGATAATTATCCACTGATCGTCATGGATCTTTCCTTTATTTCGCTCACCAAAGTACTGCCAGCAGTATGGCAATTCCTCGCGCCAGAAGGCCGTCTGATCGCTCTGGTAAAACCACAATTCGAAGCCGAAAAGCACGAAGTTGATGCCGGCCGAGGCATCATCCGTGACGAAGTAATCCAACAGCGAATCTTGGCAAGCATCCAATCTTTCGCCCTCGAGCAACTCATCGGTGCCACACTCATCGGCACAATGGACTCGCCGATCAAAGGCACTGATGGCAACCGCGAATTCTTAATCGGACTTACTCGACGAAGTTAATACTCTGGAGATATGCTCAATAACATTGGGGGATGCATACCTGAGACTACGCTTCATACCACTGATTAATATTGATCGGTTCACGAGCAAACATGTCATTCATTGAAAAGCCGTTCAACGCGCCGCACTCAACTGCCAAATCAGCTTACCCTCGCACTGCTGGTTGGTGCTGACTCATGCAATGAATCGCTCCACCTTCGCGGACGATGTCGCAGCAATCGAAGCCGACAACCTCACGACTCGGATAACAATCGGCAATAATCTGCAAGGCTTCGGCATCGCGCTGTGGCTGCCCGTACGTCGGCACGAGCACCGCGCCATTAAGAACCAGATAGTTGATATAGCTCGCGGCAAGACGCGTACCATTCAGATAGATCGGTTCTGGCAAAGGCAGCGAAACGGACGCATACGGCTGCCCCGTCGGCGTTCTGAAGGCTTGAATTCGCTGTGTGTTCTCACTCAACGCGGCGAAATTGTCGTCTCCAGAATCAGCGACCGACGCCATCAAGATACCATCATCCTTAAAGAATCGTGCGAGATTATCGACATGCCCATCAGTATCATCTCCGACGAGACCATCTTGTAGCCAGAGCACTTCGTTGATCCCCAGCCCAGCCGCGAGGCGTGCTTCGATCTGCTGTTTGCGCATTTCGCCATTGCGATTTAGGTTCAGTAGTACCAGCTCGGTAGTCAAAAGCTGACCAGCTCCATTACTCTCAATCGCGCCCCCTTCGAGAACTGTATCAAACACAAATCGACGCACGCCGACTTGATCGGCGATCCAAGCTGGCGCATTGTTGTCTTTTTGCTGCAAAGGGAACTTATTACCCCAGGCATTGTAAGTCCAATCAGTGATACACAGTTCGGTGCCATCCTCGTTCAGTAAAAATAGCGGACCATAATCACGACACCATACATCATCTGTCTGATAGTTGTAGAGTGTCACGTCGCGGGCATCTCCGGCCTTTGCCATCAGTGCTTGCAGATCGGCTTGCGCAGATTCTGGGCAAAGCACACACACCGGTTGAAAACGAGCGGCGAGCACGTACAGGGCTGCGAGCTGCTCACGCACCTGCGGCAAGACGCCTGCCCACAGATCGTCACGCATCGGCCATGCAAACCAGACCGCTGCTTGCGGCTCCCAGTCAGCGGGGAAGCGATAGCCTAATTCTTTGGGCGTGCTCAAGGCTTTCATGTAGAGATTCCTAAATGATGCGTGTCTTTACGCAAATTAATAACAGCAGCACAAACGATCCGTGCACTTAATCTTCGTCGATCATACGTCGGGTCAAGCCGTCGAAGCTATCAATTCGACGATCGCGGAAAAAGGGCCAGTTTCGGCGCATATTTTCCAATGCTTTCAAATCGCAATCCGCCAAGACTAGCGCTTCTGCATCGACTGGTGCGCGCTCCAGCACCTGCCCATAAAAATTGGACACGAAGGATTGCCCCCAAAATTCAGTGCCAGCCTCGGTGCCAGTGCGATTAACCGCCGCCACGTAGCATCCATTAGCCACCGCATGTCCGCGTTGCACGGTTTCCCACGCGGTGTGTTGGGCTACACCTAGTTCGGCCTTCTCCTCGGCGAGCCAACCAATCGCAGTCGGATAAAATAAAATTTCCGCGCCTGCCAGCGCTGCCAGGCGAGCGGCTTCTGGATACCATTGATCCCAGCAAATAAGTACCGAAATTTTACCAAAACGTGTGTCCCAGACCTTGTAACCCAGATCACCCGGTGTGAAGTAGAATTTCTCTTCAAAACCGGGGTCCTGCGGGATGTGCATCTTTCGATACTTACCGAGATACGAGCCATCAGCGTCAATCACCGCAGCCGTGTTATGATATACACCTGAAGCGCGTCGCTCAAACAACGATCCAATAATTACCACTTCCAATTCCCTCGCCACTCTGGCCAGCGAATCCGTAGTGGGGCCAGGAATCGGCTCCGCCAGGTCGAAATATTCCGCATCCTGAGTCCGACAAAAATAAGGAGACGTAAACAACTCCTGCGTGCAGATAATCTGCGCGCCGCCAGCTGCAGCCTTCCTTATTTTTTCAATCGTATAGGCAAGATTGGCCGCATTCGATCCTTGCTCACGAACCTGAATCAGTCCGATACGCACGGTGCGATCAGTTAAAGCCGCTGCTGCCATACACTGAAGCTAGTAAACAACCTTATTAAGTGGATACTCAATAATCCCCTCAGCACCATGTGCCTTCAATGCAGGGATCAGCTCACGCGACACATTCTCATCGATAATCGTATCAATTGCGACCCAAGCTTCGTCGGTAAGGCGGTTGATTGTTGGATTGCGCAGTGCTGGCAATTCTTTGAGAAGCGCATCGAGCTTTACTTTCTCGATGTTGAGCTTCAAGCCCACCTTTGAGTGGGCTTCCAGCGCCGCTTGCAACAGCATCGCAATATTTTCAATCTTCTTGCGCTTCGCGGGGTTCTCCCACGCCGCCCGGTTCGCAATCAGTACAGTGTTGGTATAAAGAAGTGTATCGACGATACGTAGATTATTTGCACGCAGCGAATTACCAGTCTCCGTAAGATCCACAATCGCATCGACCAAATCCGGCACCTTTACTTCAGTCGCACCCCAAGAGAATTCGACTTCGGCGTTCACACCGTGGTCTTTCAGGTATTGGCCAGTGATATTAATGACCTCAGTGGCGATACGCTTGCCTTCCAGGTCCTTAACAGTCTGCACTGAGGAGGCCGCTGGCACTGCAATGACCCACTTCGAACGGCGGTTCGATGCGCGACTGTAAACCAAATCACACACTTCGATCACGTCCGAAGCGTTCTCACGCACCCAGTCTTGACCAGTCAGGCCACAATCAAAGTATCCGTGCTCGACGTAGCGACTCACTTCTTGTGCACGCACAAAGCGACCGTCCAACTCTGCATCGTCAAAAGACGGACGATACGAGCGGGAACTCTTGGTAATACCGAAACCAGCTTTGGCAAAAAGCTTGATTGTGGAATCTTCAAGACTGCCTTTAGGCAATCCGAGCATGAGTAATGGTGTCTTATCCATAGGGGCAGAGAACTTGAAGCAGGATGTCGCTGGCACAAGGAAAATTTCCGTTAATCAGACCACTGGAAATGAAATAAATAATTGTAAAAACATCTTTTTAGCGGTATTTTTACAATCTGCAGCCTTCTGTTATTATACAATGCCCCCTCCCATTCCACTGTCATCAGGACAAAAAGCTCCCGCTTTCAGCTATACTGAAGACGGGGCGACGATTCATAATAGTGAAATCACTAGCCCCTATCTTATCTATTTCTACCCGAAGGACGACACCCCGGGCTGCACAAAAGAGGCCTGCGCGATTCGCGATGCTTGGGCAGACTTTGGAGCGGCTGGCCTGAAAGTTATTGGGGTGAGCAAAGATTCCGAGCGCTCACACAAAAAATTCCAAGACAAATACGCGCTACCCTTCCCCCTGATTGCTGATACTGAACTTGAATTGGCAAATGACTTTGGCGTAGTCGGTGAGAAGCAATTTATGGGCCGCACCTATGATGGCATCCACCGAATGTCCTTCCTCATCGACGCAGGCGGCACTATTTTAACAAGCTACCCTAAAGTAAAACCTGAGGCACATGCCGCCCAAGTATTAGAAGACTTCTCTCTGTTAACTTCTTGATATGAACAATCAACCCAAACCACTCATCATCATCATTGAGGACGACAACGACCTCGCCACTGTAATCGCCACTCACTTGGAATTAGCTGGCATGCAAAGCCAGATCTGTAACGAAGCCGCACACGCCGCGCGTTATCTAAAAAGTAACTTTGCAAACTTACTGCTACTGGATGTGCACTTGCCCGACTCGACAGGCTTTGCTCTAATGGATGACTTACGCAGAAGTGGAATCATTACTCCGGTCATTTTTCTTACAGGAGAAAACGCTGAACTTAAAAAAGTAAAGGCCCTTGATATGGGCGGTGATGACTACATCACCAAACCTTTTAGTTATCCCGAACTGATCGCACGTATTAATGCAGTTCTGCGGCGAGCCGAGACAATCAACGATTCGAAGATCACTCAGAATACAACGACCACAGATGAGCCATTTTCTTTCTGCGGAGCGAAAGTCAACCCGCCACGCTTGGAAGTACAATTTCCGGATGGTGAAGCCGAAAGTATCGGTCGTAAAGAGCTCGGCATATTCTCTTATCTCGCTGCGCACCCGAACAGCGTACTAACACGCAAGAATTTAATCCACTCGGTCTGGGGGATTCATGCCGACGTGCGCAGTCGATCACTCGATCAATACATCGTAAAAATCCGTGACCTCTACAAGCGCCACGGTCTCACCCTCGATGCGTTCCGAACGGTGCACGGCGTGGGTTACATTTACGACACTGAGGATAGTGCCACTGAAGTATAGTCGAATTCGACGCGATCTTCGATGGAAATCCAGTTCTACAGGATAATGCGTTACCGTTGTGCCATTATGCCGTGCAACTGATCAGGCTTCCATGCGGCGGCTACGTTTCTAGCCTTCTGCTCGAGAAAAGAACCCTCGACTACATTCTTTAGAATACCATGAGGCATCGTTCGACTAATTCTCATCAAGTATCCACTCAGTCGCAGTTTTAGATTCTATCTCTTCCAAGGTGGTAAAGCCAAGCAAGGCTTTTTTCAAGGCATCATAACGCAACGGGCGATACCCGGCACGTCGGGCTGCAACTCCCAATTGATGGTCTGAAGAGTTCGCTGAAATGAGCGAGCGCATTTCCTCAGTGATTAACGCCAACTCATGAAAAGCGATACGACCGAAATAACCAGTCTGCCTACAATGCCCACATCCGACTCCATGATACAGGAACGGCAGATGCGCCGATTCGCAGTCATTAAAATAACGATCTAACACATCATGCTCTGGCATATACGCTTGTTTACAATTCACACAAATCCTAGCAGCGAGGCGCTGAGCCATAACCGCTAAAATTGAAGGTGCCACCATGTAGGGCTCAATGCCTAACTCAATCAAACGAATCACCGCTTGGATCGCATTATTTGTATGCAGTGTCGAAAAGACCAAGTGCCCAGTCAGAGCTGCCTCAGTCGCAATTTTTGCAGTCTCAAAATCTCGAATCTCACCGACGAGCATCACATCCGGATCTTGGCGCAGTAACGAGCGCAGCAACATCGAGAAACTTAGATCAATCTTAGAATTCACTTGTGACTGAATCACACCATCCATACGAGCTTCGATCGGGTCTTCAATCGTACAAATATTGACATCCGGGGTATTGATCTCGTGCAAGGCTGCATACAAAGTAGTCGACTTACCAGATCCGGTAGGTCCCGTTACAAAAACCATACCATTCGGGTTACGAATTACTTCTTTAAAAGGCTCCAAAATCGTTTGCGATATAAACATCTGATCCAATGCCTGGAAATCTCTTTTACCGGTCAGCGCTAAAATACGAAGTACGATCTTCTCGCCATAAATGGAGGGAATTACCGACACACGAAAACTCACACTTTCAGCTCCGAGGGGAATCGAAAAACGACCATCCTGCGGGAAGCGGGATTCCGAGATATTAAGATCACTCATGATTTTAATACGCGAATTCAGCGGTGCGTGAAGCGCCGATGCGATCTGAAAGACCTGCTGTAATCGACCATCTACACGAAAGCGAATATTGGTATGCGACTCTAACGGTTCGATATGAATATCCGAGGCACGTTCTTTAATTGCCAGATACAATATCGCATTACACAAGCCGATGATCGACTCGGCTCCACCCATCCCCTCGAGATCTTCAGGATCGAGCTTTGCCAGGATCGTGCCTTGACTACGCTCCAACTGAGCGATCAGTTCCTGCACCGATTGGTCTGTACTATAATGTAGCTCGATCGCATCACGAACTTCCTTACTTAAACAAAATACAGGGCTAATTTGCTTGCCGGAAATAGCAGCAAGGCGTCGCACTAACACCTTATCATCTGGATCTGGCATCGCCACAGTAAGCCCATCTTCTACCACATAAAGTGGCATGACATTACCCTTCCTAGCGATTTCAATTGGCAGGCAGGCAATCGCTTCGTTACTGATAATGGTCGAAAGTGGATTTACATATGCACGCCCCAGACGGTTACTCCATAAATGACAAGCCACATCCTTTGGCACCGCTTCCGATTCAATCAATGACTCTAGCAACTCAAGTGAATTTTCCTTCGCACTTGCCAGTGCGAGGCTGTAGGCCTCATTTGAAATAAGAACATGTCTATCCTCTAACTCTTCTCGAATTGTGATACTCATTTTATAGTTCTCTTAATGTGGCGTTTGTCGGCAAACATTTTACCAATTTCGTTGGCATCCAAAAGTTCACGCCGAGTATGGAGCTTACGCTCTTCGGCCACTTCTCCCAACATCTCATTGAGTGAATAACGCACGCCTTGCGCACGTGTTTTTTTAACGACGCTTGGCGTAGTTCGATTACTTTCTTCTGCCTTTGAATCACTCATCTTAAAAAATTATTACTCCCAAATATCATCGATTAAGGTATCCAACTGCTTTGCGATATCTTCTTTAGGCGTATCTTTGCGGATATAATAAGAAGCACCGAGTTCGACACTCTGTTCGACCGCCTGACGCGATGCCACGGAGGAAGTCACCACAACCACAGCAGTGGGATCGAACTCCATGATCTCATCAAGTGCCTCCATGCCTTCCTTCACCGGCATATTCACGTCAAGTAACACCAAATCAGGCTTACGCGACTTGTAGAGATCAATACCTTCTTGCCCATTCTTCGCTTCTATAAAAGTCTTAAAGCCAACCTTTTTCAAGATCAGCTTTAAATACATGCGGATGTGCGGTTCGTCATCGACAATCAATGCAGTATTAGGGCGTTTCATGCAGATTAACCTTCTGGGTGTTGCACCGCATGTCGAGAAGAAATGACTAGAAACGAGCCGACTTGACCTCGACGGACACGCTCACCTATATTCGATTTTTTCTTTTCACTGTGTTTGCGAAACTTACTCTCCTCGATGGTCTCATCGTCTTACTCTACTTTGCGGCGGTTTTAGGTATTGGGCTCTATCATGCCCGTCGCAATAAAGGCGCGGACGACTTCATCTCTGCAAGCCGACAAATGCCGTGGCTCGCAGTGCTCGGTTCAATCGTGGCGACCGAAGTCAGCGCAGCGACTTTCCTCGCCACTCCTGGTGTCGGCTTCGCCGAGAATATGAGCTACCTACAATTTGGCGTAGGCTCCTTTCTGGCGCGTATTTTCATCGCCTTCGTCTTTTTAGGAGCCTTCTACGCGGCCAAAAGTTTAACCATCTATGAATTCCTAGCTAATCGCTTTGGTAATGGTACCCGTTATACCGCGACTCTTTTTTTCATTGTCACACGACTGCTAGCCTCCGCGGTGCGCCTGATGATTGCGGCGACAGGACTCAGCCTGATTCTGGATGTGCCCTTTGCCATCTGCCTAGCAATATTTACATTAGTTGCGATTATTTACACCGGCGGTGGCGGCATTCGTGGAATCATTTGGACCGATGTCCTACAGGCCATCGTCTTTATCAGTTGTGGGCTAGCGTTGATTCTATATATTGGTCAAAGCATCGGTTGGAGCACGATCAGCGAAATCGGTGCTGCCAACGGGCGTTTTGATATTTTCCGCTTCAGTCCGAGTGAAAGCGGTGTCGGCCTGCTCGGCTGGCTCAATGATCCGAAGCTATTTTGGATCGCGGCAGTGTTCGGCTTCATCAGCACAACTGCTGCGTTCGGCACTGATCAAGATATGACGCAACGTATGCTCACTTGCAAAGATGTCGGGGCGGCACGGCGCAGTGTCATCCTCAGTGGTTTCATTTCGATCCCGATCGCGGCACTGTTTCTATTTGTCGGCGTGGCACTATTTGCCTTTTATCAAGTGCATGCCGATGCGAGCCTGCCGATGACAGTGCTCGCAGATGGCAGTAGCAAAGTGACGGCCGATAAAGTCTTTCCTTGGTTCATTGGCACACAACTACCCAGCGGCCTCAGAGGACTATTACTGGTGGGTGTGCTCGCCGCAGCCATGTCGAGTCTCGATTCTACGATGGGCGCGCTCAGTTCATCCGCCTTGGTCGACCTTTACCGCCCCCTCTTAAAGAAGCAAACCAGTAACCAAATCGGACTGCGCCTATCACGCATTTTCGTATCGATCTTCGGCATCGCGCTCGCACTCACAGCATGGGCACTCAAAGATGCTGCGGGCTTTCTATGGCTGACCTTCAAAATCGGCAGTATTACCTACGGTGCCATGCTCGGAGTCTTTCTGCTGGGAATTCTCACCACTCGTGGCACTGACCGCGGCAACTGGATCTCAATGCTCAGCGGCAGCTTGATCTGCGGACTGCTCTTGGTATTGATTGAAACTGGAAATTTAGCGCTTGGTTGGACGTGGTTAATTGTGATCGGCACTGCATGGACCCTTGGCATTGGCTATTTGTGGCATGAAAAAGCCCCGTGATCTGAATGACCAACGGGGCTTTGAAGTAAGAGTAGTCTGCTGTTTAACTCATCGGGCAGCATGCCTTCTTGCCATCTTTTGCAGAGGCTGCGGCAGCATCTTTTGTGCAGCAAGCTTTCGCACACTCAGCCGCGCAGGCCTCGTCTGCGCAGCAAGCTTTCGCACACTCCGCTGGACAAGCTTTTGCATCAGCCTTGTTATGGGCAGCACAACTGCCACACGCGCTCGCTGAGATCGCACCAGCAATTAACAGAATCGGAATAAGTAGGAATTTTTTCATTTTTATTTATTATGGTTAGGATTGAAGATATATCATGAGTTCTACGTCTTGTCGAATCATTCGATAGACTTTTTATTAGAGCGGCCTAACCTCTTCCTATTCCCATTTTTTCCACAAAGTTCGACAATTGCATGCTCCCTTGGTTTCAAAACGGTCAATTCCCCCTCTATCTCGCTCCAATGGCGCGAGTTACGGACATCGTCTTTCGTCAATTTTGTAAAGAGCAAGGTGCCGATGTCATGGTCACTGAGTTCGTGCAATCCGATGCGCTCATCCGTGAAGACCCTAAACTTTGGGAAACCGTCGACTTTACTGAACAACAGCGTCCGATGGGGGTGCAAATCTTCGGTGCCAATCCAGATTCCATGGCCGACGCGGCGCGGCTCCTGGCCGATCGCCTGCAACCCGACTTTATTGATATCAATTTCGGTTGCCCCGCAGATCGCGTGATCTGTATGGACGCGGGCTCCTCAATGCTGCGTAATCCGGCCAAAATCGGCACAGTCGTCGGCGCCGTGGTGCGTGCAGTTCCTGGCACCGCAGTGACTGCCAAAATCCGCACTGGCTGGGACGACGATACCATCGTTGCCCGCGAAGTCGGCCACATCGTCGAAGGCGAAGGCGCACAAGCACTCACCATTCACGGTCGCACCAAAATGCAAGGCTACAGCGGCGACGCCAATTGGCCACTCATTGCCGAAGTCGCGGCAGAGCTCACGATCCCTGTCATCGGCAACGGCAATATCCGCAGCGCGCACGATGTGATTCGCATCCGCGAACAAACCAACTGCGCCGGATTGATGATCGGCCGCGCCGCTCTGGGCTACCCGTGGATTTTTCGCGACATTAAGCATTATCTCGAGCACGGCGTGGTGCCCGAACCGCCGACAGTCGCAGAGCGCTGGCAAACCATCCTCGACTATACGCAGAAGCTAATGGCCCGTCCCTTTCGTCAACAAAAGCACACTGATCTGCGCTGGATGCGCCCCAAATTGATCGCACTCACTAAGAGTATGAAAAGTTCACGACAGATCCGAGGCGCACTCGGCCACGTCATTCAGTATGAAGACCTCGAACGCGTCGCCGCCGAGCACATCGCACAATTCGGCACAGATAATAATATCGGCGAATAAACCTCCGCCAGCAGTCATTACCAGTGAACAAAATTCTTTTTCTCTGCATGGGCAATATCTGCCGCTCTCCCGCGGGTCACTGTGTCTTCCAACATCTAGTCGACCAAGCCGGACTCGCTGATCAATTCGAGATTGAATCAGCTGGCACCATCGGCTTTCACGTCGGCTCATCGCCTGACAAACGTATGCAGCACTGTATGCGTACACGTAATATCCCGATCATCGGCCATTCGCGACAACTTCAGCCCAGCGATCTTGAAGTTTACGATCTGATCCTGGCGATGGATAACGACAACCTTGTCGATGCACGCGCCCTCGATCCCTCTGGTAAGCTGCATCACAAAGTCCAACTCTTCTGCGACTATTGCACCACTCATAGCCAAACCGAAGTACCTGATCCGTATTACGGCGGTGACCGTGGCTTCGAACACGTGCTCGACCTAATCGAAGATGGCTGTGCGAATTTGCTTAAACAATTAAGTGCCGGCCAATAATCCGCGCGTAGCCGCCATTTGCGCCGCTGCCGAATCGCTTGACAGGCTCGCTAAGCACTGGAAGATCATTTTTTTCTAATACCACAAATACTTATGGCATCTCCTACAGACGTTCGCAAAGGCAAGGTCCTCAACTATCAAGGCACTCCGCACCTTGTTCTCGACGTACAGCACCGCACACAGGGCCGTCAGGCTGGCTTCATGCAAGTCACCATGCGCAACCTGAGTTCTGGATCCAGCACCAACACCAAAATCCGCACCACAGACTCCGTCGAGATTATGCACACCGATATGGTGAAGCTTGAGTATAGTTATGTCGATGGCGACGGCTTTCACTTCATGGACCCCGAAACCTTTGAAGATATTATTCTCGATGCCTCTCTTGTCGAAGACTCAAAGGAGTTCCTCGTCGAAACACAGGTATACAGCATCCTTCACGTCAACGACAAGCCGATCCAAATCGAGCTACCTGCGTCGATCGAAATGAAGGTCATCGAATCCGCCGAAGGCATTAAAGGCGACACCGCTAGCAACGTACAAAAGCCAGCTACACTCGAAACTGGCCTCGTCGTGCAAGTGCCCCTGTTCGTCAAAGAAGGCGACGTGCTCAAGATCAGCACCTCTGAAAAGTCCTACATGGGCCGCGCCTAGCCGCTCCAGCTCGACAGATTTTATAAATAAAAACGGCGGACGCTTTACGTGTTCGCCGTTTTTTGTGTATCACGCTTATGGCGACCTCCGTCGCAAGACGGAGGTGCGTCAGAATAAGCCAATGCTCCCCCGTCTTACGACGGAGGCCACACATTAGTCAATTGAAGTCACCGCCCAAGGGATCGTCTCGCCAGCACGATACGGCACCACATCGCCATAGCTTTCTGGCACAAGCATGCCAACTTTCTCCAGCTTCACGGTTTTCGATAGCGGCGTAAAATCATGAATGCGCTGAGCATTGCCACTGACAAATGCCTGCAAATTATCCAACGCACCGTGCTCCTCAAATAGCTCGACCAAGGTCGGCAAACAAACTGGCGCCGTGAAGAGCCCTGCCGCACAGCCGCAGCACTCCTTCTTGGAAATTGGGTGCGGCGCTGAATCGCTGCCAAACATCAATTTAGGATGAGCTTGCAAAGCTGCCGCCAACAACGCTTCGCGATCCTCTGGACGCTTCGCGATCGGCTTACAGAAAAGATGCGGCTGCAACATGCCGCCTGCTACATCATTGAGCGTAATGATCAGATGGTGCAGTGTGACCGTGGCATATAGATTCTCGTAGCGATCCAGTAACTCGACCGCGTCACGGGTCGTGATATGCTCCATCGTGATTTTCAACTGGGGGAATTTCTGCGCGAGATACTCATAACTGGCGAGGAACTCCTTTTCGCGATCCATCACGAAGCCATGCGTCTCGCCGTGAATCATCAACGGAATCCCCATTTCTTCCATTAACTTGAACGTGCCCTCGACTGCACTGAGCTCTTTAACGCCTGCTTCGCTATTGGTGGTCGCACCTGCCGGATAGAGCTTGATGCCAAAGATGTGCTCACGCGCGACGGCTAGTTCAGCCTCACTGTAGTTGCGAAAAAACAACATCATCAACGGGTCAAAGGTCGTGTCGCCCTTAGCCACATTGATCTGATCACGATACTTTTGCAGGCGATCCAGATTATCAACTGGCGGCACCAGATTCGGCATAATGATCGCTCCGGAAAAATGCTCGGCGGTGAGCGGCGTCACGCGCTCCATCATTGCCCCTTCGCGGAGGTGCAAGTGCATATCAAGTGGTGAATCAAAAACAAATTCCATACCAGTAAGCTACGCCGCCCCACCCTCAGCTGCAAAGCATAAAGCGACCCAGAGGATGAAGAAATCATTCCTGGCACTCAAACCATTCAATCGCTGAGTAATCTTAGCTATCATTCGTAGCGTCTAGCTTATGCCAGCAGTCATTCAAGTAGAAATACCAGATTCACACCCACTGCTCTTCACAGCAAAAGTATGCCGTTTCCCATTTATTTTTCCAAGATACTGTACATCAACTCGACCGCTTTCGCGCGATGGCTGAGCTGGCTCTTCACCGCATCACCGAGTTGCGCGAAGCTTTCACTATAGCCATTCGGAATAAAGATCGGGTCATAACCGAAGCCACCGTCGCCATGGACTTCGGTATCGATGCGACCTTCGCAACATCCATCGTAATGCGTGATGTAGCCATCGTGGTCGATCACACACAACACACAGCGGAAGCGTGCAGTGCGCTTGGCCTTCGGCACATCCTTCAGTGCGTCGAGCAGTTTCACTACATTGTCTTGGTCGCTCGCGTCCACCCCGGCGTAACGTGCAGAATAAATGCCTGGCGCCCCGTCAAGCGCATCTACTTCAAGACCGGAATCGTCCGCCATCACCCAAGCATCCGCTGGCGCCAGCATGCGCAGTGCCTTGGCTTTGATTTGTGCATTCGCGGCAAAGGTCGAACCGTTCTCATCCACATCTGGCATACCACCACAGGCTTTTGCAGAAACCACATCGAATTCGAGTCCCTTAAGTAGCAGTTCGAATTCTTCGACTTTGTGAGCGTTGCCAGTGGCGATAATGAGAGAATGTTGGGTCATAAAAAGTTATAATAAAAATGGCTTCAACTATGACTTCGACGACGCAGACTGCCACGGGTGAGAATATCTTCCTCTAAAATCGCGTGGCGTACTTGGCTGAGCTGTAACGCGTCGCGCATCGACTGCGTATCGCGCGCACTGCCGATACCCGGGGTCGCGCAATCGCTCATAAACTTCGGCGCTTGATAAATAAAGGCATAATCGACCAGCTGCCGTTCCAGCAAACTGGAGGCCAGCGTCGGTCCAGTCTCGACATACACGCCGCAGATTTCCTCTTCTGCGCAACGCTTACGAAAAGCCTCCCAATCTAAATGACCATCGACTTCTGGCAATTCCCAGACGCTCACGCCATGAGCAGTGAGTTGACCGCGCAGATCAACATCCGCTGCTGGGCCACACAGCACAGTCGTGCGCTCCTTGTGCGCGTCTCTATAAAGCTGCGGCCAGCGCGTTTCGCGCACAGTGCGCAAACTCCGATCAAACACAAAGCGCCGCGGACACCAGGTCGACTCGCCAATCCGGCTCGTCAGGCTCGGATCATCGCGCAGCACCGTATTGGCTCCCACTGCGATCGCCGGAAAATAGCGCCGCCAACGCATCACATCCGCCCGTGCCGCCTCACCCGTCACCCATTGCGAGTGCCCCGAAGCCGCCGCGAATTTACCGTCCAATGTAAGCGCCATCTTCGCCGCAATCAGCGGCCGGTTGCTCACAATCCAATGGTTGAAAATTAAATTCAGATCAGTGCAATCCTGCGCCAGCAGCCCTTCGAGCACATCGACGCCCGCTAAGCGTAACAGCTCGAGCCCCTGCCCTGCATGATCTGGATTTGGATCGACTGCGCCGACGACCACGTTCCGTATGCCCGACTCAAGAATCGCAGTGGTGCAAGCGCCCGTGCGACCGCTGCTGCTGCAAGGCTCTAAAGTTACATAAATCGTCGCGCCTTCGGCCGGCTTACGTCCCAGCGCTTGCAGTGCTTCGATCTCAGCGTGCGGTTGCCCCGCCGCATGATGCCAGCCTTCGGCCACGATCTGCCCCTGCTCGACGATCACCGCACCGACCATAGGATTCGAGTGCGTTTGCCCCCAAGCTCGCTGCGCTAATTTAAGCGCATGCGCCATAAAGGCTTGGTGCGACTGGTCAGATTCACTCATGCACGCACAAATGGATTACCGCTTTTTTCTTGGACAACCGAGGTATTTGGGCCATGCCCAGGATAGATAACCGTCTCATCCGGCAGCGTATAGACCTGTGTTTTGATCGATTGCTCGAGTACTGAGAAGTCGCCTCCCGGGAAATCGTAACGCCCGACGCTCCCAGCAAAAATAACATCGCCAACGATCGCTGCCTGGGCGCTAGCCACATATACTAAGATATTACCAGGGCAATGGCCGGGCACATGACGGATCTCTAACTGGTCGCCCAGTAGATCGAGCGTATCGCCCGCTTTGATCCAGTGGTCAATTGGCACAGGCAACAACTCCAGCCCTGGGATCGCATAGCTCGCCATTTTCGAAGGAGCCGCAAACATTTCAGTGTCGGCCAGATGCCCATAAGTCGGAATCCCTGCTGCGGCAAATTTGTGGCCATCCAAAATATGATCCCAATGTCCATGTGTTAAAATCAGCGCCACAATCTGGCAGCCATGCTGCTGCGCAACTTGCATCGCCCAATCGTAGGCCTCGGCCGGTGCATCGATGATCACACACTCTTTTCGTGACGGTTCTATCAGGGCAAACGCATTGGTGCCGATGGGAGGCAATTCCTGGGACTCAATAATCATGTGCACTTAACGATGCAGCGCATGCGCTCGGTTTCAACCAAGAATACAACACTTCCGTTATGGTCATCCATTGTCTGCAACTTAGGACGAGGAACCGAGCAGCCTGACCTAGCAATTGTCGCGCAGCATACTTTGCACGTTAATCTTACTGTTCGCATCTCATCCCTCTTACCTAATTGGGCTGCGCCCAATGGCGGAGAGGGAGGGATTGGTTTCGCTACGCTCAGGGCTTTCGCCCCCAGCCTGCGGCTGTCCGTTCCGCTGCGCTGCACAAACCCTCTGCTCGGGTTCGCATCTCATCCCTCTTACCTAATTGGGCTGCGCCCAATGGCGGAGAGGGAGGGATTCGAACCCTCGGTGGAGTTACCCCCACACATCCTTTCCAGGGATGCACAATCGGCCACTCTGTCACCTCTCCTTAGGAAGGCGTTGAACAAATTAACCGCAGCTCTGAGGTCAATAGAATTCGGACTTTAGCCCATTATTTGCTTAAATAGCCCAGAGGCTCATATGCGAAACATGGGCGGTCGAATATCGCTACCAACACACATCCAATGCAGGAATAGAAGCCGACAACCCAGCTTAGAGATGCACGCGTTTGGCCTATTTTTTTTTACCACAGATGCGCGTCAGCTCAGTTTTATCGCTTTTAAACTTTCAAACTGGCTGAATCACGATTGATATCCTCTAAAATGATTTGGCTCTATCGATTACTGTATTTCCCCGCCTTATTGGTGGTGCTGCCCTACTACGCTTGGCGCATGTGGCGGCGTGGCGGTTACGCAAAAGACTTCCAGCATCGGCTCGGAAGGTTCCGGCGACTCAGCCCACCCGCCCCGAACAAGCAACGAATTTGGCTGCAAGCAGTCAGCGTCGGCGAAATACTAGCAATTGGCCCACTGATCCAAGCCTTACACGCAGACAATACTATTGAAATCGTACTGACCACGACTACCAGCACCGGATACGCCGAGGCCAGAAAACGCTACAAAGATCACGTCTATAGCATTGGCATATTCCCACTCGATTTCTGGCTATTTTCACGGCTAGCGTGGCAACGAATCCAGCCAGACGTAATTATTATGACTGAGAGCGAACTCTGGCCTGAGCACTTGCATCGAGCCCGTTACAACGGCATCCCCACATTCTTGATCAATGCTCGTATCTCAAATAGAAGTTTTAAGCGTTATCAAAAAGTGCCCAGGCTCGCAAAACGCCTACTACAAAAGCTGGACTACATCTTCGCAGCCAGCGATCTAGACCAAGCTCGTCTCATTGAACTGGGTGCCAATGTAGACACTACCGAATCCACTGGCAGTATCAAATTTGACGTATCAATTGGAGCGCAACTCGAACAGGCTACCCATACGGCGCTCTGCGAAGAACTTGGATTTGGACATCAACCCGAGCAAGAGCCCCCGTTCATCTTACTCGGATCTTCGACTTGGCCAGGCGAAGAAGCGGCTCTCCTGCGCATCCAAGCGAGTGTGATTGCGACAGGTACCGATTGCCGTCTACTTTTAGTACCTCGCCACGCAGAGCGTGGTGGGGAAATCATACACTTACTTAAACAGCAACCGCTCACTTGGCATCAACGCTCACAAAACACTGCGACACCGAACAGCGTCAGTATTCAGCTGGCCGATACAACCGGTGAGCTTGCTCGCCTCACGCAAGTGGCTGACCTAGCCTTTATTGGCAAAAGCCTTGAGCCAAATATAGGCGGGCAAACACCGATCGAAGCAGCTGGGATCGGCATTCCGATTTTAATGGGGCCACACATGACGAATTTTAAAGCCGTAGCAAAATCCTTAGTGCAAAGTGGTGCAGCGCTCTACGCAACCGACGAAAACCACCTTAAAGCACTGGTCCTTGATCTAGTCAAAGACTCGACGGCACGAGCTGCAATGTCACAAGCGGGCAGAGATTGGCACGCAGAGAATAAAGGCAGTAGCTCGCGGATCGCTCAATCGATCCTAGCCGCGCTAGATTAAGAAGTTGCTAGGCATCTTCGGAAACTTCGTATTGCTCCATGTCAGGCGGCACCGCGCCCAAGGCTTCTTCCATTGTGGTCAAGCCCTCCTTGACCTTCAGCATACAGTCTTGGTGTAAAGTCTTCATTCCATTGCGCATCGCAATTCGCTTGAGCACAACCGCCTCTTCTTCCGAATTGATCGCTTGGACAAGCTCTTCACTGGTCGCCATCAATTCGTGAATCCCGACACGGCCTTTATAGCCGTTACCGCCGCAACTCGGACAGCCATCTTCGCTCGCATGCGGAACTTTTCCAGCCCAGCCTAAAGCACGCTCCATAATCGCAGCTTCGTTACCAGTCTGGAGATGGACTTGCTTACACGACTTACAGACACGTCGCATCAACCGTTGGGCACACACGCACACTAAAGAAGCTGAAATCATAAACGGCTCCACGCCCATCTCAGTCAGTCGAGACACAGTCGTCGGTGCATCATTGGTATGCAAGGTGCTGAAAAGCATATGGCCAGTAAGTGCGGCTTCAACAGCGATGGCAGCTGTTTCCTTATCACGAATTTCGCCAACCAAAATAACATCTGGATCTTGACGAAGGAATGCGCGTAGCGCAGTCGCAAAAGTAAGACCGATCTTACGCTGCATCTGCATCTGCAATAGCCCAGGCAAAGTATACTCGATCGGATCTTCCGCGGTGCGAATACAGACATCGACCTTATTAATTTCATTCAGCGCAGAATAGAGCGTCATCGACTTACCAGAACCAGTCGGGCCACAGTGTAAGACCATACCATAGGGAAGCGTGATCAATTCTCTATAACGGCTGAGATTCTCTTCGGAAAATCCCAAATCAGGCAGCGGCAAGGTGCTTTTTTGCTTATCCAGGATACGCATGACCACACCTTCACCATAATTCAGTGGTGCTGTCGCTACACGTAAATCCACGTCGATGCCTTTTTTGTTAAATTGTTTAAACTGTATACGCCCATCCTGCGGCAATCGCTTTTCAGCAATATCGAGCTCAGCCATTACCTTTAAACGAGCCAGCAGTGCACCCGACGCCGCAGGCGGCATTGAAAGTTGATGCTTCAAAATACCATCGATACGGACACGCACTCGTGTCTCCGTCTCAAAAGGTTCAATATGAATATCACTGGCGCCAGCAAAATAAGCCTCTTCAATGATACGATTACCCAGCTTAATAATCGGCGCAGACTCTTCGTCTGATAAGTCATCTTCCAAGTTTTCATCGCTGGCAAAATCCATACCGAGCGCTTCGACCACATCACCAAAACCCACGGCCTGTCGCTCTTCTTCATCACCGCGCAATGCATCATTAATTGCACCTTCGAGCCCAAGAAGTACCGAGACAGGCATTCCAGCCATCTCTTTCACTTTGTTAATCGTCTCGAGATCAAACGGATTACTCACGGCGACGATGATACAATCACCGGCAAACCCGAGCGGCATAACGCTATTTTCACGGCAAAAATCCTGCTCTAATTTCGAAAACGTCGCCTCATTGACCAGACAATTTTTTACGTTAATCGGCGGCATATCGAATGCTTGGGCCTTTGCAACTAAGACCTGAAAGGGGGAAATTTTATACTCTTCAAATAACAGCGATTCCAGAGCCAAACCTGAAAAATCCTCATCCGTATCGATAATCGTTTGGCACTGCGCATCCGACAGATGCCCCATCTTGAGCAAATTTTTAACGATCGAAGCTTGAATACGGGCAAGTGCCATAAGTGTACAGGGTTGGGGTCAGTCAGTGAAAATTCAGTTTTTATAGGGTCGGGGCCTTAAAGATTCGATAGCTTCGGATTGAGCAAGGGCAGTCGTTTTAAATCGTCTTCATTTTCTACGGTTGAACCGAGTCCAAGTCGACGCGCCAAGGCCACCACAGAATCACCTGAAGCTATCAACTCATCCTTAAGTTGCTCAGCTTGAGCTTTTTCAACAAATTTAGTCAGACGGACTTCTGGATCAGTCACTACACTTTCGTCTAGTTCATCCGCCAAGACTTCTCGCCCAATCGGTGCATCTTTACTCGCCTTGACCGCAGCCGATATGACTGTTTGAAGCTGTTGGTAATTCCCCTGCCATTCGAACGCTAAGAGAGCATATACCGCCTCTTGAGTGAATTCTGCGACTCGTGACTTGCCTGTACTATCAGCCAGCAAACGAGCAAAACGATGCGCGTATTGAGCGATGTCGATCGGACGTTTACAAAGCGGCGGCAAGATGCATCCAAGCGAATCTGCCTGCTGTAAGAACTGCATATCCGAGTCTGGGTCCTGCAGCACATAAACAAAAAGGGCATTCTTAGCAGATTCGATTGACTGTAAGATTTTCGCCAAATGAGTTTGCGCCTCGGACACCTGATTTATTGCTGACAAGCAAATCAAAAGAACATCGCTGTGCTCTTCATCCGTAAGCAGTTCATTGAGCTTACTGGTATCTGCAGTGGTGAAGTCTCCAAAAGCAAATTCTTGTATCGGCTTATCCTGATTGCCACGCCACGACGAAATGTCCTTTACGGCGAGGGTTGCATCGCCACCAACAGGTTCAAGAATAAACAGACTCGTGCTATTCTGACTGATATTCCACGCAGCTTGCATAAAGCGTGTTGATGTTGCGCAACCTGCACTAAAGAAACGTGGTTCTTCAGGGCAACCCAGATCATTGTCAACCGCTGGAGCATCATCAGGGCTATGCTCACTATCAAATGCCACTTTCTCCTCGTCCGTCATCTGCTCTGCAAATTTCGCCACGTGGGCTAAGAATGCTGCTGTATCCAATGGCTTTTCCATCACCAAAGTGACACTCATATTAGCCACCTTGACCAACTCAGGCGTATTCATCAAACCAGAGACTAGAATAAAGGGAAGATTCGGATACAGCTCTCGGGCTTTTCTAAGAAACTCCGCACCATCCATGACAGGCATCTTATAATCTGAGATGACCAGATCGTAAGGTATCTCCTTCAATTGATCAATTGCCCGTTCAGGCCGTGTTGCCATATCGACTCGGTAGTTGTTCTCACGCAGAAGATCGTGAAGCATTTCAGCATAGTTCTCTTCGTCGTCTAAAACTAATATTCGTCCAGCCATAATATCTACTCCATTTAAGACCTGTTGGGCGCCTAAATTTACTTTAATGTTGCCTCAATCACTGCCGTATCTGTGCCAAAAAAGGCGGCAACTTTAGCTTTATCACCCTCGAAAAGAATCGAAGCGGCTCGCACATAATCAACACGTGTATGTGAAAGGCGCGACTCAAAACGAGCCCGTGGTGAAGCTAGCGTAGTGGACTGCAGCGCAGCAGTGACTGCCGAGAGCATCAATACCTCCCCGGGATTGGATTCCATCACTTGCCGCACGGTCACACGTAGTTGCTCGTAATTATTATCCCATGATTGTTTACTAAGAAAATCTCTAGCAGAGGCTTCAAATCGTGACACTGAGGTCAACCCCTTCTCTCGAATAATATCGACGACCATCTGCTGCGCCAAGATCGCAATGTCTAATGCACAATCGCGCAAGGCGGGCACACAAACTTCTGCTGTGCCCATAAGGATGTACAAATCCTCGTCAACTCGCCCTTCATCAAAGAGCGCATCTAAATCTCCATTGGCACAAAATATTGCCCTCGACGGCATCTCGATCGACTCAAATACCCCAGTACATTTTGACAACGCAGTGGCGAGATGCTTTTGCGCATCCGTCATAGACTCAACATCTAACAGCACACAGGTAACTCGCTCTGCTCCTGACAGCTTGGCCTCCTCAAACATCGAGAGCACTTGCTCTGTATCAAACGATCCTGGGCTTAAATAAATAAAGTGCTCTTTCTCACTCTCGTAGAAGTTTCGGATGTCTTCGCAGATTAGACGGAATTGCGTGCCAGGCTCACCAATCAAAGATAAAGTCGATTTGAAATTGCGAAGGCCATAAAGGCGTTCCGCAAAATCAATGGATGCCTGCGACTTGCACGGAAATGAGTTAAAAGAAAATCCACGTGCCTCTGTTTCGACTTCTCCAACTGAAGCACCGGCATGCGAATGGGTATTCTGCTTTAACCGATTCGCCTCATCAATGAGTTCAGCAGTGCGATCCAACAGAGAAAAGATGTTGAGCGGTTTAAGGAAAACTCCGCCGACTCCGCCACTAATCAGCGTACGAATCGTATCATTTTCCATAAAACCAGAAACCATGATCACAGGGACTTTTGGCTTAATTTGCTTAATCACTTCCATGAATTCAGCACCAGTCATCTCCGGCATTCTATGATCAGTCACCACCAGATCAAAATCATTATTTTTAAAAACCTCAACTGCTTCTATTGGATCAGTGAGCGACGTGACAATGTAGTCCGCCTGCTCAAAAATATCCGTCAATAAGCTATTGAAGTCCACATCATCATCTAAAATTAAAACGTTATAAGCCATATTTCTTATTTCTATCTAACGCGCTATTCCTCATCAGCCGCTTCGGCTGCAGCTTTCTCAGCTGCCAATACATCCTCTAAGCACTCAAGACCTCGACTCATCGATGCCATTGAAGTGCCATACCAAACGACTTTACCATTCAACAGTTCTTCCCAGTGCTTCACCACGGGCGCACTTAAATAATAGCAAGTCGCAACCATGTAAGTTTCTTCGACCTTATCGAAAGGTATTGTCGAAGAGGCCCAACAAAGGGAAAGGTCTAGCTCGGTTGAAGGTAGCGAACGCAGCTGAATCTGATTCAAGTCAATGAGGCCGACGCCATACTCCTCGACGATATGATCGAGCAATCGCGCTTCGTCTAACACTTTCAAATCGTATAACAGCGACGTTAATATCGAAGCATTCTTTAACATCTCAGGCGATCGAATCGCCTCCATAAACTTTTCGTTTGCAGAATCCAAATCTTCACTAGACAACAAGCCTTTATTCACCAAGGACGAACCCAGGAAACGGTTACTACGAAGAATAAGTGCTTTATGTTGCTGCATGAGTCGAAATAACTGTTATCATGCGACATAAAGGAGCAAGACGTCAAGACGTGAGAGTGCTCAATCCAGTTAATCAGTGTAATACCTGGCAGCGGAGTAGATCGAGGCTGACAGTTGAATTTGGCTACAGAAGACGTGCTTGGTGAATTCGACCCAGAAGAATGACAAAGCTCGACAAGCAACGCTAACACGAAAAAGCCCGCGACAACTCGCAGGCTTCTGCTTTAGTCATATCGGCGATCGGTCCTAAACGAACTTCTTGAATAGAAGCGTCGCATTGTGTCCGCCGAATCCAAGGTTATTACAAATCGCTACATTCACTTCTGCTTCACGCATCGTGTTTGGCACACAATCGAGATCACAATCGGGATCAGGTTCTTCGTAATTGATTGTCGGCGGAATCTTACCATCGCGAATCGCAAGGGCACAAACCGCAGATTCAATACCACCCGCAGCGCCGAGCAAGTGCCCGGTCATACCTTTAGTAGAACTGACAGGGATCTTGTATGCATGATCACCCAGCGCTTTCTTTACCGCACCAGTCTCGAACTTATCATTATATGGAGTCGAAGTGCCGTGGGCATTAATATAATCAACATCTTCCGCTTGCAGGCCCGCTTGCTTAATCACCTTGGAGATAGCAAACGACAGTGCCTTACCTTCTGGATCGGGAGACGTGATGTGATACGCATCACAAGTCGCACCATATCCAGCAATTTCACAGTAGATCGTCGCGCCGCGTGCTTGCGCATGCTCCAACGTCTCCATAATTAAGACTCCAGCGCCTTCCCCCATCACAAAACCATCACGACCTTTGTCAAAAGGACGACTAGCTCGTGTAGGCTCGTCGTTAGAATTTGTACTCATCGCTTTCATCGAACAAAACCCAGCGTAACCGAGTTCCGTGACGGCAGCCTCACTACCTCCAGCGATCATTACGTCGACATCATTGTCGCGCAACATACGGAATGACTCGCCGATACTGTGCGTACCAGAAGCACAGGCACTGACGATGCCGTAATTGGGACCACGAGCACCGACCTCAATCGCAACTACACCACTAGCGATATTTGCGATTAAAGAAGGAATCATGAATGGAGAAACCTTGCGCGGCCCCATTTCAAAGAGACGACGGCTTTGCGTCTGAGTCGTCAACATTCCACCAATACCAGAGCCAATCAGCACACCAAAACGGTCCGCATCCAGCTTTGTGGGATCGATGCCAGCATCGTCTAATGCAAGCCTAGACGAAGCGACCGCGAACTGAGTAAAGCGGTCATTTCGACGAGCTTCTTTCGGATCCATAAAATCACCCGGCTTAAACTCCAGAGCTTCCGCTCCGACCTTACATGCATATTCCGTTGTATCGAATGATTGCACCCGATCGATACCACTTTTACCAGCAAGCAGACTATCCCAGAAGGAATCGACTCCATTGCCGTAACTTGTGACAGTTCCGATACCGGTAATCACTACTCGCTGTCGTTTAAACGATTCGTCCATAGTCTATGATAAAAAGTAAGCCGCGATTAAGCGGCTTAAGTTATGAAGTGTAGAAAACGGGCTTATCCAGCTTTTTCGGTGATGTATTTAACGACATCGCCTACAGTCTGTAGCTTTTCAGCTTCAGCTTCTGGGATTTCGCCGTCGATCTCGTCCTTGAACTCTTCCTCAAATGCCATGATCAGCTCGACTGTGTCGAGAGAATCAGCACCGAGATCGTCAAGAAAAGACGCTGCTGCCGTTACCTGCTCTTCATTTACGTTGAGCTGGTCTACGATGATTGTTGATACGCGTTGTTCGATTGTTTGTTCTGACATAATATACTAGGTTTAGATTAAAGTCTTTTCAGCATCACATGACCATACCACCGTCAACTGTAAAAACTTGACCGGTGATATAACCTGCTTCTTCTGAAGCGAGAAAAACTGTTGCGTGTGCGATGTCTGCTGCGCTGCCCATACGCTTCATGGGGATCGCTCCAACAATGGCTTTTTGCTGTTCCTCATTGAGCTCTGCAGTCATATCAGTTGCGATGAATCCAGGAGCCACGGCGTTGACAGTGACATTCCGCGCCGCAAATTCTTTGGCGAGGCTCTTCGTGAGGCCAAGCATGCCAGCCTTAGCAGCTGCATAATTGGCCTGTCCTGCGTTTCCAGTCAAACCGACTACTGACGAAATATTAATGATGCGCCCCCAACGTTTGCGGGTCATCGGACGCGCAAGGTGCTTAATCCAACTAAAACAGCTCGTGAGATTAGTATTAATCACATCACTCCAGGCATCATCGCCCATGCGGAACAGTAGCCCGTCTTTGGTAATCCCTGCATTATTGACCAGAATGTCGATATTGCCATGCTCTTCCAATAATTGCTCTGAGGCTGCTAAAACCGCCACATTATCGGCAACATCAACTGCAAGCGATTGAGCAGAACCGCCAGTCGCATTGATCGCATCTGCAACCGCACCACAAGACTCAGCAGAACGGCTCACGCAAATCACATGATGCCCTTTGGTTGCAAGTAGCTCAGCTATGCTCTTGCCAATTCCACGGCCCGCTCCAGTAACAAGGGCTATTTTCTTATCAGTCGTTTCAGTCATTCAAAAAAGTAAGTTCACTTTATATAATAGATAAAGTCTTCCCCATTATTCCGACTCGGGGCAAGCACGAATGTTACTTTTATCGAGCAATATTGACAGCAGAGCCGGAAGTAGGCTCAAGTGCACGTATGTCAAAGCCGGAAGAACAGCGCATCCAGAAAATTATAGCCAACGCAGGCATCTGCTCACGTCGTGAAGCAGAGCGCCAAATTGAAGATGGTAATGTACGCGTAAATGGCAAAAGAGCCGAACTCGGCGACAAAGCACTCCCAAACGCAGCGATCTTCGTAAACAACAAGCCAATCCTACACAAACAAGAGCGCTCCATCACTCTGGTCATGAACAAGCCAAAGGGCTACGTCTGCACTAACTCAGACCCTTTTGCCGAAAAAACGGTCTTTCAACTCCTGCAACCAGATCTCCAGCGACTGCGTCTCTTTTGTGCCGGCAGACTCGATAAAGACAGCGAAGGCCTACTCATTATAACCAACGACGGCGACCTCGCCAACAAGATCGCCCACCCGAGCACCGAAATCACCAAGCGCTACCGCGTCGTGCTCAACAAAGATTTCAAAAAAATAGATATTCCAAAACTATTGGCTGGCGTTGAATTTGAGGGTGACTTCCTCAAAGCGGAAAAAGTCATCCCCGCCCCCGTTTTAGGCGAAGGTTCTGCACGACGCCTCGAAGTACATCTTCATCATGGTAAAAAGCGTGAAATCCGCCGACTATTCGAAGCGCATCGCTACTTCGTCAAAAAACTCGTCCGCGTACAAATCGGCGGCATCATCCTAAAGAACATCCCTAAGGGCGGCATCAAAATACTCGGCAAAAAAGATATCGAGCGCCTTTTCACCAAATAAAGCCCCAGGATTCCCCAATCATTATTTCATGATTCATGATTTGGCCCACACTTTCCCCATCCAATTACAGTACTGATAAGCGCAGCGTATCTACACCGAAACGACCTCCGCCTCTAGCTAAATAAGAAAGTGCAAATTACCAGCAAAGTCAGGTCAGTAGTAGCGGGTAGCAAAGACCTAATAATTCAGGCTCGCACCATCCGCCTCGCCGAATAAATTCCCACGCACCTTTAAAGTTTAACCAAAAATCTGATCAACACATCAATCATGCAACTCATCGACGGCAACGCAATCGCAGCATCCATCATTGAAGAACTCACCGTCGAAGTCGGCGCACTTTCAGGTAAAAAGCCTGTGGTCGCCTTCATCCGCGTCGGCGAAGACCCAGCCTCAGTCTCTTATGTGCGTAAAAAAGAAAAAACTGCCGAAAAAATTGGTATCGAAAGCCGCCTAATACTGCTCCCTGAAAGCATTACAGCAGAACAGCTGTTCGCTCAGATTGACGCACTCAACGCAGATTCCGACGTCAATGGTATCCTCATTCAAGCGCCGCTGCCCAAGCACATCAATGAAACCGCCACTTTTAACCGTGTCCTCCCAAGCAAAGACGTCGACGGCTTCAACACCCTCAACATCGGTAAACTCTGCCAAGAAGACAGCAGCGGCTTCGTCGCCTGCACACCTGCCGGTATCGTCCAGCTGATTAAGCGCAGCGGTATCGAAACCGAAGGCAAGCACGTCGTCGTGCTCGGCCGCAGTCAAATCGTCGGCAAACCAGCCGCCCTACTTATGATGCAAAAAGCTTGCCCGGGCAATGCCACCGTCACCGTCTGCCACTCGCGCACCGCCGACTTACCAAGCATCACTCGCCAAGCCGATGTACTGATCGCAGCTATTGGTCGCGCCAATTTTGTTACCGCAGACATGGTCAAAGACGGCGTCTGCATCATCGACGTAGGCATCAACCGCGTTGAAGACGCCAACAAGAAGAGCGGCTATCGCCTAGTTGGTGATGTCGAGTTTGCCACCGTCTCAGCCAAAGCAGCATACATCACCCCGGTCCCTGGCGGCGTGGGGCCGATGACTGTTGCCATGCTAATGCACAACACTCTGCGAGCCTTCAAAGCCAGCCAGGCCTCTCAAAAATGAGCACACCGCACGCCACTTCCGAGCCAGCACCGACCAAACCAAGCAACCCGCTTGACTCGGTATTATGCGACAGCGGTCCGATGCCGCCAGCGCGCTTTGTTATCCGTGCGCTCGCATTCTGCTTAGATTTAGCGCTAATTCTTGGCGTCAGTGCGCTGACTTTAAAAGTGACGCTATTTGAAAACTTTCCCGAAGCGGCTTCAATTTGGGCAGATTACAACGTCGCTATGCAAAATCTCGATTATGCAAAAAGCATGATTTTCGACATGAAAGGCACCAACCCTGAGCTGTTTGAAATTATTACATATGCCCTCAGCACGACGATCACAGTGGCCTGGTTCTACTTCTCCGCGGGAGAAGCATTTTTCGGTGGCAGTTCACTCGGCAAACGTTGCTGTCGGCTTCGCAGCATCAGCACCATTACACTCGCTGAGCCCACAATTTTTAGTGGTATCGTTCGAGGAGGTCTGAAAACAATCATGCTCTTTAGCTTCGGTATCATCGGCTGGGCGGCGATACTCACTCCACTGTTGTTCAACAAGCGCCGACAAATGGGCCACGATCTACTCAGTCGAACCGCCGTTATTGACGAAACTCGACTCAAGACAGACGAGCCGCTTTCCAGCTCATCTACAAATTCTAATTAATTTTTCTGTTTTAACTTCCGCAAAAGCAGTCTACATTTTTTTGTATATTTACTAAATAAGCTATCAACCTTCATTCGCCCCCAAAACAAGCATTCCCTTGAGCACTAATCGTAAGCCCAAAATCCTCGTCGTCGACGATCAACCGATCAACATCAAGCTGCTGCAACGCAAACTTGAACGACAAAACATGGATATTCTCGTCGCTTACAACGGACGCGAATGCCTGAACATTGTTGAAAAGGATCTCCCCGACCTAATCCTACTCGACGTCATGATGCCCGAAATGGACGGCATCGAAACTTGCCAACGTTTGAAGGCTAACCCCGCGACTGAATCCATTCCCATCATTTTTATTACCGCGAAAGCCTCGAAAGAAGGAAAGCTCGAAGGTCTAGATGCCGGCGCAGTCGACTACATCACAAAACCGATTGATCTCGATGAGACTCTGGCCCGCGTACGTACACAGCTTCGGCTGCAAGAGATGTTTCGCGAAAACCTCGAATTGCAAACACGCCTCGGCGATGTTCGTAAGTCAGCCGCAGTCGGAGCGATCACACAAGGAATCGCGCATAACTTAAATAATCTTCTCGGCGTAGTGGTCGGTTATCTCGATCTTATTAAAAACGGCTACGATAGCCCTGACATGGTCAAACGCAGCGTCATGCTGATGGACCACGCGATTAACCGTATGGTCGGCATTATTCGCCAACTCGGAACTATCGCCAACAACGAACGCATCGAACTGTCTACTCATTCGATCGACGTCCTACTAAACAACAGTATTGACCGTCTGAAGAATGAACACGAGATACCTGCTCAAGTCTTACTTGACTCGCAACTCGACGAAAGCGCCACCATTTCTGCGAATGCAGAAACATTCGAAATCATCCTCGGCAAGTTTCTCATCAACGCATGGGAAAGCTATCCAAAAGACACCGCAGATGCGGACCGAACCATCAATCTCACCGCCTGCATCTCCCGCGATAATGGGCCCGCCATGTTGGAGGTCAAAGTCATCGACCATGGCGCTGGCATCGATCCAGAAGTATCAGACACTTTATTTGAGCCCTTCATTACGACCAAGACCTCCGTCGGTCGTGGCATGGGGCTCACGATTGCACGTCACACCATGCGCAATCTTGGAGGGGAAGTCACTCTCAAGCCCAATGCAGACAGCGGTGTAACTGTGACCATGACCCATCCTTTGTAGCCCAAATGAGTATTCGTATCGTATTTATCGGTGCTGGTCGCATGGCCTCAGCAATCGTCCGTGGTCTGCTCGAAGAAGAACACTACCTACCTGAAGAAATCGCTTGCACCTGCGGCGACGATCCCAGCGGCCCCGAACTAGCCGAGCAAACCGGCATCCAGTTCGTTAAAGATATCTTCAAAGTGGTCCGCAAAGCGGAGACCATCGTGCTCGCCTGCAAACCACAGCAATTTAACGAGATCGACTCGGCACTCGCCGAAGCCGCACACGGTAAGCTTGTCTTGTCGATCTTAGCCGGCACACCAATTTCGCGATTGAGCGGCAAATTCATCAATGCGCGTAACGTAGTGCGTACCATGCCGAACACCCCTGGCCAAATCGGCGCAGGCGTGACAGCCTTTGCAGCACAGCAGCCACTTAGCCCCAAGGATCAGGATATTGTCGAAAATATACTGAGTTCTCTGGGTAACTATCACGAAGTCGAAGAAACCGACCTCGATGCCGTCACTGCCCTCAGCGGTAGTGGCCCCGCCTACGTATTTGAATTTGCCGCGGCACTCCGTGAAGCAGGTATTAACTGCGGGCTCAACGAAGCACTCGCCCACTCGCTCGCGATCGACACCTTGCTCGGCGCAGCCATGCTACTGGCCGACAGTGACGATCGCCCCGAAGCACTACGCGACGCAGTCACATCCCCGGGTGGCACGACCGCCGCAGCACTCAAAGTATTCAGCGACAATGACTTACGAGGAATAGTCGACAGAGCACTGGCAGCCGCCAAAGCACGCTCGCTGGAACTAGCGAATCAATAGCAGCAGCTCGCGGGTCCCCAACGAACCGAGCCACGCCCAGCCACGGGCAACAGTCGCATCGAGAGCAACTGCGTTAATAATGCGGCGGTTTTTCATTTGCGGGCATCTCCTCCGCACCAGCCTGACCGCCTGACGACATCGCATTAATTTGCGCTTTTTGCAACTGTACTAATTGGCTCAATGCATCTAGGCGCTTTGCCAATTGATAAAATTCCGCATCTTGCTCAGCGATATGACGTTCCAAATGAGTGAGTTGCGATTGAAGTTCGGAAATAGAATCTGCTTCTAACATAGTTGCTTTTAGTGAAGCGCAGCGCAGCGCAAGGCGCAACCCGCGAAACAGATTAAATTCTAGTAGAACGCCAAACTTAAAAAGAGTATCAAAAAAAGAAAGAGCGTTAGCGGAAGGGCATTCGCAAATTGCAAGTAGTGGTGTAATTCGATCTATCAGAATTTTCAATCGATCTACTCCGAACTCAGAACAAACTGCATCCGCCTTCATTTTGGTATCTTCTTGCGCGCAATGACGAAGACAAAGTGTAAAATACAGATTCATCCCATCTAAGCATAAGCGTAACGTTTAAGAGTGCAGCCTTTTTACTCTACCAACACACACCTCGGCTCATGCGCAGCAAATCCAAAAGCAGTCCTCACGGTTTAAAATTATTATTAGAATTAGCAACTAAGAGTACCGATACTAATTGATCTTGAAACACTCCCTAGCAACGGTGTATAAACTTCAGTAATGCAATTTATCTACCCTAGGAGAGTCGAGGGGGTCACTCTGATCGAAACAATGATCGCTGTATTTGTAATGAGTATAGTGATTTCTGCGGGACTCGTATCCTTGAATCAAGTCAATCGACTCAGCGAAAAAAGTCGCGAACAAGCTCTCGCCGACTTTTATCTGCGAGCAGAATGCGAGCAACTACGCGCACTCGACTGGGAAGACGTACAGGACCTAACCGAAGAAATAAATGATTACGAAGACATTAATCCAGGTGACGCTTACCCAGCCCTTCAATCGCTAACAGCAGCTCGGCTAAGCGAGCTAAATATGACTGCCGCCATAAAGTCCAGCACACTCAGCAGCTCAGGCGAAACGGGTAAAAACATTTTTCACATCACCCTAAATTGGAGTGATAACTCCGGGCAACTCCACGAAGAGTCTCGCCTACTCATCATCACCGAAGGAGGTCTCAGTGCTCAATAGAGACATATCTAGCAGCACTGGCATGAGCTTGGTGGAAGTGATGATTTCACTCGCCATCGGCAGCTTCATTGCGATTGGCTCTGCCGCTTCAGCCATCCTATTTGCAAAGATAGCGAATGCTCACGAAAACCGCAGTGTATTCAACATGGATGTTCGCAATGGTCTCGAACAATTATCCTTTGATATTCGCAACTCCAATAATGTTTCCTCGCGTGGAAATGATCGATTCACTCTCACTTTCAAAGATGACGATGATGTCGAGTATCGCGGCAACGAAACCGACAAAAACGTGACACGCACACAAGGTGGCTCCGTCCGCACCATCTTCAGTAACGTGATTAAATTTGACGTTCTCCAAAGCGGTGACTCCAGCTCGACCCTGACTTTCAAGGACGATGAGATCTCAATCGAAAGCATCGAATTCGAAAGACACAATGGAGCGATGGCAGACACCGAGCTTAAGATTACAGACTTCACCTTTAAAATTCGTAACAGCAATGAAGAAGACTAGTAGCCCTTTCATCCGCAACGCTCGAAAAGATTCAGGCTCTGCACTGGTCATTGCGCTCACTTTTTCCTGCATCATCACATTCGGCATCGCTGGCATACTGCCGCTCGTTCTCACCGACTGGAAACTAAGCAGCCGTATCAGCGGACAAGAAGCCGCATTCTCACTCGCAGAATCAGGTACCGAAGAAGCGATCTGGGCCATTTTAGAATTCGGCGAGGAGGAAAGCGCATGGACATCCAATGGCTGGAATGAATCTGTTAATGGCAAGTACTGGTATCGCGAATGGAACCTCTCTGACTACGGTGAGATATACGAATTAGATGACAACCGAGTCGCCAGTTTCCGAGTCCTCACTGAAAAAGTCGGCAACACCGTCAACACCGTCAACATCATCAGCCAAGGAATAGTAACCGGCGGTAAAAACGTCGCCAAAGATTACCGCGCCTCTCGCTATATTGAAACGCAATTCAATCGCCTAAATCCTTTTGAAGATGGTGCAATCGCAAGAGATCAGCTAGATTTCAACGGGCAACCGACCTTCGATAGCTATAACTCCGCTATTGAGGATGAGTTAAATTGGGGAGACTTTACCCGAACTGAAAACGTAACCATTGGTAGTGCCTCAACCAGCGCTTCAGATATTCAGCTAGGCAATGCAACAATTCATGGCGACCTTAAAACTGGCTCATCAGATGACGGTAGTGAGAGCGTTAGAGGAAATGCCCAAGTCGACGGCGTCATCAAGTACGATGAAGAAATTGAGCTACCGGAAGTCCCCCAACCCGACACCTCAGGCTCTGGATGGCTTAACCAACTATAAACTTATCTTAACCCTCAGTCAGGCATGAAATATCGATCTAACACTATAATACTTAAAAAGCTCCGCCACATCTTAGCGATACTGGTGATGTGCAGTGCGCTGCCGCTGTTTATACCTCAAGCGGACGCTGCCAAAGGTGGCAACGGCAACAACGGCAATAACGGCAACAACGGCAACAACGGCAACAACGGCAACAACGGCAACAACGGCAATAGTGGTAACAACGGTAACAACGGCAATAGTGGCAACAACGGCAATAGTGGCGGTGGTGGAACGACAATTGGCTTCAATGACGGCTCCACCACATATTACCATTTAAGCAGCCTGACTCTCAGCGGCGATATGACGATCGAGGGCCCCACCGTGATGGTCATTGATGGCGACTTCACTGTCGGCAATAATTTACTCACGATTTCACCGTATGGTAGCTTAGTCCTCTATCTCGGTGGCAGCTTAACGATGAACGGACAAGGAGGCCTCAACAACGAAGGCATTCCGGCGAATGCTATTATCTATGGCACGCACCCAGAATCAGATACGGACTCCAGCATCACTTTGAATGGTAATAGCGGAATCAGTGCAGTCGTCTATGCACCGAATGTCGACTACACCTCCAACGGCGGAGGCAATAGTGGCGCGACACTTGGTGCAGTTATTGCTCAGAATATCACATTCAGTGGCAACCCAGGACCGTTCCTCTACGACGAGGCACTCAAAGACCTCCAGAGCATCTTCGAGAGTTATAATCTCAATAACTATAAACTGATGAAGAATGGATCGACCGAGCCATCCGAAGCAATGGCAGAGATCGTCAATTCCAATAATTATGATGCTTTATTCTCGTCACTGTTCGACGACTAATTCTCAAACATCATTGATTTTCGAGTTGCCCAAAACAATATTGGCAGCATGGAGCAAGGTTCGGTTAAAGATCTTCGGATTGGTTGCTACTTGATCGAAATTCAACTGGCGATTTCGAAGCATCCAACACGTAGTAAAGATTCAGACCATGTCCCACTCATTCCACACCCTGTGCTTACTCCTCATCTGCGCACACAGCTTATGCGCCGCAGCACGCGTCTGGACCTCGACCTCTGGCTCGGAGATAGAAGCGACTTACCTTGGCAGTTTTGGCGACGACCTCTGGTTTGAAGGTACTACAGCACAGAGGCGATTGCTCAAGATGCCGGCCAAATACATTTCCTCGACTGATCGATCGCTAATCGAGACCAACGAAATTGCGCCTCGAATCGCGCCTCAAGCAATCGATGAAGCCGACACCTCACTCTGGCTGTTGGAACAGCTCTTCAAAATACCAGTGTCTGAACCGCTCGACAGCAGCCTCACACTCGAAGACACGCTTAATAATCTGCTAAACACGATTCCGCAAGGCGAGGACACGGAACTTCGGATTAAATTCCACCGCAAAGTGAATCAAGACGCCACAGGCATTGATCTAATCAATGGCCCGACAATCTACGCCTGCCTTCAGCAACTCGCCGAAGTACATGAGTTTACATGGAGCATCCGCAAGGGCGTCCTCACCTTGCGCCCCCGATAAACAAAAAATAGGCATATTATGCCCCCTCTACAAAGTTGTTGTGGTGATGACTGGCTTTGTTAATCCGGTGTAATTTGGCTCATTAACTCGTTAATCACGTCATGCGATGAATAGCTCATGGTGTCCCAATTTACAAAACGACCCAACTTCGTGACATCGTCTCCACTCGTTACAATCGCAGGCTCAACACCTCCATCTTTGTACTTCTGCGGCATACCGATCGCAGCGATCAAACCATTGCAGAGACATTTTCGACCAACAGTGTCCTCTTCCTTTCCACCCTTCTTCAGATAATCCTTCACAGGCTCGGATGGGCAACGATAGCCGATCGTCGCGTCTGCCTTCTTATAAGGATGGCGCAAATAGCAAAGGTCGCAGATACGTTTACGAGATTCATATACCGCCTCTTCGAAGATCGTGCCTTCAAGATTTACAACCTTAAACGGGAAGCCAGTTGGCGAGCCGCGGGCATCAGTGAAGATCTTGGCTGCACCAGTCTTCACTTTTTCCAGCACACGTTTCTTAATTGAGGGGGCAAAGCCTGACTCATTACTATAAGCAAAGGCAGTGCCGACTTGAATACCAGCAGCACCAGCTGCCAAGGCGTCCTTGAGGCCAGTCTCGGAAGAACCACCACCAGCGAGCCAGAAAGGAAGACCCAACTTACTGAGTTGCGCTAAATTTGCTTCGTCTTTTACACCGTAAATTGGCTCGTTATTCTCATCTAGCGTCATTCCTCCGCGTGGCGGTGCATTATGACCACCCGCAACATGACGCTCGACGATGAAACCATTGACCTTACCAGTCGATTTTTTCGCCAAAGTAAGCGCCAAAACATTAGAGGAAATGATCGGAAAGAAGTCGGGCCGTTTCAGCTTTGGTAACTCGACATCAGGTAGGTGTGAACGAATCCATTCGAGCGGATCAAAGCGACTGAAATACGCATCTTCCTTATCGGCATCTTCGACATTGATACGCATCTCGACTGGTTTCCACTCAGACAAAGCATCCAAGATACCTGGAATTGTGCGTGGGATACCTGCACCCATCAGCACGTTGTCCACGCCGGCAAGCATCGCGCCAAACATAGAGGTAAGATTCGGCATCTGAATTTTTTCTAGGAAGTTAACGCCGACGTGACCTTGGTGCCCTTCCTTGGCGAGGAAGACCTCGACGAAGTTGGCAGCTATCGTCAAATCAACGACATTCGCAGTGGGGTCGATACGGA
>Ga0209631_10000182_pt1 | contig 84599 bp, 88 predicted proteins | sample COG_08_FD_184752 | JGI IMG/M metagenome (GOLD analysis project Ga0209631, IMG submission 184752) | Pelagic Microbial community sample from North Sea - COGITO 998_met_08 (SPAdes) (version 2) | ecosystem: Environmental > Aquatic > Marine > Neritic zone/Coastal water | place: Helgoland, sampling...
TATATCAGTGTCATTAACTGGAGAATCATCTTCTAATTTTAATTCTTCAGGTACATCATCACTTGATACAAATGGAACAGAATATACATTATCCTTTCTTAACTTAACAAGTGCTGGATGAATAACCTGAGAAAGTTTATAATCTAAACTATATATATCATCTCCATCTATTTTTACATAATCAAAACGTGTACGTTGCCAAACCCAATTGACAACTGTACACAATTTATCATTAATACTAAAAAGAATATCATAAGTTCTTTTACTAATTTTTCCGCTTTCTTCTGCATCTACAAGCCAATCATAAAAAAAATGCAAGTAACTACGATAACCACACAAATAAACTTTCATGATATTTTCCTTTTAATAATCAACTTTCTAATACACCCAAAACTTCATAATTTAAATTAACAGATTTTAAATTTTTAGGATCAACTACTAAAACCATTCCTAAACCACAATTAAATGTGCTTCTCATTTCATCATTTGTTAATGATGTTTTTTCTTGTAACCAACTAAACAATTCTTCATGTGCAAAATAAATTTTTGATTCTGATTTCCAGTTTATAGAATGTTTAGATGAAATACTTCTATTAATATTATTCCAACCACCTCCAGTAATGTGAGCAACTGCTTTAATATCTACTAATTTTTTTCTAAATTCATCTAAATCATTTTTATATATTTTAGTTGGTTTTAACAAATTATTTAACAGTTCTTCTGTTATTTTAATTTTATAGTCATCTTTTAGTAATTTGTTTATTAAACTAAAACCATTACTATGAAGACCGGTACTATAAAGTCCAATTAAAATATCATTCTTTTTAATTTTCTTTGTATTTTCATCTAATTTTGTACCTACTCCAAATCCACAAACATCAAAGTTTTTATTTGTTTTAAACATTTCTGGTAATTCAGCAGTTTCACCTCCTACTAATTTTACATTTATATTTTTACAAGCACTATCTATACCTGCTATTACTTCCAGATAAAAAGATTCATTTAACTCACCTGTTGCAAAATAATCCATAAAAAAAAGAGGTTCTGCATTTTCACATAAAATATCATTCATTACCATAGCTACACAATCTTCTCCAATTGAATTCATTGGACGTTGATAAACTTCTTTAGCATATTTTGCAAGTAATACTTTTGTACCTACCCCATCACAACTCATAACAAGACTACCATTTGACCATTGCGGAAGAACACACGTAGCTGAAAATTTACCAATTTGGTCTGAATAAGTTTTTATTTTATCTACAAGATTATTTGCCAAATTTACATCAACTCCAGCATCTTTATAATTCATAATTACCTTAATAAGAATTTATCTATTATTATATAACCATCTTTACTTTTGTGATGACTTTCAAAAGCACGTTCTGGATGAGGCATTAATCCAAGAACATTACCTTTATTGTTGTATATGCCAGCTATAGCATGTAGACTTCCGTTTGGATTGAGTGGTTTGTAGCGCCAAGCTACTTCAAAATTAAAATGATCATTTTTATTACAATAAAACTGTCCGTCTCCATGTGCAATTGGTACAGTAATGTTTTTTAGATGATTATCATATAATTCAACTTCTTTGCATATGAATTTTAAAGTATTATTTTTTCTCAGTGTGCCGGTTAATATCTTTCTCTCACATAGAATCTGAAATCCATTACATATTCCTAAAACTTTTCTACCATCATTGGCATATTTTTCAATATCATTCATTGCTGGACTTAAACTTGCAAGAATACCGGCACGTAAATAATCTCCATAACTAAATCCACCTGGTAAAACATACATATCTAATTTTGGAACAGAACTTTCTTTGTGCCAAATTGTAGATACTTGGAATTCCTTATAAGTCTTTAAAAATCTAATAGTTTCTTGCTCACAATTGGAACCAGGAAATATAACAACTCCAACCTTATACATTAATCCTCCATTAAACCAATTGCTCCAAATACTGGAGTAGGTAATATATTTTGTCCTGATGTTTCATTATAGAAACTCACATTGCCGCTGACAACAGGAAAGTCCAGTTTCTCACAGATTCTAGCCATTGCATCTATAGTTTCTTTAAACTCAAACATAATCTCAGGGTTCTCAGGATTGCCGAAATTCAAACAATTTGTTAATGCTATAGGTTTAGCACCAATAGAAACTAATTTATCATAAACTGAAACTATACAATTCTCTGCTCCTTGGTCTGGATTAATATAACTCTGATATGGAAAGCTATCAGTATAAATTGCAATTTGTTTATCTTTACCTCTGGCATCTTTTCTAGGTATTCTGACAATAGCTACATCATCTCTAATACCCTTTATTGTATTACCTTGAACTTCACTATCATATTGAGAATGAATTAATTCTGAACTATAAAAATAATTCTCCTGTGCTTCTTCTCTTTCAAATATTGGTTTCCAGGGTCTTTCCATTTCTGGATATTCTAAAGCACTAAGCGGAAAATTACAACAAACATTACCATCCTTATACACTGTAAAATTTCCATCTTCTGTTGTATGACCAATTTCTACACAATCCAAATCCCATTTATCAAAAATAGCTTTAGCTTCTTCTATTCCCCGATCGTGCAAAACAAACAACATTCTTTCCTGAGATTCACTGAGTAAAATCTCCCAAGCTTCCATACCTGTTTCTCTTAACGGAACTTTATCTAGATTTAATTCTATACCACATGTTCCTTTAAATAATGCAGAGCCTCCTTTTATACCTATTTCAGTAGAAGAACTGGTAAGTCCTGCTGCTCCCATATCTTGTGCGGCAATCACATGTTCTGTTTTTGCTAGTTCAAGACAGGCTTCTATTAACAACTTTTCTAGATATGGATCTCCCACTTGTACAGTAGGGCGTAAATCTACACCATCTATGAAACTATCACTTGCCATTACTGCTCCGCCAATACCATCTCTTCCTGTCTTAGCACCGACATATAATAATCTTCCCGGATTTTTGGCTACACTTTTTATAATACGTTCTCTAGTATGACCAATTGCCATTGCATTTACTAGTGGATTTTTTTCATATCTTTCATTAAACTTTATTTTACTACTGACAGTGGGTACACCTACACAATTTCCATAGTGTGTTAATCCTGCAATCACTCCATCCATAACACGTTTACTATCATCAGAAAATGCAGGGTCTCCGAAAAATAAATTATTGGTAAGTGCAATAGGTCTAAATCCCATTGTAAAGATATCACGTAGAATACCACCAACTCCGGTTGCTGCACCTTGAAATGGTTCAATATAACTTGGGTGATTATGTGACTCCATTTTAAATGCGACTTTATCAGTGCCACCAATACTAATTACTCCAGCGTTTTCACCAGGACTTGAAAAAACATATTTGTTATCTGTGTATAATCTACGTAAATGAGGCTTGCTTGTTTTATAACTGCAATGTTCACTCCACATTGCATCAAAAACGGATTCTTCTGTATGATTCGGTTTTCTATTTAATCTTTTTTCAATTTCAATTAGTTCATCTTTAGTCAACATATTTTACTTCATAATCATAGAGTAATTCGTTTACAAAAAGTTTTTTAGCAATATCATCAACGTCAGCATCATTCTCTATTTCTAGATAATAAATCTCCCCTACGGAAATGTGAGTGATTTTTAAATCTTTTCCTACGGAGTTCAGTATTGTTTCCCCTTCTACGTCTTTGATTCCACTCCGAAGCTTTGTTTGAATTGCCACTTTTTTCATTTTTGCCTATGTCCTTTCTGTAGATCATATTATCAAAATTGATTTTATTCACTGCATTATACACGTTTTCTCTAGCTTTGTCAAGTGTTTTTTCAAATGTTGTTACATTTAATACTCTTCCACCATTTGTTTTGTATTTTTGAGATTGTTCATCAAATACGGTTCCCGCGTGAAATACTTGAACACTATTATCAATTTTATCTAAACCTTCAATGCAATAACCATGTTCATATTTTTGAGGATATCCTTGTGAACATAAAGAAACTGTAATAGCATATCCTTCATGAAATTTTGGGTCGGGTAAATTATCTAATGTTCCTTCAGAAATTGCCTTTAAATACGGAGCTAAGTCATCTTTCATAAGCATCATTAGTACTTGACATTCAGGGTCTCCAAATCTAACATTATATTCTAAGACAAAAGGACCATTTTCATTTATCATTAATCCTATATATAATATTCCTTTATATCTACAACCTTCTAAACGCATTCCATTTAATGTAGGTTTTATAATAGTATCTTCTATTCTTTTTTTCATTTTATCAGTGACAAGTGGATGTGGAGCAATAGCACCCATTCCGCCTGTATTTGGTCCTTCATCACCATCATTTATTCTTTTATAATCTTTACAAAATGGTAATATTTTATAGCTATCTCCGTCTGACATGACAAAACAACTTGCTTCAAAACCAAATACATAGTCTTCAAATAATACTTTATTAGAAGAAGATTTAAAAATATTATTAATAAAGATAGGTGGAATATTCCTCCAAGCTTCTTCTTGAGTTCTTGCAATTACTACTCCCTTTCCTCCACAAAGTCCATCTTCTTTTATTACTACTGGATAATATGGATTTTCTAAATCTAGTGGTTTAATACTTATAATTTTGTGGGAACGATTATTACGCATGATATCAAGGTCAAGCAACGCTTGATTCATACCATCAGGATTTCTAGTATACGTCATCCATCTTGCAGTGGGTATATCCCATCGTTGCATAAACTGTTTGGCCCACAATTTACTAGATTCTAATCTAGCCGCAAGCATACTAGGCGCAACTATTCTTATGAAACCATGTCTATCGGCAATACCATCTGCAATAGGTCCTTCAGGACCTACGACAGTTAATTCTTGCAAATCATTTACAATTTCATGACAATGTTTTGTTAATTTCCATTTTATTGCAGATTCTCTGCCACCATTTCCTACAATTTTTACTCTCACATTACAATCTCATATGTATATTAAAATATATTATTATCAACTACAGTAACATTTCCATCTTCATAATAAGTATTAAATTCAGAATTAATAATGTCTATATCTTTTTCTTGCTTTACTCTTTCGGAAATTAATTTTTGATGAAGTGTAGTATTGTTTAGTGCTAATATTTGAAGAGATAAAAGAGCCGCATTTTTAGAATTGTTAATCGCTACTGTTGCGACAGGCACACCTCTTGGCATTTGCACAATAGATAATAAACTATCCAATCCTTCAGCAGTAGAGGTTCTTACTGGAACACCGATTACAGGAATTGTAGTTAATGCAGCAAACATTCCTGGTAAATGTGCTGCTCCACCAGCACCGGCAATAATTACTTTAAATCCATTTTGAATAGCATTTTTAGCATATGTAGCCATTTTCAAAGGTGTTCTATGTGCGGATAGAATTTTTTTTTCGTGGGGAATATTATATTCTTGGAGTGTGTCACATGCGGGTTTCATGATATCCCAATCACTTTTACTTCCCATAACAACACTAACAATCGGATTTAACATGTCATTTCCTTTCAATTAAAAATCTTCAACTATAAAAGAAGATTAACATTTATAAAAAATTACAATCTCATAAAAAATACATTGATATTTTTTTATATAAATTAAGCGGCTAATAAATTATAAGAAGTCAAGTATTATTTTTTATACTCTGGCAAATCTTTATGTTTAGTAGATGCAAATTTCTTTGCATCTTTCATAGACATACCTTTAGCTATCTTTTTTACTTCATCAGAAGCATCTTTCATTCGGCCTTTTTTATAGGCGTATACCATACCCATTAGTCTTTGTTGACTTTTAGATAAGGATTTCTCTAGGATAACTTCCCAGAATTCACTGTATCGTTTCATTTATCTTTTTTATCATCATCTTTTTTATCTTCTTCTTTGTCATCTGCAGCTTTCTCCATAGATTCTTCTTTATCACCATCTTTATCTATATCAAGAAAATCTGGTTTCTTTTTCTTGGCGGCTTCTGTGATTTGGTCTAAAAATAGTTTAAATGACTTCATGTTCTGTTAGATTAAAGTTAAAATATAATTTATATATATTTAGCAGGTTTATTAGTTGACCTGTATAGGAATTAATTTTAGTCCAATGATATCAGCTAGTCCAGCTGTATCTTCATTACTAAGTGCAATTGCATTTCTATTTCCCAAAACATAACGATATGAATCCATAGTTGTTGCTTTAACTTCAACTTGTTCTAGTTGTCCTCTGGCAATCTTTTCTTCTATTTTTCTTTTAAGAAGATGTGGAGGTAAAACGGATATTTCACGTACTACCGAATCTAATAAAGTTGAATCTTTACCATATAAAACAATGACTAAAGTTGTTTGAACACCTTGAATAGTATCTGTTCTACCTTCCAAAAAATACATAAGTTCTTCACCCTCAACTTGTGTTAGTTTATTCTGAGGATGAACGGCTATAGAATTTTGAGCTTGTATAGTTGTAGTTGTTAATAAAAAAGCTACTGCTAAATTAAAAAACGTAAGTAATAGAGACCGCATAGATATCCCAGTATTCCTTTAGATTATTTGTAATTGCTCTTCTGTTTTCTTTCCACGTTAATTGATGTGTGCCGTTAGAATTACCATACTGACCTTTAAGAATCAAATTATCAAGATAGTCATAAGAAACACCAGCCCCCCTATGAGTTTCTTCTTCGGTATCTTCTATGTTATCAAATCCGTAATTTGCCCATAATTTATATTTATAAGTACGATATTGAACCATTGTATTCCAAAACTGTTGTTTGGATGTAGGTAATCTAAATCCGTAAAACTGTTGCATTAAATCATTTGCAGTTCCATCAGCTTGTCTTAATCTATCTATTTTTTCTACAGTAAAAATATAATTATCCCAATAGTATTCTGCAGCATTGTATCTGTAAATATAATTTAAATCAACTTCTTTATATGTTTTTTGACTATCTGGTATAAATGGATTTAAACTATAGAATTCTGGAGTTACAAAGAAGTCAGCAGTGATACTACTTTCTATTTGACGATATCTAAAACTACGATAATTTGCTTCTAATTGATATCCATAATTAACATTCTGTTGTACTGGTTCCATACCAACAAAATCTTGTACGTAATCTTCTTTCGGTCTTAAATCAGTATTTTTACCAGTTAAATATTCTAACTCTAAACAGAGTCCTCCAATGTGATATCTACCAAATAAAGAATGTCCATCAATTGATGTTAAAAGTTTTCTTGAATTTTGCCATACCATATTTGTTGGATAATATTGTAGAACAAATGGTCTTTCTGGTGCAAACTTTGTATCACTCCAAAATCCAAAAGGAACACTCAATCTACCAACTCGGTATCCACCACCAAAATCTCTATTCTTAAAATCTGCTTGTACAAATGAATAGTTAAAGTCTAAGTATCTTTCATCATCATATGCAGTTTCAAAAGCAAACAATGAATTCCAATGTAAGTTTTTTGTTATACCTACATTTAGTTGTAAACCAGCTTCTATATTTGTATATTCTTCTGGTACTTTGTTTTCTGATGTTTCTACATAGCTAGTAGTTAACCATGAACGTGTATTTAAACGCAATTCAGCGTACAATAAACTGTACACTAAACAAAAGATTAGTGTGAGTATAATTTTTTTCATTAGGGATTTTTAGGGAGAATTTTAGATAGTTTGGAATATGCGTCAGAAATGCTAAAAGTATTTGTTTCTATACTTTTTTCTGCGGTATTTAATCTACTGGAAACTTTCATGATCTTGTCTTCTATGACAATCATAGATTCTTTCATAGAATCCACATTGCCTTCCATGATAAACAATTGTTTTTCAACACCTCTATTGTTAACCAACATTTCAGACACTTGGGTTTTCAATAATGGCACGGAATCCAGTTTAGTTTGCATATCATATAACGAATTCCAAACAGAACCTAAACCCCCGGCAAAAACAACTCCAAGTATCGCACCTACATATTTTGAAACATTTGATTTTTTAACCGTATTACCATCCAACTCTTCTATCTTATCATGAATATGATCTAACAATTTTTCATGATTATTCTTCTCTCTATCTATAATTGACCCGACTTTAGGAAGAATAACTTTGTAAAAAAAAGTTTCAAACTCACGATTTAAATGTTCATCGTCAAATACTCTTTTACTAATATCAGTTACTTCTCTTTCAAAAGACCTTAACTTGATATCTAGTTCGTTTTGTTTTTCAAGTATCTTAACTTCATGTTTAGATAACCACTCATAAAATTGTTCTCTTGATAATTCGGACATTTTAAAATGGTTAAAAAAGTTAGTTAATAGAGTGTATATCTATTTATCTTTTAAAACTTTTTTAGCATAATCCGTTAAAATCTCAACAATTAAATCATTTAATTTTATATCTCTTTTGTGTGCTTCTAACGCTAATTCTATGAATGTATCGGTAGGTATATCAATAGTCACTAGTTCATCCTGTTCTTCCATATTAACATTCCTTTAATTTCTGTACAATATATTTCATTAATGTTGTTTCTTTCGCATGAGCCCGCATTGATAATTCTAATACTAATTTTTCTGGTAGGTCTAATATAATCATACAAGTTTCTTCTTCTTGCGTATATACTCCGCCTTCTTTATCAATCTTTTCAAAAATATTAACATTAGGATTATTTTGTAATTCAGAAATAATATTTGCATTAATATAATCCGCTGCAGAATCAACATATGTTTCTCCGCCTGAATTAATTTCTTGTAATAAATTTTTAATATCTCTAAGTTCTTCTAACGCAGACATACTTGTTCCCATATATTGTTAAGTCTCCATCATTTCCATATATATATCCAATACATCTTTATGTATCGGAAATGAATTTCCATTTTCTTCCACTATTACATATACACTGTCATTTTCATCATCAATATCTTCTTTATCTATATCTTCATAGTCCTCTTCATATAAATGAAATAAATCATTTAATTTATTTTCCATAGAATCTATATCATTATTACTTAAAGTAAGTAGCATTTCTAATTCAGAACCATCAGAATAAACTATTTTTTCTTTTATTTTTACTCCATCATATTCACCAGTCCATTTAATTGGTGCTACCGATTTAGAAAATTGAAAAATTTTAGAATTATTCATATTTTTTTTTCTTGTGTTGGTTAAAAGTGTTCATTACAGAGAAACTATTTAAAATTCCAAAATCATCTACATTTAATAATTTTAAAGTGTTTTTGCTAATATTTTTTTTTACAATTTCTTCGGGAAAAATAAAACATTCATTATTTTTTGAAATTATTTGTACTTCATTTTGTTCTAAATTAGAAGAGTAACGAATACTAACATTGACTTTTATATCGGAATCGTGTATAATAAATGGTTTCATATTTCTTTATTTTATTTTAGTAAGCTAATTTAAGTTTACATTCTATTTATAGAATACCACAAAAGTTTGAAAAAATCAAGTATTTTTTCAAACATAAATATAAGTAGTTCAAAATATTAAATAAATTAGGAGAATTCATGTCAGCGCCTTCATTACTAAGTATTAACAATGGGGATTTAGATAATAATTTTTCTCAAGTAAATCGTTTTGAGATGGTATTTTCTATTCTCCCAAATGTTACATATACGTTAAACGAGGTGAATTTACCTGGATTATCAATAAGCAATCCAATAGTTCCAACTATACTAAATCCAACTTATCATGGAGCCGATTCAGCTACTTTTGATCAATTAAATATTAATTTTTTAGTGCAGGAAGATTTTGCTAATTATTTTGAAATACATGATTGGATAAGAGCAATTTCATTTCCTGATAGTTTTAATGATAGAAAAGATTTAGAAAGATTTGAAGGTGTTGATAGTTATGGATTTTTGACTATTAATGATAGTTATAACCTACCTTTATATAGATTTCATTTCTATAATGTAATACCCAATACATTAACTGGTTTGAATTTGATGGCTGCGGATGCTAATGAACTACTTGCTTCAGCTTCTTTTAATTATACAATTTACAGAAGGGAAGTTGTCAAAAAATAATTTTGTTTTTGGAGTTAATATGATTACCCATGAATTGATTTCTTCCGAATGGAACAACGACTATCCAAAATATGAAGATATTACAAAGAATTTATCTAATTTAGATGAGATTACATTAAGCGTTGAAAATAAGTACAACAAATACTCTGATTTCTATTACGAAGCTTGTAAAGAACTTTATGGTTTACAAAAAAAACAAGAACAAATGGAAAAAGTATTAAAATTATATTATTCAAAAAAACCTATGTCTGATGATGATATTGAGAAATATCAATTAGAAGCGTTACAAATTTCGTATACTAAACCTGAAATTGATATGATGGTACGTTCTGATAGTAGAATTCTTGATATTAAAACTAAAATAAAAATGAAAGAATTAACTATTGAAAAAATTAGAACATGTATGAAATTCATTACAGATTGGAAATGGAATTTTAGTAAATTTATAGATTTGTATAAAATTAAAAATGGAATAATTTGAGAGTATAATGGAAAAAATAAATGTAAATTTTTTAAATCATAGTGATTGTAGATTAATTTGTTCTCCAAGCGTAATGAATGAATTGAGTGATGTTTTCTCATATTTTATACCAAGTGCAAGATATCATCCTAAATTTAAAGCTAAAAAATGGGATGGTAAAATACGCTTAGTAAATATGCGAACAAAAACTATTCCTTATGGGTTAATTCACCGTTTAAAAAATTATTGTAAGATTAAAGAATATGAATTTGAATCTGAATTTTCTTTAGAACCTGTAGATTTTAGTGAAGAAAATGCTATAGAATTTATTGAAAATTTACAAATGCCATTTGAAGTTAGAGACTATCAGATTCAGGCATTTGTTCATGCTGTTCAGAAACAACGGTCCATTTTAGTCTCACCTACTGGTAGTGGTAAGTCTGCTATTATATATTTGCTCATGCGTTTATTCTACGAGTTAGACCGTAGGGTTTTGATGATTGTACCTACTGTTAATCTTGTAACTCAGATGAGATCTGATTTTGAGGAATATGCAATTAATATAGATAAATTATCTGTTCAAGAGGTATATGCAGGTAGGACTAAAGAAGTTTCTTCACCAATCATGATTTCAACTTGGCAAAGTCTGCAGAATCTTGAGCGAGATTGGTTTGACCAATTTGACACCGTTGTTATTGATGAAACTCATTTAGCTACTGGAAATACACTTCAGAAAATTCTAAACTACTGTAATCATGCAGATTTCCGAGTGGGACTTACCGGAACTTTGACTGGAGAAAAGATTCATGAGATGTTACTTATTGGTGCAATTGGTGAACCAAAGAAGATTATAACCACCAGTGAGTTGATTGATAATGAAATGTTAAGTGATTTAAAAATCAAATGTTTGATATTAAATCATAAAAATTCTCCACCAAAAATGAACTATCAAGAAGAGATTGCCTACTTGATCTCTCACCAGAAAAGAAATGATTTTATTATTAATTTAGCAAAATCTTTGAAAGGCAACACTCTGATTTTGTTTAATTATGTTGAAAATCATGGAGTTATTTTGTATGAGCAAATCACAGAAGAGATTGAAGATAAAAATATATTTTTCATGAGCGGTGAAACAAAGGCAGAATTACGTGAGAACATTCGCCAACACGTTAGAAACAACCATTCCGATAATATCATTTTAGCAAGTAGCGGTGTATTTTCAACAGGAGTGAATATACCGGCATTACATAATGTAATATTTTCCTCACCAACAAAATCTAAAATTAGAGTACTACAGTCTGTTGGTAGAATTTTGCGAAAACATGATTCTAAAAATGTTGCGACCGTCTATGACATAGCGGACAAATTATATACAACGAAGAAAAATTATGTTTTTACTCACTTTGAAGAAAGATACAAGTATTACATTGAAGAAGATTTTGATGTTAAGTACTATGAATTTAATTTAAAGACTTGACATTCTGTCAATTTTAAGATATAATATATTTGTTTGATAAAAGAATTAAAAAAAACAAATTAAGGAGATTTTCTAATGGCTAAAGCTAATTTTGTAGATAAGAAAAAATTTTATGAACATCTGTTGAGTAGATATGATACTGTATTAAAAGTAAAAGCGAAGCAAAAGAAATATTATAACATGATTGAAAAAGCTAATGGAGATGCTGCAGACAAAGTTATATTAAATCAGAAAGTTAAAGAATTATTACATCGTATTCCTATTGATGATTTTATTGGAAGTTGTATCTTAAAAATATGTAAAAATCTCATTCGTAAAAAAGGTTTTATTGAATATAGCCAAACTCACAGTGAAGATATGATTGGTGATGCGATAGAAAATTGTATTCTTTACATATCTTCATTTGACCCTCGCAAATCTTCAGAACCGTTTTCATATTTTACACAAGTTGCTACATGGGCTTTTGTCAGAAGAATTGAAAAAGAAAAAAGAGAAATTTATTTTAAATTAAGATCTTTACATAATATGGATGGACTAATTGACAGTTCATTTCAAGCGGAATATGATGATACTTATGATGGTAAAATTATGAGTGATGATTGGTTAATCCATACACGCAATTATGTAAATGAATATGAAGATAAAATGGAAAAGAAAAGAAATCGACAACGTAAGAAAAAAGAAAGAAAAAATTTAACAGATATGTTTGAAAAGGTGGAGGAAATAAATGAATGAGTGGGTGGCATTAATTACAGACCAACATTTTGGTGTAAGAAATAATTCACAAACGTTTTTAGATTATTATTTTAAATTTTATGATGATGTATTTTTTCCAGCATTAGAAGAATATGATGTTTTAGATATTATAGACCTTGGTGATACTTTTGATAAAAGAAAGTCAATTGATTTTAATATATTAGATCAAGTTAAAGAAAGATATTATCAAAAATTATTAAATATGGAAAAAACAGTTTATAGTATTGTTGGTAATCATACAGCATATTATAAAAATACTAATCGTGTGAACACATTAAAATTATTATTAAATGATTTTGAGAATGTGTATATATGCGAAGAACCTGAAGTAGTAAGAATAAATGAAAACGATGTATTGTTGATGCCGTGGATAAATGAAGAAAACAGAGACATTGCATTTGAACTTTTAGAAAAAAATCATGAATATTGTTTTGGTCATTTAGAGATTAACGGTTTTGAGATGTACAAAGGACACGTACATTCTGATGGTGAATTTGATAGTAATATTTTTAAAAATGTAAAAAATGTTTTTTCTGGTCATTTTCATCATCGCAGTAAAAAAGGAAATATTATGTATTTGGGAAATCCATATCAATTAACATGGGGTGACTATGGTGATGTGAGAGGATTTCATATGTTAAATTTTGAAACTGGTGAATTAAAATTTATTGAAAATCCTTATCAAATGTTTCATACAATAAAGTATGACAATAAATTTGATAAAATAGATTTTGAAAAATATAGAGATACGTATGTAAAAGTTATATGTAATAAAAAAGGTAGTCAATTAAAATTTGAAACTTTTATGAAAAGATTACATCAACATAATCCTGCTGACGTAATTATAATAGAACAGGAAAATATATTTAATAATGAAGATCTTGATGATTCTTTTGAAGAAGAAAATACAAAAGAAATATGTCAAAATACTGTTAGAAAATATATTGAAGAAAATTCTATTTCTTTTGGAAATAGATTAGAAGATAAACTATTAAATTTATTAAGAAAAGCTGAAGAAGAGGAAGTATGAATCGCAAAAATACAGATCCTCCTAAAACGATATCTTTAGCACCCAATGCTATTTCTCCTAATTCACAAAGAAGAAGACCGAAGTCTAATTCTATATTACCGCCTAAAAAAGAAATAACCCCAGTTACTCATGAAACTATGGTTGATTATTTCTCTGATGATAAAAAGGCAGTAAGATTTGCTAAAGGAATGGGTATAAAAAAAATAGCCATAAATCGTAAAACAAATGCGATAGAATTTGAATTAGAAGAAGATTTTCATAATGTATTAAATACAATAAGTTCTTGGAAAAAAATAAGTCCTGATGTTTATTTGAGTCAACTGATTACTGAATATTTTTTGTCAATGAAAGAGAAAAAATGAAGGAAATATATGCGAATTGAAAATGATGTAAAGTATGATTATAGTGATGTTCTTATTCGGCCTAAAAGGTCAACACTATCTTCTCGCAATGAAGTTTCTTTAGAAAGAAATTATGCTAGTATTAAATGGACTGGTGTTCCCATTATAGCGGCTAATATGGATGGTGTTGGTACAATTGAAATGGCAAAAAAACTTAGTGAAATGAAAATGCTTACATGTCTTAAAAAAACATACGACACTTCACAACTTATTGAATTTTTTTCTAATAAAATAAATTGTCAACACACAGCAATGAGTATTGGAATTACAGATCATGATTTTCGTAAGTTCTGTGATGTTTATAGTATATGTCAAAATTTAAAATTTGTTTGTATTGATGTGGCTAACGGATATAGTGAAAGATTTGTAGATTTTGTTAAAAAAATACGTGAAGTTGATTTTAGAGGAATATATGATGAAAAAGCAGATGATACATTCCGAAGACACAATCCTTTGTTCATCATTGCTGGAAATGTTGTTACTGGTGAAATGGCAGAACAATTGATTCTTAGTGGTGTTGATATTGTTAAAGTGGGTATTGGTCCTGGTTCTGCTTGTACTACTCGCATACAAACTGGAGTAGGATATCCACAACTATCTGCTGTAATGGAATGTGCTGATGCGGCACATGGATTAGGTGGATTGATTATTGCTGATGGAGGATGTACATGTCCTGGTGATGTAGTTAAAGCATTTGCAGGTGGTGCAGACTTTGTTATGTTAGGTGGAATGTTAGCCGGTCACGATGAGGGAGGCGGAACTATTATAGAAAAAAATGATGAAAAATATATAGAGTTCTATGGCATGAGTTCCAAGAAAGCTAATGAAAAACATTTTGGTGGATTGAAAGATTACCGAGCTTCTGAAGGTAGAGAAGTTTTAATTCCTTATCGTGGTGAAGTATCTGAAACCATTCAAGAAATTCTTGGCGGATTACGTAGTGCTTGTACCTATGTTGGAGCAAGTCAATTAAAACACTTGACAAAATGCACAACATTTGTTAAAGTAAGTAATCAATATAATACTGTCTTTGCCTAAAAAAAGACTTGACATTTTAAATCATTGGTAATATAATATGCATATCATTTTTGAAAAAGTTCGTTTTCAGAACTTTCTTTCCTTTGGTACAACCCCAACAGAAATTAATTTAGTCAATTATAAATCAACTCTTGTCACAGGCTCAAATTTTTCTGGAAAATCTTCAGCTATACTTGATACAATTACATTCTCTCTTTTTGGAAAAGCATTTAGACAAATTAACAAACCGCAACTTATTAATATGTTTAATGGAAAAGAGTGTTTAGTTGAATTACAATTTGTAAAAAATAATGTAAGATATTTGATTAGACGAGGATTAAAACCAAACATATTTGAAATTTTTAAAAACGATCAAAAATTAGATATTGATGCTTCTGCAAAAGATCAACAATCTGAGTTTGAAAAAAACATTTTAAATTTTACATATCAAACATTTCAACAGATTGTAGTTTTAGGGTCTGCTAATTATATACCTTTCATGCGATTAAAACCAAATGAAAGGAGATTAGTTGTTGATGATATTTTAAATTTACATGTCTTTACCAAGATGGCAGACAATCTGAAATTAGAAATTACCGAAACTAAATCAGAATTACAAACTACTCTCAATCAACTCTTCTTAAAAGAAGAATTATTAAATTCTAAGAAAGAACATTTAGAAGCACTTTCTAATGTAAATGTTTCTACAGTTGATGAGAACTTAATAAATGAGATTAAAAATGAAAATGAAAATCTAACATTAGAAATAGAGGAAAAAGAAAGAGAATTAGAAACACTTCATATAGAAGATGAACATGATTTGTTATCTGTAGATAGAGAATTAAATAAGTATGAAAAAATAAAAAACAAAATAATGTTTGGTGTTGAAACTCAAAAGAAAACATATGACTTTTTTCTTGAAAATTCCAGTTGTCCAACTTGTTGTCAAAACATAGAAGAAGATTTTAGAAAAAAACAGATAGAATTAATAAAAGAAAAAATACTAGAAAAGAAAGAAGGTGTTCAACAACTCCTTGAAAAAATAACAGACTTTAAAAATATAAAAGAAGACTATATATCAATTAATAAAAATATTGATTCAAATAAAAAAAAGCAGGTTGAATTAAAAAATTTAATTCTTTCATTAAAAAATAAAATTAAAAACAATCATGAAAAAATTTCTATATTAAGAAATCCTAGTACTTTGGATGTTGAAAAAGTGAATAAAACTGAAAAAGAAATTTTAGATATAGAAAAGACTATTAATGAATTAAAGTATAATGAAAAATTTTACAATGAAGAAACTGAGATACAAAAAAATTGTAGTATTTTACTAAAAGATACCGGTATTAAAGCTACAATTATGAATAAGTATTTGAGATTATTAAATAAAAATATGGAATTATATTTAAAAAGATTTGGATTAAAATTAAATTTTGAATTAGATAATTCATTTAATGAAAAAATTACAAATTTTTCAGGTCATGAATTCTCATATTTTTCACTTAGCGAAGGAGAAAAACTAAGAGTTGATTTGGCTATGATGTTTTCATGGAGAAATCTTGCTACAAAGAGAGCAAAAATGAAAACAAATATTTTAATTTTAGATGAAGTGATGGATGGTGCAGCGGATGCTTTTCTTCAACAAGAACTTGTAGATTTATTAAATGAACTTGACTCCACAAATGTTTATGTTATTTCACATAGAACAGATGGATTGCAAGATAAATTTGATAGAAATTTACATGTTGAGCGCAAAACTGGATTTTCTATTATAAAGGAAAATATATTATGATTCTACAATCTGATTTTGACGTTGGATTTGAAATAGAAGGTTTTGCATTAGAATCAAATTATATAAAAATTAAAAAACTTGCAGAAGAATATGGATTGTATTTTATCACAGGAGATTGTAGTATAAAAGAAGATGATGATATGAAAGAACTTTCATATTATGAATATAATGGTAATGAATACTATGAAACTATTGTTCCATTTGAAATTAATACTAAACCTTTAATTGTAACACCAAAAAACATATTAAAAACAATTAATTTTTTTGTTGATTTATATAAAAATAGAATCGTTACAAATAATACATGCTCTTTGCATATGCATGTTAAATTAAAAAAAGATAAATTAAACTCATTGAAATCATTTTACAATTCTGCAATGTGTTTAGCTTATCTAATTGAAACTCAAAAATATAAAAACTTTAAAGTGTTTGATGGAGAAAAAATGGAGCATGTATTTTGGGCAAATCCAGAATACATGTATAAAGAATATGAGCGAATGAAAAACAACTTTGAAAATATTAAAAATGTAAATCATGATAAAAGAAGAGGTCTGTTTCATACACATTCAATTGGTACACTTGAATGGAGAGGTCCTAGGAGATTATTTGATAGTAACCCCTTAATGTTTTTAAATAATTCATTAAAGTCATATGAAGATAGAATAATACGATATACAAAATTTTTATTTAATTTAATACCCACTCTAAGAGATGCACACAATGCAAAAGGTATTGAAAAGAAAAATTCACTTTATTGGTCACTTTATTACTTAAAGGTGTAGATGAATTTTAATTTAGTCACTGAAAAAGATAATTTAGAATATCTTAAACAAGTATCAAATCCTTTTGATTTTAAGAATCCTCCCTATGACCCAACTGAATTAGCCAACACTATCTTTAATTACGTTAAAGGAGCGGAAGCATTTGGTGTTTCAGGAATTCAATTATCATTTCCATACCGTGTATTTGGTATTTTTATTGAAAATAACAAATTTCAAGTAATGTTCAATCCTAGACTTATAGAAATTATAGACGATACAAAAGTAAATGAAAAAGAAGGATGCTTGAGTTTTCCAAATTTATTCCTAAATATAGGAAGACCAAAAATTATTAATGTGGAATATCAAACAACTACTGGATTGATAAATAATATAGAATTATCTGATTATTTTGCAAGAGGCTTTTTACACGAATTAGATCATTTAAATGGCGTGGTGTTTACAGATTATGTAGGAAGACTTTCTCTTAAAATGACAAGAAAAAAATTGTATAAAAAAATGAAGAAGTATAAACAATCTTAAAAAGGATATTTAAATGCCAAATTCAGCAGCATTTTTAGCTAAAGTAGCAGAAAAACCAAAGTGGATGACTGCACAAGAAAAAGCAAAAACATTTGCAGGTCCTGGTGGTTGGTTCATGAAAAATGGAAATCCAGCCGCAGCACCAGAATTAATAGAAACTATTCCAGGATTATCAAACATTATAGATTTTGATAGTGCTGGTAATTTAGTAGCTGATGTCGGAACAATTAAAACATTATCAGCTACATTGGTCAGAAGAAATAGAAGAGGATTTAATGTAGTTATTGGTTTAGAAGAACAATTTAAAAATGATAAAGCCAATAATGTTCAATTTGTGTTAGCACTGGCTTCAGGTGCAGCCACAACTACAGATGGTAATCCAATGCCTAATTTTTCACCCGGGGGAGGTAGTATTGTTTATGAGCTTGCAGCTGGAGATACAACAGGTAGATTATTATTTCAATTACCTTTGTTAGATGAAGCACCAGCTACATTAACACTTACATTTCCAGCACCTGCTATGTTGATAGTAGAAGCTACTGTTGGACCAATTGGAGTACAAACACCAACTGCAATTACAGGTCTAACAGGATTTGTAGATAGTGAAAATAGAGCATTAGATACATTAGACCTAAATGGAGTATATGGTCCAAATGATACGATATCACTATAAATAAGATTTGTCAACGGCAGTTTTTATAACTGCCGTATTTTTTCACTAAGATTGGAGAACATAGAAAATGCGTGATAAAGCATATCGTAAAAAACAGGAAGCTAAGAAATCTTATAAAAAATTTGTTTCCGAAATGAAACATGAGAAGTTTAAAAATCCTGTAAAAAGTTCTAAAAATAAAAAAATGAATTTGAATAAATTAGATTACGATAATTTGACAGAAGACGATATTTTAAACTTAGAACATATGACTGATGAGGAATAATAAATGAGTTATACTCTTGAAGAATTAAGAAAACTTTCAGTCGAGGAACAAAATACATTAAACTTGGAAAGAAATGTAACTAGACAACTAATTATTAGTGCTGATAGTATAATGAATGATTTTTTTAAAAAATATAAAAAACAAGAGTTTGTCGGACCTATAAGAAAAGATATTGTAGATGCTTCTAATAACATAAGAAACAATATAATGAAAATGCTTGAAAATAAATGTTCTGAAATACTTAAACAATTTAATGAAGATTATGAAAATTTCTGTGTTAAGTTCGGTTGGTATGAAAATTTAGGTGCAAAATTTAGACATAAAATAACAAGAGATGAACTTGCTTATGAGTTGTGTGAAATTATAAGAAAAATTTATTATGTTTATGTAGAAGATAAATTTCCTAAAAATTATAAAATAGATATAATAGAAACATATCTACTGAAAGAAAAATAATGCAGAAAATTAATACAACAGATTTAATATTAACTACTCCTCAATGGTCTTCTTTTTGTGCTTCAGAAAAAGGTGTTAAAAAAGAAGTAATGCCAGATTTTGTTGTAGATAAAAGAACAATAGTTGTAGACCCTATTTCAAAAAAGAAATTCTATAAATGTAGAATGGTTTCGGATAATGAAGTATATAAAGAAATTAAAAAATATTTAATGTGATTAATTATGATTTTTAAAAGAAAAGCTAACCAAATTTTTTGTTTTGATAGTGAAGAAGAATTAAAAGATTATTGTGCAGAAAATAATAACATTAATATAAAAATGTTTCAAGATTTTGATGTATCAAAATATAATAAAAGAAACAAAAGATTTGACAAAATAAAATCCAATAAAATTTAAAAATGATTTCATTTCAAGGAAATGGAATGCATCACAATGTAAATTCAGGTCACTACAAGATGTATCCCAAACATTTGCAAGAAGAGATGAGATTAATTGATGAACAATATCTGATAGTTGAGAGATTGCAAATGGCAGACAAATTACCAGAATATCCTATTCCCGATTTTCCGCTTTCATGTGCAATGTTATATGAATTGTTTTTTGGTAAAAATAAAAAAATAAAAATTTATAAAAAAAGTCCTTGACTTTTTGATTCTCTTGTGATATACTCTTTCCATTAGTCAGAAAACCCACCTTGGAGAACTATATGTCTATGGAAATATACAGTGACAGTTTGGCAAAATTGTTTGCCGCTGAGAATATTGGTGTAGAAATCAAGAAAACATCAACAGCATATTTTGATGTCAAGAATCGCAGAATGACATTTCCAACTTGGATTCTAGAACTGCCTGTTGCCTCCCGTGAACTCCTCATGTTGCATGAAGCATCACATGCTCTCCACACACCTGAATTTGGTACTCATGAAAAAGCCAAAGAATATGAGCAAGTTTTCAGAACTATTCTAAATGTTTTGGAAGACAAACGCATAGAAGATATGATGAAAGAAAAGTTTCCCGGTTCAAAAGCCACATTTATTCGTGGATTTTTTGAGCTTGTGAACAAGAACTTTTTTGGCATTCGTTTTCATGACAGTACAGAAGAACTTAGTTTAATTGATAGAATGAATCTACATTTTAAAGGTGATTATTACTTTGAATGTGAATTCACAGAAGAGGAGCAATATTGGGTAGACCGTGCCGTACAAAATAAGACCTTTGAGGAAGTGTATCAAAATGCTCTAGAATTGTTTGAGTGGATTAAAAAAGAATACTCTAAAGAAGTGTTGGAAAACATCAAATTCAATTTGGATGATTTGCAATTTGGTGATAGTGATTATGATGTTGATGGTAATCCAATTCAAATGGATTTAGACAAAGTTAAAGAATCTATTGGTGAAGAAGCATTTGAAGAATTGATGAACGCAATTGAAGAGAATAGAAAAGAAGATGCGGAAAATATTATCAATCAAAATCTAAAGGATGATAGACTAGATTTTGCTGAGAATAATTCTGCGAAAACAGATCAGAATTGGGAAAAGAACCAAGAAAATTTCATGAAGGATAGAGAGAATCAATACAATTCTTTCTCATACCGACATCCGCTAAATCTTAATATTCCAAGAAGAATCAATTGTGATGATTTTATTGTTAAAAATAGAGTTGTCACTGAAACATTAACAGAAAATTTTTCATATCTTTCCGATACAGAAAGAGAAAGTTTTCAAAACTTTATGAAAAAGCATAAAGATTCTATGCGACAGATTCTCTCTCATATGGTTAGAGAATTTTATCGCAAAAAAGCTGCAGAAGATTATCGTAGAACGCAAGAATCTAAAACTGGTAATCTTGACTTGCACAAATTACCACATTACAAATATAATTCCGATTTGTTCCTAAACAAGTCTGTGATAAAAGATGAAAAAAATCATGGGTTTGTGTTGCTTCTAGATTGGTCTGGCTCCATGAGTTCAATCATGACCAATGCAATTTTACAATTAATCAATAAAGTTACTTTCTGTAAAGCGATTGATGTTCCATTTGTAGCATATGCATTTTCATCCGAAGCAGGAAAAAGCTATGATACTCCACAAGATATTGTGGTACATGCAACAGATGAAAATGATTTAAGAATCGGTTATACTTATAAACTAATAGAGTTGTGTGATTCTACTAGAAAGAATTATGAAGAACAACTCCGAAATCTATATTATCTTGCATATTGCTTCATCAATAATAACATGATACCAGTTCATAGATATACATCAATGAAAAATTCTTGTGATGAATATCTACGCATACATGGTAATGAAAAAGTAGATTCATTTCCTCAACAAAATTGGAGAGTAAGACAATTAGAACAATCTGTTGTTTTGAGTGATTTGTTTGAATTGGGTTCTACTCCACTGAACGATAGTTTAGTATTGATGAACCACGTATTACCCAAAACACAACAACGTATGAATGTGGATATCATGAACTTCATTACCATTACAGATGGTGATAGTGATTTTATTCAATCCCCAGCAAAGGTTAGCGATTCAAAGACATACAAACAAAATTGTCATCCGAAGAAAAATTCCGAAACTTATACTGAGGACTCTATTGAAATTGATAAATTACATACAATTTTTGGAAGAAATGGTACAGCATCTAATAGACGGGGTGATAACACAATTTTCTTACGTTCACTGTATTCAGATAAGATCTATGATTTAACAATGCCAGAAATGAAAGATGGTGGATATGGCCATTCAAAGAGCAGAGAACGTACACGTACATTTGCTAAAGTATTGAAACAAGAAACCGGTGCGAATGTTATTAGCATTGAGTTGCTACCTAATAACAACAACTCTTTCAAAAAAACCATCATGTCAATGTATAACACTGATGATTTTGAAAAAATTGAAAAAATCTCCGCTGATTATCGCAAGAATGGTTTTGCAGTAATTGAAAATGGCTATGACAAAATCTTTGCAGTGAACACAAATGTAATCTGTGAAGAATCATACAATCGTAATTACTATTACGATGTTTCTAATCTAGATGAAGAACGTGATTATTTTGATGATATCACTCAAACTAAGGATGGTAAATATACTACCAAACAATTGAAGAATGCACTTGTGAAAAATTCTTCTCAAAAAGCAAAACGGAAGTTCCTTGCTTCCAGAATTGTTGATATTATTTCCGATAAACAGAAAATTTCTGCTTGACATTTCTCCACAACACTGATATACTATTTCAGTGTTGTGGATTTCCCCTATAATCAAGGAGATTATTATGAGCCGTGAGATTGAACTTGTACGTGAACACCTGAATAATGACGTTGCTACTCGCAAAGAGATTGTTGTTGCTGCTAAAGAACTTGGAATCAAACATGGTCCTGTGTTGCGAAAAGCAGAGAAAATTTCTCATGGTGTTTATAAATTGGAGACTGTATTGAAAAAGACCCCACCTGTTAAAGAAAAAGTTGTAAATTTTCGGCCTAAACAAGAAGAGGTGAGTAAAGGTTATATACCTGAAAAAGACCCTTGCTTTGTTGCTTTTGGAGACTTCGGCGTAGTAGATGCCGTAATTGCATCCAAACGTTTCATGCCTGTCGTAATTACTGGCGATTCTGGTAATGGCAAGACTAAAATGGTAGAGCAAGCTTGTGCCAAAAACAAGCGTAATTTCTATCGTATGAATATTACTGTTGAAACAGATGAGATGGATATTCTTGGCCACTACAATCTGATTAATGGTGAAACAGTATGGGAGGACTCCCCACTAGTGGAAGCCGCTAAAGTTGGTGGCATTGTATTACTAGATGAAATCTTTGCTGGCAATCCAGCACGGATGTTGGCATTGCAAGGTATTCTAGAAGGCAAGCCATTTCTAATCAAGAAAACTGGTGAACGTGTTATTCCGGCAAAAGGATTCAATATTATTGCAACTGACAATACAAAGGGGAATGGTTCTGAATCTGGACGTTACATCGGAACTAACATTCAAAACACCGCATTTCTTGAGCGATTTGTAATGTGTATTGACCATGACTATCCACCAAAAGCTAAAGAAATCAAGATGTTGGATAAGTACATTGAAGTATACAATATCAATATTGATGATAAGGATTATACAAATAAACTTGCGCAATGGGCAGAAGTCACTCGCAAATCTTACAAAGATGGTGCAATTGATGAACTTGTAACAACACGGAGATTGTTTCATATTTTGAACATTTATTCCGTATTGAACGATAAAGAAAAAGCTATTCAATACGCAATCTCTAGATTTGATGAAGAAGTGCGAGATTCCTTCTTATCACTTTATAAAAAGATTGATGAAACTGTTGTTGACCCTAATCATCAACCAATTGAAAAGGAAAACCTAGTAACATTAGACCAACTTATAGATGAAGTTTTTGATGAGAAAGAAAAACAACATTATTTATTAGATTCTGCTGATTATGATGAAAGGCATAAGTTGTTCAAATTATATCTTGAAACTTTGGAAGAATATACAGAATTAGAGCAATCTTATGATAGAGTTTTGCAAGCCGATTTGATTTATCAACGAAAACTTTTAATTGAAAAATTGTGGAATATTTTTGATTCCGCTTCTTAAAACATCCTAAATAGTAGAGAAACAGTGGTAGTGTAAGTGTTCTCTACTATTTTATTAATTTATTTTGGAGTATATTAATGGCTGAAGCAGAAAATACTGGTAATGTGTCCCCAGGTATGAAAACACAATTAGAACCTAAAGACTTTGAAGGTAAAAGTTTGATGGTTTGTATGCCTTGTTATGGTGGAATGATGGTAGCTGAAACAGCATCTCGCCTAATTGACCTCAACACTCTTTGTTCTTATTTCGGAATTAAACTTCAGTGTAAATTTATTATGAATGAAAGTTTGATTCAGAGAGCCAGAAACTATCTCACGCATTATTTTGAAATTTCCGATTTCACTCATATGATGTTTATTGATGCTGATATTGTTTTTGATCCAAGAGATGTATTACATTTATTACATCTTTCAGATGAAGACCATCAAGTCATTGGTGGACTTTATCCTAAAAAACATATTCTTTGGCCGAGAGTAGATAAGGCAGCAAAGGTTCCCGGATTTTTAGATGATCCTAATAAATTATCAGAATTTGGTGGGGATTTCGTTTTTAATCCCGCACATAGAGGTGAAATTGAAATTTTTAAGCCTGTAGAAGTTTTAGAAATCGGAACTGGTTTTATGATGATTAGTAAAACTGCACTAGAAACATATCGTAATGCATATCCTAATTATGAATATAGACCAGACCATAATCATTCAAAAGATTTTAATGGTTCAAAAAATATTACTGCATATTTTCATGTAGACTTCGACAGACCAGATACAACTGGTGGTGAAACTAATCGTCTTCTTTCTGAAGATTATTTCTTTTGTCAAATGTCACGTAAAGCAGGAACTAAAATCTGGGCATGTCCTTGGATGCAATTGAGTCATGTAGGAACTTACGTATATCGTGGTTCTGTACAAGCACTTGCTGCAATGGAACAAGTGAGTACAAGACAACAAGAAATTCCTACAATTGATATTAAAGGTTAAAAAAACTTTACTTTTTTAAAATTATATGGTATAATGTTGATATATATTCAACCACATGAATTATTAGGACGGTTTAAAAATAATCAAGAATTAATTGAAAGTATGTATAATCTTGGAATAGATTATGAGACAAACACATTAGATTGTGTATTTGAAGATGAGTGTGTTCCAGTTTTTAGTTTTAAGAAATATGGTTTTCTCCAAGATAATCGTTGGAGTACTTACGAAATTTCTAAAGGTTCGGCTGGTATTTTAATTGAAATTGTGATCTCAAAAGAGGAGTATTAATTATGATGAAACTTTCAAAATCAGACCTATTGTTCTTATCTAACTTTGCTTCAATCAATGAATCAATTCATATCTATGAAGGAGCAATGCAAAGTACAGTTGCCAATTCTGGAAATTTATTTGCATTTGCCTCCTTTGATGAGGATTTTCCAAAAGAGTTTTGTATCTTTGATTTAAATCATTTTATTTCTGTGTACTCTTTAGTTTCATCTACAGGAGATACAGTTTTAGAATTTCCAGAAGATAAACAATATCTGGTAATTAAATCAGATAAAACAAGCCAAGACATTCGCTTTTGTGATGCCAAACTTGTAGAAGAATTAGATAGAAATAAAAAGTATGTAATTGAAAAACCAGATATTGTATTTACAATTAGTGAGTCATTATTAGAGTATGGTAAAAAATCTGCCGCTATTAATGGTTTTACTAATTTAGTTTTTGAAGGTGATGAAACTGATATCTATATGGTTTCTGAAACCATTACAAATAATAGTAATAATTCTTCTGAAAGACATCGTAGAAAAATTGAACAATCAAATACATCCGGACAATCATTTTCTGCTGTATTTGAAGTTTCTAAATTAAAAATGTTGAGTGATGATTATGAAGTGAGAATTGCTGCAAAGGGCGGAGCACAGTTTACATCAAAAAATCGTGATTATAAATTTTTTGTAGCACTTCAACAACCCGTAACTTTTGAATAGGATTAATATGTCTTATAATGTTTGTTCCTGTAAACTTTCTACAGGTGAAGAAATTATTGCTAAAATAGATGAAGGTCAAAATTTTTTAAACCAATCCGGCATTATAGAACTAAAACAACCTTTTGTGTTAATACAAACACAGCAGGGTATTGGAGTTATGCCTTGGATAAACACAGGTTCAACAGAATCGGTAACAATTAAAACAAGTCACGTTGTTACAATTGTTAAGACTAAATCAGAAGTAGAAGCTATGTATGTTAAAGCAACTTCAGGTATTGATATTGCAACAACAGATGCATCCTCTATTATCATGTAATATGAAAAACACGATTATAAGCTTGAGTGTACTTATGATATCCTCTATTACCATAAGTGCAAATGAAAAAACATCTAACATGTTTTATGATAACTCAAGATTTGAAAGAAGTGTAAAATATTGCATACTAAAGGCGAATAAAAAACAATATTTTGACTTTATAAAATCTATATTTTTGAAATATAATTTACCAAATAAATTAATTTTTATTCCTGTTATTGAAAGTTGTTTTAACCCCTATGCTAAATCTTCTCAAGGTGCATTAGGAATGTGGCAAATCAATGATATTACTGCCAGACATATTGGACTAAGAGAAGGTTTTTTCACAGATGAAAGATATAACTGGAAAAAATCTACAGTTGCTGCAGCAAAATATTTATTATTTTTAAAAGAAAGATTTGATAGTTGGGAATTAGTTCTTGCGGCATATAATGTAGGCCCAACTTTTTTGAAAAGTCAAATTGTAAAACATAAAACTTCTAATATTGAGAAATTGAAATTACCTAAAGAAACCAAAGATTATGTTTATAAATTTAGAGCATTATTTAAATATTTAAAATTATCAAGGAGTTAATAGTATGAGCAGCAATCAACCTAATAGTTTAACATCTGTTGTATTACCATCAGCAGAAGCAGATATTAAGGCAATTCAAAGAGTGTTAAAAGAAGTTTCTGATTGTATGACAAGAATTGATTCAGAAAAAGATTTTATTAAAGATGCTTTAGGTGATTTATCAAAGCAATATCAAATTCCAAAAGTAATGTTAAATCGTGTAGCAAAAGCTTTTCATAAAAGAAATATTGCTGAAGAACGTGCAAAAACAGAGGATGTTTTTTATTTGTATGATGGAATATTTTCTACCATAAAACAAGTAGAGAATGAAACATGACTTCAATGATTTTATTTGCTATCGGACTTGGATTGGGTTTTGGTGCTGGCATTTACCTGTCAAAAAATGTGTTGACAACTAAAGAATAATTTGTTATAATGGAGTTGTTATGAGAAGTAATAATAGGTTTGCAAAAGGAATTCGTAGAAAAGGAGCAATTGAGCGACTTGAAAAGAATATTGCAGACTATGTGACTCTTATGAAAGAGACTAAAGACAAGGATACTTTGAAAAAATATGAGCAAAAAATTGAAAGGCATCGGACTGCCGTTGAGAATACAAAGAAGAATTTGAAAAATATTTAAATGGAGTTATATTTTGAACTACCTAAAAATAAACAAATGTCTTTAAACCTGGAGTATGCAGATGCCATACAAAAAAATGAATGAATAATTAATAGAGTGTAAATGCATAAATTTATATAATGGTATTATTATGATTGTACGTGATGAATTTTTATGGGTACAGAAGTATCGCCCTAAAAGTGTTAATGATTTAATTTTACCAGAAGATATTAAAAATACTTTAATATCTTTTGTTGAACAAGGTAGTTTGCCTAATTTTTTATTTCATTCGCAATCAGGCGGTACTGGTAAGACTAGTGCCGCTCTCGCTATAGCTCATCAATTAAACCTAGAAGTAATGATGATCAATGCTTCTGAAGAAAGAAGTATTGATATTATTCGTACAAAAATGACAGATTTCTGTTCTGCTATGTCTGTTGATGGCAGAAGAAAAATGTTAATTCTTGATGAGGCAGACCATCTTCCTGATTTAAGTCAAAACGCTTTGAGAAACTTTTTTGAAAAGTTTTCTTCAAACTGTTCATTTGTTATGACTGCAAATCAAGCACAAAGAATTATTGCACCACTTCAATCAAGATGTGCAGTAATTGAATTTAAATTTCCAAAAGAAGAAAAACCCAAACTTGCTGGTGAGTTTTATCTAAGAGTGTGTCATATTCTTGACAGTGAAAACGTATCTTACGATAAAAAATTAATTCAACATGCAATTGTGCATTTCTTTCCGGATTTTCGCAGATGTATAAATGAACTCCAAAGATATAGTGCAAGTGGAGAATTATCAAATAATATTTTATCAAATGTTCAAAATGAAAGTATTGAAAACTTATTAGAGGCTATTGAAAATAAAAAATTTCAGTTAATAAGAAAATTCATACTTGAAAATTGGCATGGTACTGAGCAAGAACTTTATCGTTCTCTCTACGAAGAACTTCTAAAAAATGCTAAACCAGAATGTATTCCCGATATTATATTAATACTTTCTAAGTATGGATTTGAATCTACATTTGCTGTAGATAAAGAAATACATACATTAGCTTGTATGGTTGAACTAATGACATTACCTATACAATTTAAGTGAGGTAATATGTCAACAAATGTTTTTGGTTTAGAGAACCATGAAGAAGTTGAATATGAATTAGAACCGCCCAAGAAAATAAATTTGTTTGAGTATGTAAAATCAATTAATACTAAAGAACAATATCTCGGAGATAATTTAGAAAATTACTCATCATATATAGTTAACAAGGCTATTGCCAGTTATCAAGATTGTATTTTTTTTGTAAAAGAGATGAATCTTTATCCTGCACTTAGTGATAAAATGGAGTATGACTTTTACTATTATAGTATTAGTAAAAGAAAAAGATTCGCTGAGTGGATGAAACGTGACCAAGATAAAATAGAACTTGTTAGCAAGTTTTATAATGTTTCTCTTAAAAAAGCTGCGGAGTTTCTGGATATACTATCCGATAGTGAATTAAAAGACATAGAAAAATCACTAACTTATGGTGTTACAGAAAAATAAAAAAATATAAATATATTTGATGAGAATTATATGTTAAAATAAATTATTAAGGAGATTTTATGTTATCCGAAGATACTATGAACGAAGATATATTTCGTGGCGTTGGAGTGGAAGTAGATTTAAAAAGTCAAGATGATTTTTTAAAAGTTAGAGAAACATTAACTAGAATTGGAATAGCTTCTAAAAAAGAAAAAAAATTATACCAATCTTGCCATATACTACATAAACGTGGAAGATATGTAATTTTATCTTTTAAAGAACTTTTTAAATTAGATGGTAAAGAAAGTAACTTTACTGAATCAGATTTAGCTAGAAGAAACACAATTGCTAAATTACTTCATGATTGGAATTTAGTTGAAATTAAAGATTTAAATCAAGTAGAAGAACCTTTGGTTCCAATTTCTCAAATAAAAATAATTCCACATAAAGAAAAGATTCAATGGGAATTGGTAGCTAAGTACCAAGTTGGTTCTAAAAATTAATACCATTTACTAGTGATTTATTATGAAAAAAATGACAGCATTCAAAAAAAGAACTAACATTAAATTAATTGTTAGTTCTTTCAACACAAAAAAATTCATAAAAGAATTTATGAATTTAATGGATAATAAAGGTTTGAGTGAAGAACAAATAGATAAATTATTATATAATCATTGTCTATATGATAAAAATAGTCCATTAAAATTGAATAAAGGTTAATTATGGAAAAGGTGGTAGGTTTTAAACACCTAAAAGATAAAGAAAATATTCATACTAAATCTTTTAATAGAAAAAAATTTATAAATGAATTTGTAGAAGTCATTAAAAATGAAAAATTATCAAAAGAACAAAAAGTAGAAATACTTTCTAATCATTGTCTATATGATAAAAATAGTCCATTAAAATTGAATAAAGGTTAACTATGGAAAACTGGAGAGTAGTGAATGATAATAATGAACCTGTTAAGTTAGGTGTTTATAGAATATATGAACATGCCATGTTACCTACTTTTGCTACAGATGGTTCAGCATGTTTTGATGTGTATGCTTCTTTACCAGATGAGTCAACAGTTAAAGTATATAGCAGTAACTTTCAAGACTATGCTAAAGTACTTGTACGTTCTGATTGCATAACAATTTATAATGGTCATCGTGCTATGATTCCAACTGGAATCATTTTTGATATTCCCCAAGGATACAGTGTACGCCTACATGCAAGATCTGGTTTAGCTTTAAAAAATGGTATTGTTTTAGTTAATCAGGAAGCCGTTATTGATTCTGATTATGTACAAGAAACATTTGTTTTAATTGAAAATACATCATTAGTTCCTTTTGAAGTGACAGATGGAATGAGAATTTGTCAAGGTGAACTAGTTAAAAATATACCAACACTCATCAATGAATCCGTAGTGCCACCGGAAGAACGCAATCGTAAAGGTGGCTTTGGTTCAACTGGTGTGTAATGAAATTAGAACATAAACACTTTATAGTTAGAGCAGAAGTAGCAGGTACTCCTAAACTACAAGATATATCTTTTGTTGAAGATTGGATGTCACGTTTAATTAAAAGTGTTGGTATGGTTACTTTAATAGAACCTAAAGCGGTTTATTGTGACAAAGAAAATAATCGTGGAATTACGGCAATTGCCGCACTTACAACAAGTTCAACAACATTACACATATGGGATGAGAAACCACCATGTTATTTACAATTTGATTTATATTCATGTAAATCATTTGACTATGAACATGTTTTACACGCAATCAATGAATTCGGAATGACAAGATATGAATATTATATGTTAAATCGTGAAACTCCGTTTTCTCATATACACGCAAAAGGCCATGGACTCTTTGAACCGAGCATCTCTAAATGATGCATCTGATATAATTAAAATATTTTATCTTTATCGTGATATATTTCCCCACATCAGAAAAGACTACATAGATAGAAACCTTGAAAAAGGTAATGTTATATATGAAAATGATGTTATTATAATATATAATAAGTATTTGAAAAAAACACGATTAGGCAACATACATGCTTTAAAAGGTAATTTTATACTACATCAAATAGTAACAAAATATAGAGATGGAAGAGCAACACAAATATTTAAAAAGTTTTTAAATGAATTAGATGATAAATTGTTTTTAACTGTAAGAAGCAGTAACACTAAAGCTATTAATTTTTATGAAAGGAATGGTATGAAATGTGTAGGGGATATTGCTTGGAAAAACAATACACTTCCAGGTAAAGTATTTTTATATACTACACCAAATAATTTATATGAAAAATTTGCATTACTATAGAAGAACTTTTACATTTTTTGTTATTTTTTATGCAATGTGGTTGATACTATTTTACGGCAGTTGGAATGTTGAAAATGAGTATTCTAAATTTCATCATGATAATTTCGTAAGATTATGTAAAACTAATTATGAGAATATACATGAAAATGTACGAAGGTATTGTTCATAATTTATAGGAGAATAATAAATGTTTAAACTATCACAGCGGTCATTAGACAAACTAGAAGGTGTAAAACCTGAATTAGTAGATGTTGTTAAAAGAGCAATTGAGTTAACAACAGTAGACTTCGGAGTTATTGAAGGTTTACGAACAGAAGAACAACAGAAGGCACTTGTAGAAAAAGGTGCATCACAAACAATGAAATCAAAACATCTCACTGGCAATGCTGTAGACTTAATGGCATATGTTGGCGGAAGAGGATGTTGGGAATTAAATGTATATGATGAAATTGCAGATGCTGTGAAAGCCGCTGCAGAAGAACTCGGAACTCCGATTCGCTGGGGTGCTGCATGGACTGTCAGTGATTTGCGAAATTGGGAAGGAACAGCAGAGGAAGCTATGAATGCGTATATAGACATTCGTAGAGCAGAAGGAAGAAGACCTTTTATAGATGCTCCACATTTTGAGCTTGTATAAAAAAATCCTTGACTTTTCAGATAGTTTTGATATGATAGATGAATATTCACCGCTAAGAAAAATTTTAGTTAAAAAGCTACCATGATTACAAAGCAAATCATAGATAGACTGACAGATGAGGTAAAGGAATTATTTGATTTTTACGACAAAAAGAAGTTAAGAAAATCTGATAAGCAGAAATCTGAAGATATTTCTGGTTTGCTTGAGACAGTGATGGAAGAAATGATTGAAGGTGCGATTGCTCCAAAAGTTGATAGTGAGCCAGATATTCGTTTGAATGGTGAGCCTGTTGAGATTAAAACAACATCTGGTGATTCTTGGAGAGGTGGAGAATACTCTAAGCGAGGTGGATATTTCATTTTTGTTTCATGGAAATTGAATGAAAATAATGTCCCATCATTTTTTATAGCTGGATTAAGTTTACAAAAAGATGATTGGATTATTAGTAAATCTAAAAATTATTATGCAACTACTTTTAATAAAAAGCAATTATTAAAAAATCAAGATAGAGTAGATTTTTATAGTGGTAAACTCAAATCATACATGCGAGGTTCACAACAATGTATTTCTTTAGTATATGATAATACTAAAGAGTTTGATTTAAAATCTTTATTTTAAAATACTCCTGATTAGCTCAGTTGGTAGAGCAAATGACTGTTAATCATTGGGTCGCTGGTTCGAGTCCAGCATCAGGAGCCAAACCTTATGGAGTAATTATGGCTAATGCTAAACAAAAGAAAGTTGTACGTAAAATGCTTTCGCAAATTGAAGTGATGAAAAAGAAAGCAACTGAAAAAAAGGAATCTGCTGAAGTTATTGCAAGAAAAGAACAAAATATGTTGAATTATTATAAAGATAAATTCGGAAAAAGGTTTGATGAATTTGCTGATATGGTAAGCTAAAGAGATATGCGGGGTGTTCCATTCACATGTCTTATATACATGCGGCAAAACAGAGTGGCGGTGCCAATGAAGTTCAATTCTTCCACCCCGTACCACATTTAAAAAAAATATATTTATTATGTAATTAATGGAAAATAATACAAATAATGAAGATTTAAAGTTCAATGAACCTTTTCTTGAAAAAAAAGAAGTAACTGCAATTTCATATGATAGTTCCGTAGTAGATGAAATTGTTGAGAATGAACCGCAAATCACAAAAATTGTAACTCCTGTTGATGATTGGACCTATTGGGCAAAATGGATTGGTAATGCGTTTCTCATTGTTGGTACATTACTTACTAATTTAGCATTACTTCCAATGAACTATATTTTTAGTTTGATTGGTTTATTTTTATGGGCTATTGTTGCAGCACAATGGAATGACAGAAGTTTAGTTGTTTTAAATGTTTTTCTATTAGGTACAGTTGCAATGACTTTAGCCCAGCATATTAAAGAATATTTTTTATAAGGTAATTATGACATCTTATCATTTAGAAACCATTAAGTTTTATCAAGACCAGCAAATTAGAATGATGCGTGAATTCGTTAATAATCTAGAAAAAGTTACAGAACAATTTCAAGAAGTTGTTGAACTTATCAAAGAGAAAGATATTAAATTTAAATAATTTTAGGCGCCTGTAGCTCAACTGGATAGAGCAACGGACTTCTAATCCGTAGGTTATAGGTTCAATTCCTATCAGGCGCACCAGTTTTTTTAGGTGTTTTTAGTAAAAAATACCTATATATGATCAGAAAAAAACTATAAAGACTGAAACGTTTTTTCTGTTTTGTCACCTGTCTAAACAACAGGGTTGCTGATTAGCAGCAACAATTCTATAACTAACCATAGGATAAGTATTATGCAAACTATCAATACCCCCAGTGTAAATCTACACACAACAGAAGCTTTCACCGCAACAGAACAAAATATTCTCAAAGAATATCTAGAAAAGAAAGAAAAGAGATTTCCTCATAGATATGATGAAACATATCTTCAAAAGAGCGGATTGCGACTTTCTGAACATTGTGCTATTTTAAATAAAGAAGATATTGTTGTTGAGAAACCAGGTCATTTCACAAACAATTTAGTTTGGGCAGGTGGAATCAATAATAAATTTAATGATATTAAGAAAAGTTTAAGTGAAGATGGTTATGAATTATCACATATACCACCTGCAGTTTATTTTGATAAAAAGGAAAAAAAATATCAACTAGTTGATGGAAGAACTAGATTTAAAATTTTGGAAAATTATGATATTAGTAATATTATAGTAGATATCTATGAGAAAATTGAAGGGGCATCAGAAAAAACAGTTGAATTAGGATGTGGTAGACTACAAACACAATCAAATTTAGGAAGGGAAATTGCTGGTAAAGTTACTGATAAGGATATTATTTCAAATGTTCATTCATGGATTGAAAGTGGGTTTATCAAAAAAGAAGACTCGACTACTAAAAAAGAAGAAGATAAACAACCTGATTTGACTAGTATAATAGAGTTTATTAATGATTTTTATAATCCATTACATGTTAAAAGTTCTAAAAAAATAAACAATTTAGCAAATGCCGCCAGAGATACATATGGACAAAATACTAAACGAATAGTTTGGATTGATGTTAAAGATGTGCAGACTTGGTTGGGTGTAGATAAAAGAACTAATACTAGAATTCCAAATAGTCAAAGACCACCAGAAGACCTTGACAACCCTATGGATAATAAGAATTCTTATGTTGATTCTTTTCCAGATGGAGCAACACATAGCAGGGGTACTTGTTATTTAGAAATTGATACAACTCAAGCAAGACGTGCCGTTGCTGCAGCAGCAAATCATGCTAGATTAAATCCTAACTGCGACATTAGAATTATTATATATGTTAAACAAATAACAGATAATGAAAATCCTGCAATTGCTTATAATAGAGAAATTACTAGGTTTGTTAGAACTTTTTATGGTACTCTAAATCAAATTTCAGAATGTTATTTTAATAAGGTAACTCCATTAGTTGATGTGGTTTCTATATATGGTGCTGTACCAAGTTTAAAAGAGTATCATAATACTAAAGAACTTATTCTTCTTAATTCAGCTTCGGTTGGAACTACTGGGTCTAATCCAAAATGGTTTCAAAAAAATCCCTTAAAGTTAAATGGAATATCATCATATGATTTATTAAATACTATTTCTATCAATAATAACGAAGAAGAAGATGATGATGATAGTTGGCTTGATTAAATAAATATGTTGGGGAGATTTTTCTCCCCATTTTTCAAAAAAATCCCTTGACATTTCCCCACAATCTGCTATACTTTGGCCTGTTAGTTCAGTTGGTTAGAACGCTTGCCTGTCACGCAAGAGGTCACCGGTTCAAGTCCGGTACAGGTCGCCACAACTCTTTAGGAGATTCATATGTCTGAAGAACATCCATTCGGTCGACAACTAGAAGTTATCAGTGGTTTTGAATTAGAAGACGGTTCAGCGATTAGATGCTGGAAAGACTTTGATAACGGATATTCTATTTCTACTATCCGACATAACATGTCATATGGCGGAAAAGCAGGTCTGTATGAGATTGCCGTATTCTACAAAAGAGTAGGTAGAGAAGTAGAAGGCATCACAGATGAAGGTGATTATGTTGCTGGTTGGTTGACTTATGAAGATGTGCTTGAAAGGCATGAGAAAGTCAAGAACCTTCTACCTAATCTTCTAAACTAATCTCGGATATTCCTGGTAAATCCAGGAATATCCCTTGACATTTTCCCTCAGTCTGCTATACTATTTCTATTGAGTGAGACAACTCTCCACACTAGACAAGAGGCATCATGACCCCTACAGCAGAACAACAAGCAATCCTAAATGGCTTCAACACTGTAGAAGGCAACATCAAAGTTCTTGCTCTTGCAGGAACAGGTAAGACCTCCACACTCTTGGAATTGGTACAGCAGAATCCAACCCAAACTTTCCTCTACATTGCTTTCAATCGTGACGTTAAGGAAGAAGTTGAGCGCAAAGCCCGTGCCAAAGGCATGAGCAACCTCAAAGTCAAGACTCAAAATGGTTTTGCTCTTGAGCTTGCAAGAGGTGCAGGTCTTAACTGCAACAACATCAAAGGCTACATGTCCGTCAAGGATATCATCGCCCGCCTCAACTTGACTGGCAATGACAAGTTCCTTGCATACCATGCATTTCAAGTCATGACACGTTTCATGGTTTCCCGTGATACCACAATTGCTATGAAGCATGTACCCAAGGATGTTGAAGAAAAAATCTACAACAACATCCGCCGCTACACCAACATGACTGAAGATAAAATTCTTCAAGAAACCGATAAGCGCAAAAAACGTGCAGTACAAATTGCACAACGTCTGTTCTCTTCTTTTGACTTCAACAGTGACGTTATGCTGCATGATGTATACGTCAAGTTGGTTCAAATGCACTACAATGAAATCCCTGTTACAGAAGACGTTGTTCTTTCTGATGAATCACAAGATGTAAATCCAGTATTCTCGGATATTATCTCCCGTGTAACTGCCCGTGTGATTGCTGTAGGTGACAACAACCAAGCAATTTACCAGTTCCGTGGTGCAGCAGACTACCTGAAAGAAATGCCTTCAGAAGCTACATACACTCTGACACAATCATTCCGCTTCTTGCCAGAGATTGCAGACAAGGCAAATGAATTGCTGCAGCATATGACAGACCTGCGCATCAAAGGTTTTGAAGGTGTGGAAGAAGAGAATACTTCCGCTGTACTGTGCCGCACCAATATGGGTTGTTTGACAGAAGCAATCTCAATGTTGGATCAAGGTGTTTCATTTTCTCTTGAAGGTGGAGTTGACAACGAAGGATTCCGCATGATTGAGGATTTGGTTTCTCTTTCAGATGGCAGAACATACGATGTACGACATCCTGACCTCAAAGGATTGCGCTCAATTGAAGAATTCAACAAAGAGTTGGAAGAGGATTTGCTAAATAGAGAGTGGAAAACTTCCTTGCGTGTAATTGACAAGATGGGAGGTTTTGACAATGCATTAAACATCATTCAGCAAATCAAAGATTCTCAGCGCAAAGTTCCTGCTGATGCTGTAGTCATCACCACTATGCACAAATCAAAAGGTAAAGAGTGGAATAGTGTGCGCATTGCTGATGATGCAGAAATGGTATTCTACAAGTCTGATGTTGATGCAATGGGCAGAAGAACAAGAGTTGCCATTGAATTCAAAGATGCTCCTGTGATGGAGAAAAACCTCTTCTATGTTGCAGTTACCCGAGCAAAAAGAAACTTGGAACTCGGACTTTCTCAGCGATTGTTCTATGTTGAGAAGTCCGCAAATACAGTTATTCCAGAAGCCGCATAATTTATTGGTAATAATATGATAAATATAAAGAAATATAAAACTTATTCAGAGAAAATAAATGAAAAAATTTCTAGCGGCACTTGCTTGTGGTGCGTTCATAATTGCCAGCACAGTGCCCGTTCAAGCAGACCCTCTTTTATTTGGTAAAGAACTTCCTCCTCCTCAACAACAGGTAGTTCCAAAAGGAGTACAACCAAATGTAGATTATCCTACGGTAATGATTGGTCAATTCATGTCATTCTGTATTAATATGATTATGATGAAATTATCCAGCGAAGGTGTACCAAGAAATATAGCTGCGGAAAATGCTGGATATGTATGTTCTTGTATTATGGATAGTTATCGTGAAGAAAATCAGCAAGCTGAATTTCAATTTGAATTAACAAGAAAAAATGAAGGTGATGTTCCATTGTTTAAAAAACATTATACTAACTGTAGTTTATTGAATGCTGAACGAACTGGAAATATGAACATTAACCCAAGAAAAAGCATTTGGGTTAATCAACTTAACAAACCAGAAAATATTTTAATAAATTTTAAAGAGAAAAAATGAGTCGTTTAACATTTCCAACTGTTTTTGCTAAAGAGCAAAATACATATTTTATTAAAGATAGAATGAGAATGTATTTGTTTGACCACACATCGCAATACATATTTCAACTTTCTTTTGTGTTAGGAGAAATAACTTCTACTGGTCTAGACAAGTATGTTTATGAAAAATATTCTGCAAGAGAAAAATTACAAGTTTTTTCAAACGAAGAAATAGTTTTTTCAAGAAGAACATATACTGATTCCAATGGTGACACCGTAAATCAGGTTGGTACTGATGGTTATACCTTTTTAAATGATCAACTATTGTATGATGCACAATTAGGATATGATGCTTTTAACATTAATAAGGATTTAATTACAGTATCTGCTGGCGGTACATATTCTACATATCCAGAACAATTGGCAGCATCAAAATATATAATGAGAGACAAAGAATGGATAACTAAATTTGCACAAAAACACTTTTTATTAATATTTAAAGCTAATAATCTAAATCAGACACCAAAAGTTTTATACGGATTTCGTATGAGAGATTTGCGTGACCATCCATATGATAAATTTAAATATTGATTAAAAGATTTTTATAATATGAAAGAGATGTTTTTATGAAAGTAGAGAAACTTAAAGAATTAGTTTTTGAAGTTGCGAACTGTGAAGAAAATAATAAAAATGGTGGTGTTGGTGGATTATATATATTATTTTCTATGTGGAGAGAAGATAGCACATGGTCTTTTGTGCAGTCATACATTACCAAAGAGGGAGTTCACCATATGACCAGAACAATCTCTCAAGAATTGTTGGATAGGCAATATCTTAAATTAACTTATGTAAATGGAAATACAAATGAAGTTAATATATTATTGAATACAAAAGAATATTATTATATGGAGTCTGAAGATGAAAAAGAAAGTTGAGTTAGATTTTGATATGCCAGAATGGGCAAAATATCATGCTGTTGATGAGAATGGTGATTTTTGTGTTTTTGATGAAAAACCTTTTCTAGTTGATAACATTGTAGGTGAAGGGATTTTTGAAACAAAAACTAATTTTATGATTTTAGCAAAAAATTGTGTAGTTGATAATTGGAAAGCCTCATTAACTCCTCTTGATTAAAAAAAAGGTTTATTATGAAAAAAAGGCGAAAACACTCTATCATTTCAATGGAACCCCATTCTGTTGAACAACTTTCTGAATTTGATATAGCCAGATATTATAATTATTATCGTATTAATTATACAGAAAAAGATGCTAGAAATTTTTTATGTGAATTTGTCAAATCAACAAAGAAGCAAGCAATAATTAATAGTCAATCATATATTCCATTGGCATATGGATGGTTGGCTAGAATTATTACAAATGGCAATAAAGTTCCTGTTGAGTATGTTGATAAACTCAATCATTATATTGAGAGTATTAAACTACAAAAGAGAAAGGTTGAAAAGCCCACACTTCTACCAACAATTTCTGCAGAAAGGAAAAATAAAAATAAAGAAAATGATGCATATTCTTTTTTAGAAACACTGATAGATAAATTATACGACACAAAGGGTAAACACACTATAAGTGCCGAATCTACTATTTTAATGTATGGTTTAAGTAAATCAAATACACAAGTTTTAGCTGAAAATTTAGAACAAGATCATCTAAGAGATTTGCGAAATATTCCAAACGATGAAGATCTTCAAGAAGGTTATTCTTTTCTTACTAAAAGACAATTAAACATAATTTTTAAAAATCTAAAGCAAGTAAAAGAAGAGTTACTATCTGTTAAAAATATTGTAACTTCAGAAAATAAGAAAACACGGGCTATTAAACTTAAACCTATTTCTGAAATTATTAAAAATATAAAGTTTAAAAATGAAGTTTACGGTCTTTCTACAGTAGAAATAAAGCATCTATTAGGCAAGCGAGTTGCGTATGTAGTGTCTGATGCGAAACGAACTATTCTGAGATTGGAGTCTAAATCTGGATTTGATGCGAGATCTTCTTTTCTTACAAATGTGGATTCTGCTGAAAAGATTATTGTATATGGTAGATATCAAGAAAGTGCTGCAATTTATTTGGCAAAAGCAAAAACTGAAAAAGACGCAAAGAATTTAAAAAAGCACATTCGGGTTCGTAGGTATGAACCTATAGAAATTAAAAACAATGAATATCGCACTACTGATAAATTCTGTGTTATTCAAAATTATTTAGATTTATGAGGTAACAATTATGTCTTTGAAACCAATTCCTATTATCTTTAAAGAAATATCAGATGCTAAAACACATCTAGAAAAAGTTAAAGTTTTAAAAAATAATCGCAATAGTATGGTTGATTTACTATTGGAATTAGCATTTAGTAAAAATTTAAAAATTAATTTGCCCGATGGTGAACCACCTTATATAAAAACGGGAGAAGCAGATTTATTTAATGCTACTCTTTTATATGCTAACAGAAAGTCAATTGAATTGTTTATAAATGAAAATACAATGCATATTCCTCAAGTCAAACGTGAGCAATTATTCATAGATTTATTAGAAAATTTGGATATCAATGAAGCAAAACTTTTATGTGAAGTTAAGGATAAAAATTTAATTTCTTATCCCGGTATTAAAAAGAAAGTTATAGAAAAAGTTTATCCCCAATGGGAACTTATTTAAAATGACTCTTTATATTGCAGCACCTTTTGGAAATTATATTAAAACAGCAAATATTAGAAGTGTGGTAGGTTCTTTTACTGTAGAAAAAAGAACTGGATTATTAAAGCAGATAGCCACTACGCTAAGATACCATGATGGTGTATGGTATAATGCAATAGGATTAAGAAATCCTGGCATAGAATATGGGTTGAGAAGATATAATGAGTCAACAGGAGATATATTATCTGTAGCCGCTATCAAATCCGGAGATTGGGAAATCTTAAACAATATTATACCTTTTAATACAGATATTGAATTAAATTTAAGTTGTCCTAATATAGAACATTTTGATGATTATAATCAAGGCATTGATAAGTTTTTAAATGGAGATAGAAAGGTAATTGCTAAACTATCACCTTTAACAACAAAAGAAACTATTGTAAGTTTAATTAATCAAGGATTTGATAGTTTTCATTGTTGTAATACATTACCAACAGAAAAAGGCGGTATGAGTGGAAAAGGCCTTTATGTTCATATAGAAAGATTAATAAGGATCATAAAGTACTTTAAAAAAGATGCGGATATAATAGCGGGAGGAGGTATTGAAAACATAGAAGATATAAGAAAATATAATAAATTAGGAGCAACCTCATTTTCACTCGGTACTGTATGTTTTAATTTGTTTAAACTATTTAATGTGATAAAAGAATATAAAAAAAGTAATCTTGATTAAAAACTCACCTAATTTTTCTTGCTGATTTTAATTTTTTCTTTCCTTGGCAATGTGCACGTTGGCTAAACCCCTTGGGGTTATTACAGTCAATGGACTTTTTGTATTTCTTAGTCCATTTTTCAGCAATGTCATAAAATTGTTCTCTCAGAGCTTCAGATGCTTCGCCAGTAGGGTTTACATACCAACCATAAAACTTAGCATTAGGATAATCTTTTTTCAAAGAAACAAAAGAATTTAGATTTGCTTTTGAATCATCGTACATAATGACCTTATCGTAAGTATCCTTGTTCATCAGAGAAAGAATGATTTTTTTCTTGTTTTCCTCAATAGTTCCACCCTTCATGTTACCGGCACGGTATACATGAACTTTTTTCATATCAATTCCGTACTTACGAAAGGTATCTAAAAATAATTCTTTATCATCAAAGTCCGCTCTGGCAGTAACCATTACAACTTTATTCCCACGATTGATATCTCTCTTCAATTGTTTCATCATAGGAATGATCGGTTTTGCATTATCAAAAAATTCTTTTGCATTGCGAAAGTTCTCAAAATCAAATTCTTCACCGTCCTTGAGTTTATAGTTGGTGAACTCATGACTGTTCAGTTCCCTTATTTTTTTCCCATCTTTCATTACTCTAACTTTTGTTGATGTGTGAACCAACGTATCGTCAATATCAAAGACAACTAAAATTTTAGTGAGTGCCTCTTGCAAATTTAAAAAGAATTGTTTAAAGTTTTTCATGTAAAATTGTATACACGGTTATTTAAATGTATTGCACCTTTCGGTGTAAGTTTTCTTCTGAAAATAGTAAATGCTATGTAGTTTAATTGTTCATCTAGTTTATTCTTTCGTACTTCTTCTGTTTCTTTTTCCAAGTCTTTAAAGAATCCAGGACCTAAATCTTTGAAATAATCATTCACTATTATATCTATAACTTTTGTTTCAAATTTAGGTTCTTTACTAAAATCGGTTATTGATTTAGTAGAATTATGCATAAAGAATCCTTTGATTCCACTCGGCTCATCACTCTTCAATATCTTTTCAAATACTTCCAATTCTTTAGAATCTCCAAAATATTTTGCCATACCAGGCCAAATATCAACTGCAGCTAATTGTAGTTTCAATGGAACTTCTTTTTTAAGTTCATACCATCTATTTACCCATCTACCTAAGTCACGGACACTTGTATTCTTTTCTTTAGCTTCCTTTAATGCGAATATAAATGAATCAACATCTAGTTTAGAGTTTTCAAGTTCCATTAATACACGCACATGCATCGGCTCTTTTATGAATGCCCACTTATAAAAATAGTTTAGAAATTTAGCATCATCAGTATAATGATGCATTCCAACGGCAGCATCTGGTTCCTTCTTGATTACTTCTTCTAGAACATCTTTGTCTAATTTAACATTGTAATCCTTACATGCTTTATAGAAAGTAGTCATTCTTGTATGCATTGCTACATTTCCTTTTGCATACAAAGGCCTAGTTTCTTTCATTGGATCGTATTTGTTCCTAATAATATCTTTTAAAATATAGTTAATCTTTTTTTCTTTAGAATCTAGTTTCTTATATTCAATTGCATGTGGTGTTTTATCCTCATATGTTTTATTATCAATGATATCCAATACTTTATAACCTGCTCTGGATAAAAATACTGCTTGTACAGGCTCTGCCTCATGAATAATTCCATAACCACTTCTATCACTAATAGAATCATATCCAATATTAATCAACAAATTAGCCCATGCGTTAGCCGCTGGTTTTGCACCTTTCTTTTCATTTGGTGATGGGTCTTTCATTATTACCAAATCAAATTTAAAATCTCTAGATTCTTTTTTAATAAATTTATACGGGTCAGTTTTCATTTCTGCTGGAACTGATTCAACTTTATCTGGTAAAAAATCTTTTATTTTATCTTTTTCTGTTAAGTCTACTTCTGCATTAAAGCTAGTTGGACCTTCAGCATCCTTTAAAGTATAAACCATATTGTATGTGTTATCCTTGTCATATTCTTTTGAAGTTGCTGTAAGTTGTTTTACTTTCCTTGCTTGTGCAATTAATCCAGAAACTGTTCTAGTTATGTTCCAAAATTCAGCACCACGATTTTCAGCCTTTGCACCTTTCATTGAATGCTCAATAACAGACAACATCATATAATACATTAGCTTTTCATTTTTAATATTCAATACATCCATCAATTTTTTAGAGGCATACTCAATTATTTTTCTCACATCCTTTTCTAGCATAGCTTGCTTATAATCTCTACCAACATCATTAATATTTTTATTACCCTTTCTTTTAAGAATAGCTATTTTAGGTTTTTCTTTTACAAAAGGAACATTAAATCTTTTATATTCTTTACCACCACTATACATTAAATAAACTTCTTCTAGAGGATATGTGTATACACCATTCGGAGTGTTGAATTTTGATTTGGTGTTCAATCCTACTTGTGCTGATAGTTCACCGCTTTTACCTGTTTCTGTAAATTCTTTTGCATTAGATATGAATGAAATAAAAATATCTGGGTCCTTCTCATATTTTAACAATGCCTCAACAGGAAATTGTTTTACATTCAATTCTGGATTTCTTCTAGCTTCTGTTAAAATAGTTGTAAATGATTTCATAATACTAAAAAGATTTTTTGATAAATAAATGTATTGGTTATGTTATATTTATAAAATTTAAAATGGAGTATCTTATGCCAAGCTATGATTATCACTGTGATACCTGCGAAAATGATTTTGAAATTTTTATGTCAATTTCAAAAAGACATGAACCTATTAATGAAGAATGTTCAAAAAATAACTGTTCTCTTAAATTAAAAGTTTCATCACCAACTATCGGTTACGATAATTTTTCTTTAACTGGTAAAAAACCAGATGAAGGCTTTCGGGATAAGTTAAGAGAAATGAAAAGAAACATTCCTGGAAATACAATTAATGTGGATTAATTAAAGGAGGTTTCTAATAGAGAGATATTAAATAGCTCACTCGGGTTTTATATTCTGAGTGAGTGATAGCAAACCTGAGTAATTCTTGTTAAAACAATACGGAGTTACTTATGTCAAGAAAAAAGACACAAACTTCTAACCAAAACCGCGGATTGCAATTAAGAGAAATTGAGCCGATGACTAATGCTCAAAATTTATTATTCAATTCTTTTTATGATGGTCATCATGTAATTTCAATGGGAACGGCGGGTACAGGTAAATCTTTTTTATCTATTTTTCTTGGGTTAGAAGCAGTGTTTGACCCACATTCTCCATACAAAAAAGTTCTCATATGTAGGTCTTGTGTGCCTTCTAGAGACATTGGTTTTTTACCAGGAACTGAAGAAGAAAAAATTTCTGTTTATAAAAGACCATATCAATCTATTGTGCAAGAACTTTTTAAAAGAGATGACGCTTGGGAAATTCTTGAAAAGAAGGGAGTAGTGGAGTTCTGTTCTACTTCTTTTTTAAGAGGAACAACTATAGATAATACAATTATCTTTGTTGATGAAATTCAAAATTTAGCTTATAACGAAATTCATAACGTAGTCACTCGCATAGGAAAGGATTCGGCTTTAATTTTGGCAGGAGATTTTGGACAAATGGATTTAGATATGGAAGAAAGTGGGATTAAAGATTTTTTTGAAATAGCTAAAAAAACAAAAGGTTTTAAAATCGTGGTGTTTCAAGAAAAAGATATTGTCCGAAATGATTTTATTAGAGATTATATTATAGCTAAAAATCAATATGATAAAGAGAAAAAAGAAAGGATATTATACAATGGTCACAAAGTACAAAGAGAACCTTTTAATAATATTGTAGTTGCTGGTCAGCGATATTCTATAGAAGCAACCCCCGTAAATTAATCTAAATACACAAGGTAGGGGAATTTTAATATTCCCCCAAAACGAGAAAGTAAATGCAAGAATATGAAGACATAGTAAATGATGTTTTAGATTTTTGCAAATCTAGAAAGTATACAGTAGCAGGCATAGACAAATTATTTGAACATGAAGATTTTAATATACATAATGATGAAGTTATAGCAAGAATAATGCTTTATAACCATGCTCCATTAATGCTTGAAGTTTATAATACAAATACATTAGGATTGTTTTTTAATCTTTTTGAATGTGATCCATTTTCAGCAAGTTTATTTACTAAAGAATTTTTAGAAAAAAAAGTAGATATAATTTCTGCATTTGTTGAAATGAAAAATTCAGAAGGAAAAATAACTAAATTACTTTTTGGTGAAAAAGCAGTAGAACAATATGCAAAAGAACGTAAAACTAAATCAGAAACACCATTATTATTTTTAAATTAAAATGCTACCATTTAAAAGTTTTTTAACTGAAGGTATTAAAAAAAATCAAATAGATCAAGTCTTCAGCAACAATGATTTCAAAGTTGGTCTTGAATTTGAATTTTACAATGAAAGATTCTTAGAAGATAGCAATCGTCCGAGCGCAGAAGAAACATTACTACTTGGTACACTTTCTGATTTACTCACTGGTGCAAAGAAAAAAAATAGAAACATATTGAATAATAATCGTAATGTTGAAAAGAACAAAAGAAATAAAATCATAACAGATGATGATATTTTAAATGATTTTCAGACAAGAGAACGTAAGATATTATTAGGATATTTCAAAAGACAAGGATTAAATGAGAAAACTGTTGCGGACTACATCTACTACATTGTAGCTCAAGCAGGCTCTAGATTTAAAGAGTTGTATTATCCTCAAAATTATAAACAAGATGTATTTGACAGAGTGAAAAGACAACTAAGAAAGTTGGAAAAATTTATGGATTTGCTGAACGCACAAACAGATGAGAATGTTCCATTTGCAGACGTAAGAAAATTCTATAAGCAAGAAAGAAATTTACCACCATTCATCAAGAATCCATTGATATCTAGTAAGCATGGTGCTACTGCAAAAGCAAATAGATGGGCAATTGTAATTGACCAATCAATTTCACCAGCACTCGGTGGTATAGAGATGGTAAGTCCTGTGATGAGACCGCAAGAGGCATTAGAAGTAACTGATAAAATGTTCAACTACATTAGAAATGTTGGTAATACAAAATCAATGGCATCTGCAGATGAATTTGAAGAATCAGACCCAGATTACAATGTAAGGGATGTGCAATGTGGATTACACATCAACATATCATTTACACCAGAAAGAATGAAAAAGTTTGATGCATTAAAATTTTTACTCTTCTCTCATGAATCTCAAGTGAATAATAAAAAATTATTTGGAGATAGAAAAGATGCTGAATTTATAGATGGTACTTTAAAAGAAATAAAAGATAATTATTTTCGTACTGCAAAAACAGTAAATTTGTCACCAGAATCTTTAGGAAAATGGTTAGATGAAAAAGTAAAAAAGAACAATATGAAAACAGGTATAGCAGTATTAGTAAGCACATTACAGCTTTTTGATAAGTATACCAATATCAATTACTCTCACTACAAATTCAGTAATAGAACTATTCGCAGAGCAGGTTCAGAACGTATTGAAATTCGTTACTTTGGTGGTGAAGGATATGAGGATAAAATTATGACTTTCAGAAGAGTTCTTGGTGAGTTGTTATATGCTCTGGATGTAGCTACAGATCCTGAAAAAGAAAAAGATAGATACTATAAGAAAGTTTATAAAATTTTAAATAGTATAAAAGAGTTTGATAAAGAAAAATCAAAGCGAAAGTGAAATTATATGCCAATAAAAACTAATGTAGGTAATAAGAGTTATGAGTGAAAATAAGTTAAACGAATATAATAGTTGGCGAGTATTATTTTATGAAAGTGAGGATGAACTTTATGAAGGATATTTGTTTAAATCTAAAAATGATGCTTTAGAAGCAGCAATGCAGTTTTGTAGACAAATGAGTCCCAATGAGAGAACAAAACTTATAAAAGCTAATGCTAAAGGTATGATATTAGGCGCCAGAAATTCTAATGAATTTACTATCATAAAACCCCCCGAAAACGAAAAATTTAAAAAAAGTGAAAAACAATGAAACATCTTTTGAGTTTATTTTTAGTATTTTGTTTATTAATAATTACTAATATTTCATATGCAGAAGATTTAGAATTTCCTATATTCAAAAGTTGCTATGATGGTGACACTTGTAAGTTTGATATACCAGATGTGCCAGATGTTTTTGGTAAAGGTCTTTCAATAAGAATACGTGGTATTGATACACCAGAAATACGTGGCAAATGTGAAAATGAAAAGGTTCTAGCAAAAAAGGCAAAGGAATTCATTAACTTTCTAATGAACAAAGCGACAACAATTGAAATTAAAAATGTGGAAAGAGGAAAATACTTTAGAGTAGTTGCTGATGTTTATGTTGATGGTAAATCAATTGCGGAATATATGATTCAAAACAATTACGCATTACCTTATGAAGAAAACATTGATTGGTGTAGATACAGGCGCATAAGAAAATAACACATTACCTGAAGCTTTATATTAGACACCAGTTAATTTTTATAATCAAGATAAGCTTAGTTATAGCAAAACATTTAAAAAAATAAAAAAATAATTTACACCTCTCATATATTGAGTGATATAAATAAATAAAACACTTCTATCGTATTTGAAATATTTAAACAAAAGAATTTTTTAGGCAACTATGAGTTATATTCCCCAATTATTATTAGCTAATACATTTGGCGAATGGTTGAATACAATAAATGATGTTATAGCTGAAAATAATAATTCAACAGCAAATGGCACACCAAATACATTAACAAGATACGATGCTAACGGTTCGCTAGAATTTAATGAGTTAAAAGTCTTTGATTTACAGCTAAAATCTGGACCTGTAATACAAGAAATCAGAACAGATTTTACACAAAATAATGATACGTCTTTATGTACAACTAAATCTGTATATGATTTAGTTTCGGGCGCAACTTCAGTAATTGTTCCTGTAAAAGCCAAGACATTAACTTTTGGAACAAGTGGATTATATGTAAATACTATTTCCACATCTTTCGGTCCATTAGATAACAAAACTCTAGTAACTTCAAATGCAGTTTATAATTTATTAAACGGAATCAGAACTGTACCTATTGCATTTAATACAGACACACTTCAATTTGGTACCGGTCTTGTTATTAATGCAATAGCAGATGATTTTAGTACTATTGATAGTAATACTGTTGCTACAACAAATGCTGTATACAATTTACTTACTGATGGAGCAATAAGTTTAAATACAGTGTTTAATAACTTAAAATTAGGAAGTGGTCCTAATATTGATAAAATTGTTACTAACTTTACAAATACACCACCTGATGATACAAGTTTAGTAACAGCACTTGCTGTATATAATCTAGTTGGTGGACCAGATAATAATATCACTACACTAGAAGGTGTAAGCTTAGAATTATCATCTGGCAATAAAGTGACGGATATTGTACACAATTTTATGTTTATTAATAATGATTTATTACCAACTACAAAAGCCGTTAACGATAGAATTTTTAATGTTCTCACTAGTGGAACACATACAATAAATCTTATAGCGAATACAGGTAATTTTACCGAAAGCCTAACTGCTGATGATATACACGCAAATACTGCAAATGTTGATGTATTATTAATTGCAAATAATATTAATGTTACAAACACACTATCAATAAATAACCTAACTGCTAATTATATCACTGCAAATGTAGTAGATATGCAAACAATGATTTTTGATGATTTAGTAGTTAATAATGTTCACACAGATTTTTCAACAATAAATGATGAAACTTTAGTAACATCAAATGCAATTTATAATCTTATAACAGATGGTGATGTTTCTATAAATTCAGTGTTTAATAGTACAGAAACACAAACATTTATATTAAATGGAAACACTGTAACTAATGTTGTTAGTGCAATAAACAATACAAATATAAATCAAAATACTTTAGCAACAACAGTAGCCATTTATGATTTGATATCAGGTAATAATACGACATTACCTTCAGTACCACTCTCAGCAAATACACTTCAATTTCCTGGTGGTGATCCTAATGTATCAATAAATTCTATATCTACAGACTTTTCAACTATTGATGACAATACTTTAGTTACTGCGAATGCTGTATACAATTTATTAACAGATGGTCAAATACCAATTGATTCTAAATTTACATCATTAACTCTTGAAAATGGTGTAACTGTAAATGGAATTTTTGATTCTTTTACAACTGCAAATATTAACAGCTATTCTATTGCTACAACAGCAGCAATAGAAAATGGATTGACTAATGGTTCTATTGCTGCTTATTTTAGAGAAATAGAAGTTGATAATGTTTTTTGTCAATTTATAAGTGTCAATAATTTAAATTATCTAGACTCTATTTCACAAAATACATCTTCTGAGAGATTACAGGGATCAATTGTTACTCCATATGTTTATACTTCAGCTATTGAAGCATATAATGAAAAAGATGCAACAAGCACAGGCATATTATTCGGTGATAGAGGAGCATCTCCCGCAGGTGAAACTATTTCTTCTACAACAACTGCAATATTTGCGAATGGTAATATTCAATTAAAAATTGAAGATGGTAGTATAAATGCAATAAGCAATCCAATCATAACAACAAGTAATGTTGTAAGTGATCATATTGACTCTGATTATGCAAAGATAAATTATATTGTTAATAAAGCAACTGCAAATACACTAGTGTTTCCTGATTTTGGAAATCAGGAATTAATTGGTAATACAGCCACTCAAACATTAACAAATAAAACTTTAGGTAAAACAGACATATCCGGAGATATTGTACCTACAGTAGATTCAATATACAGTCTAGGTTCGCCTGCTAATAAGTTTAAAGATTTATTTTTATCTTCAGCTACATTGTGGATTGGTGATAACATAAAATTGGATGCCTCTTCAGGTGTTGTAAAATATCTTAAAAGAGATGTCAATGCAGTACCATTTATAATTTCTTCGTTGGGAGGTAACGGACCTAATGCGATTGCATATGTGAATACAACATTTAATTATAATCCAGCAAAAACTACTCTATCAGAATTAACATTAAATGACCATTTAAGTTATCTAAACACTTTTGCAGGATATGAAACATCTGATGTAGGTACATTACTACCTCCTGAAGTAGATAGTAATGGAAACAATAGCTATTATTATAATATTAATGATTATGATGAAATCATATATTCAGAAACTCCTGGTAAAAATGCTTCTGAAGTTTTAACTGATGATTTAAATGCAACTATTGATTATCATGAAACTGATAATGTTGTTTTCAAAAAACCATATGGTGATTTTTTCTTAATAGTAAATCGAGTGTCTGAGTTGGAAGGTGTAACGGTTCATGCAAAAGTGCATGTGTTGCAAAATACAACACCTTATACTTTAAGCAATATAGTGATAAATGGAAATACAGTCTCTTCAATGAATATGTCTGGTAATTTAGAAATGCAAGTAGCAAACACTTATAATACTTACGATATTGATGCTGTTTATCTAGACAATCAGTGGTATAGCACGGTTATGGTAAAATAATAATTCACAGGTGAATAACAAAAAAGCCGAGGTTTTTACACCTCGGCTTTTTTTATTTAAACAGCGTTTGCACTATCAGAACTGAATACTAATCTTCAAGTCTTCAGTTTGATTTTGTGAACGAGATACCATACTTCTGTTCTCAACGTAAAGAATTTTACCAGAACCAGGTAACATGCCTGGTGTATTTGCTGTATTAGCAGTAACAGTAAATGCCTCTACATTTTGAGCATCAGCAGAATGATAACCTAGTGATTTAATTTTAAAATCACCACTTGCTAAAAGTGTACCAAAATCTTTTCTTGGCTTAATTACACGGATTCTCTTAGAGAATACATCATGATCTACAATTCTAGCAGTAGCAACTAATAGACCTGTTGAATTTGCATAAATTCCTACATCCATATCAGGTTCAAAGTTTAATGTATTACCATTCAAACTTCCTAAAGAAGCAGATGTTAAATTAATTCTATAACATTGGTCAGTTTTATAACCTCTAAACAATTCTGTATATGCACTTGGATTCATCCAGAGTCTTGTTTGATCTGAAGAATAGGTTCTTGGATTTTTAAGAATACCAATCTTTCTGAATTCGTTACCAACTGTAAATTCATCAGATTCTGTACCTTCAAATCTAGCATTAATCATAACATTATGACCACCTAATTCTTCTACAGCATCAAATCCATGTCCTCCTACGGGTGGAATATGTGCATGTACTGTAGCGGTAGAATAATTATTTGCAGTACCAGTAACCATAGCACTATCTACACGATAATGATATTTACCAGGATTTGTTACTCTTACATCAAGTACTCTACCCGGTCGTTCTCTATGATATCCAGGTGTTGTTGTATTAAACAATGGTTCAACAATTCCATATGCATTAAATCCATCAATAGGATCTGTTGTCGTAGTACTTTGATGATTCGCTTCAATTTTTACTCTTGGATGAATTTCAACTACAGCATCCTCATTTACTATCTGTGTTGCTGCAGGAAGACCGGCAACACCAGTAACACTTGTTCCTATCAAACTTTCTATGGTTGCAGAATCAATTGTAAATTCAATTGTGCCATCTGTAAAGTCAGAACCACTTGTTAATTGTACACCGCTGATTGGGAATACATATCTTTTGAATGCATCTCCATTTAGAGTACTATCAGTAGAAGATTTAATTACAACACCATAATCTAACCAAGTATCTAATCCTTTATGACCCATGGCTACTAGTCCTGCATCAGGAGTGGCCGTCCATGTTCCGCCAGCATGACTTAAATTATTTGCAAAACTAAACATATTGTAGTGAGTGTTAGAACTTAAATCTAGTCCAGCATTTGTTCCTGCTTCTGGATCTGGAAAATCACAATTGTTAACAGTATTCCATACTATTTGGAATGTCAATGAATTTTGAGAATCATCGTAATTTACTTGTGCAGAACTTGAACCAAATTGATAATATCCATCTCCACCCTGCATTTCATATCCCTCAACAGTTGAATCATTGGTTTCAACTGCATACTTATCTACTGTAACATTTAAGATACCGCCTGGAATAGCAGTTGTTTCAACTGTATATTGATCTGAGAAATCATTTTCAATTGTTCCATTTTCTTTACGTATTCTTCTTACCGGAATATAAGAAGTGGTAACAAATTTTAATGCTTCTCCAGCATCAATAGTATAGTAATATTTCCATTGATATCCGTCATTATCGTCATCACCCAAAACCATATAATCTTCACTGATGCCACCATCAGTTACAAAGTTTAAAGGTTCTTGATATGATTTGTGATCCCACAGGTAAACAGTATTGCCGTTAACACCATTGAAATTTTCAACTTTTCTAAACTTACCAACACCTTGCTTTAAACACTTGTAAATTCTAAATCTTCTATTCACAGTGTGAATCAACATGTCATCATAAAATAAGAAAGCAGAACGGTCATCGTAACCATCATATCTTGTACCCAAAGTCCAGTTCCTAAGGCCTGATTGGATCTCTACAGTTCTTTCACGCTTAATAACGTGTGATACTTCGCTATCGGAAACTTTCTTAGCAGCAATCATATCATCCCAGTGATTAAAGTGTGAATCTTTTACACTATCAACTGGAAATGGAGGATTGTTTTCGTTTAAATTCGGATCAATAGAACCATCCGGTGTATCAGAAGGATTCCACGGAGATACTCTACCTATAAACAAATACATTTGGTCATCCAATGCATAGTAAGGTATAGCATTTAGGTTATTAACTGAAGGAGCAGATGTGACACTCAAATCACCATCTAGTCCAGGAGTCATGTCTTCTATTCGTATATATCCACCAACACCATGTTCTGATTTTTCTTCAAAACTTTCTTTAAATTGTTTTGCATTACTAACACGAAAAGTATTATGCACTAGTGCGGGCATATTTTTTCTCCTATTTAAATTTTCTTAATTAAACTTCAATTCGTACAGTCTCTAAAAACTCTTTTCTATTTATGTTCGGATCATTATATTCTGTTTCAAATGTATTTAGCGCACTAATATTCCAAGTATAAACCTCACTCACAGTATAATTCATTTTTAATGTGGCATGTAAATACGTCTGTTTATCATCACCTTTTCTTTTTAAATGTTTTTCAATTTCAAATCTTATATAGTCATCAGTAAAAGGTCTAATCACAGTATTTAATAAAAAATTGTCATTCGTTATTCCATTATTTATAGTGTTTATTTGACTCTCTTTAAATCCAAAGGTGTTATTTATATTTCCTTCTGAATCAAAACTTAAAATTTTCTCAAAATCTACTAAAGATATATCATCTGGAGTTGTTGAAAATGAATAATCAAAAATTTCTTTTGCAAATAATTCTGCTTGAACTGTAGGTATATTAGATTCTAAAATATAATATTTTAATTTTAAAGGAACTTTTTCTGTTATTTCTTCTTTTAAAAAAGTATCAACTTTTTTATCTAATTGAAATAAAAAATTTCTATCTTCAATTTCATTAAATATTTTTGTTAGATTTTCATTTTGAATTAATTCTATAGTACCATCAAGGATCTTTTCAGTACCAATAATATTTGATACAGTTTCTTTAAATTTAGATTTTCCATCTTGTATATCAACAGTTGTGATAGAATATTGAGTTTTTGGAGATACAATAGGTATTGTATTAATAATATCATATCTTAATTTAGTAAGAACTTTTGGTCTTATTTGCTTTTCTAAAAAGGATTCTGTTATTCTATCATTTAGCGATATTGCACTATTTTCATTATAGACATAAGATTCACTAAAAAATTCAATTTCTGTAGAGTCCATAAAAGATGTAGAATCTATGAAAGTATGCTTATCATTATACAATATAGATATTTCATCACTAGTTAATTCTTCCATATCAGATATAATGACATATTCTATTTCATCATTGTTTGTCAAACCTACATCTACAGTCTTCACAGTATCATATGTGTGTTCGGCTATTTGACTATTTAAATAATTACCAATAATTTCATTTTGTTTATTAATAATAAAATCTTTTCTTCCAATTTTAGATTTATCAGAAATAAATTCTACAAGATTTTCAAATTCAAGAACAACTTCTTCTGTTGCTATTGTATTATCTAAAATAGTTGCTTGCTTATCATATACAGTAGTACTTGATGTAATTGCAGTATGTATTAAATCTAAAGTAGGATTATATGTGAATTCTAATTCATTTAGAACAGAAACTGTTGGAATATAATCTAAATTATAAGGAACGAGTTTAAACGGTAAATAGTCATCAACAAAATTATTAAAGTATGAAGTAATTCTATCTTCATAACTTAATGTGACATTTCTGTCAAGTAATTTGGGATTATGTTCGTATTCATCAATTACAGAGTAAATATCTGTAGTTGCATCTGCAAATGCTGTGTTACCGTATAATGTTGTAAACGGAACTATATTCACATCAATAGGTACTTTTGGATTGTATGTTATTTCTGGTTCATTCAGTACAGTAGCCGTTGGTACAGTCTCACTTTCAAAATCCACAAAAATCTTAGGTATCATATCTAAAGAAAATTTTGTATCCACCCATCTACTAATGACTCTATCTTCTGCAAAAGTTTTGTTTCTATCAACTATTATAGTATCATCTTCAAATCCATATTCAAATGTTACATCATGAGTTGCGTCCGCAAATGCCGTGTTTCCATATAATGTTGTGAACGAAACTATTTCTGTATTTGCAAGAACAATTGGATTATATGTAATTTCAGGCTCAGAATGAACTCTTACAGTAGGAATATCACTTAAATTATAATACTTTAATTGTAAAGGTCTATAGAAACCAAAGAGAGTATTATCTGTCCAGGGTCCTATAATATCACTTAATGAAAATGTTTTATGTCTATCAAGTATTAAATTTTCGTTTTTAATTTCAAATTCAAAATCAATATCTTGTGTAGCATCTAAGAATGTTGTATTTCCTGTTAATATTCTATTATCAATATTAATGACTTCCATATTTTCAACATAATCTGTAATCGGCACTACTTCAAGATATGCAGTTACAGATGGTAATGTATCTTGACTATATTCACGTATAACCCATGGTCTCATAAAATGTTCTATGATTGTAAATTCATATGGGTAGATATAATCACTTCTAATTATAAGTTTATTTCTATCAATAATATTGTTTTCAATGTCTTCTTCTATTTCACCCATGATATCAAAACTAGAATCTAAAAATGTTGTGTTTCCATAAAGAGATGAAAACAATTCAAAATTAGTGAGTAATTCTGTATTTGATTGTCTCTCATTTCTTATGTAAGTACCATCTATTCTTACTGAAGGTAATTTATCCAGAATATAATCATCCATTTTTATTCTAGAATAATCCTTAATTAAAATAGGAGTCCATGGTAAAATGATATCTCCTAAATCTACATACTTATTTCTATCTTCAATTATAATAGGAATTTTTATTTCGGTTTGTGCTTCTGCAAGTTCTAATTCAAAATAAATAGCTGGAGGCGCTGCATCTGAGAATATGCTGTTTGGATGTACGAGAGGACTTACATCCTCATTTGCTGTCCGTTTACTTATAATAATCGCATCTTGAATAAATGCACTTGGTATTTTATCTAAAACATAATCTGAAAATTTAACAGGAAGATATCCAGCAATAAATTGCCTTTTCCAATTCTCAAATTGAGTATCTAATGTTATGTATTTTCTTCTATCTTCTATCTCAAAATGATTTTCTATATCTGTTTTACTAATGACTTCCGTAGAAGAATCTAAAATAACAGTGTTGGCAAAATAAATAGTTTCTTTGTCTAATACTGTAGATAAATCCTTTGATTTAGGACTTGTATACAAAAAGGGTTCTGACAATGCGCTTGTGGCGGGCATTGTGTCACCCAAATATGGTTTATATTTTTTATGGAGATTATAAACTATAAGATTGTTTTTGTAATCAACAATTTTTTCATCAAAATTAAAAAATAAATTTCTATTTAAAACATCAACAAATATTTTACGATTTACATCTGTTTCTAAAGGTGTTACATCAGTTACTGCAGGGTTATCACCTCCACTTACTAGAGTGGACAATGGATCAAATCCAGATTCTGATATACCAACAAATTTATGAACAGGTGGGGGTATTACGGTAAAGTCTTGTTGAATTGATTTGCTAGGTAATGATGGGTCTAAACTGAAAGGTTCAAATGCAAAATTATTAATGTGATTCACATGCACACTCATAAAATCAATATCACCAGAATTTACATCATTAGCAACTATGGTTGACCAAATTATAAAATTATCTTCGTTGTATATTGGTTTTAAGTTATCCAAGTCTTCAATATTTTCAAAAGTAACTAGAGTATCAACATTAAAATTTTCGCTTTCTTGAAATAATTTTCTTTCAGGTAGTAAACTATCTTCATCAAATGTAAAATTATCATAACTATCAAAAGTTAATTCATCCGAATCAAAATAAGAAGATGGTTTTATACCATATGCGCTTTTGTTTGTAGAATTCACAAAGGTATAATATATAACAGGGTCAGTATCACTACTTGAATCTGCAAAATTTAATCTTGTAATTACATATCTTAAATCAGGTTCTTTTAATTGTAATGAATCTATGTGGTGATAATTTAAAATTTTATCATCTTCTACTTCAACACTTGGTAATCCAGATTCTGTTCCTGGATGCGCATTTATACTTCCTAATAATATTAGAGAACTTACTCTATTCTTTTCAAACTCCTCAAAGAAATTTAAAATTACAACTTTTGCTTTTGGTTCAAATTGATGGTCAGGACAAAGAACTGTTTCAATATCTGCAATAGATATTTGTGTTATTTTCTTATCATCATCTGAATTTATTAGAATCGCTTCTCGGAAAATCTTAGGTATTTTTCCACGTATTGCAGGTATTCTGTTTTCAAAAGACAGTGTTGATATTCTATTTTTGGGTTTATCCATAGCCGGCTGAATATCAAACTTTGCAGCAGTAGACTCAATATTTAAAAATACCGCACTATTATTTTCTTCATCAGATGATTGAATAGAAAGTGGTAATATTTGTTCATCAATATTAATAACAACATGGAGGGGAACATCTGTTACTGAGCGTATTGCAGTATCAGTAAAAGAGTCATTGGATAATGTGCTTGTACTTTCAAAGAATAAAAAGTCTTTTATATTAATAGAAAATGAAGTAAATGTTGTCGGTCGTTCAGTTAATTTATGTTCAAATGTATCTAATACAGTTTTGAATTCTTGCTGATAAGCTAATGTTAATACTACATCTACTTCATCTGTAATTACATCACTATTCTGGAAAGTCGTCCGTAGGGGTTCCACTGTCAACGGCCCTTGGGGTGAGGGTTGTGTTGTTGGCTGTGTTTCCGCTGAAGTTAAAAAAAAAATTTCCGAAGGATTTACTATCGGATAAGGGGTTGAATCTACTGTATTATAGTCAAATATTATTGTATTTGACCTTGGTTGCATTATACTATAACTTTCAAGGTCTATGGCTACATTTTCATAATCTACATTAATGAATGTTTTTTCTATCTTCGTTACTTTTGGTAAAGTATAATTATTTTCAATAAATGATTGCCAACTAATTACTTCTAATATACCTTCATCTACTTCAAAAGGAACTTTAATTGTATCTTGATTATTCTTCAATGTCAGACAGTATAATAATCCTGTGTATGGAACTTCAATCTTATCTATTTCTTTATCAATATCTCTCAATTCCATTATTGCTCTTTTACCCGTACCGGCTAATGTTTCATCAGGTACTGCTAAAAAGTCTAGTTCTGTTGGTGGTTTTGTTTTTGATGATAGTTTTCGTCCTTTAATTATTTTATTTGATGTAACTAAAGCTAATTCTTGGTCTGGAGAAACTGTTATAGACACACTTGAATGATCTGTATACTGATGCATTATTCCATTATATTCTCTTGTTGCTATACTATCTGGCAATTGCCAAACTATAACACCATCTTCTTTCACATTAGCAACATGCATATAGGGTTCTAGATTTTCAAAAGTTACCCAACCATAATCTCTTGTAAGTATTTCTGCATTTGGTAAATAAGAACCTTTGCCGGATAATGTATTTCCTGAAACTAATGGTAGATATTCATTTCTTTCTGTATCAGAAAATTCTATTTCTGCGTTGCTAAATTGTTGTAAATCAGAACTAAATCTTGGTTCATATAAATCGGTAAATGGATCTCTTACTACAATATATCCACCCTTTGCAATATCTGGCACATGTTCAAATACACGTTCTACTCTTACTCTAAAATTATAAATTGTTCTATCTGCATCTAAAGAACCAATTGCATTTTTTCTATATCCAATTACATCAGCAATCCAGTTTGCTTCATCTTCAACATTTATAATTTTCACAAAAGATTGTACGGCTACAATACCATCATATAGTCTTGTATCAGTGATAATTGAATTTTTCTCATTTGTTTTTCCATAATCATCAAAATCTCTAAATGAATTTTCACTAGGTTTTGATATAATATCTTCTATGAAAAAACGAAATCCTTCAAAAATCGGTGCTATTGCATTTACTTCTATTTCTGGATATTCAGATGTTGCAATCTCCTCATTGTGAATAAATTCATTTTCTAATTCTATTTGATTAATAACATCACCAATAGTTGCATCTGCAAAATTTAATCTTTCTACTTCTATATGCTCAAATATTTCAGCAATTATGTAGCCACGGCTGTCTATTTCTATTTCATGCAATTCATGTGTTTTTATTCTAAAGTCAAGTTCAAGTTCAAATTTATTTCTTATAAAATGTAAAAATCCTGCAGGATGTAATTCATCTAAAAGTAAAGGTTCTATTAAACTTGCTGGTATTTTAGTACGTATTTCATATGAATAATTTTGATAATAATAACCATCATGAATATATTTGTTTGATGATAATTTACTTCTGTTGTCTAAGAAAGAATCAAAAGAATCAATGAACAACCCTTCTTCATATTCATATTCTGATTTCAAACCGTGTGCGATATCATCTTGATTAAACACTCTTTCTTCTGGATTGTGAATAAATTCAAATACATCATCTGATTTAGTCATTAAACCCATTTGAAGTGTTTTAATCTGAGCTACACCATCACCTAAAACACTTTCCAACTTAGCACTATTTGCAAGAGGATTAATCTTTATTAAATCTTTTATTTCTAAATTTAAAGTTGTGCCAAAGGGCAACCCTATCTCACTGAAATCATTTAGAGTTGTATCTAATTTTATTTGATTGTTATCAAATCTTTCATTTTGTCCTAATTCAATTTCAACAAAAGTATCCGTTTCTAAATCTTTTACTGACCTTAGTGTTATAAATCTTTTAACTTCTACGTCTTCACTGAGTATATCCAAGTCACTCAAATATATTTGTTCTTCATCAGCATCTAGAGTTACATCTCCAATACAAATAGCTTCATTAAAATCTCCAGGTGTACTTGTGCCACCTTTCATATAAACTAAAGTATCATTCTGAATATATGCAGTATTTGCTTCGTTATTATCAAATATAACATCAAAATAGTTCAATAACTCTGCTTGTGGTAAAGGATTTTTTGCAACAACAGGTGGAGCAAATTCATATCCTAATCCGGAATCATCAAATGTAATTTCTTTTATACCACCCATTTGAAAATCAGTAACAACATCACTGGGTAATTCTTTTAATGGAGTAGCATCTCTAAACAATATGGAATTTTCATAAACTTCATCTAGTAATGTTTCATCCTCATAAAAAGATACTGGTCTATTTTTTAATATATTGTAAAAAGAATTGAAATAAGTAGTAAGAGTTGGATTTACTTCAATTTCTGAAACATACGCACTTGCTGTATATTCTACATTTGTAAATGCATTGTCAAAAACAATCGGGTCACCCACACGATAGCATAAACCAGGGTCATTTATTTTTATATTAGTAATAGAATGTTTTTTAAGTTTTGTAATTTCTGCTCTACCATCACCATAATTAAACATATCACCGACTTTATGACCAATACCACCATCTGTTATTTTTAAGCCAGTAATTGAATTTTTTATTACACCTTTTACTGCTTCTAATCCTGTGGTAATATCATATCCTACTATAATTTCATTTTCTTTAAAAGTTCCATTAATGTAAACTAAATCAAGAAAGGCCTTTGTGGTGTTGTTTTGATTTTTAGTTATGATGTCACGACATATAGCAGATGCTTTTGATTTAGGTGCATAAATGCGAGTTTGATTAAATTTACTTATGCTAGAATTATATTCAATTTGTATTAAATTTTGTTCGTAATAACCACTATCAGAAAGTCTCAGTATATCTACTTTCGGATAATATAATTCTATAATATCATCAAAGAATATTCTAAAAAACCAATAGTAAGAATTTTCAGTATCTTTGTTTTTATAATAATCTAATATTTTTTTGGTAAGAATATTTGGGTCTAACCTACGAAAAATACTATGATCAAGAGAAACATTCTTTTTAAAGTATTTCTGAAAGACTGTGAGTGCGGTTTCGTAATTAGTATTTTCCTCTATATCCTGAGCATATTGATGTATATTCTTATATAATTTTTTAATAAAATATATTTCACCGCTAATACCATTTACTAATAATTCATTTCTATAAAAATTATTCGTTTCTGTTTCATAATCAAAATATACTCTATCTTTAGTAACTATTTTTACAATGGCTTTTGCTTTAGACAGAGAACCATATATGATGTCACCCACGGATAATTTTTTATTATCTGTAAGAAGTATTACTGATGATTCTAAAAAATTATAATATTCCTCAATAAACTTCACAAAGTGAGGATATTGCTCTAAAAAATAATTTGGAATATGACTTTCAACCAATTCTTTAGGAGTTGTCATGTATCAAATAACTCCGCTTTTGCTAAATTAGAAGAAGTTGATGACCTATCTATAAATGCAGAAGGTGTTATATAAATGTCATCAATAGAAATTGTTAGAATTTGTTCTTTAGATGGTATAATAATAAATTCATCACATTGAATTTCAAATGTCATTTCTGATGAATCTTCTCTTATATATGTTGGTGAAAATCCTTCTAATATAAAAATGCCAGAATCATAATCTATTTTACCTATATTTTCTTTTAGTGTAAATTCTACGTCTGAACCGGATACGTTTATTGTGAAAACTATATCAACGCCTGTATATGTTGAATTTTCTTTTAGATAACAATTTGATATTAAATTATTATTATTATCAATATAATCAAATCTACTTGCAGTTAAAGAACCTTTTTTAATCTTGTTATTAAAATTTATATTATAATAAACTCCAATCCCAACTTCAATATTTCTTTTTTTGTATAAATTTATAGTTAAATATGAACCCATGAAATATTGACTTATATCATCTACAAGTTTAGTAATATTTGCTAATTGAAAATTACTATAAAATTTTAATAAATTATTTTTAGAATAATCAAATATAACATTCTTCACATTATCTACAATTTCTATTTGATTCATATTAATGTCTAAGGAATCATAAACTACATTAGCATTAATTTTAATATAAGTATATTCGGGATTAACAATTCTTGGTAGTATGGTAATTACATTTAATTGGTCAAGTCTTGACTTTATGTAATCTATTTCATAATTAGATAACAATGCTCTATTTTTTGGTTTAATCGCACAAAATACACTACCATACAACGGAGGAGTATTCTTTTCTCCACCCCAAACAGAAATTGATTCTATGAAAGGAAAATATTTCATCAAAATAATTTGATAATCTTTTTCAGTGACTGTGCGATTTTGACTGAAATATAATTTTCTTGCATTATTTCTTATATCATCGGCATTTTCTTCATCTTCTCCTTGTGAAGAAAATTGAATAGTTTCTATTAAAAACGTGTTAACAAAGTCGTTTTTATTTTCAATATCAAAAGTTACACACTCATTAGCATCTTCACCTGAAGTAACCAAATAATTTAATTCAATTACATTATTATTTTTAATAATTTTTCCTAAAATTCCATCTCCAAAAATTATTTGATATTTTCCATTATAATTTTGTTCTATGTAAAATATTTCGGAATCTTCTGTAAGTAATGTAATATCAAATACTCTGTTGTATTTTGTGCGCAATCGTTCAAGTTCATTTTCTCTAACATGTACTGTAAGGTATGTTAAATCTATATCTTTACTAGAAATTTCAAATTTATTTTCTAATAATAAATTATTTACAACTATTTCTTCTGATATTAAAGTGCCTTGAGTGAGTGTTATATTTGATGTGAATTGATTACTATTTGCTAAAACAATAGAAGTTTCACTAATAAATGGATACAAATTTCCATTGGCTGTTTTACCTAAGAACTTAGTTCCTGCTAATATATTTTTTGTATAATTAGCAGATAAATTTCCAGTAAGTCTAAAATTTATTTCAGCTTTAGATGCAGTTTTTGCATTTGATAAATATCCTATTTGCTTTGCTATTGATGCAGCATTTTTTCTTTTTTGTGCTGTATCTAAAAATAATTCACTTGCTACTTGATTTAAATAATAAGATTGATATTGTGTATTATATGATAATAAATCAACAACAAAGTTCAAGCCAGATGCTTCAAAATCATAATCTTTAAATTCTGAACTGTTCTTAACATAGTCTATTAAATTTTTTCTAATTGTTAAAAAATCTAATTCGCTGATATTTTCTGATGGAATTTTTGACATCGTTAGCGTATTCTTTTTAATGTTTTCTCAAACGTTATCAGTTCTTGAGGATTTGATCTTAATCGGTATTTTATGTATATTGTAATACTATTTACATCTTGTTCTATTTGAGTATCTTCAAGTACTATTCTTTTTTCAAAGTTTTCAATTTGATTTTGTATACTTGTTTTTAAAATATCTTGTTGTATAAAACTGTTTAATTCAAAGATATAATCTTGAATACCTACTCCAAACTCAGCGTTATATAATCTTTCTCCAGGTCTTGTGAATAAGATGTGATTTAATGCACGGAATATAGTTGTTCTAGCATCTAAATTTTTTACTTTTTTAGATATGGGATGGGGTATAAATTTTAAATCTATATCTGAAAATCTTGACATTTAAATTAAACCTTTAAATTATTTATCAAGGTATATTTTTTTATTTTATTCTATAAAAGAATATTTGACTACTTGTAATGGTAAAGGTCAGTTTTTGCATATCTAAGTCACCATTATCATAACCTATAAGAATATACGGTTTTAAAACATAGGACTCTTCTTGACCTATTACAATTTCTCCAATAAATTTTTTCTTTTTTCTCCTTCCAAATTTAAAAACTTCACTAGCATCTCCATTTAATTGTTTAGCGTAACGAAATGCATTTTCTCTACCTTCAAAGAAAACTCCCATATACACATTTATTTTATTTATCTCAGGTACAATATCATTTGTTCCTGCTTGTGTAGAATCATAAGTTACTCCTAGCTCAAACTCATAGCGATATGTAAAATCATTTGTTATTAAATTAGAATATCTCACAAGTTCCATTGCTGAAGTTGAGGTCACTCCGTGTAAATAATTATTATTTAACTTACCGAAAAGTTTAAATTCATAATTGCCTGCGTTCAAGGTTCCTGTAAAATAATTTGGATCATTAGATAAAGCGAGTGTTTTTGAATCATTTAATTCAAAACTTTCTGTTGTTCTAAATGGGATAAAAGATATTGTATACGGAATAGGCTCTGCCTTTATGGCCACCGAAGGATTCGTATCTTCACTCAGTTGTGATAAATCATTTTCTAAATCTTGTAACGTCTTATTAGGTAACAGGTCAAGTATCGTTTGCTCATCTAGTGGGGTTAAACCTTCTTGTGTGACCGCATCTCCTTCTTCATCTATTAATCCTAACGCATCAGCAATAAACCGTATAGGGTATACGTTCATTCCTTTTGGTAAATAGCTTAATAAAATTAAAGAAAATCCAAATTCACTTGAAAGTTTCTTTTCTATTTTTGAAATCTCTTGCCAAATCTGACTTTTATACATTTTAATACTATTATCATCTTGATTTTTTTCATATTCTTCTTTAGGAACAACACCTATATCTGTCACATTGGCGTACAATGAGCTTCCGATATTAAGTATATTTGATGGAAGGTCTGAAAGACTATCTATCTTTTCTTGTATTGACGCTCCCAATGCTGCTGCGGCTTGAGCTTCAGATACTCTATCTGTATTTCCTACTTGAATTTGAGCATTGTCTTCTATTTGTTTGTTTTTATCGTCATGATTTGTTGTTTGCGCAAATAAAGAATTTATTGTTTTCTTAAAATTTTCCGTTTCTACAGGATCAATTTGACGCATTCTACTTAATAATGTACTAATGCTACTAACGTCACTTGGTCTAAAATTTATTCTAGGAACTTTAGAATAGCTATCAGTATTTGTTAAATCAGAAGCGAGTTTATCATAACCTTCAAATCCTGTCTCTCTACAATACTTTCCATAAATTACACCTTCAAATTCTATACTTAAACTTAATATTTCAATTAATGATTCTATTGCTTCTATTAAACTCAATAAAGAAGATTTTAATTCTTTTAATCTTTTAATCATCAAATCAAAAAATACAGTTTCCGGCTCAAAAATATTGGCAATTTTTAAAACTTTATTTTGTATATCCTTGATTAAAGGTGTGGTTCCAATCATATCCGAAAAATTTAATTTAGCCCAATTTCCTCTCACATTACCATCTACAAATGGCTGATTAATATCACTTATGATAATACCATCTCCCAGTATATCATACTCAGTTCCATTATATTTAACGATATGAACATACTTATCTGCATTATATAAATCAGGAGCACTGTTTATTCTACTACCAAAAGGTTCAACTTTAATGGTAAATTCATGTATATAATTTTGAGATTCTATTGTTGCGTCAAAATTATATACTTGTTGAATATAATTTTTATAAAGACTAGTTTGATTTACAATTGGATAAGAACTATGATAAAAAATTACATTTGCAGAATTGCCTTCTGTAGAAACTGCAGAACTTTTCACTTTAAGTATATCTAACTGATTTTTTTTATATTCTATACTTTCTATAATATTATTAGCACTTTCTCTGAATTGTTCTTTTGTTAAAGTTAATATTTCACTCTCTAATTTTATAATGTCATCTTCTTTTTCTTTCAGAATTTCTATTCTTTCTGCATTTTGAATATCTGGTGGTGTGATTGTAAATTTATCTATTAACTCAAGATTCTCATTTCTTATGACATTTCCTGCCGCAACTATATCATTAATCATACCATCAATAACACTTCTATCAGAATTTAATTCTTCTTGCAAGAGTAATTCATTTTTATCAATTTCTGATGTGTATTCTGCTTTTAGCCTAGAAAATCCTGTTGTATGGTCATAAACTTCATTTTTTATAAAACAGCCTAAATCAGGGTCTAAGCCTGCCGCTTCTTTTACTGACCTACATTCAAGATAATTGTCTATTTGTTTTTGTGTTGAATTTAATAATGAAGTATATTTTAAAATTTCTTGTGCATAAACAGATTCATTTTCCAAAAACTCAACTTGATTTTTATAATTTTGATATTCATCTTGAAATGTATTAATATTACTAATTAATGTTGTTAGAGTATTCCATTTAGAACTTGTATATAAATTAGATAAATCTGGATTTCCATATGTAAATAATAAATTTTCAAATGAAGATGTATAGGTTGTTAAATTATCATTGAATGTATCAACATTTGTAATATCGGCATTTAAAACACTTGCAATTCCATTTTGAATTCCATAATATACTATTTCGCTTCTCAACTCACGAATATCTTCTTGTGTTCTTTTATATTCTATATTGTCTGAAATATTGAAATCATATACACTAGAAAATCTACTATCTGACATATCTAAATTTTTAAGAATATCTAAATTTTGATTATCAATATATCCCTGATCTTTTAAATGTTTTTCTAATCTTTCTTTTCTTTCTGCTGGCATGTTTGCCACAGGGTCTGCAGGCACTATATAAATGTCATTTAAATTAGGATCTTCGGGATATCTCTTTATTGTATATTCATCAATTTTTTTATAGTTAGTAGAAGAACTTTTTTTTGAAACATCTATTCCTGTTAGAGACACATTGGATAGTATCTTTACTTTTTTTATTTTGGGTTTAAAAAGCCCATTCACATCATCATAGACTCCATTTAATGATTCAAGTTGAAATAAATTAGAAAGAGTGGCAATTGACTGTACATATCTTAGTATGCTTTTTGCATTACTTCTGTAGTCAACAGAGAAATATAAAAATATAGCTTCGTAAAGTCCTAGAGGTCTTGATAAATTTTCAACAGATTTTTCAAAAGTTATAAAATCACTATCAAAATGTTTAGGTTTATCTTCATCTTCAGATATTCTGTAAAAATTTTCAAGTGTTTTTTGAATCTTTTTTCCACTTTGTATTATATCTTCAGCAACATCTGTCTTGTAAGGTAAATAATATGGTATATTTGAGTCTGAAGTATCATAAAATTTCTTGTATGCAATTTCTGCTTGTTTTTCAAGTGAAGTTGTTGGTAGGCCGTTAAAACCCCAATCAGTCAAATTGGGAGGTATTACAAGTAAATGTACACCTAATCTAAGATAACTATCTAATGCATTGTATACCAAGTCTGCAATGTAGTTTGCAACAGCATTCATAAAATTAAAAATCAGAGAATAAAAATCTCTGAAGAGTGCTACTGAAGTAATAATAAAATCAAAATTATTTATAACTAAATCTCGCACGTTCTCCATATACTCTTGAGCCTCTTCCATGAGTTCTTTATTACCAGCACTCAATCCTACCAAAAATGCGTTATCTAATTTTTTCCATTCACCGGCACCTGACGGATTATCAAATTCACTTTTTGATAATGCATCACCAAAACTGGTAAGTTCTCTACCGATAGCATAACGTTTACCTTTACTCATTTCTTATTGCCTGATTTTTTTGTTTTTCTTTCAAAATCCTCAACATATCCCAGATAGGTTTTCAAAGTTTCTTTTAAATTTTCAAGTTCAGTTATTCTTTCTTTAATTATTGTTTTATTTTTTTCAGTTTTTACATTCTCTTTCATATATTTCTGTTCCTACTATGTGGTAATCTCTAAAGTTTTTTGTAGAAGGTGTATTCTTGAAATCATCAATATCATCTTCTAAAAGTTTTTCATATTCTAATAAACTATTCACTGATAATCGTGTTTGCTCTACAATTCCATTTGGTTCAAGATACCATAATATAAATTGAATAATTTTATAAGATAGATTTTTTGGTTCTCCAGAAGATAAAGTTTTGAAATAACCATTATTTTCATCACATAAAAAATTCCATGTATTTAATTTATAACCATCATCCTGTTTAAGTATATTCTGTATAGTTACAAAGTCTCCGATTACTTCATTTATATTACTTACAGTATCTTGAGGTAGTGTTGGATATTCTGTAAATACATTTTCATAATGAGAAAATGTTGCTGTTCCTACATTGGGTACATCCGCAACAGTAGCACCTTCAATAAAATTACCCAAAAAATTTAAATTTCCAGTTGTTGCATCATCTGGCCAACCTGTATTTTCCAGATAATTGTTCCAATTTGTTTCGTTTGTAGGAAACATTAAATCATGTAGATTAGTTTCTTGTTTTTCTTTTTTATCTTTAGGGTCTATTGAAGTTAAGTGATCTTTTAATTTAATATTTAAATTCTTTTCGTTATTTGTATCAGAATCGTTTTTTAATTGTTTTGCCAATTGTTCATAGAATACACCAATTTTAGTTTCATATAATAAACAAAATAAACTTGGAACAAAATGTGTATATTTTTTAGATAAATGAGAATCAGATTTTGTTAAGTTATTAAAAAATCTAGAAGGTATGACTGCATTTTCTAAAAATGGTTTTTTATAATTAAAGGTAGTTGTGTATGGATATAATGGATTCTGATTGAAAAATGGATAATAAAATTGCGTATACAAATAAGCATGATATGAAATAGGTGCAAATGTTCCGGGTGTCTGAAAATATTTATATGCTGGATGTTTTATTATTTCACTTTTATCTAAAACTGCAATTCTTTTACTGACAATTTCAGCAGATGCAGTTACTGTTGCTGCGTAATTTCTTTTGTTTCCTGTAATTAGTTCTAAAATATCATTTAAAAATTGAAAAAATCCTGCTACAATGTTCCATAATAAAGAACCTAAAGGAATTAGAACTCCTCCAGCTGGATTGGGAATATCCAATCCTTTGATACTACTCTCTAATCCAATAAAAGGATTGGGAAGTCCAACATATTTACCACCTCTTGCTTCAGCAACACCATTTATTCTGAGTTTAGTTTCGTATGGTTTTCTATTTATTTTGACATTAAAAACTTTAGGACTTTTCGCACCATTTCCATCTTCTAAAAATCCTGTTGAAAAATGTTGATTATAAAAATGTTTTGTACTTACGATCTTTCTATACTCAGTATCTGTTTTAATATCCCCATTATCTCCTAACCAAATAGTACATGTGCCGCCTGTTGGTATGAGGTCGCCAGCTAGTCCTCCAGGAACTTTTTCACAATTTATATTAGTGTTAATTTGTACATCAACTCCCGTTTCAAAACCATTCTCTATGTCACCCCATTCACCTTGCCATTCATATATACCAGTAAATCCTACTCTATCATCATAATCGTCAATTTCATTATCATCATTGTCAACATAACCACCTTTTGAATTTATTATTACTGCTGACTCGGATTTAAGTCTGAGTTCCCACGGCTGTGTGGAATCATTCGCATCATAAAAAGATTCACTAACACCCTCACTGGAGTATACTAACTCCATAGGAACTGGAGCCGGAGAGCTATAGACTTTTTTATCAACTGCTAATCCTAAATCATTATTATAAGGTCCTAAACCTAACCCATAATTACCTTCGCCGTAAGTATTTTCATCTTTAAGTGCCGCATCTGGACACATGTATAATCCGAGATAATCATAGAAATTTTTAGAAGGAACTTTCATGATATCATTTGCTTTATCTACATTAGCATTCCATTTTTTATTGATAACTAATTCCGGTGTTACTACTGTAGCAGTACCAATAACAGTTTCAATTATACTTTTAATTTTTCTTAAATATTGTTTCATGAATTTATTTTGTTATAATTAAATTATGATAGTTTGGTGTAGTACCCACAACATATAATTGTCCAATTGGAGTAGAACCTGAGCCGATTGTTGTTCCTGTAATAGGGTCTGTAGGATTTACTGTACTATTAATATCAGAATGTTTGATATTTAATGTTCTTATTTCTATTTCACCACATGAATTAAAAAATTCAATAGTAGCAATTGTATCATTTGGATCTGGAGTAAAAATAATTTGTTCAATTACTGATGTATCTATTTGTTTAATTATAGTATCAGATGAGTAATCAAAAGAAATACGATAAAATTTACTATCAAAGTTAAATGGAGTATCGGGTGTTATCGTTGTCTCTACTCTATATTCAATTGCAATCGGATTATAGAAATTATAAATCCCTGAGCTATCTTGAGCAGGACTTAGCACATTAAAAGTAAGAACATTTGGATTGGGTAAAACACATTTTTCTTCAACAGTTAGAACAGAAGTTGGGTCTGCAACACCTATAAACATATTCATGTTTTTATTACGATTTTGTACACCTTTTAAAAATTTTAAAGTATCATAATCGTCTATTAAATCAATTGCATCTATGTATATTGTGTCGGAACTACTTCCTCCAACCGGTGTTCTACTATAAGATACTCCACCAGAAGGAACATCCCAAGTAAGTCCACTATCTGTGAGATTATCATAAATGGTTGTTTTAAGAATTTCACTTACCGTATTAGAAATTAAAGGTGATGAGTCAATGTAAAAATTTACATAACTTACTGCATTACCGACATTGCCTGCAGATGAAGTAATTTCAAATGTTTTAAATGTTTGTAATAAATCGCCTGTCCAATTACTCGCATTGAATTTATATGTTAAAGCTCCGGATGCATTATCAAATTCATCATATCCAATAACTTTAACAGTATGATATCCTCCAGATGGTATACTTAGATTATATGGAAAAGTAGTAACATCTGAACCTAAAACACCATCAACTTCAATTGATGCTTTAACTGAAGAACTTATTTCATCATATAGGTCAATTTCTAATATCGTTGGTGGACCATTAAATCCAGTTTTATTTCTTAATGTCAGTAGTGGTGGAGTATTATCCTGCAAAGGACGTAAATATATATAACTTTCACCGCCATTGCCGTCATGTGAATTTGTACCAACAAGAGAATATAGATATACAAAATCACCGATTTCTGGCCAAACTGCTGAGATGTTTACAACACGATATGGTTCTCGGTTAGTTTGATCAAAAACTGCAACAGGAGGTGAAACTGCAACACCATCTTGTTCAACTAAAAACAATTTTGCAGCTACATCTCTTGGACCTGCATCACCTTGACTTCCTCTAATTTCTCCTTCAGTATGATAACTTATCGTTGGTTGCTTAACAGTCGCCGTATACATACGATACGATGTACTGCTATAGCTTTCTATTTTTTTCAAACCATCATAAGTCCACTCAGATGGGTTAGGAAAGAAAGGTGTTAAAGTAATTGCCATATTAATACATATTCTTAATAAATTGTTTTAAAAATCCTATTGGGGAACAATACATTTCCCATATGTACCTATTATTTTTTTGAATTTCTTTTAAATTTTTACTAGTAATAAAATTATCAATTTTATTTTCTATATTTTGTATCTCATCTTCTTTTTGTATGACTAAACAAATATCATTTATATCATATTCTTTTTCAAAAATAAAACATCTATCACTATCAATTAAAATCGGGATTCTCCCCATCATTAATGTTTCATAAAAACGATAACAATAATTACCTGCACCTCTATAACAAAGTGTAAATAAATTAGTATCTATATTATGAATAAATTCATTTTTTAATTCAATATCTGTAGTGCCTGTGAGTAACTCATTTCTTATAATAAAATTTTTTTCATATTTTAATAAATTGAATTTATTAATAATATTTTTACGTCCATAAAATAAATGTCCGCAATAGCCTATACTTATATTATTTACGTAATTATTTTTAAAAGAATCTTCACAAAATGCTGGAAATGAATATTCAGTTTTCTTTTGTAGTGATTTTAATAAAGCCGTTCTATATAGTATAATATTTTCATTATAATTATAGTGTTCATCTACAATATCATTAGAAAATCCATAGACCAAATCATATTTGTTTAATGAATTTAAATATAAATCAGAGACTTCATAATTTAATTCTTTAGGAAATACTACAATAGCATCTCTACTATTAGTATATTCAAATTTTTTTAAGCAGAATTCTTGAACTCCTTCAAATTTTTTTACTGTATGAATTATATTTTTACCATAAAGAGGTAAAACAAGTCTATTAAATTCTGAGAAATCATCATTATATAAGATTGGTATCACAACTCTTTTTCTTCAAAATCAACAATACGCAATAAATAACTATCCATAAGATTAGGTGGAGCAGTAAGAGGAGTTTTTAAACTTAACAAAAATGTGCCATCCTCTGTTGTTCCTCCGCCATCTTGAATCTGAACTTTATTGCCATTCATTTCAATATTCACTGCCGTTGAGCCTAATTTATACTCAATACTTGTAGATACTGCATTGTAATTGAAATAATAATCAGAAGCTGAATTATCTTTTGAACATAACGACAGTGTTCTACTGACGTTGCCTGTACCCACAGGAGCAGCAGCATACTCATTTTCACTGTTTGCTGTCACTGTCCCATCCATAAAGACAGGTTTGAAATACTTAGACCAATTCTCTAAAGCATTACCATTTGTAGCAGTTAAATAATGAGTTGTATTTTTATCATAATTATTGAAAAATATATTTGTTTTAGAGAGACCGTTTCTACCATTTTTCAAAATTTTAAATCTATGTGGATTTACAACATCAGCTACTTCTATTTCCAACCCACAATGACTATAATCAAATTCATTCAATAGTGTACTTTCTGAATAAGAAACTAAATCACCATAAGGGTCATCCTTGTCGGCTGGTGTAAATTTTGCTTTTCTAATAGAAAGAATGTCTCCAGCAGCAAATCCATGAGAAACTGGATTATTATCTAAAATAGTTTCTAAAATAATGTATGGGTCCTCTCCATCTGTAAAATATAGCTTACCAACTGAAGATGATGATAATATATTATCAAACTCTTGAAATCCATCAACTAAACTTGGATATAAAGGAATTCCTTTAGAAAATGAAAATAATTGATAATTAAATACATTGATGTATGAATTTAAACCCTGTGTGATATTAACAACATCTTTTGCGGTCATTGATTTTAGTGCGGCATTGTTATTTCCATCTTGAATAAAATCTTCTCCTCTATACAAAATAACTTTATTTGTAGCTGCCGCTGGTACAAAGAATGTTGGTGAATTTCCATCGTCACTACCTGTTGATGCGCTTTTCATCAAAAATTGTCCTACACCATCTTCGTCAAATCCACTATTTTTTAAATCTGGTGATTCAGAATTTGATTTTATATTAAAACCAATTCTTTGTATTTTTCCTTCAAACTCGGAACTCTGAAGATATGGTGGGTCAAGTGTTATTTCTGTATCACTTACAATAGATTTAACTTGATGATACATTCTATAGTTTGTTAGAAGACCGCCTTGAATTGATTCTAATGCTCTTGTTGTTTTTGCTGGTCTTGAGAATGTGGTAGCATTAAATCCATTATCAATAAGAGTATTATCAATTCGATATGCACCTTCTAAACGATTGCCATTTATTAATTGAAAACGATATTTCTCATCATCTACATAAACTACATCTCCTATTTCAAATGTAGTATTTGCTAGATAATTTGGATTTCCAAATTCAATTGTAGCTATTTTTCTATTCGTTGGTGAAGGTATTACTGCTACTCCACCAACATCAATTTCTGTTATACTTTTGAATAAATTAGCTTTAGTTCTTACTTGCTCAGAAAAAATTTCAGTTTTTGAAGAGTCTATTGAATAAAGTGCTGTATAATTTATTCTCAATCCATCATAATCTATAGAATTTGCAGTGATATTTCCGCTACTATCCAAAGTGCCGAGATGCGTATTTTTAGTGAGTGTGTATTGAACACCGGATAGTAATATTCTAATGTTATCTTGATAATATTTTGTAAAATCTGTTCCCATATAATAAACATCTGAAGTGCCTGTTGTGAAGAAACTTCCTCCCACTGCACGATTTGGGAAATTCAATTCTATAATATCATCTTTCTCCAATTCTTCTGTGAATATACTACCTTCTCCCTTTATGGGGTCACGTAATGCCAATGCTCTGCCGGTATAATTTATAGGAGTAGTTACTGATGATATGAATGGTGGATCAAGGTCTGGATTTAAATTAATTGGAAATTCAATATCAAGTTCAGGAACTATAATTGTATCACCATCCTCAAGAGAAGTACCGTTAATTGGAGTAACACCTCCTATCGGTCCGTTTATTTCAACAAATACTTCATCTCCTGGTGAAATTTTTACCGCACCTGTTAATTCAAATTTATTTTGTAATATAATTTCTTCACCCTCAATAGGGGAACCATCCATAATCATTCTTAATGGTTTAGGTTCAGGATTCACTACTTTAGAATATGGGAAACCTGCATTTGGTGTGATGTAAGGAAATTGATTAGAGTTGACTGGTATCAATAAGTTTGTATCTGGTAACTCATTTGCACTAGATGAAATATCTATTGTTGAAACACAATTTTCTGTATCCGGTACATTGTTCAATAAGCTACATTTCATAAATGGAAGCCACGGAACATCTTCATCAAAGCCAGCTTCTCTATATTTTGGTATAAATGCTGTAAGTGGCAATGTCCTTTCGGATGGGTTTTCAAGAAAATCAACTGTGGAATTGGCACATCTAATAAAATTATTACTATCTGTAGTTAAACATTGTAATAAAATTGTATGAGTTTTTTTCTTGTCATCATCTGCCGTATCATTATAATAAGCGAATGCTTTTTCTGCAAAGAACCCTCCACCTATCCAATTTTCCTGTTGGGGTTCATTTTGGTCTTGAAATGGTAAAGCACCTCTTAAATTAAATCTGTGAATATATCTATCAATATCTTCTTCAGATGATATAGACTTTTTAAGACCTCTGAGAAATGCTCTTTTGATTCCTAGTGCTGTGCAGACTCTTACAATTTCAGAGTACTCAACAAAATTATATTTTTTCATTTCTTCAATCATTAAGTTTGCATTTTCAATTATTTTTTTTCTTAATGATTGTACTGCTAATGGTGCTGTTGATAATCGCAAACTTAAAGTTTTACGTTTTTGTATATCATAAACATCATTAGTATTAAATCCAGATGGTGATGTTGGTGTAATTGGTCCCGGCGGCTGTACAGAACCTCCAGAGGTAACGTATGCTTGACTGAAAATAAAACATACTTCATCTCCAGTATTAACAGATGCTGTGTATTCTGTTGTAGAACCACCAACAAGACCAATTGAACCGCCTAACAAATCAATAGTAAAGGTATGTTCTCCTGCATCTTTAGAATTTTTTGTTATTGATTGTACGACAACAATAGAATCACCAACATTATAAGACGAAAGGTTTGGTAAGGTATTAGTGTTACCATCAAAAGCCCAAATGCTTCTATAAACATTATCTACAAAATATCCTGCATTACTTAAATCTAATAATTTTTGATTATTAGTAGGATTCTGTGAACTAAAAACAGTCTCACCTTGATTATATTTAACGTTTGGTAGAATAGGAGTAGCTGAAGTATATTTTCCACAATAAGTGATTGGATTTCTTATTTCCCATTGTTTCTGTGTTGGTGGCGCAGGTGGTACTATAATGTTTTCTTCATATGTTGTAGCATCAACAGATGTAATATGAACTAAATGTATTGGCTCATAATCATTTCCATTTAATATTGGATTTGCGCTTACTTTATCTTGTCCATAATCATTATTTTGTAATTCATTTAAACTTGATATGAACTTGCCTTTATGTGAATCATAAAATACAAAATAAGGTAGTGTAGAATGTTCCGTAAAATCTGTTAAGATATTTCCAACTACACTGTTATTCAGTGTTTTTACATTAACATTAATTACATCCAAGTCACTCATTAAATTTACACGGGCATAATTAGGCGGTGACCAATTTAAACTATAATAGTGGAAATCTCCACTAGTTGTTATTTTATTACCTCTGGTATATGTTACACCGTCTGAACCTGTAACAATGTTAAATATTGTAGAAAAGTCATAATATTTTACACCATCTCTCCAAACTTCTTTTGGATAATTCTGAAAAGGATTACCAAATCCACCTGAAATTGGACTTCTATATTCCATCCAATATGTTTCAGCACCTGCAGTTCTATCGTATGTATTTGTACTTTGTGCTGATACGATAGTTGGATCATTAGCAGGATTAATATAAATAACGTTTCCTGTTCCTGCAGCAAATTGGTTGGAATTTCTTTTCCAATTAAACAAAACACAATATTCATCTACTTGTGGAAAAAATACATTTTTAAAGGGAGCAGTGTAAACATATCCACAGGGAGGAGACGTAAAATCGGAAGAATATGTGTTATGTCCGATTGTTAAATTACTTGTTGCTGAAGATTTAAGTGTCAATACATCTATAATTTCTGGAGACGGTCCTGTTAAATATAACCATTCGGTTTTAACGTCTTCCCAAATAAATTCATTGCTACTTGTATTAACTTTAGTAGTTGATGTGATAGAATATTTAATTCTTATTCTAGCATTCCAATTTGCTGGTTCATTTCCTAAACTTACTGAACCTGCTGATGATGTAATTAATGCCATAGTTTAAACTCTTTATCTTCTTATTTTCATAGTGTTATATAAGTGGTCCATAAATAGGCGAACCTAATAATTTTGGGTCTGATACTGATAGTACTATTGAGCGACATTCTCTATCAATTGCAACTGCTAAATCTGTTGCCATAATTTCAGGAACAGGCTGTGGTGTACTGACTATTCTTACTACATCACCTAACATTAAGCCATATGGCACACTAATTGATATTTGATAAAGTGTATAAATTGATGATAATCCACTTTCTATAGCACTTACTAATTTTGTAGCAAATATTTGAGGTACAATATTAGGAGTACTAAAAACTCCAATAATTTGAGTAAGAGGTGGACTCCAAGCTAAAAAATTACCAAATGCTACATTCATGCCTGAACGAACATAATTATCCAATCCTTGCACAAATTCAGTTGCTGCTATGGTGGGAGAAACATTAATTTGGCGAAACGTTTTTATAAAGGGAGGTATCAAAAGACCAGCACTTAATGCCATAATTTATCCTTAAAATACGAATGTTTTTTTACAATAAGAATCAAATATAAAATTACTTACATATGGATTTGTGACTACATCTAATGGACCTGTCGGACCCATTGGAGTCAAATGTTGATGACTTAACAACAATGTCATAAATGTTAAACCTTTAAGAGCGGGCTCAACTGCAGCAAAATCTCCAACTTGAACTACTCCTGTATTAGTATGTATAGTAGCTCCTGTTTCGGCCATAGCATTGAACCGAGTACCTGCCTTTACGAATACTTCAGTACCTGCCTGTATGAAAGTTCCAATTTTTGAATTAGTATTAAGACTTAACCCTGCATTTATTAGCACATTCATTCTGGCCAAAGCATGAATATCTGTAGCAGTAGATACCATTCGTATAAAACCACCCGTTTCTTCTACTGTACCTAATTGTGTAGCTTTAATTTTTATACTGTTTACTGTCTGAGTTTCTAAAACAATATTACCCAATCTAGACAGAAAATATATATAGCCAGTTTGTGTTTGTCCTATAATGCTAGCTGGATGTGTATAGTGATCTTCAAACTCAGGTGAAGGCTGAAATTGCTGGAGTGTTGCTATTGAAGTAGGTAATGGAGATGTAACTGTAAGAGAGGCAAGGTCAGCTATAAACCCTTTCGGTCTTGAGGATATTCTAGTATCACCATCTTGAGCATTCAATTCTATATGACCGTGTCTGGCCTTTACCTCTACACCAAGTGGTCTTGGAGCATAAATTGGTAGCATAAAGAAATTATTTTCAGCAATCATAGAAACAGTATGACCAGCGTTCATAACTATATTGTCAGCAACACCTAAACTATAATGTGCGCTAGATGCAACTTTAATATTACCACCAGATAAATTAAGCATACCTCTCGCATTGAGTTCATACTCATTTTGTATTGTATGTTGATGATTAACAGCATTAGTCTGCATCAATGCGGTAGATTGAATAATCTCATTCATTCCCATTTGATTTACAGAAGAACTAATAATGTTCACTCTACCAGATGATGCTAATATATTAAAGTCACCTTGTTCAAGTGTCAAATTATAATTACTAGAACCGCAAACTCTTAATTCATAATCTTCACCAGACACACGGGAAGAATTAATCATTAAAGCATAGCCACGCTTAAATGTTGAGTATTTTGAACCCTTTACATATTCAAATTTATTAGCTTCGTTAAAATCATATCTTTCAGAAACAGTTTGTGTTACTAATTTACCATCAGGATGTATTTCTCTGAATGTACCTGAACGATGATACTCATGTATTCTTTCTGCTCTTGGTGTGTCATCAAATTCTAATATATGACCAGATTCAGTTTCCCAAACATGATTAAATGGGTAAATAGCAGCATATGGAGATGACGGTTGGTCAAACTTAAAAGATTTTCTAGCAGTGGATACATTTTTAGTTTCATTTAAATATCTTGACATCATAGGTTCTTTAAGAACCCTTGTATTTGTTTCAAATGTTGATGCTGATGATATAGCAGGGTCATTAAATATTCCTAGATCAAGAATACCTCTTGCTAGTTTAGGTGTTGTAGATTGATCTTGTCCTTCTAAACGAGGATATCTTTGAACATTCTGGTCTTCAACAATTTCAACGCCTAATTCATCCTCTTCATTTTTTCTTACAGTTATCGGGGGAGATGGGTATCCTCTTTGCTCTAATAAAGAGTCGGTTCTCACATCTTTAAATCCATACATAAACCAATCAGGATCATCGGAACGATTTAATTTATCTGGTTTTGTAGCATATCCTCCTAACGCACCTATAACTAAAGGTTGTTGAGCATCAGCCCCATCAAGATAAAATCCAACAACCCAAGAACCCTCAACAAGTCCTGTAGGACTTCTACCAACATCTGTTTGTGCACCAGAAGTAGTCGGTTGCATAACCATTGCCCAAGGTAGGTCTTCCGTAGGTAAATCCACATTATCATTCGTATGATCTCCAACACAACGAACTTGTACACGCCCTAAGAAGTTGGGGTCCATGCGATTTTCAACAACACCAATGAACCATCGTAAATTTGAACCAAAATTTATATTATTTAAATCTAACATTTAACCAATTATATTATTGAATTTATATTGCAATCTTAATTTTCTAGATTCATCATGTATATCATTTACTATTTCTGAAGAAAGTACTGATGTCTTTACAACAGTTCTATCTGGTTCTAAAAATATATCTGATGAATCAGTTGCTGTAGCAAACTCACTACCATCTAAATTATAAGATTCGCTGATAGTATCTGTTACCATTTCTATTAATAATTTATATTTTTCACTTAAATCTACAGAATGATGTATTCTTGTCACAAGATAATTACCAGATACATAAGTATCTCCTTTTTCTTGATCTCTAGGTACATAAAAATTGATTATATCACCAACTGCTATATTACCAGAACTATCACCAGCCATTTCAACTTGTACAACTAATGAGTCAATCTGAGATTGCATACTCATTCGTCTTTGATATACTTCTGATTTGTGGTCAGAATAATCTTGGGATTCTAAATCGCCCTTATGAGACATCACTGTTGAGCTTACTGTCAATGGTTTTTCATTGCCAACATCATGAGTAATATCACTATATTCTGATGTTAATAAAAATTTATTGTTATTGATATGATAATATTTTTTAGCATCTTTTTGATAATAAAATTGTTTTGTTTCTACGTTTCTTTTTTCAATATCTACATAATTAATTTCCGAAGAATACATTCCTTTTGACATATTTTTAAAAACATCAAATCTTTTAACTATTTTATAATCATAAACTACATTCCACTGAACTTCTTTATTTTCCGACACATCTTTTGGTATATAAACTATAGTTTTAATTTTATTTGAATTTTTTCTATTTTTGAAAACATCTTCTAAATTTACAAAACGAAAACGATTAATGTCTTGAAAAAAGAAAAATAACGCTCCAGTTGTAGAACTTGCTCTCACACATAATTTATTTAAAAGACGAAATGGTGAAAAATTCGGAACAACATACTTTTCTATATGTCCTGAATTTGTTTCAATACCATAATAATTTAAACTTACATCTTTTTCTTTTACATAATATTCGGATTTCTCAACAACACTTACCGATTTTTCATTTATTAAACCTAAATATTTTTCACAAATAATACTCACAATATCAGACAAATACCCTTTAGAAAAAGACCTTGATATTTTTTGTTTTTCACTTCTAATTGCAACTTCAGATGTTAATAACAATGTATAAAGAACAGAATTTTCATTTATTTTTTCTATTTCAGAAATACCTGTAACTCGCATTCTAAGTTCTATTGCTATTTTAGTATGCATAGAACGAAAACATAATTGTACTGTTTCTTCACCTATAATTGGAAAATCTGTAAGTAAATGATTTGTATCTAATAAACTTAGAGAGCCTGTTAAACAATTAGAATACAAATCTTCAAAAATACTAAAATTAGTATAGATTAGGTCTAATTTATATTGTTTAAAAATAGGGTCTTTTCCCGCAACTGGTATACGAGGAGATTCTAAAAGTAGTGATAATAATTCATAATCACCAATTTCGCTTGGATAAAATACTGTCTTTACTGACTTATCAAAAACTCTTCTCATAAATCTATTATCTCTGTAGATAAATCTGCTTGAACACGATTAATAATAATGTTATCAAAAACTTTTATATGTTTCTTTTTTTCATTTTCTAGAATTGAATGTTGGTATGCAGATACAGATTTTACTGCAGTGGGTGATGTTCTACCAACTTCATAACCAAATTTATCATAATATGCGACAATTTTTTTATTTGAAGCTTCTATTGACCCATATTTTTTAATCAACTCTTTATCTAAAATTTCTGAAGGCTTAACCCAATCGGAATAAATGCTGTATATATCATTTAATATTAAAATAGTCCAAGTGAAATTATAACTTTCGTATATTTCATAAGAAACCTCTTCCGGTCTTTTTTCATTTTCTATTTCATAATTGTTAATAATTAAACTATCCCGATTATTTTTTATATAATCTAGTAGCTTAATACGAACTGTTATGTCTACTAAGTTTACGGAATTATTTTTTATATTATATGAAGTTTTTGGAAATTCTTGAAAAAAATACATTTATTTTTTTATGTTATTGATGAACTGAATCAACATCACTTCTTGTGAATACTTTAGTTTCTTGTAAAGTTAGACTTATTGAAGTAGATGTGTAATATTTTGCAACACCATCTTCACCTTCAAAAAATGCCATTTCATTTTGGTCTTGCACATCATTATGAGAAATATCAAGCTTAGTGACTACTGTAGGTAAAAATTTAAATTTATTATATATCTCATCATTTACATATATCTCTAAGTGTAAATTACTTGGATATTTGTAATGATTATTATAGTTTATGGTTGCTGCTATATTTCTATTTATTGTAGTAGGTAACACATTCTTACGAAATGTATTTTCTATTGTAATTAAATTTTTTGCTTCAATTTCATTTTTAGCAAATAAATTCCAAGTAAAATAGAATAAACGATATGCTTGGTTTTGTCCTTGAAAAAAAGTAGTTGTATTTGGATTATATGCTACACCTTCGGCATAGGTGCCTGCCTTTATAGCTGCATTATCTGCTCTTAATATACCAGAGGTGACAAAAGCTTCAAGTGCTTCAGTTGCTTTAAAATTATCTATAGTATGCGCCATTGCACCTTGAACACCTTCTGGAGTCATGCCATATTCTCTTATATTAGAAAATAATACATTACCCAAAACTCCAATATTTTCAGTATTGTAATTTGCAGATACAGATTCTACTAATAATCTAGGAGCAATAGGTAAAAACATAACAGGATGTTGTATTTCTGTTATTTCAAGATTTGCATTTTTATTAGAAACCTTATGCTTAGTGAAGACTAATTTCAAATAATTTTTTTGATAACCTGTTTTTCTTAACTCATTTGGAAAAACTATAGGTTCTATAATACTTGATGCCATGTTTATCCTACGTCATCTGCTGTATAAATTTTGTTTTCCATCATAATAATTGTTATATCATAAGAGTGATGGTAATAACCCTTTTCACCTTTAATAAAAGTTTCTGTATCCGAACTAACTCCATAATAAGCAGATATATCACGTATTACATACTTATGCGGAAAATTCATTAAGTAATTTACATCTCTCATTGTATTATTGTATTTTTCTACAATTTGTAGTTCAAATTCAAAAGGTATTTTAAATGTGGAACTAAACAATGTATCGGCAACTTTCTTGTCTTTTTCAATAACATCTAATGAATCTTGAACTTCTTGTGGTGTTGAATCAAATGTAAGGGCATTTGATATTTGCGAGAGTTTAGTTTGTACGTACTCATCTAAATATTGAAGTCCATTTTGAAATAAATTGAATTGTGTAAGTTTAGGTAATGTAGCTTTCTGTAATGATTTTATGATTGTTTCTAATTCTAAAGCATCTTCCTCATTTTTAGGAGAAATTTTCCATTCAAGTGTAAATTCTCTAACTCTACTTACACCATCAAATAGTAAAGTAAAGTTCGGTGCTCTTGAATATCCTGAAGCTTGTGCTCCTATTTTTAAAAAATAATTATCAGTCTTAGCTATCTGCTGTTCTATAAAAGTATCTATAACTGATAATCCATTATCTAAAACTTCTTGTTTTACACTATCATATGCATCTCCCAAAGAAAGTCTCTCTCCTTTGACAATATTACGTATGCTTCTATTCACCGCATCATATTTGTTTTTTACTAATTCTCCCAAAACACCCAGTTCTTCTCTATTATAATCTAATTGAAATTCTTCTCTTAGCAAACCTTTTGGTAAAGGTAAATATATTATAGATTCTAATTTTCTTTTGTTTTTATTTTCGGCAGTAGTCTTCGTAGTTGAAACATCATATATCATCATTTTAAGAAAAAACTTTTGAAAAGTTTCTAAATGTATTTTTTTAGGATAAATCAAACTATTAATCAAAAATACCCCTTATGAGAAAAACTAATTATCGTCAAGGAAAATTTTATATTAAAAATGAAGGTAAGTATCGTGGAAACTCACGTAATATTATTTATCGTAGTTCTTGGGAAAAGAGAATTATGGCATTTTTTGATCAATCATCAAATGTTGAGTGGTGGAATTCAGAAGGAATGATAGTTCCATACTTAAATCCAATAGATAAAAAAATGCATTCATATTTTCCAGATTTTATTTTCATGAATAAAAGTAAACAAACCTACATGATAGAAGTTAAACCGTATCGTGAAACACTACCTCCATCAAAAAAATTAAAAAATTATAGAAGTGCTGCGATTACTTACATAATCAATCAATCAAAATGGAAGCAAGCGCAAACGTTTTGTGAGAAACAAAATTGGAAATTCATAGTTTGGACAGAGAATGAAATGAAGAAAATGGGAATCTGAGTAATATCAATTACTTAGCAAAATACTAGACATATCTAATAAAAATACTAGATGAATCTAGTGAAAAAACTTTATTATATTACTTGACATTTTATTTTATTTTTGATATATTATAAGAGATATTTTATTTTCTAATCATCATTATGGAGGACCATGCAAGAGATTGAAATCAATAAGTATATTAGTGAGTTGAATTCTGATGCCTTCTTTTGTCATAAAAATTATACTTCTCTGATAGACTCGCCAACCGGTTCGGGTAAAACAGAACTAATCTTCAAGAGGTCAAAAAACACTGACAAAATTATCATTGCATTTCCATACACTTCTCAAGTCATTCAACAAAGAAAAAAATATCCATCATATCAATATCTTTATGATGATAAGCAGTTTGATGAAAAGTTATCTAACAGAATAGTTTGTACATATGATAAACTTGTTTCACTAATCACAAGAGACCTAGATCTAAATGAATATGAATTACACGTAGATGAAGTACACAATCTATATGTCTCTGCAAACTATCGTGACCGTGTCATGTATTATATCTCACGTTCCATTCGCAATCAAATCTATAAAAAAATATATTTGTATTCAAGTACATATGATACAAAGTATTTGAATAACTATTTGATTATCAACGAACACTTTAAAGTCAGAAGAAGGAAAGATGTTAAGGATGATGTGACATGTATTCATTTAGAGAATAGTCAAAAGATTACAATGAATGAAGCCATGATTTACCATTTTCAACATAATGTAAAGCCAGATGAGAAGGCTTTAATTTATCGCAATAATAAAAGTGAAAATATAGCACTTAGGAATTCATTGCAAGACATGGGATATAAAGTTGTTGTAGTTGATAGTGACAGTAAAAATGAGGAAGAGTCCATTAAGATATTGGAAACTGAAAAACTATCTGGCAAAACGGATGTTCTTATCACAACATCAATGTTGACAGAAGGTATCAACTTGTTAAACAAGAACATCACTCAGATTCATTACATTGATAAAAAGAAAAGTGCTACTACTATTCGCCAGTTTGCAAGCAGAGCCAGAAATGGTAAACACAAAACATTTGTCTGGTATAAAAAAGAAGAAACCTTCAAGTTAAAGAAAGATATATTTGATGAATGGTTTGACTTTACCGAGAATGCTAA
>Ga0209631_10000184_pt1 | contig 84337 bp, 64 predicted proteins | sample COG_08_FD_184752 | JGI IMG/M metagenome (GOLD analysis project Ga0209631, IMG submission 184752) | Pelagic Microbial community sample from North Sea - COGITO 998_met_08 (SPAdes) (version 2) | ecosystem: Environmental > Aquatic > Marine > Neritic zone/Coastal water | place: Helgoland, sampling...
TTCTTTGGCGACTGCTTCACGGGTGGTCTCGATGAGATCGCCTGTTTCATTGTTGTAGAGTTCATAATCAACGTGGACAATAGTTCCGTCTTCCATAGTATTACCTCCCTTTCGGGTAGTCCGGCGACCGTCGCCCCCTTGATAATTGCATTGGCGGAGGTGTTGTTCACTCTTCCTGGTCTGAGACGAGTTTATGCCGACTCAGTCCCCCGTTTTTACGGATATCACCCAAAACAATCATTCCCATTCCAAACAGCATCGTGGTCCAGCCGAGCCATACCAAATGAGATGCTGGTAAATCATAAACGGTAACCCGTACAAGTTCAATAGATTCAGAACCGTTTTGAGCGGTTTGCTGCATCAAACCGTTGGCTTGACTGCCATCAAAAATAAACACGATATCTCCGCTCCAACGCGTGAGTGTATCCACTTCAGAGCGCGACCTTGATTGTAAAATAAAGCCCGAGTCCGTCGTTGTGTCAAACCGCATCATACCGGGTTCAACCGAACCTATCTGTTCACCAATCTCTCCGCCTTCAAGTTCGTAAACATCGATTTGAATTCCAACATATCCATCTCCAACCTCAAGGTCTTCGGATGTTAGGCGTAATCCAGTGAATTGGTAGCCATAGTCACCGTGAATAACCGTTTCACCCTTTACCAGAGTAACACGATGGCTTGCATCACCTCGGTCGACCAGTACGGTCGTATAGACGTGGCCCAAAAGAAGCAGGAGAAGACCGAGGTGAACCATATGAGCACCGAGCGGGATTCTGCGCCACCAAGGCTCTCGTGTACGGTTGATACCTTGGGTCACAACGACTTCCTTCACCATAGGAACGATGACGAGAAGGACAATCGGCAAAGTGAGCCATGCAAGGACTCCTCGAACAACGAGCGAAGACATTGCCGTGCTCGAATCCATGCCAAACGCAGTAGGTTGCCACAAAGCAAGAACCACTGAGAGTACCAAAGTAGTCACCAAAAGCAGGGCATTACGGCGAGCTTCATGTCGGCGATTGGTGTACAAAAACATCGCACCTGCAATAGCCATGATGAACGGGGTACCGTACAATTCATGGCCTTCGAAATTAATGGAATCAATACTTGATAGAAGCAGAACTAAAGTGAGTATGAGGTAGGTTCCAACGACCATAACCGATGACCACAGCGCTATCTTTTGCTGACTCTTGCGGTCCAAAAAGGAGAATGTAGAACGCTGTTCGTTCTCTGGCGCTACCAGCCAAGGAAGGATGAAGAAGAGCATGATGAGAGCGGCAGGGAACACATCGATCATCCCCGACCATGCACCTGCAAGTCCCAGAGCAACACCGGCGGAGCCAATCGCCCATTCCTTCGTAGCGTCTTCGGAGTAGAACAACGGCGCGAACAACACCACGAAGAAAGTGGTGTAGAGATAGTTGTCAGTGGAAGAGAAAATCAACAATGAAATGCCAACCAGTAGAGGCAATTGAAGAAATGAACGGTCGGTTTCTTCACTCGAAAACAGTCCTGAATAACTCCACCCCTCATCAGAAGGCGTCAAAGGAGAAGATGAACTCAATGTTTCAACGGCTAAGGGTGCTAAGATAATCGAGGCAAACACGACGCTTGGAAGGTATGCATAGAGCGTGGGATCAAAAGAAGAAGAGCAGGTCGAGAAGAGTTCTGAGTCGCATGTTTGTTCGAGGTATGTGCGTAAAACAAGCGCGCTCACGACGCCCATGAACGGTAAAGCGAACAACCATTGAGAACGAGAAGACGGTTTCCAATGAAGCGAAGTTCGTCGTTGAAGTTGAAGCCAGAAGCCCATGAACAGCAAGAGGACAATCAAGTAGGTCATGACCTCAACCCCCGCAGTCGAATCGCTTTTCAGAACAAGCATGCGAGAAAAGGCATCAGTTGGCGCAGTTCCTTCAGAATTTGTTACGAAGGTATGCACCGAAGATGCCCATACGCCTCCGGCACGAGTCACAAGTGTAGCGAACAATGCAAGTCCTCCCGCTGCTAATCCGGCTCCAATCCAGGTCGTATCGGATGTCTTGCCCGGGCGTGTCCTCAAGTGTGACATGAGAACGAGTGCCAGCCAAGGTAACAACGAGCCTGTCTCGACAGGGTCCCAAGCCCAGTATCCACCCCAATCGAGGATGAGGTATGCCCACAGACCACCCAATCCGATACCGAGTGTCGAGACAAACAAACCCGGACGAACAATGTGCAGCATGCGCTGTTGAATGCCGGCGGGATTGCCAAACATCGAGGAGAGCGCAACGGCACTGATGTGCAAGCACAGCGAATACGCAAGGAAAATCAACGGTGGGTGGATCACCATGAGGTCGGTCTGGAGAAGCTCGTTCAGCCCTTGTCCTACACCGTTACCTGTGCTTGCCTTAAACGGGTCTAAGTTCCAAGCCAAGAGCAACAAGAGAAGGTTGAATCCGTATACCAAGCGAAGTCGTGTCGCATGAGTGAACTCATCGCTTTCACCCGGCATTCGTCCGCGCCAAACAAACGCCAAAGCAGTCATCCACATCACCCACAAAAGAAGCGGCCCTTCTCGGGCTGCCCATGTTGCAGCAAATCGATATTTGAGTGGAAGGGCCTCACCGCCGTACGAGACCACATGAGCGTACGAGGTATCGTTGGCAAGGAAACGACTTGCCAATGCGAAAAAGGGCAGTGCCATCAAAATATGGCAAGCCAATGAGCCTGCTTTGGATTGTTGATGTAGGAATGGGCGCAACAGCAACGTTGCAGCAGCCAGCAATGCCAGCCACATTGTCACACCCCACATGGGTCTTGGTCGTGATGCTCCTTCAAGGAGGTTGCGCGATGGTCCGTCGGTTTAGACGAACATTACCAGCCAAAGAACTTCGCTCTCGAGTATCCAAATGAAAGCAGAACATGAATGACGCTCTTGGTAAACAACATCGGTTTACGAACCAGAATTTTGAGCCCAATGCCTACCTTTTGCAGCGCAGACATGTTGCCAAGTTCTTCCGGCAAACAACGAGCCATCAGTGACATTTCATCATCGGTGAGTTCATACAACGCAGTCTTACCTTTGAGGATTTTTGAGTAAGGAGGGAATGCTTTCTTCCACTCAATCTCGTACTTCATCAAGTGTTGCTTGGAGAGAATGGCGTCTGCTTTGATGGTTTTAGCAATTGTTTGGGCAGCTTGTCGACCGGACCACAATGCAAGATGAGAGCCGCCTTCAAACAGCGGAGAAGTAAAGCCTGCAGCATCTCCAACCAAGATTAGGCCATCACCTACAGTGACTGAGCGTGGTCCAGAAATTGGGATCGTGCCTCCAAACGGTCGAACCTTGATTCCTTCAGCACGCCATGGAGGGTTGACGGTCGGTTTACCATCCAAATAGGTGTCTTGGATAAACGAATTCAAGTACTTAATGGCACCTTTCTTATCGGTTGTAACCAAGCCTACGTTTGCTCTTCCCCCCTTTTTAGGAATCATCCATACATAACCGTGAGGAGAATATTTCGGCCACAGATAAAAATCCAGATAGCCGTCGTTCTCAACATCGAGCACCTCGTACTGGAACCCAGCAATCACTTCCACTTCCGTTCCCATATCGAGTAATTTCGAGGCTGCTCCCGAAACGCCAGAGGCGTCGATTACAGATTTGCATCGCAACGGGAATTGTTCGCCCTTTCCGCCAATTTCCCAATAGGAAAATTGATTTTCACTGTTGAAGACTCGTTCCATCGAAGTGACGCGATGGTGCAGATGAAGTTCCGCCCCTTCTTTGATGGCTTCATCACACAGCCAGCGTTCGAAAAGGTGCTTCTCAAGCACGTATCCTTTCTCAGTGAGAAGTTTTTCAGTTCCATCCGGGAAGATGACACGGATGCCTTTGACATCGAGGGCCTTGACATGATCTGGAATTTCGAGGTCGAGATTGTCCACCGCCAATTGACTTAGACATTCACCACAGTGCACAGGAGTGCCAACTTCAGGGTCGGCTTCGACAATAAGCGTCGACAGTCCAGCACGAGCAGCATGCAGTGCAGCAGAGCCACCCCCCGGACCGGCTCCTATCACCAGGACATCAAGCATCTGCTCAGCCTCCGCCATGTACCTCAACTGTAGTATCAAGTCCATGAAGAAAACGGTTGTTCACTCTTCCAACGGACGGCGCATGACCGCTACCAAAGCCAGTATGGAAAGAGAGGCGAGTAGAGATACCGCCGGCGTTTCGACGGTCTCTGGCTCGGATTCGTCTTCAATAACAACGGCCGGCGCAGCCTCGACGGTAACTGTTCCAATCATCCCTGCTGCTTCATGAGGTTCACAAACAAACTGGTGCTCACCCGCAGTCCCAATCTCGAAAACAAAGCGATAGTCAACATCGCGCTCCGGTTCTCCCGAATCAAACAATCCATCATCAGCCACGGCATTGTGACCCAGGGCTTGGCCGCTCCATACAAAACGAACAGCTTGCCCCTCTTGTACCGTGACTTCAGACGGGCTAAACCTCAGATTCGTACTGTCCACGGTCACGATGACGTCGTCTTGCGTTGTGATTTCTGCTGATGCTGAACTCATACTGGCGAACAGAAAAAGCAGTACGATGGTTGCCGTCCTCATAGTGACTGTTAATCGGTCGAGGTTTTCAATACATGTATTCTTTTCATCACACTTGGCGTATGAATGAATACGACGGTTCAAAGGGAGGTTCTGCCACGCATGGTCGTGGCGTGGCGTACTTCCAAGCGGTGGCTCGAACATCTCGACCAAGGCGGAGAACTTCTCCGTATATCCCGTCCTGTTGACGTTCAGTTCGAAGCGGGTGCGATTGCTGACCTGTTGGTGAAAAACGACGGGCCGGCAGTGCTTTTCGAAAAACCAAGGCTACCAGATGGAACCATCAGTGAGATACCATTGGCCATGAATCTGTTTGGTGGACAAGACCGAACCCTTCGTGCCCTGGGAGCAACCCACGAAACGGAGATTGGTGACCGTATGGTTGCCATGATGAAACCGGACATCGGACTGTACATGCGCAAACCATGGAAAGGTCTGCCACTTATTCGTGACGCCCTTGCAATGCCTCCGCGCAAGAAGCGTAAGGGAAATTGCCAGAGGGTTGAACTGCCACTCGACCTAACTCGCTTACCCATTCCGACCACGTGGCCAAAAGACGGAGGGCCGTTTGTTACGCTTCCACTGGTCGTGACCAAGAATCCGAAAAATGGCGAACATAACTTGGGAATGTACCGAGCTCAAGTCTTCGGGCCGAAAGAAATCGGACTTCATTGGCAAATCCATAAGCACGCTGCAGACCATGCGGCTGCGATCAAAGAAGCCGGTGGCGACGGGCGAATGCCGGTAGCCATCTGCATGGGTGGACCACCAGAACTCATTTTTTCTGCTATCTCTCCTTTGCCTGATAACCTCAGTGAGTATCAATTCGCTGGTATTCTTGGAAGAAAATCACTCCCTATTACCAAAGCACTCACCCAAGATTTGATGGTCCCTGCTGAGGCTGACATCGTTATTGAAGGATATTGTATCCCCGGTGAAACTCGCCTTGAAGGACCGTTTGGAGACCACTTTGGATTCTACTCGCTTACCGGACAATATCCTGTCATGCACGTGACGGCCATCACTTGCCGCAAAGATGCTGTGCTTGCAGCGACCATAGTTGGACTACCTCCTATGGAAGACGGGCACCTCGGAGAGGCCATTGGACGACAATTCTCGCCCGTACTCAATTTCCAACACCGAGATGTCCGAAGCGTTCACCTCCCGATGGAGACCGGTTTCCATAATCTGGCCATCGTTGCATCCAAACAGCGGTACCCTCGCCAAGGCCGAAAAACTGCTCTGGGTCTGCTCGGTGCTGGACAGATGATGTTCCTGAAAACCATCATTGCCATCGATGAACATCAAGACCCGAAAGACTTGGATGCATTGCTTGATGCTATGAATTCAAAGGTGGACATCGCAACCGATGTTCTCGTGCTTGAAGGCATGGTTGCGGATTCTCTTGAGGCTGCAAGTCCTTACGAAAACGTCCACAGTAAATTGCTCATTGATGCAACAACACTTGCAAAGCGAGACCCACGATCGGACTCAGAACCGCTCGAAGGCTCGTATTCTCAGCCAACGCCTGAATGGCGGCAGGGCAACGGAGATGCCCCAGGTTTCTCGAAGATCGAAGAGGTGCTCAAGATGGACGATGTTTCCGATGCTCGAATGCTTCGTGACAGCATCATGGTCGTAACGACCAACATCGAAAAATCTCCAACGCCTCGAGACGGACAAGAAGAATCGAACGACGGTGCGGAAACAAAGAGAAGAGAGCAGATTTCCCAATTGAGAAAATCAATTTGGCAATTGGATTCGGACACCTCACTCCGGTGGTTGTTTATCACCAACGATGACTTGGACTTGCATTGCGAAAAAGCTCGCCGACGATTGTTGTGGCAACTGACATCGCGCTTCGATGTAGGGCGTGGACTTACGTTCGATAACGACCGGCAGCGGCTATGCTGGGATGCTACGACGCCAATCCCGTCGGTCGAGCACGGCGTTCGAAGATGGCCGTCAATTACTTTGCATTCTCCTGAAACATTGGAAAAGGTGGCACAACATCCTGAATTAGAATCATATGAGTGGCCCCCCCACCTCTCCTTTGGGGGAACAGAGTGATGGATGTCAAACAAATTCTGTCCTTCATCAAAATCGAACACACATTGTTCTCCCTTCCGTTTGTCCTCATTGGCTATTTTATTGCGGCGAATCAATTCAACACTGGCTCCGGGGTTGACCTGCTCTGGATACTTGTCGCCGCCATTGGTGCTCGTGGGCTTGCTATGGCTCTTAATCGAATCATTGACCGAGAGATTGATGCTGCAAATCCTCGAACTCAAAACCGCCATTTGGCATCCGGTGAAATGAGTTTGCGAACTGCTTGGACATTGGCAGGTACATTTCTGGTCATGCTCTTGTTGGGAGCTGGAATGCTCAATACTGTAGCTCTCATGATGGCGTGGCTTCCTGTTCTTGCCTTTGTCATCTATCCGTACATGAAGAGATTCACTTGGATGTGTCATTTTTGGCTTGGCCTGTGTTTAGGCTTGGCACCTGCAGGCGCCTGGGTTGCGATTGCTGCAGATGTCCACGGATGGGCGGCGATTACTGGGGTGTTTGAAAATAGAACCGAGTTCTTGTGGGCGCAAACGATTCTTCCAATTTCTCTTGGAGTTGCTATATGGATCGCAGCTTTCGATATCAACTACGCACGAATGGATGTTGAAAGTGACAAAGCAAGCGATATTCATTCGTTCCCATCCAAATTTGGCGAAGCGGCTACGACACGTACAACAATACAACTCACGCTTCTATGGTTTGGATGTTTTGCGTTCTCCGACCCCATGGATGGACTATGGTTTCTTGCAGCAGCAGGTTTGATGGCAACACTGAACATTTGGGTGGTTTTGGCGAAAGACAAGTTTGAAGATTTTCAAACGGTTCTGTTTCGTGCGTCGATGTTGACTGGTTGGGTTCTTCTTCTGGCAGTCATTATCGGATTTATGTTGGAGTCAAACTCAGAACTCATGATGGACTAAATCACCTCAAAGAACCGAGGTCGTCTCTTTTTACCATGCTGCGCCTATGCAAGGTTGATGTGCTTTAACCGCTCACCTTGAATCATGAACCCTCTGGTAAAATCCCTGCTTGAATTCAACGAAGCCTTTGAAATCCCAAAACTCGATACACCAGGGCTCGGTTCCAAAGAGATGATTGAACTGCGCATTAAATTGCTCCGCGAAGAAGTCGAAGAGTATGCCGAAGCAGCTCTCGCTGGCGACATGGTCGAAGTGCTTGATGCTCTGGCTGACATTGGATACATACTCGCTGGAACAATCATCAATCACGGCATGCAAAACATCTACGACGATGCTTTCAATGAAGTTCACCGCTCAAACATGGCTAAATTGGTTGACGGCAAAGTCATCCGGCGCGAGGATGGAAAAGTGCTCAAGCCGGAAGGTTGGCAACCCCCCCAACTGTCACAATTCCTCAAAGGAGAATGAGCAGCGATTGTTGTTGAGTGGTCCAAAAGGCGTTTGAAGTCAAACCGAGGGCAGGCTACTCCCTTATGTGAACCAACCTTTCCTCCGTGGCGGATGGCTAAAATTACGTGACAGCGGTTTTATATTGCACCAATCAAAAATTGATTCCATGGTTGAGCACCCCCCCCTCATAGGTACGCCGTTTCAACTCCTTGTATGGAACGCTCTGAAAGAGATACCAAGAGGCGAGGTTCGAACTTACAAACAACTCGCTGCCCAAATTGGCCGACCGCAATCCATTCGAGCGGTAGCAAATGCTTGTGGGAAAAACCCGTACATTGTCGTGATACCGTGCCACAGAGTGATTCGCTCAGATGGTGGATTAGGAGGCTACAGTGGTTCTGGCGGAATTGAAGAAAAGCGTCGCCTACTCGAACAAGAGGGCGTTCATATTCGGTTTTGAAAATTTATTCCTCGGCGTTCTCAATTCCTGGAGGATGTGAAAGAAGTTCCTTTAATTCACCAATTTCTGCTTTGAGTTCTGTGAGTATTCTCGAGAAACCTTCATGATCTTCATCTTCAATATCGATTGCCGCCATCGTGTTGGTGAATACGGCGATGAACATGTTCAGGAATGTGAATGAAGTACTTATGATGTAGGTGATGAAAAATATCGCTGCCCACCAACCTTGCTCTTCAATAATCATTCTTGCAACACCGTTTGACCATGATTCCAAAGTCATGATTTGGAACAATGAATACAAGGATAAGCCGAGACTACCAAAGTACATCTCCCCAAATTCACCTCCGTCTCGGAACAACATTGTCCCCATTACCGAATAGACATACATGACGATGACCAACAGCCAACTGATCGCCATGATGCCGCGTAAGGAACGTAGCAATGCTTCAACCATACGTTGCATTTCAGGCATACTCGACACCAAACGCAACGCACGAAACACTCTGAATACACGGAGAACACTCAGCGGACCTGTCGATGGAGCAACCGAAAAGAGTATGATGGCAAAATCGAAGTTATTCCACGAGTCTGTGAAGAACTTCCAACCGTTGCCATAACACCGGATAAAAATCTCTAAAATAAAGACCCAAAGAATGACCGAATCAAGAGCTTTTAACCCCCATTCGATTTTTTCTGGCCAACTAAATGTCTCAATTCCAATTGTAATTGCGTTTAGTACAATCAAGGCCAATATCGCATTCTGGAACCGTGAACTTTCGGATAAGGAATAGAAATTTTCCCTGAGCGACATGGGTTTAACATGATGTTTTGATATAAATTATTGACGCCGTTACGGAATATTTTCTTGCGTTCTTCATGATGTGTGACAACCGTTCAAAAGCAATTCGGAGAATGTGTGGGCATGTCAGTATTCATGGATATGCTCGGCAATGATGCTCCAAGCGTTGAATCCTGGCATTTGGTACTGTTCGATCAATTGCATGAGCAGTTGCTACCCAAGGACATCAATCCTGAAAAAACAGGGCTCTTATTCATTGAAACTACATGGAAAACCCGTCAACTGCCTTACCACAAGCAAAAATTGGCTTTGGTGCTTTCAAATCAACGTCATTACGCCCTTGAAATGAAGAAGCGAGGGTTTGAGATACGGTATGAGTTCAGTATCGATTCTTATGCTGATGTTCTCAGAAACCTGTCGGTGAAACTCGGACCAATAACGGTGACTGAACCTGCAGAATATGGAATTCGCACCTCGTTTACTGCCTTGGAAGACGATGGTGTCATCCAATCGCTTCCACACACGGGCTGGATGACTTCGACATCGGACTTCATCGACGCAGTTGGCGATAAACCGCCGTGGAGAATGGACAAATTTTACCGATACATCCGTAAGAAAAAGAAGATCCTTGTTGATGAAAACCTAAAGCCGGTTGGGGGAGATTGGTCGTACGACAGCCAAAACCGTTTACCGTGGGACGGAGCCGTTGAATTACCTGCATTGCCATCCTTTGAACCAAATGCAGTGACGCAGGAAGTTGTTCAAATGATTGAACAACAATTCAACCATCATCCCGGAGTGCTACGGATCGAATCACTTCCATCCACAGATGAACACGCTGAAGCGTTGTGGAATTGGGCGAAGTCGACGGTCATGTTTTGGTTCGGACCCTATGAGGATGCGATGACGATTGAACACACGACTCTGTTTCATACCACCATCTCATCACTGCTCAATCTCAATCGCTTGCAAGCAAAAACGGTCGTCAATGAGGCAATTGCCCTTGACATCCCCCTTCATTCCAAGGAAGGCTTTGTTCGTCAAATCCTTGGATGGAGAGAATTTGTTCGTCACGTTCATACCCAAACAGACGGTTTTCAATCCGAAGTTCCAGAAGATGCGGCGTTTATCCGCCCGGGTGCAGGATGGGAAGGTGAATGGGCCCAACCGCGCAGTACAATGAATGTACTTGAAGCAAAATATCCGCTACCGAAAGCGTTCTGGGGGGCGAAAAGTGGTATGTTGTGTCTTGATTCGGCTGTAGAGCAAGTCGTAGAAACGGGGTACACACACCATATCCCACGGCTCATGGTGCTCGCTAACATTGGGACCCTGCTCGGAGTGAATCCACGCGAACTCACCGATTGGTTCTGGGCCATGTTTACTGATGCCTACGATTGGGTGGTTGAACCCAATGTCTTGGCAATGGGAACCTATGCCGTTGGTGAAGTCATGACGACAAAGCCGTATGTGTGCGGCACCCCCTACATCAAGAAAATGGGTGACTACTGTGGGGATTGTTCGCTTCACCACAAAAAGTCGTGCCCCATCTCGGACATGTACTGGGATTTCCTTGAGATCAACAAAGAGCATTTTAACAAAAATCATCGGATGTTCATGCCCATGCGCAACCTCGCAAAAAGAGATGCCGAAAAAATAGAAAAAAGCCGTCGGGTCGTCAAATACGTCCGCTCAAAACTCAGTGAGGGAGTCGTAGTTAATCCGACTGAATTAGAGAAACTTAAGTCTTAGTTCTCGTTTACTCGCAAATGGAGGTTTGATGAGGTTTGGGCGTCAGGGCTGGACATGTCCCGTCCAGTTGCGCTCATCACCGGTGGAGGTCGCGGCATCGGTGCTGCCACCTCGAAACGACTCGCTGAAGACGGCTATGATGTGTTGCTTACCTACAACACCTCGTCAAAGCCTGCAGAAATGGTGGTAGCGGATATTCGTTCAGCCGGAAACGATGCTCTGGCCGTGAAGGTGGATTGTGCTGATGGCGGTGAAGTAGGATTACTCGGCATTCACCCATGGATGGCTCGCGGCATCGATGTCTTGATTCTCAACCACGGTTCATACGAAAGAGTCGCTGCCGACAAACTCTCACTTCAAACTCTACGCCAAACCATGTCCACAAATTTCGAGGGAGCTGTGGCCGTATGGAAAGCCGTTCAACCCCATCTTACATCCAATGCTCGTATGGTCGTTGTAGGGTCTCAACTTGGAACGAGAGGTTCGCCCCACGGAGCGGATTACTCCGCTTCGAAAGCAGCCTTGTCCACATGGGCACGGTCGCTTGCCCAAGCAGTAGGCCCAGAAGGAAAAAGAGTCAACGTGTTGGCCCCAGGATTTGTTGATACGGCAATCCTTGCAGGCGATTCAAAAGAGAAGCGTGTCCAAAGGGAAGAACAAGTGCCACTCAAACGCATCGGGACTCCAGAAGATATGGCTTCAACAATCTCGTTTTTGGTCAGTAATGACTCGAAATACATCACTGGAGCCATACTTCACGTGAACGGTGGACTCTATCTGCCTTAATGTAAGAGTTCAAAGCCCCTTGGCAATTAACAACAATACAGGTGAGGTCATGGTCGAACAATGGGACGATGACGGGGCTTTTGAGGAAAAGGCGAACATCGATGTCGGTCTTGGAGATCTTACTGAACGAGACCCATTCGACCTTTCTCGAGCGCTGGAAGGCGCTGCTTTAGAGCACCTTCACCCTGATAAAAAGCGATTAAACCTTCATTCGAAATTTCAACCCTCCGGAGACCAGCCAAAAGCAATTGAAAAATTGATTTCTCAATTGGAAAATGGACAAGAAAGGTCGGTTCTACTTGGCGTAACGGGCAGTGGAAAGACGTACGCAATGGCGCAAGTGATTCAGCACCTCAACATCCCGACGCTCATCATCAGCCACAACAAGACACTTGCAAGGCAACTGTATCAAGAAATGGCTGGGTATTTCCCAGAAAATGCTGTGGATTATTTTGTCTCCCACTACGACTACTATCAGCCCGAGGCGTATCTCGCAAAGCGTGACTTGTACATCGACAAAGAGCTGTCAATCAACGAACGTATCGAGCAAGAACGGTTTGCAGCAGTTGCCTCTCTCGTGACTCGCCCGGACTGCGTCATTGTTTCATCAGTATCCTGCATTTACGGACTTAACCCACCGGAGACGTTTCTTGAATATCACGTTCGGGTACATGTCGGCCAACACATCGAAACAAGCGATTTACTTCGAGAACTCATCGTTCTTCAATACAAACGTACAACCTTGGATTTATCGAGAGGTGAATGCAGATTGCGAGGCGAAGTCCTCGATGTGTGGATGCCGAGTAGAGACGACCCGTTGCGTATCCAATTCGACTTTGATGGCGTGACTAAAATTCAAGTTTGTGACCCAGTGACCTGGGAAGTCCTCGATACGCTTGATGAGGCGTGGATTCATCCGAAGGAATTTTTCATGACCAGTCCAGAGCGTTATGAGGCGGCTTTAGGCTCGATTGAAGATGAACTGGACGATCGCATTGCCCACTATTCAAGCCTCGGCCATGAACTTGAACGGCATCGCATTGAGCAGAGAACACGCTATGACTTGGAAATGATACGTGAAATTGGTCATTGTCAATCAATGGAGAACTACTCCTTACATTTCGACGGCCGAGAACGAGGACAGCGTCCATACTGCCTTCTGGATTTCTTTGCTGCATGTGCGAAGCAATTTCATGGCAACCCTGACAAGTTCCTCGTGATAATGGATGAATCTCACGTCACCCTTCCGCAAGTTGGCGGAATGTATTTTGGTGATCGGTCACGAAAAGAAAGTCTCATCGAGCACGGGTTTCGACTGCCTACTGCTGCCGATAACCGACCCTTGAAAATTCCTGAATTCCAAAAGCTCATCCCGCAAATGGTCTATGTCTCCGCAACCCCAGGAGAAAGAGAATTGCGACACTTGTGCGAAATCACGGGCCAATCATTACCAAACGGGCTCCTTCATGCCAAATCTGGCGGTGGCGCAGGACAAGCAGATCGAGACAAGAAACATCCTGACAGTGAAAGCCTGTATCACATGGTCCAGCACATCGATGGTATTGCGAAGATGGAAATCCGTCCAACCGGTCTTCTTGACCCGGAAATCGAAGTACGACCCACAAGCGGCCAAGTAGCAGATTTATTGTCTGAAATAAATATTCGAATAAACCGTGGAGAGCGTACACTGGTGACCGTCTTGACCATTAAATTCGCAGAAGAAGTCTCGCAATACCTCAACCAAATGGGTGTAAAGGCGCATTACCTCCACTCTGAAATCGACACCATTGAGCGAACTGAAATCATCAATGCGTTGCGCATAGGCCATATTGATGTTATTGTAGGAATCAATCTGTTGCGTGAGGGGCTCGACATACCAGAAGTCAGTCTGGTTGCTATTTTCGATGCCGACCGCCAAGGATTTTTGAGGAATGAACGAAGTTTATTGCAAACTATTGGCCGTGCTGCTCGTAACGTCAACGGGCATGTCTTGCTCTACGCAGACAGTATGTCTCCTGCTATGCGTGCATCCATCCAGCAAACATTGGAGAGAAGAGAGCGACAACAGGCGTCGAATGAAGCAAACGGTGTCGTTCCAAAAACAATCGAAAAGGCCCTACCTAAAATGAACTCTGATGTTGATGACCTCATTGCCGGAACCTCAACCTCCAAAGACGGCACTCGTCGGCTTATTGCCAAAAAAGGCGGACGAAAGGAAGGCGATTGGGCTCAAAAACTCAACCTTGGAGCGGGCGCATGGGCTTCAGGCGATGGACAGGATGGTTCCTCCGGAATAAAGGCTCATAATTCAATTGAAAAATCAAAAGTTCAATTGACATATGATGAGCCAGATGATGTGCTTTCGGGACTTGAACCCTCGCAAATTCAGGATTTACTTGCCGATTTGCGCTCAGCGATGAAAGAAGCTGCCAAAAACCTCGATTTCGAAGAGGCTGCAAGGCTTCGAGACCGGGTGTTTGAGTTGGAACAGCGCTTGTGAAACTGCACACCCTACGGGTGTGGAAGACCGTAAGGGCAAGTTCTTGAAGAGGGGAGGGATGGACAACACATGGCGATTCAACCAGATGATTTTGATGTCCCCGTCGTCGACTACGCATTTTCGGACATCTCAACACCTCGATCATTACTTGACCAAATGGCAAATGCTGGCGGGTTTACGGCAACGAAGTTGGCTACTGCTCGAGATATCCTCTTGGACATGAAGAGGCAGGTCGATGCCGTTGGAGGGGATGCGTCCAAAGTGTGCAATTGGCTGTCTTTCCCGGCCTGCTTGTGTGCAACTGGAACCCGTGGATTCTTCGTTGAATCGCTTAAACAACAGATCTTTAACGTCGTTTCAACCACATGCGGTATGCTTGACCACGATATTGCTCGGTCACACAAGCACTACTATCATGGTGCTTTTGAGTTGGATGATATTGAACTTGGTGAGCATTCCCTTATGCGACTTGGCAATGTTATCGTACCGAATTCGTCATACGGCGAGATCATCGAAGACGTCCTCACTCCTGTTCTCGAACAGATGTACCAAGACCGACTCAAGGAAACTGGAAAAACCGGTGCTGATGCTTGGCTTGGTTTTGGCTCAATACACTTGGTTTGGGAACTTGGCAAGCGTATCGGTACTCCCGACTCGCTGATTTATTGGGCTTACAAGCATCAAATTCCGGTCGTGATTCCCGGAATTACCGATGGTTCAATAGGAGCACAACTCTTCATGCTTCGACAAAAGCACCGTGATTTCCACATCGATACACTTGCTGATGAACAAGTTATGAGTGATTTAACATGGGATGTAGAAGTCTCAAATGCGTTAATGGTCGGTGGTGGAATCTCAAAGCATCACGTGATTTGGTGGAACCAATACCGCGGTGGACTCGATGCGGCTGTTTACATTACAACTGCTCCTGAGCACGATGGGAGTTTATCTGGAGCACGGCTGCGAGAAGCAATTTCTTGGGGTAAAATGCGACCAGAAGCTCCTAATATCTGCGTCGAAGGAGATGCGAGTGTGCTGTTACCTCTCATCGGTGCAGACCTGTTCCAACGAGGTGATTCACTGTGAGGTCAAGACCGGTTGCTTTCCTTTTGACTGCCTTGATCGCACTTATGCCGTTGGCGGGCTGTTTTGGCTCAGATGCGGCCGAAGGTGCCGTTGAAGAAACAAGTGGATTCTTTGATTTTGAACAAGGTTCGAGCAGCGGCACGTGGTACCATTACCCAGGTGGTGTGAACGCCATGAACAATACCTCAGCACTTGGAGGTACAAACATTCCATTCTACAGCCAAGGGACCTATTATGCAACAGGATATTCAACCTTTGAACCAACCATGGGAATTACCTCAACCGATAACATCTACTTCACGAGTTATGGAAACGGAAATGGCGGTTCAACCGCAATTGTCCAATGCACCAACATGATTGAAATGACAAGCTTATCCGACTTCAGTTGCCAAGACATTTACGGCGCCTTCCCACCTGTTGTCAATTCAAACGACCCGTATGTCTACGTCGACCCATGGACAGACCGCATTATGAAATTTGACATGCATGCACTCGGGGGAATGACCGTTGAATGGACCGATGATGAAGGGGCGTCTTGGGTTGGCCCGTCGGTTGCAACAGGATATTCTGTTCAAGACCACCAAACCATTGCCTCCTCACCTTATGGAGGCATTCTCCATGAAACATTGTGGGTGTTCTGTATCAACGGTAACTACCCTTCACCGCTTTGTTCTGCAAGTCAAGACGGTGGACTAACATGGGGGCCTGAGCTTCCTGGTGCCCCTGTCGATTGTCAAAGCGGAGGGCTCTCAGCGCACTTGATTGGCGCAGACAACGGGAATTTCTACCGAGGACAAATTGGATGCGACGGCACTGGATATTCGATGTACAAGACGGTCGATGGAGCCATCACATGGACCGAACATGTGTTGCCTACCGAAGAATCTGGAACCGCCGATACGTGGAATGCCGAGGAAGCACAAGTGGATACAGACACTGAAAGTAACGTCTATGCCATGTGGATGGGCATTGACAACATGCCTTACTTTTCATACTCTATGGACGATGCAAATACGTGGTCTGATGCCATTATGGTTGGGCCAAGCCACCTTGAAGGGACAGGATTCCCCGTTGTCATTGCTGGCGACCCGGGCCGAGTTGCGTTTGGGTATGTTGGCACAGAAGGTGACGGCGTGTGGCATGGATACATTTCAGTGATTACCGATGCATTCAACGAAACTCCATTGATTACCACGGTTCAACTCAATGCCCCGGATGACCCTCTTGACAACGCCAGCCCTACCTGCGGATATGAGCGCTGTGGTGGCTTCGGAGATTTCATCGACATGCAGATCGACGCCTTTGGCCGGCCATGGCTTTCCCTGTCCCACAACCCAAGTGGCGACACTGGAATCATGGGCACATTTCAAACTGGACCAACCCTTTACGGCAACGTTACTCAACTGAGTATGCTTCCGGAAGGTGGCGTTCAAACCCTTTGAACTCAATCAATATAGTCGGCAAGGGCGTGCATGAGCGCCGTTCGAATCGGAACAAGCGGACGCCAACCGTCTCCATCAATGCGGTACAAAAGGTCGTGCAGTGGAGAAAGGTCCGGGCGTTCTCTAGCGTTCTGCTCCACACCAAGAGGAAGCTGAGGGCTGACCATCAAAGATTGAACTTCAATAGTTGGAGTTGGTGCTGCTGTCAAGTGCTCGACGTTAAAGCGACCCGTACGGCCTGCAATGGTCCGATGGTAAAGTAAGGAGAGTTCCTCCAAAGTCTGCTCCTCAGACCATGAGCGGCGACCTGAGATTTTCATTTGCTTCGGAAAAGGTTCACTGCTCAGAAGGATTCGTACAAGAGCATCGGCCACGTCAATGTCGCTTACCCACCAATATTCGGCCGACTGACCAGCCATGACAGAACCTGAGGATTCCAGACGCTCCATCCATGGACGGAAATTGGGTGATTGCCAAACTGAATCCTGCCGCCGAGGGAGAAGGTCAAACACTTCGATGAGCGAATCAATCCATTCGTGTTCAGCCTCAATGCCAAGATGGCCGGGTATGGCCAGAGCAATTTCAAGGCCATCGACATCAAACCCTTTGCCATCATCACTTGAGAGATTGAAGGGTCCCAGCCCCATAAGGAACAGCCGGTGACCTGCTTCCAGTGGTACTTGTTCGGAGCCAAACAGTTCACACTCCCCAAATTCAAGATCTGCAGAAAACCGGTCAGTGAGCATGTCGACCGAAGATTGTGGTACGACAATCCGCACATGCGTACGTAGCAATCGCTCAATCATTGCGTCACCCAGAGAGGAATCAATACCTCTCAAATGAACGACAGGAACGTGGCGCATATGTTCTGCTGAAGATGAGTTCTACATCAAGATGTTCAAATCCATTGAGCATCAAGAAAATTACATTTTTCAATTGAAAATATGAATATCTAATTGATAAAATTAGTTTAACGGGTCGCTGTTTCGAATGCAGATGATCGGCTCGACTGTCTGAACCGCAATCAAAAAAGCAACCCCTACGGCCTTAGCTCATCGGTGGAATATTGGATATTCAATTCGAAAGAATCCTCAAATGTACTCTTTACACCCACAAAAAGGAAATCTATAGAATATGTGCAAAAACTGCTTCGGCGAGATGGAACTCCTATTGCAAGAATTAATTATACGACATCGACTAAAATTGAAAAATAATCGGTTTTTCAATTGAAACGGGGATAAATTATACGACAAATGCAATTGGATTTAGCATTTCAAACGCCAAAGAGTATAAGACCTTTCAAGTGAAGCAGGGGGTAAGCCGGAACAAACTGGCGAAGGAGATGGGAAAAATGCCGAACGACAAATATGACATCCAGGAGTTACTCCAAAGAGATGTTTATGTGAACGATAAGAAAGTAGGAAAGATAGTTGGTGAACGCCACCACCCGAACGAAGCACGCGTGCGATCTATGCGATTGCAAGTTGAATCGGATGTGGCTGATGAATTCATGCGGAAACCCGCGGAACTCGTACCACTGCCAAAGGAACTGGTCCACAGTATTCGAAACGATGGAACTGTTAAACTTTCGAAGTCAATGAGAGAATTGCAACGACGATGGAGAAACACCGTCCGAATTGATGAGAAGCTGTACGCACCAGATGAAATGCTTGACCGAGCTGTGCTCGATAATCAAGGTGATGAAATCGGCGTTATTACGGACCTGTTCAAAGTAAAGCGCACATACCGTGGCGTTATCGTACAAGTTCGAATTGGAATCCAGAAGCAATACGGAGTTGGACCACAACTTCGCATTCCAATTAATGCGTTCTCAAGAACTCGAGAGCGCCTCGACGAGGTTGTCCTTTCTCGGACGTTTGACAAAGTGCTTACACTTCCGTCGTTCGTTTCGATTAACGCCATGAGCGAAGAAGAGTAATTGTTCAACGCTGGCATCGAGGGCTTTGACCCTCCGTCACTCTTATGACGGGGAGGTGAGTCGGCCGAACTACAGTTGCGCGGGTAGCTTAGTCGGTTGGAGCACCCGGCTGATAACCGGGAGGTCGCAGGTTCAAGTCCTGCCTCGCGCACTCTTACACCTGGTTGACGGGGTTTTTCGAGGAATTGTCACTCGCAAAGAACATGAAGGGTCAGCGTTTCGCTTACATCAAGGGAATCGTATGGTCGTCTTATCCGGAAGCAATTCTCGTTTGTTGGCTGAACAATTAGCAGCCTCGCTTGGTTGGGAACACCACCAACTTGAAACTCGGCGTTTCCCCGATTCGGAAGGCTATATCCGTATACCGAGTGAAACCATAGAAGCCGTTCGTAAGGAGCCTGTCGTGTTGGTGTCCAATACATTCCCTGATGCAGGTATTGTTGAAACACTCCTCATGCTCGAAGCGATCAACGATGTCCGGAAAGGAAATATGGAAAACCTCAGGGAAATTGGTCCGCAGAACATGGATGATGTTGGCCCCGGAATCCTTCTTGCAGTACCTTACTTCGGCTATTCAAGGCAAGATAAGCGATTCAAACCAGGCGAAGCAATCTCGGCTCGAGCAATCGGCCACCTTCTCGCCTCTCGTTGCGATGGAATCATCGTCTTTGATTTACACGCACCTTCTGTATTGGAGGATTTGTCGGTTCCTGTAGCGTTTACTTCTGCAATGCCAGAACTTGCCCTTCACTTACAAGAGACGGTTCAACCCGACTTCATACTCTCACCAGACAAGGGTGCTATTGAACGGGCCTCAACCGTCGCCAAGAAAATTAATTGTGAGTTTTCGTATCTTGAGAAAACACGAATTGACGCCCATACAATTGTTCACAAGGCGAAGGACCTGGATGTCGATGGAAAGACCGTGGCAATTGTCGACGACATGATTGCTACTGGTGGGACAATATGCAGAGCGGCTGAAGCACTGCGAAATCAAGGTGCGATTGCTGTTCACGCTGCTTGCTCGCACGGATTATTCACAGGTGGAGCAATCGCTCGCTTGATTCGATACGTCGATGGCGTACATGCTACTGGTTCGTTGTCAAACCCTCGCGATGTGATATCCGGCGGCCCGGCACTGGCTCGGGGCGTAAATGATTTATTTGAACGGCTTGAATGGAGCCAATAGTCGCCCAGTACATCGAAAAGTACAGACAGTCTACAGTGAATAAGGACGCTTTGTTGCAGATTCGGTCAGGTCATTCTTTCCGCTGTGTTTATATCCGCGAGGTTGTGCGGAGGAACGCCCTTAACATGAGGACAGAGTGATTCCAGTGACTGTACACGTGCAATTTGAAACCCCTGAAGAAGTATCGAACCAAATCTACGACATGCTGCAAGCCAATTCCAATGGCCGTATCAAAAAAGGTAGCAATGAAGTGACCAAGACCGCAGAACGCGGAACTGCCCAATTCATCATCCTCGCAGAAGACGTTAACCCACCTGAACTTCTTGCTCACGTTCCTTTGATCTGCGCTGAAAAGGGAATCCCATTCGGATACGTTCCTTCTCAAGAACACCTCGCACAAGCTGCTGGACTTCCAGCAGGTGTCAAAGCAGCCTCCATTGCTGTGATGGAAATCACCAAAGGAGCACAAGAAGATTTTAGCAAAGTTGTTGAAGCCATTAACGGGCTCAAGGCTTGAAACCAATATTGGAGATGACAAAGATGAGCGAAGAACTCGGTGGATGGCCTGCTGAAGTCGTCGAAATTGTCGGTCGAACCGGTATGACAGGCGAAGCAACTCAAGTGAAAGTTCGTGTTAACGACGCACCAAACCCTCGTGACGTTGGACGAATCATTTCTCGAAACGTCTTGGGACCAATTCGTGTTGGCGATATTTTGATGCTCAAGGATACTGGCCGAGAAGCCCGTAAATTGAACGCACGGTGATGAACAATGCCTGAACGACGTATTTGCAATTTTTCTGGAGAAGAGATCGAACCTGGTACGGGCATGATGTTCGTCCGACGAGACGGTAGCGTCTTGTGGTTCAAGAACTCAAAAGCACGCAAGAACATGGTGAAACTCAAGCGAAACTCTCGCCGAGTCAAGTGGACTCGTCACTTTGTGAAGGGCGGCTTCTGAAGCGCTCTTCTGCGCAATGCCATGTTTTCTTACTGAGCGAGAGTGCAACCGCTGTATCTTTTCGGCCGTATGGCTCATAAAGGGGTGTCAAGTCGGCTGAATTGGTGAACAACATGGAAACTACCTACATAATGGTCAAGCCTGACGGTGTACAACGCGGATTAATCGGAGAAATCATTGGACGATTTGAGCAGAAAGGACTCAAACTCGTCGGTTTGAAGTCGGTTGTCCCAAGCAGAGAAACCGCTGAGACCCATTACGCCGTTCACGCTGAACGCCCATTCTATCCTGGATTGATTGATTTCGTAACCTCTGGACCTGTTGTCTGCATGGCATGGTCCGGGAAAGACGCTATCGCCGTCGCTCGCACACTTATTGGCGCAACCAACGGCCGAGAAGCAGCGCCTGGAACCATCCGTGGCGACTTCGGCATGGATATGGGATACAACATGATTCACGGCTCAGATGCTGCTGATACTGCTGAGTTCGAACTTGGACTTTGGTTCCCTGAGGGGCTCATGGATTGGGAACAAACCATTACCTCTTGGGTTTATGAATAGTCGAATCAGACAGTAGTTGATTCACATGTCCGATGATGTCGCAGAAGAAGTTGGTGAGATTCTCCGCCAACCAATTGTGGCAGTAACGGGGCACGTTGACCACGGTAAAACAAGTCTACTCGACTTGCTTCGCTCGATTGGTGACAAGAACCAAACCAATGTGATGAACAGAGAAGCGGGTGGAATCACACAAGAACTCGGTGTGACCAATGTTCCAGCGGTTCTCCTGAACAACGCCATTCAAACCATGCCGTTCAAAGAAAAGCCAGTGTTTGATAGCCCGGGAATCATTTTCATCGATACGCCTGGGCACGAGTCGTTTGGCTCAATACGCAAAAGAAGCGGAAGCGTTGCTGATATTGCTGTTCTCATTGTTGATCTGGTTGAAGGTTTCAAACCTCAAACCATACAGAGCATCAAAATCCTCGAAAAGAACGACATCCCGTTTATTATCGTCGGAAATAAAATCGACCGAGTCCATCAATGGGAGTCGAAGCGAGGACGTTCATCATGGCAATCGTGGAAAGAGCAATCAAAAGATGTTCAGAACTCCGCAGACGAATTCTACTACAAACTCCTCGGACAAGTGGCTACAAATTCGAAATTTAACCTCACGAAGTACTGGGAAGGAATCAAAAGTTTCGATATTGAAAACGACCGCTTCTTTGTTCCAATGAGTGCCAAAGAAGGCGAAGGCTTGCAAGACCTTTTGTTCGTGATTTTGGCAATGGCAGAGAAATTTGCCCGCCAAGACTTGATTGTCGATCCAAATGAAATGGCTGAGGGCTATGTTTTGGAATCTCGCGAAGAGGTAGGGCTTGGGAAAACAATCGATATTATCCTCACCAAGGGTACCATTGGAGTGGGTGATGACGTTGCTTACAACACCAATGAAGGTCCTGTTGGAAACATTGGTGGAGAGGATGCAGTTCGGATTCGAGCCATTCGCCAACCAAAAGACATGGCTGAAATGAGAGATGCCGGGAAACGGTGGAACGATGTCAAACAAGCGTCAGCCGCTGCGGGATTGAAAATTATTATTCCACATCTCAAAGACATACACATTGGTAGCAAAATCTACTTTCCTAAACCGGGGGATGATTACCGTTCAGTTTTCAACGAGATGAACCGAGAAAACAAACGAATTCGTAACGAGACGCCAATCATGTGCAGCATCTGCAAAGATGTTGTATCGCGAAAGATGTTCTCGGATATTCACACAAATCCTGATGCAATGGGCAGTGGTTTTTCCGCAGGGTGTCAAAATGCGGAAGAACTTCGTGAAGGAGCAGTTGTTAAAGCCCGAACAGTGGGTGGACTTGAAGCACTCATTTACGAGCTGGCCAAAAGAAAAATCCCAATCAGTCGAGCGGAAGTTGGCCCAGTAAATCGTCGCGACCTTCGACAGATTATGGCTACCGAAAAGGAAGAACATCGTTTCTTAGTGGCTCTTTCAGTCAAAGGAAACGACCAAGTGGAAAAGGAACTGGATGAAGCAATAAAAAAGAAAGGGGCGTCTTCTTACCATTTCATCCAAGCCGAAATCATTTACCAAGTGATGGAGAAAATCGACGAAATACAAGACGCAATCCGTGAAAGGGCGTCTTCCTCTTCAGGCCCTGTATTCATGCCTGGCCAAGTTCGATACCTCACAAAATATGGAATGATGAACGACGATCCAGCACTTTTCGGAGTTCACGTTCTCAAAGGAAGTTTACGAGTCGGTCAAGAATTACTCCGGAACGATGGAACAGGTCGAACGCTCGGCAAAGTCATGTCCATTGGTGAAGAAGGTCAAACCGTAGCCCGAGAGGGCGAACAAGTTCCGATCAAAATGAACATCAGATTCACCCGAAGTAAAATCGTAGACGATGAAGAGTTTTGGGCAGATGTACCCCCTGTAGATGCTAAAATGATGAGGAATGTAGCCATGACCGAATCAGAAAAGTCAGCATTCGATGAAATAAAAAAGATACATAACATGATTCTTGAAGACCGTAGGTATGGTTTCGGCTGGAAACTGTAACTTGACTCGTTGCTCCTCTTGCCATGGAAACTGTTTGACATAACCACACCTCACATTCATATATGGATAGTTGTGGTTGTCAAATATCCTCGGAGGCATTAACATGGAACCTGGTATAATTGGAGCACCCGCAATGGGTCAAAACCCCGCCGCGCAAGACTTAATCGGAACTGTTTCGGCGATTTCGAACAGCCTCATGAACGAGGTTGGAAAGGTCATTATTGGAAAGCCACAAAACCTCCGTCGAGTAACCGTTGGTATTCTTTCAAACGGAAACATGCTTTTGGAAGATTTCCCTGGACTTGCCAAGACCTTGCTGGCAAATACTTTCGCTCGTGCACTGGGGTGCAAGTTCAAGCGTGTTCAATTTACCCCTGACCTGCTTCCTTCAGATATCATGGGGACCTACATGTACGACCAGAAATCTGGAGAGTTCAAACTTCGTGCAGGACCTCTTTTCTCCAACATTCTCTTGGCTGACGAAATCAACCGTGCTCCGCCAAAGACGCAGGCTGCTTTGCTTGAAGCAATGGAAGAAAAGCAAGTGACTATTGAGGGGATTACCCACAAATTACCCGCACCTTTCGTTGTTCTAGCGACACAAAACCCAATCGAGCAAGAAGGAACATACCCGTTACCTGAAGCACAAATGGACCGCTTTTTGATGAAATTGAGCATGGGCTACCCTGACCGCCCACAAGAAAAGGCCATTCTCGCTCGTAGAAAACTCCGAGGAAAGGACGGCCACGATGTGGAACAGATTACCACGCCTAAGAAACTCGTCGCCATGCAGAAAGCGCTTGAAACCGTTCATGTCGACCCTGCCATTCTTTCATACATCGTCGAAATCGTACAACGTACTCGTGAAGATCACCGAGTGACCAACGGTGCATCGCCTCGTGCATCTCAGTCACTGTTCAAGACCGGCCGTGCAGCAGCAGCAATCGCTGGCCGAAACTACGTCATTCCTGATGACATCAAAGACATTGCATTGCAGATTATATCTCACCGTATTAACATGAAACCTGAAGCAAAGATTCGTGGGATTACAGGAATGCATATCGTTCGAAAGATTCTCTCCGAAGTCCCTGTTCCAGTCATTCAACCTGCTTGATTTCCGATACCTCAAGGCTTGCATTGAAAGGGGGAGGCCTCTCTCATCAAATTGTGAGAGGAGGTTGCTAAGTTGAATCCTTACAAGATGGTCGTCGCAGTAGCCAATCAAAAGGGTGGATGTGCAAAAACAACCACTGCAGTGAACATGGCCGCTGCCCTCGCCAAAGGGTCTTCGCGACAAGGACTTCCGAAAGCCAAGGTCTTGCTGATTGACCTTGATCCGCAAGGAAATTGTGCAACCTCATTTGGCGTGGAAAAGAAAAACATCAAAAAAACGGCTTATGACCTGCTCACCAACGATTCTGGTGAAGATCTTCCACTCATGGAAGAGTATCTGATTGGGCCTGATGAACTCACGCAATCCATGCGTGACGCTTGGAGTTTGAGAAACAACAACAAGAAACCACCTGAAAACCTCTCTGTAGGTCATCTTTGGCTCTTACCAAGCGACATTCATCTCTCCGGTGCTGAGATTGAATTGAGCCACAAAATTGGTCGAGAAACCCGACTTCGTGAAGCTCTCCTCCCCATTATCGACCAATTCGATTACATCATCATTGACACTCCTCCTTCCCTCGGCCTGCTGTCAATAAACGCCATGTGTGCTGCCAACTGGGTCATGGTGCCTGTTCAAGCGGAATACTATGCACTGGAAGGTTTCAGTATGTTGATGAATTCAATTAAGATGATTCAGCGCCGAATCAATCGAAACTTGAAGATTTTTGGCATAGCCATGACCATGGTCGATGCTCGCTCAAAACTCAGCCGACACGTCTGTGATGAAGTGAACCGAAAGATGCCAAATAAATTGTTCAAAACAACCGTTCGCAGACTGGTGAAGGTAGCTGAAGCCCCGTGGAGTGGAGCGCCAACAGTATTACTCAACAAACCAACGAACTCCGGTGCAGGAGCAGGCTCTCTCGAGTACTGGACACTTTCCAAAGAGTTCCACCAGCGGGTCATCGAGATGCGTCGTGAATTTGGTGTCAGTGAAGACCCCCGACTTCTTCTTGAGCGAAAAAACAGTTGAAGGGCTTGCCGCAACCTTCGGCTACTCGCCAAATCACCGTTTCAATGCCTCATCTCTTCGCGCAGGTTAAGTATGCTATAGAACAGAGGAGGTTCGGGATAGCCATGACAGGTGAAGGGATGACTTCGGTCAGCGTGAGTTACGAAGTACGCCGACAACTCAACACGATGCGTACAATGAGTGGACACAAGAGCGTCAATGAATTGCTCACAGACTTGGTCCGAGCTCACAAGATGAAAACCATGAACGGTGAAATTGAAACGCTACGTGAGCGCATGAAAGCGATTGCTGATGTTGAAGTTGAACATCTGGTAGACCGGCTTAATCTCTCGCCATTCAAGGTTTGATTCACATGATGGAATGGCGCCCCAACGGTTACGAATTTGATGCAAAGAATCTGATTCGTGCTTTGTTCAGCGAGGATACCGATGAAGGGAAACTCCTCGAAGCTGCTGCATGTGGATACATCGAAATTTTTGCTGGCACGAATGCCTGGAACGGCGTACTTTGGCTCATTATGAACACCCTCAAGCAAGATGGAAAACCCGTCTATACCGGTGAAGAGCTGAAAGCCCTTCGTGAATCGTTACCCATCGTCTGGCGATAACGCAACCGCGCAGCCATCATTGGTTCTTGTCGAGCCATTCTTGACCGTACCATTTCCATTGATCCGTTGTCCAACCTTCTGGTAGTCCACCAGGCGGCAGTGGAGGGGCTTCAACGGGTGCTTCCATTACCGGCTCGGGTGAAGACGAGACTTCAACACCTGCAATAACTTCGAGGCTTCCCTCATCTCCATACAAGCTCGCTGCATCAATGGTTTGAATTTCCTCATTATCTTCACCGAATTCGTCTTGAATTTCAGAGAAGTCAAGACTTTCAATCTCATCGTCCCAAGAGGAATCAGAAACAATGCCACCCTGTGCAGAGAGCCCTGCAGTACCTTCCAATGCTTCGTTTTCTGCAGATTTGTTTTCGGTAGGAATAAAAGGTACACCGTACATCTTCACCAAGGCGTTGGTCTTCTTGCGCTTTACAACAAAACCAACCGCTAAAATCACGACTGTAAGAGCAAGGAAAGCCCCGCCGCCGACCATGACGACCTGTTGTACGGTATTGGAATCTACAGAATTGGTATCAAGAAGTCCTGCGTTTTTACTCGTGTTCCAAGCAGCGAAACTCAAATCAGTTTCTCCATCTTCTTTGTCCCGTGAAAGGTAGTTTTGGTACTCTTTGCTTCTCCAACCCTGGCATTCAAGAGACTGGTCATCAAAGTTCAGCAGACAATGGTCTTCTTCAGTTTGAATAAGTGGTCGAGTATCATCGTAATCGGAATTTGAACCAACGCCGTCGTTGTCGCCATCAAAGTGTTCGTTCGGATCAAGATCCATGTTTTGTGATTCAGTAACATCAACCCATCCATCGCCGTCTAAGTCTTCGCAGCCATACGATGGGACTTCCTTGAAACCGAATTCAGATGAAGAGTTCGCAATCCAGGCTTTGGTGGAAGTTCCGGCTTTCCAGTTGCAATCGTCAGCAAGTTCGCCTGTCAAGTTGTCACCGTAGCCGTCGCCATCGCCGTCGCGCCATTGTGATTTTTGCAGAGGAAGAGCATCTGCTCCTTGGGCAATGGTCCAATTTACGGTCGGATTGGACCAACCGTCTAAATCCGAATCAAGACATCCGAATCGGTCTTCCGTGGAAAAACCGTTTTCCAAAGGACAAGCATCGGGGGTAACTCCATTGGGGTTATCACCGAATCCGTCTTGGTCTGTATCCGACCATTGCGAAGGCTCATCCTTGAATTTGTCACCATCAAGTGCATTGGCGTTGTCACCGTATCCATCACCGTCTGTGTCGGACCACTGTTCGGCATTGGATGGGAAACTGTCGCCCTCAAATCCATTCGCATTATCGCCGTAGCCGTCGCCGTCTGCATCTTCCCATTGGGACGGTTCATTGGGGAATACATCGGCAAGGTATCCGTTTTGATTGTCTCCAAAACCATCGCCGTCGACATCAGACCATTGCGTAAATTCCAATGGGAATGCGTCAGTTTGGTCGGTAATTCCATCACCATCTGTATCGAGGTCGTACAAGCGGATTTTAGAAGAAAGAGAAAAGGAAGTGACAATGTAAAGTTCACCTGAAAACTCCTGAACCGAGCCGACAACGCGCCCAGTCGATGAGTACGTACTGCCTTCAGAGAAAGTTGAAACCTGGACATGGGTCAATTTACCGTTTTGTGTACCGATGTGGTAGGTGAGGTTATTGTATTCTTCAAGGGATACAATCGATTTACCGTGGCTGAGCGAAAGCGTTTCAACAGCCCATGAATTTGTGTCGTATCGGAACAACTTACCGTTCGAAGTTCCGACCAATAAATCTCCGTTATGGTCTTCAAGAACAGCATTGACAATCGCACTGGAGTCTGTAAGTGTGGTGATGCTAATTCCATCATTGCCAGCGATGTAGACTTTCGTGTCGTATGAGCCAAGAACAAGACGACCACCAGAGATGATTTCAAACGCATTCATACCGGATTGAATAACAGGAGAGTACACTCCGGTTGCACCAGAAGTATCGTACTCTTCCGCTCGGCGTCGTCCTGCAAAGAAGGCCAACCAAAGGTCACCTTCATCATCCCAATCAGCATCGTTAACAGGGTCACTGGTGGTGATGTTACGATTGGCTATTTGCAAATCCATATGTACGGTGTAAATACCGTTATCATGGCAAACGACGGTCAATTGCTGAGCGTCATCCAAACGAGCAGCGTTCGCATCAACGTTCAACTCAAGACTCCACTGGGGAAGAAGTATGCCGTTGCTAAAACTGTTCACCGTCAAATTGCCCGATGTATCAACGGTCAGAATAGAGCCATCGAACATTTCCTTCCAATATACAAAACTCGGTTCAGTTTCTTGAGTATACCCCGCATCAACAAGGTTCGAGCCCGTTGCTGCAACATGAGGGACGAACGCTGCAAGAGGCAGCATCAGTACCGCTACAAGAAGGACAATCGACCTCTTCATAGCAACCCCAGTACCTCAATCAATATGAAGCGTGCCCTTGGAGGCATCACGGGGTTTTTACTCGTCAGAATCAGCCTCTACTTCTTCCTCTTCATCTGAAGACGGTTTCGTGAGTTTCAACGGAGTGAGTTTCCGAACAGGTTTCAAGGTCGTTGTTGAAACGGTTTGAGGAACTTCACCGGCCTTCGATTGAGGAGGAGCTCCACGGGATTTCTTTGGAATCAACTGTGGAGGGCGTGCTGTCAATGTCGTTGTTTTAACCGGTTCAGGCGCTTCATGAGCCTGAAGAACTGCAGTGATTGGGCGCATAGTGGCTGTCATTTCAGGGCCGTCTTCACGTTCCTCGATCTCTTCTGTGATCGATTCAACAACCGTCTCTTCGATGATTGGCTCATCCGGTAGTGCTTCTGCTTCAACTTCCGGTTCAATCACAGGTTCACTCACTGGTTCAGGCACTTGCTCCATTTGAGTCTCTGCGAGTGGCGAAGTAATCGGCGAGAGTGGTTTACGGACCAACTTTTGAACAGGCTGAGGCAATTGCTGTGAAACTCCACCGCCAAGTGGGGCCTTGACAGGTTTAGCGAGCGGAACACCTGTTAGCGGTTGAAGCGGCTTTGAACTGGTCATTGGTGTTCTCATCCCGCCCAGGCCCATTCGAGATTGAGGCGCTTGTTGTTGACCTTCGAGAATGCCACGCATTGGTCGGCCTCCGCTTGAACCAAGTGCATCTGGGCGTGCGCCAAGTGCGGATGGATTCATTGTACTGCCAGTTTGTGCCGGGCCTTGTCCGGAGATTGATTGCATCCACATTTGGCGCTTTTCAGCTCGAGTATCGGTTGATTGAAGGTCTCGGAATTCAGATTCTCTGGTCTTCAAATCAGATTCTTCAGCATTAAGTTCGCCTTCGATTTGACCGGTGATTGCATCCCGCATCTTGTCCTCAGCCATATCTTTGAAAGCGTCCATTTTCTCACTTAGACTCTGTAAGCGAGTACGGATTTCTGCTCTCTTGAGGCCAAGTTGTGCCTCAATTTCTGCCCGAATGTGAGTTTCACGCTTTCGTACATCGATGAGTGCTTTGTTTCGCATAATTTCTTCACGCTTGTCGAGTTGTCGCTCTAATTGTGTAGCGACTTCTTCTTCCTTGCGCACCCGGAAGTTGTTGAGGCGTTCTTCCATTTCCACTTCCAGTTCAAGCGAAGTTTCCTCTTTGAGAAGGTCGAGGTCTGTTTCAAAGGTGAGTCTTTCGTTCCTTAGGCCGGCATCCACTTCGGACATAATCGCCTTTCGAGCAGATGCTTCCCGGGATTGGAACTCCAATTCCAAACGCTCGGACCAATCCGTTTTCTTCGAATTGTATTGATCTTCAAGTTGCTCACGTAGTTCTGCTTCCCGTTCGTAACGGAAGCGTGCGAGACGGTTCTGAATCTCTGCTTCACGAGCTGTTCTGTAACTGGTAAATTCTTCATCCATTCGAACTTCGAGTTCAGATTCTACATCGGATTTGAGCGAACGGGAGATGTCATCAATGGCTTTCGAGAAGGTAATGTCGTACTTTTCACGAAGCCTGGATTTACGGTCGGACAAGCGTTCTGAATGGCGAGCCTGTAATTGCTGCTCGATTTCGACACGAAGTTCATCACGTCGCCGAGCAAGAGCCAGTTCGACATCCTCTCGCATTCGTTCCTCTAAATCTTCAGTTTCCTTGCGCAATTGGCCTTCGAGTTCCATCTGTAATTGCTCTGCAATGTCTTCTTCAAGACGCAAACTACGACGTTCGTATTCTGCCTTGAGCCGTGCTTCACGTTGCTTGAGGCGAGAACGGAGTTGCTGTTCAAGGCGAGTGCGGATACCTCGTCGAAGTTGTTCTTCACGTTCAGCAAGGCGTGCTGCATGCCCTTCCTCAAGCCGTGATATTTCTGCAACTTCCATATCTTTGAAACGGTCTTCCATTTCAAGTTCGATGTTCGCTTCAATTTCTCGAACTCGGCGTTGAAGTTCTTGATTGTAGTCCATAGCCAAGCGTTCTTTTTGAATATCGAGTCTTTGGCGGTGTTCGTCTTGAAGTTGGGTCTCAATTTGTGCTTTGAGTTGGGCTTTGTGTTCTTCCAAACGACGGTCTTGCTCAACATCCAGTTTATCTTGAAGCGCCTCTAATTGTCTGTTGAGGCGCAGATCGAGTTCGCCACGCATTCTGGATTCTTCCCGAGCAAGTGAGTCGCGTTCCAATGTGCTGAGGTCACGCTCCATTTCTTCTCTCATTTCCTTTTCAAGCGAGTCGAGCGTGAGTTCATGCTGGACGGCCAAATCAGTTGCAAGCGCTTCTTGCATGGCTGATACGCGTTCGGTAATTGCTTGCTGTCGAATTCTACGTTCTCGACGCAGGTCTGCACGCAGGCGTTCTTCTTGCCGGAATCGTGCACTGGTCATCGTTGCTTGATCGAGGGTGGATGTAGCCGTCGAAGTGAACTGTGAACGCAGTGCTGAAAGGGAAACTTTGGAGGTATTTTCTCGCTTCTTGCGAGCCTCTTCGAGAGCATCGCCGTTGTTGCTTGCGCTCATTCCCATCGTATCCATCCAGTGCTTCATGGACATCTCATCATAGATAAGGAGCGCGACACGAACGCGAGGCTACAAGCCTATTTTTAGGGGTTCCTGACCTCCCCAAAGTGTTGGAAAGAAGAAAGAAAAAGTGGACTTTTACACTCAAATTTGGAAATGAATTCCAAGTAAAGATTCACTGTATTCCCATAGTTTACGAGCCATTTCTTCATCGGCAGCACGCGAGGTAATCTTCGCTTTTCCAGTCCACCCGCGGGCCTCCAACAGTCCAATTGGCCCCCAGTAACGATGTGCAATGGCGTCCGGTTCTGTTGCTGCATACAATGTAGGGGCAGCACCCTTAATCGGTTGAATGCCAAACAATGGATTGAGAATCCGCCAAGCCAAAGAATACCGTTGTAAATCGGTATTGGAGTAACCAGGATGGCTGCCAAACGACTCAATGTGTGAGCCTGCTGCCTTTAGGCGTCGGTCCAGTTCCAGAGCAAACAGTAAATTCGCCAATTTACTCTGCGAATACATTCCCCATTTGTTGTATTTTTTCTTCTCGCCGTTGATATCCTCAAGGTCGATAACACCCGACCAGTGAGCAATGCTGGAAAGGGTGACTATTCTCGGTTTTTCCGCTGCTGAAAGCAAAGGCATCATGTGTGAAGTCAATGCGAAATGACCGAAATGATTTGTGCCAATCTGTAATTCAAAACCGTCTTTTGTCGTTGATTGAGGAGGAATCATTACCCCTGCATTATTGATGAGTATGTCCACATGCTGATGCGATTTCTTTAATCTCGTTGCAAAAGCCTCAACATTGGAAAGGTCAGCTAAGTCCAATTCTTCTACAAAAATCTGAGCATGAGGTGAAGACTTGAGCATCTTTTCCCTCGCCGCTTCAGCCTTCTCGAGATTTCTGCATGCAAGAACAACATGAGCGCCTTTGTCAGCTAATATGAGTGCCACTTGGAAACCTATGCCCGTATTGGAACCGGTAACAACGGCGATTTTGCCACTTTGATGAGCCACGTCCTGGGCCTTCCACTTGATACCAATCTTCTTCATATTACGCCGTGAAGTGAACTGTAGTTAAACCGTGGTATCGTGCTTTACACCGTCTAAATCCTATTGAGTAGGGGTCTCATGAGGAATACAAGATAGTCACCAAATGAGAGATGTCCACCGTATCTTGCCCGTCATCATAGGACACTTCCAACTCGTGAACCAGAAAGGTATTGAAGTGCAAAGTGTACCAATCATCTGATTCTCCGTCATCAATTTGTGCGGTTTTCTGCTGACAGACATCATCGAGTTCATCAACGATATTCCAAGTCACCTGAACTGGTTGAGAACTGCTGTCTAGATTTTCGAGGAAACTGGGGTTTTCAACGGTTGATTGAATTTCAACCATTGTCGGATTTGGCCCACCGTTCACCGGTATGGGGTCGAAAATCAATGCCTTCGGGTTGCGGGTATTCGATTCGGTCCAATCGATCATCAAGTCTATTCGCAACGTGAGATTTATTCGTTGTTCGCCGCCGTTTGAATCAATTGCGTAGGCAAGAATGTTGTAGATTCCGTGGTTTTCAAAATTCATTTCTATTTGTGATTCGGTGCCAGCATCTACGGTTGTCGGAGATCTTCCATCCATAGGGTCGATTCCGAACGTGACCAGTGGGTGGTTCGAGGTGGTCTGTGAAAAGTCATACATCACCGAGATGTTCGTTACAGAAACCAATTCCCCGTTGGAATACGTCTCGACAAGAGTGGTGTTTTCGATATCAGCAACGACGTTAAGGGAAAGAGATGATTCCGACTGGTCGCCCGATAAACAGCCAGTTAAGCTCGAAAAAAGAAGCAAAAGCAAAACCCACGAACACTTGCTTTGTCCCATGAGAGTTGCTGCACCGACTGATATAAAACGCCAACGAATCAAACGCATGGTTTGCTGATTGAAAAATTGCTTCTACAAAGAAAGAACTTCGTTTAGGCCCAAAAATCACAATTAGAAGTTATCCTTCGGACTCATCAAACCGAGAACGACGGTTTTGAAAATGGCCACTATGGCAAAAAGGGAAGCTGCAACAAGCGCAATCATCGCTCCACTTCCAGAATCGTGTTCTGCAGAAAAATACAGGCCGAGGAAAACGGCAGAAAGACCAAAGATTTGTGTCCAAATGAGGCAAGAACGGAAACTGCGACCAACCAATTGTGCCGTAGCAGCTGGCGTTACCAGTAACGCCGTGACAAGTAAAGCCCCAATCACTTGAACCATGCTCACAACTACAGCCGCAGTGATGATGCTGAACACAAGCCCAATCGCTCGAACTGGAAGCCCCTGAACGCGTGCAGCAAGCGGGTCAATGGTGGTCGAAAGCAAACCAGAATAGAGTGCCATAAGTGAAATGAGTGATAGAATCGTGATGGTGGCAATTAAATCAAGACTTTGCTCATCAATAAGAAGTAAACTACCGAACAGGTATCCTTCAATATCGCTTGTGATACCTCCACCAAATACGCGTAAAACAACCAGCCCCAGTGCCAGCATTCCGGTCAAGAATATCGCAATTGAAGCATCGCCTGTAAGCAATTCTCTGGTCTGCATTTCATGAATGATGATCGCCGAAATCACGCTGAATACCAATGCGTACCAGAGTGGTGATGAAGCACCTAATACTACGCCTACAGCCACACCACCAAAAGAAACGTGAGCTAAACCATCTCCAATAAGTGCAAGGTTTCGAATCAACAAAAACGAGCCGAGTACACCAGCAACCATTGTTACCAGTATTGCTGCAACAAGTGCACGTTGAAACATTTCCATAGTGAAGAAATATGGAAAAGTATCTCCCGGAACCATCGGTGCAATGAACTCGAGAATCGGAGAAACCAAGTCTAAAATCATCATACCGATTCCCATTATTCTTCCTCCTTTTTGGACAGTTCTGCGTTATCGGTTTCGATCATAATAGAATTCGAAATATTCGTTTCATGTTCATGCCCATGCACCGGCTCAATACCTCGCAGTCCAGCAAGACTTGTGAGGTCCGGGAACTCTTGAGTCGGTCCATCGAATCGTATCGATTCTTCGAGGTAAATCATACGATGGGCAGTCTGACGTATAGCAGCAAGGTCGTGTGATACCATGAGAATTGTCTTGTTTTCGTCGTGACAAAGTTTGTCGAGTAACTTCAACAATGAGTTGCGAGAGTTGCGGTCAATGCCTACAAGAGGTTCATCAAGCAAAATAAATTCTGCTTCGGATGCTAAAGCTCGGCCAATAACAGCACGCTGACGTTGCCCTCCAGAGAGTCGAGCGATGTCATGATCTCCAACACCTTCTAAACCGACCATTTCCATTGCCCTGTCGACCTTCTCTCGATGAATACTTCTTCTTCTCAAGAACATGTTCCTCGAGTTCAAAGTTCCAAGTTGAATAAGTTCTCGAACAGTGATTCGGACGTTCTTCGGCATCACTGCAGCAGCTTGAGAGACCCAACCAATTTTGCCAAGTATATTTCTGGACATCGGTTTATGGCCGTATATATCGATGGTTCCTTGCTGGGCTTTCAAAACACCGAGTATAGCAAGTAAAAGCGTTGATTTACCACTACCATTCGGCCCCACAAGGCCAATAAATTCACCTTTCTTTACTGCCAAATCGACTTTGTTGAGAACAACCTTGCCCGAACGGCTGACGGTCAAATCCTTGATGTCGAGGATTGATTCCGATTGTTTCATCACTTGACCGACCGCTAGAGGTTGCATATTAAGCACTACCATGTTGGGTGAGTTCTTTGCATTCAATTCGAACAATCAATCGGACTTTCATCACCATTCTTCGTCCTGATTCGATTGTCTTATCCAGAAAGATTCAAACAGCAAGTATCCGAAGAAGCAGACAAATACAGTACCCACAAAAAGAATTGGCAGTGAGTCTACATAATGCATTTCCTTCACCTCTATTTGAATCTAAGATTCGATTGTGAGACTGAATAATCTTCTGATCAGCAACCGATTCCGGCAACAAGGTTTTCCAAGTTCTTGGTCATCATGGTCATGTACGTGTCATCAGTATCACTTGGTGCCATTTCCATGGTGTAAAGGGTTTGAATCGATACGCCGGTTTCATCAACAATGCTTTGCACTGCTGATTGATCGGTGTATTCCTCTACAAACAGAACAGTGATTCCTTCTTCATTGATGAAGTCAACAACCTTTGCAACATCTTCAGGAGAAGGTTCTCCTTCAGGGTCAAGGCCGTGGACAGTCATGAATTGAATATCGTATTGTACTGCGATGTAGGAGTAGGCGTTGTGGTTAGCAGCCACGATCTTTTCTTGACCTTCAACCATACAAGCTCCACCTTCTCCGAAGGCAGTATCAAAAGCAACGTGAAGAGCAAGTAACTGTGTAGTGTAACTCGCAGCGTTTGCCTTGAAGACTTCCTCGCCAGCAGGGAAAGCAGCGGTTAGAGCGTCCTCAACGATGCTGGCTTGAGCCATGAAAGCAAGTGGGTTGAGCCAACTGTGTGGGTCGTAATCAAGAGCCCCTTCTTCGCCAGCGTGGTCATCATGGTCGTCGCCTTCTTCGCCTTCGTGGTCATCGTCTTCTTCGCCAGCGTGGTCGTCGTGGTCATCGTCTTCTTCGCCTTCGTGGTCATCATGGCCTGCGTGGTCGTCATGGCCGCCTTCGCCCATCAGGATATGGAATTCTACATCCATTGGTAGAGCAAAGCCATAGTCACCTTCTGCTTGAATGTGAATGGTCATGTATCCAGCGTGGTGGTCACCCTCTTCGAGTTCTTCAATCCTTTCGATGAGTTCACCGATTTCGGAGATGTTCAACAATTGGTCACCATCAGCATCTGATGCGTTGAACGCTTCCATAAGTTGTCCTTCGGTAAGTTCGACGTGGTCCTCATGGTCATCATGGTCGCCTGGCCCGCTTGTTCCTGCGGTCCACATGAGGCCAGCAGCCTCGCAATCGGCTTCAGTTGTATAGGCTGGGTTGACTGTGTGGGTACTCATATCGTAGCATACCATGTCTGTACCGTGGCCGTCATCGTGTTCATCATGGTCGTCTTCCATCATTGTTGGGTCAGGCAAGAGGGACATGTTCGATGAGTTTGCCATCCAAGCGATGTGTTCGGATACAGATGCACCGGAGCCCAAAAGGTTACTGAAATTTTCACCAATCATAACTGAATCAATTCCATGTTCGCTTGACTCCCATGAGGGGGGGGTGGATGTGGAGTTCCAAAGCAGGAGTTGCCAGTACCATGAATAGTCATCAGGAGCATCGGTTCCGTTGATGCCGTTCAGGCTGGTACCGTAATCTGGATGGGTCGTGATGTTGACATTCATGTTACCATTCACCACCAAAGCAGCGTGCGTTAGGTTCCATCCTGTAGCGTTTTCTGGTAGAGCGTCGTGTTCGGCTTCGTACATTGCCATACTGTTGTCGGGGTACATGACAACAACGTTGTGGTGTTCCTCATGGTGCTCATCATGGTCATCATGATAGCAATCCGAAAATTCATCCCAAGACATGTAACTGTCGTTGTTTGAATCGCAATCTTCGAGCGCTTGTTCTGGAGTCATGTGGTCTTCGTGACCGTCATGATCATCGTGGCCGTCATGTCCGTCTTCTTCCATCCACATGTGACCTGCTGCTTCACAGTCTGCCTCAGTGGTGTGGTTCGTGTTTTGATGCGTTGTTGTATCGTGACAATAATCGCCTTCGTGGTCATCGTGGTCGTCTTCTTCCATCCAGATGAATCCGCCTGCTTCACAGTCCTCTTCATTGTCGATGTCATTGTTGGAGTGGTCAGACATGTCATGGCAAACGCCGTGTCCTTCTTCGCCATGTTCGTCACCGTGCTCGTCTCCGTGCTCGTCTCCGTGCTCGTCTCCGTGGTCGTGGTGAGCGTGGCCGCCGAGCATCTTGAGAACTGCCATGGTGAAATCTTCAGCGTGTTCAGCATCGAATTCAAGGACATATTCTCCTTCTTCAAGGTGGAAGATGGAAATCATTGTGTCAGCAGGGCATCCTGCAGGGTTGGCAATGGTTTCTTCAGCCTCAACGTGGTTGTGGCCTTCGTGACCATCGCCATGATCGTCATGCTCATCTTCCTCACCAGCATGGACGTCATGACCATCCTCTGTGTGATTGTCTTCCTCACCGTGGTCATCGTGGTCATCGTGGTCATCCTCAGCAAAAGAAATGTTGTGTGCGACGAATTCAGCGTGGATTTCTACATCGTCAGCGTGTTCTTCTTCGTCAGCAAGTTCAACGGCTTCGTACGGCCCTTCGGAAAGAGTCTCGCACAAATTGGATACGAGGAGAGATTCATAGTCAAGTGTAGCCTCTCCATCTGGCATAGTGTGGACTTGAATTGCGGTAGGAGCGTCGCTACCAAGTGAATCGAGAGTTGCATCGACCCAAGGCTCGAGTCCCAATCCGTGGTAGAAGAAAACATCAGAGTTCTGCAATCGTATGAGATCTGAAGCTGATGGCTCAAAATCGTGGACTGGAATGTTGTCAAGACTCATGTATTCCATATCGACATGTTCGCCGGCAATTCCTTTCACGAGTTCTCCAATGTGGTATGTTGAAACCATGACGCTTCCCAACACGCCCAAAACGGTCGAATTGTTTCCATCCATTGTGGAATTTGTTCCATCATCCAAGAGGTCAGTGGCCTCTTCAATTGCTTCAATTTCTTCATCACCAAGACATCCAGCAAGACTTGAAAAAATCATAATTAGGCTAACGAAAACGACTCTCATACGGTTGTTGTTCATGCCGTGCGGTTTCCTATTAACTATTTAATGAAAACTAATAATTGGTGGTTACTGAATTATTATTCTCACATTCGCGAGCGATTGGCCCATTGGAAAACCCAAGAGGAAAGCAGATGATTCAGAAGGTGACCTTGAAACTCTTTGAACATGCAGGGCAATCGATTTGCCGTTCACCTGGCCTGCGTTTCATTCTCAATTGGCGTTCACATCCGGGACACGAAACTTCCACTCGTGGTATGTGAGGGGTGAGGGTGAAGTGTGTTGAGCACGAAGCGCAGCGTAAATGGGCCGGGCGCTTATCTACACCAGTCACGAGTACTTTACCGCATTCTGGGCAACCGATCTTCTCTTCACTCCACTTTCTACGGGTGACCGGATGATCGACACGTACACGGGCATCGCAGAGGGTACAAGTGAGTTCACCCAGTTCATTGGGAAGCAGACCGTCGCATTTGGGACAAGAGAGAGCAGGTGGTGAAATGCGTGATTCAACTGTCAGTTCTTCGCTCATACTTACCGCTCCAGTTCTCTCCTCTTGAGATGTTTGCTTCTACGTGTTGATTTTATTTTTTCTTCGCAATCAAAGCGATGCTGGCTGGAAGGAAATTCCAGGGGAGGTTCAGTTCAATACCGTGCTCTTGAGCAAGAAGTTCCAACACTCGCTTTGCACCGACTTGATCCCGGGAACCTTCGAGTTGAAGAATGTGAATTTCCCCGGCATCTGACACGGCTTCTGAAAGTGTGGTGGGAAGAGAATCATGATCTCCGACGGCGACTTCGACCGAAGCAGGCGCAGGTACAGAGGCAGAGTTGGAGCGGGATGTGAGTATCTCAGGTAGGTCAACGTGGGCCGTTTTTTTCCACCATCGTGCCCGTCCGACATCTCTGTGATTCTCTACCAAGCCTAAGGATGCGAGTTTTTTCAAGTGATGATAGAGGTTGTATCGTTCAACATCCACTTCTGTCTGCAGTTGCACCGTGCTCATCTCTTCAGTACCAGCAAGAGCGATGTACAGTGCTCTACGTGTAGGGTGGGCAAGTGCGGTGGTCACGGGGTCTGCGCGAACTCGAGCCATCTTCTCACCGTTGGCTGAGAGATGCTCCTAAGGTTTGAATATGCCGCGTGAAGCGACGAAGCGGAACATCACTGGGGCTGATACCGTAACTTGAGGAGTTTGAAGGCTTCTTTGGTGTCCACCCATAATGAGCTGAAGATTGAACGCAGGAGGGTTACTGCTCCTTCCCCTCCTGCAAGCCGTGCTCCGTTCAAGATGACAAGGATGACCGATGCTTCGTGAATAAGAACGCCAACCCACAACTCGTCATACAATTGAAGAATAACCGCAGCAACCAGCGCGAGAGTGATTCCAACTGAAATCAAAAGATTGCCTATGAGGATGCGTTGAGCACTTCGTGCTAAGTCGACCAAATCGGTAAGCATGAGAGGATTGTCACTCGGAATCAAAACATCCGCTGCCTCGAGGTTCACGGTCTCACCGGTGCCCACAGCGACGCCAACATCGGCCAGAGCCAATGCCGCAGCATCATTGAATCCATCTCCAACCATCATGGTGATGTGCGTTTTTGAACGGTTCCTTACCCAGTCTACTTTCTGTTCTGGAGAGAAACCGCCGTGTGCAGCAGATTCGGGTAAACCGACGTTCTTCGCAAAAGCGGAAACTGCAGATTGATGGTCTCCTGAGAGTATTTCCACATTAATCGAACGTTTCTTTAACGACGAAATCAATTCCTTGCTTCCGGCATGGGTATCATCGTGAATGAACGTAACCAAAGCAATCCCTTCTCCTCCTCGAACCAGTAAACTTGCCCCATGACCGTCAGCCTCAGCAGCAGCGTATGCAGTTTTCAAATCGTCAGGGACGCTTACCTTGAGCGATGCTGCACGGTCAAATCGAATGAACATCACTTCTTTTCCACCAACTATGCCCTTCACGCCCGCTTCAATGTCTGAAATCGCAGTGACCGGAGTTGGAACAATTTGTTCTTGTTTGAGGTAATCCATCACGGATAATGCATATGGGTGAGAAGAGCGGGCTTCGAGGCCACCTGCGAGTTTCAGCGCAGCAGAGCGTTGTTTACCTTTCGACATGATGACTTCGCCTAATCGAGGTTTACCAGAGGTCAGTGTTCCCGTTTTATCGAGGAGTATATGGTTGACTCGGGAGAGACGTTCAATCACATCGCCGCCTCGTGCTATAGCCCCGAAGTGGGCTGAGCGTGACAGAGCTGCAGCGTGCGGCACTGGAGTTGCCAAAAGCAAAGCGCAAGGACATGCAACAACCCATATCAACAGGATGATTTTCCAATTCTCGGGGAACATGAAATACCAAACAGCGACCGCTCCAAGAAGGACAACAGGGACCCATATCGCAGTGAAAAGTTCAATGCTGCTCTGCAACCGAGGGGGTTCTTCACGGAAGGTGTGAACTGCATCAATAAGTCCGGACAGGCGAGTATTATCGCCTACTGCAGTCACTCGTACGACCACGGGGCCGCGGGCAAGAACCAATCCGGCTTGTATCTCATCTCCGTTGGATACTTCGACTGGAACGGACTCTCCGGTCAAAGGTGCCTTGTCCAGTGAACCATGGCCATCAATAATTACCCCGTCTGCAGGAATGAGTTCTCCGCTTCGAATCTCGATGGAGTCGCCAATACGGATGAGTTCAATGGGGACGGTTTCATGCGAGGCATCGGGATCTGGAAGAGCGCAGCCATCAGCGCCGATAAGGGGGCCAGTAGCAGGGGCTGCCATCTGCAATGTAAAACCTGAGTTCACAAGTTCTGATGCATGCTTAGGTTTACTGCTTGTCAACTTTCGAGCAGTACGCGGTAAACGATCGAGGCCACCTTGCATGGCTTTGCGCGCTTTGACAAGGGCATCGCCTTCTAAATGTGCGGTAAAAGCGACCAAAATAGCAACAACAAGCGCCTCTTCCCACATTCCAAGAATGGCTGCCCCAATCACGGCAAGACTGGTGAGAACTTGGAAACCAAGTTGCTTGTTATGAATACTTGCAGCCGCTTCTTTGAACATTTGAGAACCGCCAATGGCCAAGCCAGGTAGAGCAAGCGCTGCAAGAACATATTCAGGTAGGCCAATGATTTCTCCGAGAAGAACCAAAATGAGAAGGGGAAGTGCAATGCCTCCACCAATCAATCGCCATTGGTCTGGACGGATACGGTTTGACTCGGCCTGAACGTAGCGTACAGGTGAACCGATAATCTCGGAAAGCGAAGCATCACGGATTTCGAAGATTTCTTTCGAAACTTCTGTAGCCAGTTGCAGGAGAATGCGTTCATCATCGGTAATTTCGATATCCAAAATACCGGGTTGTTGTTTGATAATTTTCATCAATTTACGCTGGTCAACTTCGTTTCGCTGAGCGACTTGGGAACTGCGAACGCCGACAATTTCATGGAAGGCAACATCGGGTGCGTGACCTAATGAACGGAGTACGGACGAGGCTTCGGACAACGAACCGTATTCAAGATCGACCTCGATGGTCACCTTTCCAGCCGTGGCGGAAACTTTCGTGGACTTCACTTGAGGGAGGAAATTCAAAGCGCGGGTGGCTTTACTTGCACAATCTGGACAATCCATCCCAAGCAAAGGCCAACTCACATCAAAAACTCCAGTTGCTTGAGTGACTATTGAAGCATCAAGAATCTCCGCATCAAGGACTTCAGGTTGCGATTTTTTGACGGACTTTCTCAAGGCACGTATCCGAGATTTGGGTGAATTCGGACCTAACACGGGTTCGGGAATAGCAGGTACCTCGTCATCGAACGAGAGAAAGACTTCGCTCTCTTCATTCGTAGACATATTTCACCCTCGGAGCGGTCTTAAATAATCTCTCGCTTTCTTTGCCATATAACCTCAACGAAAAAGAGGCGAAAATTGATGATGAACAGCACGCTGGCCGAATCATGGAATGGCTACCGAAGGACTGGACTCCAAAGTTCATCGCTGTTGATATTGACGGTACCATCACCGACGAAAAGAAGCAACTCAATACAAGGGCCCTGGATGCCCTCAAGCGACTTGAACAAAACGGTATTCCAGTCGTATTGGCTACCGGAAACGTTCGAGCCATTACCTATGGTCTGTGGAGATTTCTCAAACTCTCCGGTCCGATTTGTTGCGAAAACGGCGGTGTTCTTTGGCATCCGAGTTTCGATAAGCCACTGCTTCAAGCAGATGGAAACGAGGCAAGGCAAGCCGCTGAATGGCTTTCTACAGTGATGGATATTGACCCAGTGGGTATTGAATCCAACCAGTGGAGGGAAAGTGAGTGGTGTCTTAATCCAAACGAAGATCTCGAAGCAATTCAAACACATTTAGCCCAAAGCGAATGGTCGCACCTCACTGCACTTCGAACTGGATTCGCCATTCATCTCATGGAGCCGCATCTCTCCAAGGGCAACGGTCTAGAGATTTTGTTGAAACACATGGGGTGGTCGGCCGAGGACATGTTGTGTGTTGGAGATGCCCCCAATGACTTATCGATGTTTGAAACAGCCCGCTGGTCGGTTGCTGTGAAGGGCGCTTTTGAATCGGTATCGAAGGCCGCAGATGTCTGCTCCCCCCACATGCATGGAGATACCTTTGAACCTCTTGTTGATGCTATTTTGAAATCCCGGACAAAACGCTAAGCCCGCAGCAAAAAGCGTACATGCAGACCTGTATTGTTCAGTGGAGAAGTGCCGGGGGCAGGATTCGAACCTGCGAAGCTTTACGCAGAGGATCTTGAGTCCACCCCCTTTGACCGCTCGGGAACCCCGGCTTCTTGTTGGGCGTGGGACAATCTGTTTTTGACTATTCCTCTTGGGTTAACTCCACCAAATCTTTCGGGCGAGGAGGTGGAAGGCTACTGCGGTCCAGTGCAATGTGGACTTGTTCGGCAGTGAATTGATGAATTCGCTCTCGTCGTCGGAGAACAGACGCCACGAAAATTCCCCCAGAGAGCAAGACAACGAGCACTGCGAAACCAAGCGCAGTCGTCGTCTGGCCACTGTTTTGGTCGTATTCGTTAACATTCGCCATCGAGACTGGAACATTTCCCGTATGGTTGACAATTTTGACCGTAAGGCCAAGTCGACCTGTTTTCCATGCTTCAACTTCCCACAAATGGTCAACCCAGGAGCCTCCTTCGATCCAACTCGTATTTGTCGCCAGAAGCGTACCTTCGTCGTCATAACATTCTACAGTCATGTTGCCTGGAAGAACGCCAATGTTCGATACCCGAACAAAGATGGAAATTTGTTCTCCAACTTTAGCGCGATACGGCGTCGCAACAATGTTTTCAAATTGAGGTTCAAACGCAATCCATCGGAAATTTGGCGTAATCGGTTCATTTTCAGTTCCAAATCCTGACAGAAGGTTTCCTGATGGGTCTTTACCACTGAACCAAACGACCAACTGGTCGTTCTTAGCGAGTAAGGATGCATTGGCCGGTTGCATGTTGACTTGAGATGAAAAGGTCGTAGTCATGCTGGTTTGGCTCAAATAATCGATCGATGATGACCCTTGAGAGCCATCGACTTGAGAGCCTGCACGGGTAAAATACCAATGCATCTGAACCGAGGAGCGGTTGATTCCAACCTCATCGTTCACCATGAGGATGACTTCCACATCATGCAAAGTATTCGAATCGATTTGGGATAAAATGCCAGGAGGGATTGAAAGACGAGGGGAATCGCTATCAAAGGTGATGTTGATTGTTTTGGACGGTGAAAAACTTTGGAAACCAACCACTTCTAATTCAAGTACTGCTTCCTGAAGTTTCACAATGTTCGGGTCAAGGTGAATGGACATCATGGCTTGTCCGGAGATGGAGAAATTGACGTTGGAATACGATGTTCGTTCTCCATCGCTCAATACGGCTTGAAGAAGTACATCGTCGGGCAAATACTCTGCTGCAATCGAAGTATTGGCGTGGTACAAACCTGTGCTCACAGAAAGCGTATCGTTCTTGTGAACCCAGATATTAAACTCCTCGACAGTACCATGCGGTAGAGTTTCATCACGAAGAACCAGAGCCCCCAACTCGAGTTGGCTGGAAAGTGTCCAGTCGAACACGGTCATGCGAGACAAACCGAGGCCGAGGTCTTGCCCTTCATCGTAAATTTTCAACGAGGGAGTACCTGTCATCGAAGAATCCAGAAGACTCCAAGCCATACGGAAATGGATGTCCACCTTCCATTCCGAAAGCAAAGGTTGTTTGGTCACATTGACGAGTGGTACTGTTTCGAAACAGTCTTGGTCGTATTCGACTTCATGGAAGCGCGGTTCGAACTTCACTGCGCAAACCTCGTTCTGATCACGGCCGAGCAGAGCAAACTCGATGAAATCAAACGATTCAATACCGTTTCCATCTGTAACGATGAAGGAGAAGCGATGTTCGTGGCCGGGCAATAATTGGGATTGAATCAAATCAAAGGAGACGGTTTCTGTGTCGATGGTGGTGTCGTACCGTTCTTGGACCTCAAATGTAGCAAGGTCGAATTGTTCACCAAATTGACCCCCGCCATCGAGTGAATTCCCTGCCAGGTCGAAACCTTTGATGACAACGCTCGCTTTTCCTGAAGATTGGCCGGCCGGCAAAATCTGCTGCCATGACAGCAGTGGAAGATCAATCTCTGCCGAGGTCAAACCCGAATTGAACGTTATCGTTTGAACGGCATATTCGTTCTCCTCCATTATACCATTCTTGTTCGTATCGTGACTTGATTCCAACCACGAATAGAACTGCAATGAATTGGACAGCCCTTCGGGGTCTTCAAGGGTCAAACGCAATGCTACATCTTGTTGCGCTGTCCAGATATGTCCGTCCGCTGAAACATAATCACCCGATTCAAGAGCTTCAATCGAGAGGGTTGAAGGACGAACTTTATCGAATAAGAACGGTATACTTATCGAAGAACTTGTTCGGTCTTCGCTGGAGGATGTGTCCTCGTGAACAGGACCGGCGCGATGGATGTGCGGCGAGATGAGAATACGGGTGTTACTCGGAAGTTCCGCTTCGAGATCGGGTGCTTGGATTGCCATTGAAAAAGCGCCACTTGAGTCAACTTCTCCAAACCACGAAGCGCTCCATTCCACCGTTTCCCCTGGCCACTGGTTCGGGCCTCCGCTGAGATTTAACGGGGGGACTGCCGTAGCATCTATTCGGATTTCAGCGTCGCCTTCTTGGATAAAAGCGCCCGTCATCCCTTCGAAGCGAACTTTGCCGGTTGCCTCCATTCCCTGACTTGCGTTCAAATGGAAAGGCCACTGAGGGTTCGACCAATCGCTGAGTATGCGGTTCGTGTCGTCAACTACATTGAAATTGACAACTTCTAAGTCGTTCTCAACTTCGTTGAAGAACGTTTGTCGAACTTCTACGTCCGGTCCAGTCGAGAAGCCCTCGACATCCGTGGCCTTGGAAAGTATGTACAAGTCGTCCACATCATCCATTAGCCAGTGGCTGGTAAGAGACCAATTCACTGAACACGTGTTCATAGTGCATTGTGCCAACGAGAGGGGCGTGTTCAAGGAAGCAAAGCCTGCACCGGATAATTGCCGGAATTGAGGGTTTGTATCAAGGTTGTAGGCTTCAACCTCTACCAACCGTCCATTGTAAGTTGGCTGTGTAGAAAGGGCCAGTGTTATCGATGAAATATCGGGTGCGTCAACTTCCATACTGTGCGCATCTCCCCTCCAGTGGTGGGTTTCAAACTGCACTGTTTGCTTTGGCAACCAACGTTCATGAGCTGGAGTAAGCACTTTGTCAACAAGTTTGGTCTGCATGGTATAACTGAAGTTCACCATCATCGAGCCTCGTGCAGATTGTACATTCAGAGGCAAATCAACCAGTGGTGTTGGGCTCTGAGAATAGGCTTGCTGCAAGAGGGTATTGAGCGTTTGATGACTCAATTGTGCAGTCAAGGTTTGTTGGTGAGGGATGAATTGCAAGTGCGAAAGAACGGCAGTAAAATTACCTTCCAATTGCAATGGAAGCGTACAGATGTCAAGATGTTCTGTGACCTGAACTTGAGTTGAACACGCCGAAGTGAATTGTAGGCGATGAAATTGAGTGGTTTCTACGGGTACAAGATCTACAGTTTGGAGGTTCCCATGTCGTAATGAGGCTGTAGTGCCATCGCTGGTGGCCTCAAACAGATACGTGATGTCAAAACTGGAAGGTGACGTCGAATCACGGTTACGAGCCACAAGTACCGATATGTGTGCAGAACTCACCCCGCCAGAATGAGAAAAAGAAAGGTTCTGGGTGCCATTCAGCGTTTCAGATTGAGAATGTTGGAAACTGTAGAAGTGCCGATTTAGTCCGAGTGAGGAACTTGCAGTGGATTCTGGCCATGTGAACAATGGAGTAGGCGGTGAGCCGATTTCGACTTCAGTTTCCTCAGGCGCCACAGAACAAAACGGTTCGAAAAGGAATCCTTTCGATGATTGTCCAGGTGACCATGTAAGGGCCAAATCGGTTGATATTTTCGGCCTTCCTTGACGCTCTATGGTCTGGGACAAGACCGGATAAGGGGTGAGGTCCCAATCGGAGGCAACGACGGAATAATCGCTGTGTGAAACGCTTAGGTTTCCAGCAATGAGTTGGTATTTAGCAATCTGGAATGGGCAAAAAGCCTTGCTTTCCCACATTAACGACACATAACTGGCAGCAGGAGAGGTCCTCAAATTATAATCTCCACCCGTCTCAAGTTGTTCAAGGTTTGAGCCGGTGAAATCTCCGGGGTAGGACAGATGGTAAGCGTCAAAAAAAGTGAGAGTTCCAACCGAAAGACGCTCGATACTCGGCGTGATTAAACGGTCAAGGCTCGACAGGTGAACGCGGATGAAGAGTTCTGGGTGTTTGTCTGCATCAAACGGCAAGTCAATGGGTAGAGTTCTGTTCTGATATCCATCAATCAGCGTGCCGTTTGCGTCCAAAACATCGAATCGGACACTGGTGTTTGAAGGCTCGACCACAAATCCATCCAGTTGCCCCCATCCAAACAACGGGTCGGGCGTGAGAACTTCAGAAGTCCATGAGCCATTTGGTTCATAGACATCGATTTCAATACCCGCATCGTCGATATACCAGCCATCGAGTTCGACCAATTGGTCTGAGAAAAAAGTGAATTTCGCACGGACTGAAGAACCGGTAAGGTTGGAGAGGTCGTATTCTTTCAAATCAAATCCTCTTTGGACGTTATGACAACCCCCCACGACTCGCGAGCCATCGAATATGCCCTGATTGTACAACGGCGAGTAAATGTTCGTCGTCGAGAGTTGATCGTGAAACCCATTGTAAGTCGGAGGGATAAACCACCAATTCTCGCCGCCATCCGTTGAGATTGAGACGGCACCACCGTCCCAATTCGCCTCGGTACAAACCCAACTCCTAAACGTCAATCGTGATGTTGAGTTTTCAGGGATGAAGTATTCTGGAGTAAAGAGCTCAGTCCACATATCGTTGCGATATTCATCATCAAGATAGATCCCTGCTCCGTTCAAACCTGAATGCCAAACACCTGGTCCAAAACCAGAGGAATTGCTGGTGGTTCCAACTTCCCAGCGTCGGTTGGTCTGAGACCAAAGTGACCAGCCAGCTGGCAACTCATTCCCGGATTCGAAGTCGAAGACTGCGGCATTTACTGAATTGTGTTCGAAAAAGGTAAGCCACTGCCACTCGTTGGGAGCCAATCGAGATTCAAGCCAGCCGTCTGCTGAGCCGTTCACCCCGGTTGGCTGGGATGTGAAGTTCTTGAAACGCGTATAGTTTTGATTCGCTGTCCCTCGATTTATCCATACGCCCAAATCATCTATTGCGATACCTTCCCACCCAGATGAAGTCGCTCCTCCGTAGTTGATTTGATTGTTCGTTTGAACATTGAATCGCAGATAGATATTGTTTGCATTGAGTGGAACATTGGTGCCCCACGGCAAGACAAATCGGAACGGACACCATTGGTTTGAGGAGTCACCGCCGTTAAACCACTGACCGTTGCAGATGGCACCTGACGAAGGAACGCCAGGGTAGGTGGAAAGCGAATAGTATGAGGATCCATTGTCGTACGATATATCCACGGTCAAGGTATCGAAAGCCGCACCCTGAAGGTCCCAATTCGACCAGATTTCAAGTTCGACGTTTTGACCGGTCATGTTCGAGAAATCAACGGGCAGTACCAAATCTCCATCGGCGTTCGGAGCATAATCTGCCGACAGGTTGCCGTGAAACCATGCCCCCCGTTCATCGCCTTGGTTTCGGACCTCGAAATTATCAACAAACCATCCTCCGCGTACTCCAACGGCCGAACTCGTTTGGAAACACAATCGGAATTGAACCGATGATTGGAACTCAGCAACCAATGAATCGAGTTGGAAGGAGGCGGCGTTCCATGTTGAATCTTCACCGTTCCATACGGTCGCAGGGGTAGCATTCAGTGAGGAGGTGGAGGGGTAACCTCCAACAGGTGAAAGAAGGGACCAACTCCCATTCATGTCCCGCATGTCGATCCAAGCCGCATCATCAGCATAGAGAGCAGTCCAATGTTCAAATTGAAGCGTATAGTTGGTGATGAGAAAAGGTGTGTCAACCGTGGGAGAGACAAGACATCCGTTCATGTCTGGACCAATATCTCCTTGTGCTTGGGTGGCAAGAAAACCAAGGGAATTCGAACCGTTTGTGGGCACGGCCATACCAGAATTAGACGTGAACGGAACAATACTCGGCCGCTGAATCGACCACGCTTCATGATTGACACCGGTACCAAGCCATCGCGGTGCGGCAACAACCGTCGATTCGAAATTCGTGATGGTGCCAAGTGAAGAGTTCGTTGCCAGCGTTAACTTCCCTCCATGCCCGATTCCATTGGTCTTCAAATGAGTCCCATTCCATTGGTTTAAGGCACCGACTCCGTATTGAGTTCCATTGGAAGTCGAGCGGTTCCACAACGGCTCTACTTCAACAGAGCCGTCCAAGAAAGTATGATTTGAAGGAACTTGAATCAGGGAAGAAAAACTAGAATTGATGCTCGTTTCGTTTGGCGCTGGATGGAAAAACAATTCGCCTGTCGAATCTGAATCGGGCTCCGGTAGTAAAGAGGTCCCAAATGCGGTATCGTTCGCTGCAGAGAACGTGCTGCCAAGCATCAGGAACATGAGGAGCAAAGCGGTGCCTACCGACTTACGCCGGGACAAAAGAGAACCACTCATTTGGGACACTAAACAACACCTCGCTCTGCGAGGTGAGCCATTGAATATGAAGGGGCGCGCTCGATGTTTGATAAATCGGGAATGAAGGGTTCAAAGTATGTCGGCCATAGGAGTGAACGATGTCGAACCTCGGCGACCTTGACAGTGCTCAGTCGCGCGAGGTCGAAGAACAGTTGTTTGCGACGCATCGCTTGCAAATTAACCGGCATGTTCCAGTCCCTCTGCCTCGGCAGGATTTCTGGGGCATGGTTCACCAACTCCTCGGTAGCCTTGACAATGAAATTCAGAGCATGCTCATGAAGGGTATGACGGGAATGAGGCTGCAAAATCTACAGAAGCGTCAAGCCAATATCCGCTTGATTGCTTCAGAATTAGCTCGGAAAAGGCTGGTTGCCATGATGCAGCACGTTTCTTCACAATCCTTGCGGACATCAACTCAAACTGGGCAAGATTTACCAGCGTTGGATTGGCAACGGCACGATCCTGCCGAGAAAGCGATTTATCACATGATGCAGGTGCAAATTGACCGGTTCAAGATGGAAGTCGATTGGAACTCCATGCAGAACGGTATTGCTGGTGAGGTTCGCCCTGAACAGGCAAGGCATGCGCCAGGAACAATGCAACTCGATTCATACGTTGATGCAAGCCTGACAGGTACGGCACCACCGGATTTAGCATTTGAAGACAAAGAACCACCTGTAGAGGCCATGGAATTTAGCGCTGATGATGAAGAACGGTTTGTTGATGAAGAATGGCCAGACCTTGACGAATACATTCACGCAGATTTAGCTGAAGCACCCGCAGCAAAAGAAACCGTACAGCAGAAAACCGTTGCGCCGGCAATGGAGCACAAGAAACACGCTGCGGCGTTAGAGCTCGCCCCATCAAAGAAAACATCGTCCACCATCGAGATGTTTGATATGGACGCTGCGCCTGTGAGTGAACCGGTTGTTGTTGAAAAACAACAATCCGAACAAACGGACTTGCATCGTATCCGAGTTTTAGTTTCAAGCCCTGAACCGATTGCTACGAAGAGCGGTGAGGAACTTATGCTCGAAGAAGGCGATGTACAATTTGTAGATGCTGACACTGCTGAGTGGCTCATTGAATCCGGTGTAGCAGAAGCTGCTGCACTTTGATGACGACGTGTTCTGGTTACGGACGAGAGACTTGTCAAACAGCCTTACGGCATTCACATGTAACGGCAGATAACATTCGTACAACGAATCAGTTGACTGAGCGCATCGAAAGTTCGATGCTCACGGTATCAGGGATAGGAATACGGGTCACTTGGCGGAGAGCAGATTCGCCCTTTCCGGATGTGATGTCCATCTCAAGAAGTCGCTTGTGAACCCGAAGTTCCCAGTGATCGTAGGTCTCGACGCCTTCACCATCAGGGGCTTTGCGTACGGGGACAACAAGATGACGGGTCGGCAACGGGATAGGACCTCGCAGGGAGATTCCACCGGTGTCGCAGATGGTCTTAATCTGGCTAGCAACGTTATCGATATCTCGATGGTTTTGGCCGGTGAGCTTGATAATCGTGACTGCTGCCATAGTGATTCCTTCCGATTCCTTCCGATTTCTTCAAGTGATGAATCACTTCTTGTCAATCTTCAAACAAACGCCAGCTGCGACGGTCTTACCCATGTCACGGATAGCGAAGCGAGAGAGTTCAGGGAACGTGTCCATTTGCTCAATAGCCATTGGCTTGTTTGGTTGGAAACGGATGAGGCATGCGTCACCAGTCTTGAGGAAAGACGGGTTAGCTTCCTTACCGGACTTGTTGGTCTTCTCAAGGAGTTCGAGGAATCGAACAGCGACTTGAGCGGTGTGTGCGTGGAAAACTGGTGTGTATCCGACGGAGACAGCCTTTGGAATGTCCATCAATTGGATTTGACCAACGAAAGTTTCGTCGTGACGAACGAACATAGGTTCGCTGTCAGCGTATCCAGCAACGTCACCACGGCGGATGTCGACTTGTGCAAGACCACGGACGTTGAAACCAACGTTGTCTCCAGGCTCTGCCTTAGGGACCATGGTGTGGTGCATCTCGATGGACTTGACTTCAGCGGACTTCTGTGAAGGGTTGAAGATAACAGTCTTTCCAACATTCAAAGTTCCAGTTTCAATCTTACCGACTGGCACTGTACCGATACCGGAAATCTTGTAGACATCCTGAATTGGCAAGCGAAGTGGCTTGTTGATTGGCTTATCTGGCATGGTGATCTTGTCGATAGCTTCGAAAAGCGTTGGACCGTTGTACCATGGGCACTTGTCGGACTTGGTGAACACGTTGTCGCCGTTCAAGGACGAAGCAGGAATCATTGGGATATCATCCGGCTTGAAACCAGCCATCTTGAGGAGGGTACCGACTTCAGTGCAGGCAGCCTTGTACTTGTCTTCTGACCAGTCAACACCGGAAATATCCATCTTGTTGACGTGAACAATCAGTTGCTTAACACCAAGTACCTTTGCGAGGAAAGCGTGTTCCTTGGTTTGTGCGTTAACACCGTCGTTAGCAGCACAGAGAAGAACTGCTGCGTCAGCTTGTGAAGCACCAGTAATCATGTTCTTGACGAAATCTCGGTGACCTGGAGCGTCAATAACAGTCCAGTAGTAGTTCGGGGTAAAGAATTCCTTGTGAGCAACGTCGATGGTGATACCACGTTCGCGCTCTTCCTTGAGTCCGTCCATAACGTAAGCAAGACCGAATCCAGCCTTACCGGACTCAGCAGCGAGTTTTTCGTTCTTTTCAATAACGTGACCTTCAATGTGACCGGAGTCCAGTAGTAGACGTCCGACAGTTGTTGACTTTCCGTGATCGACGTGTCCGATGAACACGATATTTAGGTGAGGCTTGCTCTTATCTTCCCATTGACTTCCCATGGTAATTACTCCTTAGCGAACCCTCCGAACAACCACCCCTATTTGAAAAGCGCGACGCGCCATTGCATGACTGAAATGGACTGATTAAGCCTCAGTACTCTCTTTTTAGAGACTGGGCAGTGATTTTTGCGGAAAAGCAGTAAGCATTTCACTCTGCACCGTGAATAGAGCCGTCCTCGGCAATTTTGTACAATCGTATCGTACTGGTCGCACCAGAGATGGCTTTAGGACTGCCCGAAATAGCCACGATTCTATCCCCTACACCGATTGTTCCCGATTCCATAAGGGTGTGAAGCGAGGATTGCATGGTCTGTGAACCACGGTCGTACTCTTCGACCATGAGCCCTTCCACGCCAGGTATGAGTTGCAATCGTCGCATGGCACGAATGCGGTTACTGACCGCAGTGACGGGAATTCCCGGGCAGTATCCGGCGACCAGACGAGCGGCATTTCCGTGTTGGGTCGCAACAACAATGCGTTTGGCTTTCGAAATCTTCGCCAACTCGACACCTGCGTGAGCGACTGAACGAGTGGAAACAAACCGAGCCAAACCGCTTGGACGCTGGTCTGATGAATTCAATCCTTTCTCGCTTGCAACTGCAATCTTTGCCATCGTTTCGACCGCTGCAAGAGGATACTGACCCAAGGCAGTTTCTCCAGAAAGCATCACTGCAGTCGCCCCATGTCGAATAGCACCGGATACATCGCTCACTTCAGCACGTGTTGGTCGAGGCTGAAGCGTCATGGATTCAAGCATCTGTGTAGCCACAATGACAATTTTCCCTCTTGTTAGAGCGCCATCGATGATGCGCTGCTGCGCCTCAGGAACGTCTTCAAGCGGAATTTCCACACCCAAATCGCCACGAGCGACCATCACTGCATCGGCTGAATCCAGAATTTCTTCAAGATGCTCAAGAGCGACTGGATGTTCAATCTTAGCAATCAGTGGGACATGAAGACCAGCGTCTCGTACCGCTTTTTGAGCAGGTTCGAGGTCTTTCGCAGTACGGACATAACTGACTGCAATATAGTCGGCACCAGCTTTGAGAGCGTGAGCCAATGCTGCCTCATCGTTCGGTCCAATGGCAGGTAAGTCAACCATTGTTCCAGGTACATTGACGCCTTTTCGCTCACTCAAAATGCCGCCGTCTTCAACAATACATTCGACCACGCTGTTTGGTTGACCAGGGGAATGAAGCACCTTAAGACGAACCAGTCCATCAGCAATGAGAACGGGGTCGCCGTTGGTTAATTCTGCAGACAAACCGGCGTATTCGACTGGAATATTGTTGGCATCTGCGTCTTCCATAAACGGTTGGCCACAATGAAGGTTGAGGGACTGGCCTCGTTCCAATACCACGACATCTGAAAACCGACCAAGACGGAGTTTGGGTCCTGGCAAATCTGCAAGAATACATGTCGGCCGACCAAGCGCGTCCTCGAGCGAACGGATTCGTTCATACAGCGGCGTCTTATCATCAGGTGCGCCATGAGAGTAGTTCAAACGACAGACGTTCACGCCAGCCTGAAGCAGGGAAAGCAGCGTTTCTGAGTCATCGCAAGCAGGTCCTATCGTGGCCACTATTCGTGTTCGTCGCATTTGATTCATATCTCCGTAGGTACCAAGTGAGAACTCAGCGATAATGCAGCCGTATAACAAAGGATTCGACTTCTAAATCATTGATTTTCTCATTTCGAATTTGAAAAATCCATTCGCCATCACCGTAGGTCGATTCGGTATCGGTAAACATGTAGGAACTCAAAGTAAGATGGATACAGTCGTTGTTGTCCTCGTCGCAATTATCGCCATCTGTTCGCTGGTCGAGACCTGTGTCCGAAGTGTTGGTCGCTTCTTCATCTTCTTCGTTGATGGCATAGATGTCGAGTTTCGCACGGCAGTTCGAAGAACCGGGCACGTTTGTACAATCTCCGTCTTGCTGTGGGTAGGTCAATTCACCAACTGCCTTGCGAATCGTATTGCCTTTGTCTTTGTCGTAAACAATATTGACATCAAAATCAAGAGTTTGGGCGTTTCCTGAGGTGTTGCCGCCCATTTCAAAGTCAGACCACTGGCCTGCATAACTGACGTAAACCTTGATCGAGTCAGAATCCGTCATGCCTGCGCTGTTCAATACATTGAGATTGACTTCGTATTCACCGGGCTCAACATTCGTCCAATCGACCGACTCGCCGGTCAAATCTGCGTCGTTCTCAGAATCACCATCGTTATCGTTATCCGTTTCCGAATCAAGGTCCCAGTGCCATTCCGAAATGTATTGACTGGAATCTCCCGCAGTGGAGTCGGATGCATCCAAGGTAACGGTCGTCGTTGCTGAAACATCTCGGTCCGTCATCGATTTGTCCATTTCACAGATCCACAGTACAATGTGGGTGTTCTCATCCAAATCATCGTTGGAACAGTCTTCATCGTCGGAATATTGGGTGATTTCTGCGTTCGGTGGTTGCGCAGTGGCTTCCACAACATTGAGTGTTTTGGACTGAATGGATGTCTTTGAACCGTCGGAAACAGTGAGTTCAATGGTCTTCTCGCCAGTGGAATCAAAACTCCATTCAGCTGTTCGGCCGGTATCGTCAATCGAACCATCTTGGTCGAAATCCCACCGGTACGTCAAGCCGTTACTTGGTGTGGAACTTGATGCGTCAAAAGAGACGACTTCCCCCGTACGGATGTTTTTGGAAGGAGAAAAAGTAAACACCGCGAGAACTTCACCGTCTGAACTGCTCGAAGTGTCTTCAAAAACACAGCCTGCAAGCGTGGAAAGTACCATCACCGAGGAAAGGAGTATTGGCAAAAAGGCCGACTTCATGGAGGGTCTGTGAACGGCCTTCATCAAAAGCCCTTTCTCTCTATTCATCATCTTAGAAGGAAAACAGCGTAGTTTGCTTGTTGCCGGATACCAATTCTTTGGCAGTCCAACCAAAAGCCTCGGTGATACGGCCCAGTGCAGCAGCCAAACGTTCGGCATAGAATTGGCCATCATAGGCGCGAATGCCGCCGTTTTCCTCGTTTTCCAACCATGGCTCGACACGCATTGGGCGCTGAGAAGCATCGGTTACAATGTAGGAGACTTTCATTCCAGAAGTAAAACCGAGGCCAAGAGCAATCCGGGCTTTAGCCACTCGAACCTGCGCCATGCTGTCCGGGTTCGCATAATCTTTGGTGAAGTCAATATCTCCATTTGAGGAAACTCGACCCTTACACGACTTGGCAAGAATAAGTTCAGAAGCATCGATTTCAGCCTTTTTCACTGCTTGAACTCTTGCTAAAGCGTATTTGACAAGTTCATCACCTTCGTCAGCTAAAGCATGGCTAAACATGCGTTTCATAGTCGAAGTGAGGTAGTTGAAGGAATCCGTTCTTTGAGTCTCGTAACCGCGAATCAACATTTCCTCGGACGGCCACACGACTTGACCAACATATCGTTTCTTGGCGCCGTGGCTGAAAAACACAGATAGGCCCTTCTCAAACTCCAAGATGGCCGAATCGCGACTGTAACGTTCTGCGATTTCAAGCCCGAAATCAATCATGGATTGTTTGGCAATGTTCCATTGTTTCATTTTGGCAACCGCATCGTTTTCGCCGTTTTGAGCCGCTATGATTTCTTCTTCTCGAAGCGAAGAAGGGGCAGAATCATCAACAGGTGAGCGGACAAAGATTGAATCTGTATCTGAATACACGACACCATGGCCTTCTTCCTCCAATTGAGCGATGATGGCTTTGATGTTGTGACGAGCCCAAGCGGTTATGGATGAGCCTAAATCACGGTGTGTGAATCGGTAAAAGCCACTCGCAAAGACTCCGTAGAACGTATTCATGAGGATTTTGACCGCATATTGCATCGAGTCATGGAACGATTCCTGCTGAACGTTGCCTTCCTGTTTCGCTGCTTTCAGCGCTGCTTTGTGGACATCGCGTTGAGCCATCAAATCTTCAAGAAGTCGTGGGACAAGCCCTTTACGAACCGATTGATGGCGGAATCTGGCGCCAGTTGGAGCGGTATAGACCGGTTCATCGTCAGCAGGCTGATCCGGTTGTGCTGGGTCGATTCGTGTCGTGTAGCAGATGTTTTGCCCAATCATAATCGAGGGGTACATGCTCTTGAAATCCAGAACGGCAATCCATGGATGCAGGCCTGCATCAACTTCGTGAACATAGCCTCCAGTGATTTGGCCTTCTTTGGCCTCAGCAGAGCCTGTAAGAGGTACAGCGACGCTTTCAGAGTCTGCCAAACGGATAACAAGTGAGTCGACAAGTTGGCTTGTGCTGCCAATAGCAGCGGTGTCAAAAGTCACTTTCGCGACAGCCGCTACCGCTTCTTTACGTCGAATCACTTGCAGTGCATTGAGTATGTCAAGGGGGAGTGCTGCATCACGGATACAGTATTCCATGACCTCTTCGGGCCGATTGGCCCATTCCATATCCATCTTGGAGGCATCAACATCCATCTTGTGTTTTTCTTCGTCTTCTGGAAACAACAAATTGCTAATGAACGAGAGCGTTTCTCTTTGCGGGCGAAGAGCCATTCGAGCCTGCCACCAGGCGTCAACAACACTTCTTCCTGCAACGTTCCAGGCGCGAGTTGATTGACGGCGAGGGAAGAGGCCGGAACGGTTTCGTTTGGATTCGCTTTCGCTTTGTTCAACGCGGCCCCACCCGAATAGCTGAGCTTTTTTCCGCCACTGTTTGGATTTGGTTTGAGCTTGCATACGGTCGTACATTCGCGGTAGATCGAAGTTATCGATGTTGTAGCCTGTGATGATGTCAGGGTCCATGCTGCGAACGATGAGGGTGAGGTTTTCCATGATGCTGGATTCTTCACCTTTGAACGAGTAAGATTGACGGGTTCCCGTCCCCATGTCTTCAACCCAAGCCGCAGCACAGAGAATCGTTTCATGCTCGATACTGGTTTCAAGGTCGAACGAGAACACTTTGAAAGGAACCGGGAACGGTTCACAATCCTTTAGTTGCGAAACATTGCATGCGACGGTGACATCGACTGAATACCTGCCAGAACCTCCTGCTTGAACAACGGCGTGCGTCCGTTCAAGATTCTCATTCGGCTCATTGCGTCGGTCAACTACCGTGCCTTCAACTGACATGTGCATCCGTAAGTCGTAATCGAGGAATAATCGATTGAGAAAAGGAATGTCTCCCGAATAGATTTGCCACGATTGCTTGGACAGTGTCTTTCTTAGATTCGGAACCAAAAACGGCTGGCGCACGGTTACCGACCAGATTGGACGTACGCCGAGGTCGGTCAATTTCATGACGGGGCCTGACACGCTGACAACGTCTTTCATCGCCTCAACTTCTTTGATTCGTTGAAGAATGAAGTCGCTGACACCAAGTTCTTCGCTCCAAGCACTCAACGGTGTGATTTCGAACGAGGGGCGAAGACCGGATACGAGCAAGCAGACGGATTCTCCAGATTTACTGCGCCCAAAGAGTTCCAAAACTGTGGACTCACTGGTTCCAGCATCAGGGTTCGCCTCAACCGAATGGTAGCGCCCACTGATGATACCGATGTCATCCTTGTACGTCATCGCCTCACCTTGTGATGAAGCACAGTGAACCACTCTAAGGGCCTTGCCTTCACTACCATGCCGTCAAACCGTTGCCTACAGTCCAAAAACTCATGTTTTCCTCATCAAATGAAAGAGGAATGATTGAAAGCCGGAGCACCTTGGATGAAACGCTGCGGCAGGGTGCGAAGGATGGCTGAAGAAATTGATTGGGATAGCCTCACGTTTTCGCTCACTCCGACCGACACCATGTATTTGACAGAAACCACTGCTACTGAGCCGTGGATGCCTGGGTCTTTGCGCCCCTATGGAGCGATTCCAATGTCACCTGCGGCTGGTGTATTGAATTACGGCCAAGGCCTGTTTGAAGGAATGAAAGCATTCCGCACTTCGAAAGACAGAGTTGTCTTTTTCCGACCTGAAGAAAATGCTCGAAGAATGCAAAGAGGGGCGGACCGATTGAAAATGCCACCCGTACCTGAATCAATCTTCATCGACGCTGTCGAACAGTGTGTACAAGCGAACATCAAGTGGGTTCCACCCTCGGGACGAGGTGCACTGTATGTGCGCCCTCTGCTCATGGGCTCAGGCCCAATTCTTGGTGTTGCACCTGCACCGTCCTATACCTATTTGGTCTACGTCACTCCTGTCGGCCCGTACTTCAAAGGTGGAGTTTCAGCGATTGATTTGCTGATTTCAGAAGATTATCACCGAGCCGCCCCTGGTGGGTCTGGTGGTGTCAAAGCAATTGGAAACTATGCTCCTGGAATGATGCCGAGCAAGAAAGCAAAAGCCGCAGGATTTGCTGAAGTCATTTACTTGGATGCTGAGACCCACAATTACATCGAAGAAGTCGGCGCTGCCAACTTTTTCTGTGTCAAGGACAAAACTCTGTACACCCCTGAATTAACGGGAACTATTCTGCCCGGAATTACCCGCCAATCCATCATCGAATTAGCGCGCCACAATGGATATGAAGTCGTCGAAACCAAAGTCTCTGCAGCATTTGCCATGGCTGCGGATGAGGCGTTTTGCTGCGGTACTGCAGCGGTCATATCACCAATCGGCTCAATCACCAAGGGTGAAGAAAAGGCGGTGTATGGAGGCGGAAAGCCTGGCCCAATTACCGAACAGTTGTACAGCCATTTGGTCGGAATACAAAATGAAACTGAAGAAGATATCTTCGGTTGGTTGCACGAAATACCACAATGATCAACGCTTCTTGAAGCCAGAACGCTTCTTGAAACTGGTTTTCTTTTCAGTTGTTGAGTCGCTGGAACGAACTTTGCGCTGTGAGCGAGCTCGTCGGTCTCCGGTCTGGGGGCCTTTGGCGATACGGTCGGCAGTTGCTTCTTTTTGGTCACGCTGCATCTGCCGCCATTCAGCGCCAATGAGTTGCAACAACTCCTCTTTTGATTGAGCACCTACAGATTGCTTAGAGCCGCCGCGAGAAACCCACATTCGACCCTCTTTCATGTGTGGGCGGGAGGGGTGAGATGTGCCTTCTTCACGCTTGATTTTCTTCAATCCCAATTTTCGTGCTGCAAGAAATAAGCCATCCAAGTCAGGTTTGATGACAGAGGAATCCTTTGGAACACGGCGGCCGTTACGCCGAGAAAGACGTGTATCAAAATAACCTGGCCATACGCAAATGCGGTCAGGGTTGTGGTCCATCATCAGTCACCATCTGCACCGTAGAGCGCGAACGACTTGAATCCTACGGAAGGTATTCAATCGAGAAGGACGCCGTTGATGACGCCATCCTTGCCAGGACGAGAAGTGATTCGAACACGGCCTTGGTCGGTTTCGATAACTGCTCCCTTCACGAGAATATTACGTCGGACGTAGTTCGGGTCCGATTCGTTCTCGATAACGTTGTGAATTTTTCCAACTTTAGTTGTGCCCTTCTTTGGGTTGTTAATCGAAACACGGTTTTCAGCCATGACTCGAACGAGTGTGTTTCCACCGGTTCGGCGGTAAATCTTGCGCTTAGGTTCTCCGACGAGAGCCATTTGCTTCTCAGAAGAAATTTCTGTAGAGCGCTTGCTGCGAGCCTGAACTTTGCGTCCGCCACTTGGTTTACGTCGAGAGATACCGTGCCATTGAGCCATAATGATGCCACCTTGCAGACCAAAGCCACCAACAGGGCATATAAGAAATCAACCCTAATCGCACCGTGCATGAATCGAAGACAAAACACCCCTTTCTCGTGATTCAAGCGTGGCTTTGACCGTATCCCCCGGATGCAATTGACCGACCCCGGATGGAGTGCCCGTGAACAGATAATCCCCCGCATTGATTGGCGCCCATGTCAACAGTTCTTCCATCTGTACGGAGGGAGGAATCGTCATTTCTGACAATAAAGCGCTTTGAACCAAAACCTCGTTCACCCAGAGATTCAATTTGAGACCTGTATCGGTATGGACCAGTGATTCAAACGAGCCATCCCAATCTACAAAACCGCCAACATAGGCGCTTGCGCGGAAGCATTTCCCTTTCGTCCATGGCAACTGCTCGGAACGTAATTCTCCTTGAGTAAGACGGTCGGTCAAGTCCAATCCAACGCCAATAGCTTCGGGTTGGGCATGTTGGTTCAGTCGGATGACGCATTCAACTTCATGATGGACTTCACCCGGATGTTGGGAAACTGGAATGGAGCCATGACGTTGAATGCAATTGTTTGGTTTAACAAAGAACACGGGGGTGGCAGGTTGTTCATTCCCCAATTCAGCAGCGTGTTGAGCGAAAGTTCGAATGGTGCACCAAAGGGCCATGACTGAACCAATCGCTCCCCCTTCATCAAACACAGGGTCAAGCCAAGCGTCAAGAAGTGGATTCGCTTGTGCTGTTCATGACCCGTGACTGGAGCATGCGAAAGAGAAGACCTGTTCGCAGGAAAAAAATCGCTCCTCTGCTCTTGAATTTGGAGGAAGCGCTCAACATTGACTTACAAGTGGATGGTGCATTCCTGGAGATGGCTGAATTTGGACCATGGACAATGGTTCTGGTCGATAAAGTGGCGAAAGCAATTGAAGTTCAAAACGAGGATTTGGAACGCTTTGTGTTCTTGACTCTTCGTGGATTTATGGAACATGATGATGCTGCCAAGTGGGTTGAAGTCGACCACGGTGCGATTCCGTTTCTCATGAAAGGTGCCGACTGCATGATTGCTGGCGTTCACGGAGCAGATCCAACCGTTGAAGAAGGAGATTTGGTGTGGATCCGGGACATGAAGCATAAACGCCCTCTCGCCATTGGGTGGGCTACAATGAACGCCGAGGAACTTGTAAACGGTTCGAAGGGTAAAGGCATCAAAACACTCCACTGGGTTGGAGATGAGCTTTGGGATATGGAACTTTAAGGAAGGGACATTTCACCCTAAGCATAAATACAACACCGCAGTACGAGTACCGTGCGAATCAATACTTTACTCACAATATTCGTGGTATCTATACTGATACCACTCCATGCTATGGCAAGCGAGGTGAACGCAGGAACTGATGTTAATCCATCGAGCGAAGATGTACCATTTGTCGTTTCTGAACGAACATCCCCCTCCGTTGATGGCAGTGTGTGGAGTCTTTCCATCGAAATGGATCAAAATGCGTATGACAACGGCACGACGTTTCAAATCTCAACACAAATCTGTACCAACGACGGAGTTTGCGACCCCCCAGTGCTCAAAGATGCTGAAGTGTCTGAACGAGTCTATTCTGTTTCGCTCACTCCTCCGTCGGACCACACCTATGTGAATTGGAGAGTCAAGGCCATTTATGACGATGATTCTTCAACGAATTACCCACAAGGAGACTGGTACAAGACATGGTCATCATGCTACTATCAGCAAGACTCTGGATGGGGCGGTACTGATTACAAAGACGGAGCGTGTGCTACAGATTCAGATGAGACAATTCCTGGGTTCGGAGCTGTCCTCGCAGTTGCAAGTGTTTCCTTGGCCGTTGCTTTCACTCGGCGTGAGTGAAATACTCGACCATACGCTCGATGAAGCGTCGCTGTTCGATACCCCATTCCACCATGTTTGCAGAACATGTTCGGCGGTCTTTGGCAAGTTTGCCATGAGTAAACCCTGGCTGTAGTAAATCACTCACGACTAAAGGCAAGTCCGTGCCTTTGAATGTGATTTTACAACCCCGTTCTCCAATGCTTGCTTTACCAAATGAAAACTTGATTGAGTCTTTCTTCTTGTTTAACTTGGCCTCGACTCCACCCGCTTTGAGAAAGCGTTGCAGTGCCGAAAATATCGCTTCACCGTCGCCTTCGGAGGACGAACCCCCATAGGCTGATAGAAATTCAAGTTCCGTTGAATTTTGCTCCATAAGGTGGTCTAAGTCACGACTCTTTCCAGGGCTCTTGGACATGATGCTCAACGTTAATACGCGGAGGTTGTTCTTTGATGTGCCGGCTTACACGATGTATTCGGAAAGCCAATTCCCTCGAGTAACCGTGAAGAGATCGAACATTGAGATACGTGAACGGTCGAGTAAAGGTCCCTCGAACGAACACAAAGAGCATTTCTAAGTGTCCGCTCGAGGGGTGTGGGTAGAGGCATGTGGCATGCATACCACCTGAACTGTCGACAAGCTGGAGGCTGTAGCGTGCGACAAATTGTCAGACGCTTGCCATCTGTTCTTCATTAAAGGAGAACTTCACTCGTTCCTGCGAGATGCAACAAACGCCGCTCCAACCAGAGCGATGGTCGAGAATACTGCAAGGAATCCAGGAACGGATTCTTCATCATCGTCATCGTTCGAATCGTCAACTGGTACGATTGTTTCAACCACACCGCCATCACCTACGATGACCTTTCCGAACATGTTCGAGGCAAGATGCGGTTCACATGCGTAGTAAAACGTGGTGCTGTCGACGTCAAAGGTGTGACGGAAGTCGACGGTCGTGGCTGCGTCTCCAGAAGTCACTCCGTTTGCCTCATAGGTTGAGGATTGATCACCATCGACTTGACGCACGTTGTGCGCCATGCTCGAATCGGTCCATTGCCAGCAAACTGTATCGCCAACATTGATGTTGACAGTTGCTGGGGAAAACTTGAGACCACTTGGGGCAATACCCACGGTAACATCACAATCGGGGAGTGAGACTGGGGGTGTCAAAACTTTGTCAATCACGTGGATGACACCGTTACTGGCTGGGACATCCGCTAAGGTGACGTTCGCCATCTCAGTGCCGACCGTAACCGAAGAGCCTGTGACATGAATCAACAAGTCGTCACCGTTGGCTGCTGAAACTGTTGTTTCGCCTTCTGCCAAATCGGTAGACAGGGTCGTACCTGCTACGACGTGATAGAGCAGAATGTCGGCCAGTGCTGCAATTTCTTCAGGTGTGTCAAATGCATCAAGGTCGATGCCCGCAGCAGCGAATGCTGCATCGGTCGGTGCAAAAACAGTGTACTCGTCGGTACCACTCAGTGTTGCGACGAGGTCCGCGGTTTGGAGTGCTGCGACCAATGAGGCGTGGATTGTTGTAGCGCCTGCAGTCATGGCGATGCTCACAGCTGGTGTCCACATGTATGCGCCACAGATTGCTGCGCTAACTTCAGAGACGGCGTGAGTAACTGTGTTGTAACACCCGGTGATGGTTTGACCACCCATGGTGTAGTTCTCAACGTACATGTAGGAGTTGCATTCGATGTTGGACGCTCCAGCTACGATGGTGTGGGAGACCACGTTGTAACAGATGTCACCCGGTGGTGGAAGGAGTACCTTGTCGATGACGTGGATAATACCGTTGGTCGTTTGAACATCCGCTGTTGTCACGGTTGCTCCGCCGACACTGACCACACCGTCGGTGCTGACTGCAAAGGTTGCTTTGTCGCCGTTGAGCATGTTGACTGCTAGCCCGTCTGTAACTGCACTGGCAGGAACTGCACCAGAGTAAACGTGGTAGGTGAGAATGTCAGCAAGTGTTGCGTTTTCTTCTGGCGTGTCAAATGTTGACAAGTCGATTCCGGCCGCTGTAAATGCCTCGTCCGTTGGAGCGAAGACCGTGAACGGGCCGTCGGCTTGCAGTGCGCCGACAAGATTGGCCTGTGTAAGTGCTGCCACCAGTGCGGTATGCACACCGGTTGATTGTGCAGTTGCAGGTATGTCAAGAGTAGGTGCGTCTGCTGGAGGAGTTAGTACGGCGTCAATAACGTGAATGATACCGTTGCTGGCTTGAACATCAGCGGTGGTGACCGTTGCGCCACCAACAGATACCGTACCGTCAGCTGCGACAGCAAAAGTTGCATCGTCACCGTTGACCATTGCTACGGTGAGACCATCGGTGACATCTGCTGCTGCGACGGAGCCGGAGTAGACGTGGTAGAGGAGGATGTCAGAAAGTGTTGCGTTTTCCTCATCCGTATCGAAATCAGCGAGATCGATTCCTGCAGCAGCAAATGCTGCATCGGTTGGGGCGAAGACCGTGAACGGTCCATTGCCTTGCAGTGTTTCGACAAGGTCTGCATGGGTTAATGCGGCGACTAAGGAATCGTGTGCTCCGGTTGCTGCGGCATTCGTCGGTATGTCATCGGTTTCGTCTGCTGCTGCATTGAGCGGTAGAGTCGTCATCAGTAGGCTGGCTAAAATCAGGGATGCTAGTGCTCGCTTCATGTGGGCGAGTTTGCACAACCCCCCTATAAAGGACTGTAAAAAAATACTTCCTTTAGAACGGAGAGCGGTATTCATCAACATCTTCTGCAATTCGCAAGAGTTGGTTGTATTTGGCAACTCGATCCGAACGGGCAGGTGCCCCTGTCTTGATTTGGCCTGCTCGGGTACCAACCGCCAAATCTGCGATGGTCACGTCTTCAGTCTCTCCGCTGCGGTGCGAAATGACATTGTTGTAACCGTTTGAAGTGGCTAAATCCATTGCTTCCAGCGTCTCCGTAACTGTCCCAACCTGATTGAGTTTGACAAGCATGGCGTTGGCCGCTCCCAGTTCAATACCCTGCGCTAGGCGTTCAGACTGCGTGACGAACAAATCATCGCCAACGGACTGAACTCGGTGCCCTTCACGCTTGGTGAACGTAGCCCATCCTCGCCAATCGTCTTCATCAAACCCATCTTCGATGGAAAGTATTGGATAGTCATCTAACCAGCCCGAATATACATCAACCAATTCATCACTTGAGAGGACTTTACCGTCCATGTGATAGCCTTCCTCAGTGTGGAATTCTGTTGCTGCCACATCCAAGGCAATCCCCATTTCTTCAACAGAATAACCTGCACCTTCGATAGCACGAACCATGTATTTCAAGCCCTCCTCATTGGCTGGCAAGTTTGGAGCAAAACCTCCTTCATCACCGACTCCTCCGAGTAATCCGTCCGCCTTGAGTTCCTTTTTCAGAGCGTGATACGTCTCTACACCGGCTCGCAATCCTTCTTCGAAGGTGTCAAATCCGTGAGGCATCACCATGAATTCTTGTACATCTACATTCGATGCTGCGTGTGCTCCACCGTTGAGAATATTGAGCATTGGGACGGGCATTAAGCCACCTGCAACTCCACCGATGTATTTCCAAAGAGGCAACTCATGAACTGCAGCGCCGGCATGCAGGCACGCCATCGATACGCCGAGCATGGCGTTCGCTCCGAGATTTGCTTTGTTTGGCGTCCCATCCAGTTCAATCATCAGTTCATCAAGAATGCGTTGCTCATCAACCGGCATACCCAGCAAAACTTCTTCGATTTTCTCTGTGATGTTCTCAACGGCCCGAGAAACACCTTTCCCAAGGTAGCGCGAAGCGTCTCCATCCCTCATTTCGAGTGACTCGTAGGCACCCGTAGATGCACCGGATGGAACAGCCGCTCTACCCAGTAAATTACCATCAACATAGCAATCCACCTCGACGGTAGGATTTCCGCGGCTGTCGAGAATCATTCGCGCATCGAGACCGGTAATGTGACCAGACATTGTGTTCCCCGAATCATTCCAGTGGACGACGGGTTTTGAATCATACGGGGCGTGTGAACTATTCGAGGAAAGGCGGTTTTTCCCATTTCATTCCATATTTCGGCTATTTTCCACCCTGCAATGCCGGAAAAGGGCATGAAGGTCATTTGATATACTCTAAACCGTAGGGGAGGCTGTGCCACGAGTAGCAGAAATAGACCGAGCGATTCTCGCCCAACTTCGAACAAACGGAAGAATGTCCTATGTCGAGTTGGCAAAAGAGGTTGGTGCCTCTGAGCGTACCGTTCGAACCCACGTTCGTAAGATGGAAGAAGACGGAACAATCCGAGGCTATACCGTACGTGAAGGCGGTGTCGGTTTAACTGCACTCGTCCGAATCAAGGTCTCCCCAGGTGCTGAAATTGGTTCCTTTGCTTCAGAAGTGACCGGATGGGAAGGCATTGAAATCATCTATGAAGTCTCAGGAAGTGCTGACCTCGTAGCACTTGTTCACGTTGACGATACGATGGCTTTGCGGAAGTTGCTCGACAAAATGTGGCTTGCTGCACCCAACGAAATTGCTTCGACAACAACCGAACTGGTTCTTGAACAATACTGATTATTCCTCTTCCGTGGGTGGATCGGCAACATCCTTTTTCGCCGGATCATCCGGAAGACTGTAATCGATTCCACAGCTGCGACAGACCATGTTTTTGTCCCAATCGCATTGACGCCGACAACCTGACATTGTCACACCTCAGGCTTTCCATTTGACAGAACATCCAATGGATTCAGTTTCTGCAACAACCGGCGCATCTCCTCGCAACATTGCATCGACAGCATCTCGCAATTCATTGGTCTGAACCTGCGCGGGGTCACGCGGTGAGTCATCCATCCGACCCTTGTAAACGAGTTTGAGATGTTGGTCAAAGAGAAAGAACTCTGGCGTTCGTTTTGCTTCATATGCATGCGCAACGGTTTGCGTTTCATCATGAAGATAAGCATAGGACATGTTTTCAGCCCTTTTCTCCATGTGTTCAAAGGAATCGTTTGGATAGACCTCGGGGTCGTTTGAATTGATGCCAACAAAACCAATTCCCATTGATTCAGCATCTGCAGCCATTGACTCCAAGCGTGAAATACTGGCAATGACATACGGGCAATGGTTGCACTCAAAGACGACAATGAGACCATTCTGCTTTCGAGATTGCTCGAGCGTCAATCGGGATTCGCCTACAGACGCATTTGCATTCTTCAAATTAAACTCTGGTGCAGCATCACCAATCTCAAGGGCCATGGAGTGGTGAAGGAAGGGGGGCTCAAAACCCCTTCGCTGAAGTTGTTGTATTGAAATACTGTAGAATGCACAATAAGTATGACGCCTCTTGAAAAATATTGTTTACTCCTACCAAGCGAGTACAAAGCAATGAGATGGTTAGAATCAATATGTAAAAACCAAGATTGGGTGAAGATACACAGTTCCGAACATCCCGATGTGGAAGGCAAGAGGGCTGTTATCGTGATTGAAATGACGATTCACAGTTTATCACAACGCATCTATGAGTTGACAATGGGCATAAGCATCGAAAAGAACCGATTCGTAATCGTCGTTGAACCTACACTTCGTGGAAAAGTGAATGTTGGAGAGTCCTATGAACAAGAACTGTCTTGGCACGATCATGAACGGCTTTGGTGCACGCTGTGTTTGGATGTGAGTTATGAACACCGAAAACTGCCTTTTTGCGACCAATTGGTTTCAATGGCCCTCGGTTTACGGGACGATGTGAGCACGGCGAGGCGCCTCCCTATGCTCGACCTCTTCTTGGCCCACGACCAAACAGACCATGTTTGGATTGAAGGGTACGACTTGAACGGACCTGAAAGAAGAGGGAGGGGCATTGATGATGAAAAATTGATTCCGATGGATATTCGAATGTTGTGTCACAAGTTCGCTTGCATGATTGAAGAGTTGCAGTATTCTGCTTTCGAAGATTACGACAGATACGATATTATCGGCGAGGAAATGAGAAATGAAGCCGCCAAGATTCGTAGAAATAAACTGAGCCGTCTTGAATCGTAGCGAGAGTTCATCACTCAACCGCTATTGGTAGGGTCGAACGGCATGGCAGTGGAACGATGCGGGGGGCACATTACGCTCCTGTTTTCGATTTGGAAAGACGCACATTTAGCGCGTTCCCAGGGAAGTCGAGGTGCCGGATTTAACGTCGCTACGGGAGTAGAGGCGACGGTCGAATATGTCTCAACAAACTTGCCCGAAGTCGGTGCACTCGTTTCGGCAGGTTCAGAACTGGATGTTCCGGCAGGACCGGTTGAGAACGGTGCGATTCATATCGAAGTCGTGAACATGGAGGGTGTTGAAGTAGAAAATTCTTCACTCCTTTACGTTGACCTGGTCAATGAGTTGCGGAGCTCCCGGCTGCTCACACCGGCAGATTCGTACAGAATACGAGTGCAACTTGAACTTCCAACAAGCCAAGGCTTTGGAATGTCTGCTGCAGGTCTACTCGCTGTCGCTCGAGGGTTTTACTCCATCACTGGCAAAGGTACTGAAGAACAATATCTTCGCATAGCACACCGTATCGAACGAAAACACGGTTCTGGGCTCGGTGATGTACTTGGCATGTCCAAAAACGGCGTGGAACTGCGATTGCAACCCGGTGCGCCTGGTTCTGGTGGAAAGGTTGTGAGTTTTACCAGCGTACAACCCATTCTCCTCACATGGCAAACCAATGAAAGTCGCCACACCTCAAAATACATCGACGATGAAGGATGGAAGCGTTCTATTTCGGAAGCCGGTGAACGATCAGTATCTCGATTAAAGCTCAAGGATTGGAACTTCGAAAGATGGCCGGATTTGATGCTCGAGTCGCGAAATTTTGGTGAAAACTCCGGATTACTCGATGAACCTGCTCGCAAAAAATTACTCTCTACCGTTCGCAGTGAAATTCTCAAACTTGATTTACAAGCCCGGGTCAATGTTCGATTATGCATGCTCGGGGTTTCAGCATGCGTTTTACCTCGGCGGCTCGACAGCCCCCTCTCATCTGAGGAACTGGATCGAATTGCTGAGTCGTTAAGCAACGCTGGCCTTGGCGTCATCGAGACGCGAATACACTGATTATTCCCCGGGGCCGAGTTTTGACAAGTCCAAAACATTCGCATCCAAAAGCGTACATCCGGGCATGAAGAGATTTGCCGAAAAACCATGCCGATAAACTACGGCTCCACTGCCCCATTCCTCGATATACCGAGTCATCTGTTTCGCCATTTTCTTTCGTTGGAAATCAACATCAGCACCGTAGAAGTGCTTGGCATCAATCCAAGCAACTGGCTTGCCGTTAATCTCGACGTGGTCCAAGAAGAGAATGTCAGGAGTTCGAACCGGCCGCCCTAAGTCTTGTTTTTGCTCCTTCACCATTTCCGGTTGTCTGCGGAGTCGCACGCCTTGGTCTTCAAACCAATCAGCCAATATGTCTTCAAACAAATCAGCCCGTTCCTGTGATTCACCTTGATCGACGTTCGAAACGCGGTCAGCCGCTTCTGCCGCCTCAAATTCAGTTCGTTCACGCTTGCTGAGTTTGCTTGGCTGTCGCAAACTTTCTTTGATTTTAGATTTCGACCAGCGCATCTCGGTGAGAATAATTCTGAAAATATTCATTGGAGGAAAATCAAACCGAGTCGAAAGGTCGACGACACTGACTCCTTCTTTGTAAAGGCGGAGCATGTTTTTGCCTTGGGAGCGTAATCGGCCGTGGCCGTACACCGTCTTTTGCTGGAGCAGGGCGGAGCGGAGTGAGAGGGCTTGCTCAAGCGTCATCTTGTAACCTTCAGCAATAACTGCAATTTGGTCAACGCGTTCATCTTCAAGCCAACCAAATTCGCCTTTGCGCATAACTTTGCCAGCCATAGCCTCCTCATCCTTGAGAGGCACTGGTACAGTGGCCCAATCAAACGAGAATGTCTTGGGCTCTGGAGTATCCTCTGGAAAACCCAACGGCAGTGGCGACTGTTCAAACCGTGAACGGGCCTGCTCCTCCATCCGAGCAATCTCCGAGGCATTACGTTCCTCAAGTGTGGATTTCAGGGTGCTTCCGTAACGGCGCTGTCGATTGTTTCGCCGGCCATCACGGTTCTTATTCGAGCGGTTTTTATTACGCGAAGATGAGCCACCTTGATTGTCTCGGTTCTGTCGGGTCATCGCACATCGTCGTCGCCGACCGTCTTTGAATCCTCGCTTTCAATTTCGACAAAGGCAAGGGGCTGTGAATCGCCAATTGACTCTGTACCGGGACCGGATAAATCATGCAACCACTGTGCAGCGAATGCTCTCGCCTGTGCATTCACTCGCCCTCGGAAAAATCTTGACCACCTGGATACAGTCCACCACGCAGCTATTTCTATGCCGCCTTCGGATTCACAAAGTACAGTCACACTCATCTTCAACGATTTCAATGAAGTCCCAATTGCTTTCCCTTCGCGCTGTTGCCCGAGCCAATCAAATTCCATTTCGATGAACTTTGGTTTGTCACCCTGCCGAATGGCACTTACTTCCCACATCTCCTCGATCAGGCGCTGACGTTCGATGCGATGAAGGTCAAACCGCTGCCCAACATGGAGACTCCCCGTCGATTCGGAAAGAACGCGTTGAGCAGAAGTGTTCCATGATGGCCATGAATCGAGGTTTGCTAGATTCAAACTTGCTTGGATTGATTCTTTTTGCTCAAGAGAACGACGCCATACTCCTTGAGGGGCGTCCATGGAAATCCATTGGTGGGCCCGACATGAACTTGTGGGACAAAAAACACACGGTTTCAAATGCTGTAACATGGTCCGTAAAACATGCGCAAGAGTCTCATTCCATTTTTTTTGGTCTGCGTACTCGTTACCGCAAGTTTGTCATCTGTCCCTCTTCAAAGCGACTCCGCACTTGATTCAAAGGCAAACCCATCTTCTGTCGAAGAAGCCAACAACACCTCATACGGTTGGACCACAAGTTTTGGTGGAGGGTTGATGGATTATGTTGCCAACAGCCTCATGTATCCGAACGGCAGTGTCATCACTTCGGGTTGGTTTCAAGGGAACATTCAGTTTGATGACGTGATCGATCCGGTCGGTGCCAAAGGTGGCTCAGAGGACGTCGACTTTTTCCTCGGCTGGACAGAACCGAACGGCACTTGGATTACAGCCATGAGCGAAGGCTCGGTTACTACGGATTCTGTTGATGCGATAGCATTGATGCCAAACGGTGATTTGATCGTTGCGGGGACATACTGCATGAACAGCATTGGCATCGTATGCGAACTGGAACTGGGCGAATTAGCCCCTCTGGAAAAAGACTCGTACTTCGATGAGGGGAATGCCTTTGTTGCGAGAATGGACGCCTCAAGAGAATGGGTGTGGGCAACACAAATTCGAAACGAAAATGAACTTTTTGTCATCGACATGCTCGTCACACCCGAAAACAACATCCACTTAGCTGTTGGATTCACTGGAGATGTCGAACTGAACAACACCATCCTGGAGGCTTCCACAGACCAATCACTCTTAATTGCGTCTTTCAACGAAAACGGCGAGTCTCTCTCTCATGTGAAAACAGATACCATCGGAGGGATTGAGCCTACTGGGTCGCTTTGCATCGATGGCTTAGGCGCCACATATGTCGCCGCTACTTTCACTGGTGAACTCATTTTCAACGAAACGAATCTCCTCTCCGATGGTCCCTCGGGTATAGCCGTTGCTCGATACTCAGAATTCGGATGGGATTGGGCTCTTACAGCTGGAGGACTTGGTGAAGACCGGATTTGGGATTGCGACGGAAGATCTTCCTCAGGGGTTGAGATTGTCGGCGAATTCAGTGGAAACGCATCCTTTGGGTCCCTCTACACTGGACAATCCAACGGAACAGATTTGTTTGTGGCAGAAGTTTCACAATCGGGTGGATGGGTGGATATTGTGACCGGTGGCGGAGACGGTATTGATCGTGCTACTGGTATTGTTCACAATAAACAGGGTTCCACATTCGTGACTGGAGTGACATCCGCTGGCCTCACTCTCGGACAAGACACTCTCACGGATATCGATGGTTTCAGTGACGAAAATCACTACGATATTTTCCTTGCCGAGTTACTCGAAAATAACACGTGGGAATGGGCCATCTCTGCTGGAGGTGACGGGTACGACGAGGCGGTTGCTCTTGAGGTTGCTGAAGACGGTTCACCGTTACTTTCCTATATTTTCAACGGAGATTTCTCTACAGGCCCGTACAACGCTACTTCCTTAGGGTCCTTCGATATTGGAGTGTGGCTTTACCAGACCGACCGAGACAGCGACGGGGTGCTTGATGGAGAAGACAATTGTCCAAGGATTTCAAACATGGCTCAAACCAATTTTGACGAGGACCTCAAGGGCGATGTATGCGATGAGGACGACGATAACGATGGAATCTCCGATACGAATGACGATTGTCCATTTGGTGACATCAATTGGTTTTCTGAAGGTTCAACGGACCACGACGGCGACGGGTGCAAAGATGCAACTGAAGATTTCGATGATGACGAAGACAACGTTTTCGATCATGTCGACTTATGCCCCTTGGGCCCTGTGGGTTGGAAATCAACTCCGGAAGTCGACGCCGAAGGAGACGGATGTGCTGACATCGATACCGATGGAGACGATTGGGTCGACCAAATGGACAATTGCCCGTTCTTATCCAATCCAATGCAAGCAGACCTTGACGGCGATAATATCGGGGACGGTTGTGATATCGACGAAGACGGTGATGAAATTGCAAACTCAACGGACAATTGCCCTCGAGATTCGCCGGTTTGGACCTCAACCCAAATCAATGACCACGATCAGGACGGTTGCCACGATTCGATCACTGATTTTGACGACGATGAGGATGGTGTTCTCGATGCACTTGATTCGTGCCCCAGAGGCGATGTCCGGTGGAGTGACAGCGCCTCCATCGATGATCACGATGGTGACGGTTGTCGGGACATCAGTGAAGATGAGGACGACGACAGAGATGGAGTGAACGATCGAATTGATAATTGTCCAACCGGCATTTTAGGTATCGCTGCTCAAGGACAAGATGTGGATGGGGACGGATGCATTGACAGTGCCGAAGATGACGACGACGATGAAGATGGAGTGCTTGACATCAATGATTTGTGTTCGCGTACAGTAGCAGGCCAACAAGTGGGAATCACAGGTTGCAGTCAATACCAACTGGATGACGATTTAGACGGCATTCCAAATGCAATTGATTTGTGTCAAAACACTGATTCAGGACGCATTGTCGACCTTGCAGGTTGCCAGGTTGATATCGGTGGTTCCTCAGATGGCGACGCCTCTTCTGAAAGCAAGTTTACACTCTCCAATGGATTGTATGCTCTGGCATTGGCATGTGTGATTGGGGCGGTATATGTTACCTTCTTCAACAATCCAAAGTCCTCAAAAACGGTCAAAAAATATTCAAATTCGGTCGAAGATACTCTCTCTAATGCAGCATCTCTTGGAAGTGAATACCTGCAGGAAGAATGAGTTTTCAACCCAATACATTCAATACCTACACGCCCAAGCGTTTCTTATGAAGTCGTATAAGCGTACTATCCTATGTCTTGCAGTGTTCTTTCTACTCGCAACTGTTCCTGCAATTCAGGGAAGTTCCTCGGGTAAGCATAACCAAGCCTCGACAGGTTGCACTTGCCACTACAATGCTGGTGGCATAACGGCCACCGACGACTTCCCAACATCCTACAACGCAGGACAGGTATACAATATCAACATCGGTCATACTGGTGGAACACAAGCTTTTGTTGGAGGATTTAACGTCGTTGTGAACAAAGGCACACTTCAAAATGCTGGAACCGGAGTCCAAATCCAAAGCGGCACCAGTGCAACACACACCGGCTCTGGTCAACTCGGATGGACCTTTGACTGGCAAGCACCTGTTGGTGGAAGCGGTACTGTAAGCGTCAACATTGCGGTTCTTCAAGGAAATGGAAACAGCCAAAATTCGGGCGATGCATGGGACACAAACAGCGTCTCAATCACTGAAATCGTCACACAAAATACCCCACCTTTGGCCTCGAATGTATTTGTGAGTCTTACTCAGGGCTCCAGTTCAATCACACAAGCATACCATGATCAGGAACTTTTTGCCAACTACGACTATACGGATGATGACGGCGATGTTGAATCAAACACTCAGATTCGATGGACCAAGGATGGCAGTGCAGTTTCACAGCGTAACGATTTCATCAATGTTCCTCAATCGTACACTTCGATAGGTGAGATGTGGACAATGACCGTGACTCCAAACGATGGAACGGATTTGGGGACTGCAGTAGCCTCCTCAAATTCGGTCGAAATTATCGATTATGATTCTGATAACGATGGATACGGTGATCAAAGTGATGCATTCCCGGACGATCCAAATGAACATCAAGATTCAGATTCCGATGGAGTCGGTGACAACGCTGACGTGTTTCCGAACGATGCGACTGAAACCGTCGATACCGATGGAGACGGCGTAGGTGACAACGGCGATTGGGCTCCGAATGATGCAAGTGAATCAGCAGATACGGATGGAGACGGTGTCGGCGATAATGCTGATGCCTTCCCAAACGATGCGACTGAAACCGTCGATACCGATGGAGACGGTGTCGGGGATAATGCTGATGCCTTCCCAAACGATGCCAACGAGTCAAGTGATTTTGATGGCGATGGCGTGGGCGATATCGCAGATGTGTTTCCGAACGATGCGACTGAATCTTCTGACGCTGACAGCGATGGTGTCGGCGATAATGCTGATGAGTTTCCCAACGATGCAACTGAATCGACCGACTCGGATGAAGATGGTGTTGGTGATAACGCAGATGAGTTTCCCAACGATGCAACTGAAACCGTCGATACGGATGGTGACGGGGTTGGCGACAACGCAGATGTATTTCCTGATGACGCCAATGAAACACTCGATACGGATACCGACGGCGTAGGAGACAACGCTGACGCATTCCCGAATGACGCCAATGAAACGCTTGATGACGACGGAGACGGCGTAGGAAACAACGCTGACGCATTCCCGAATGACGCCACTGAAACGCTTGATACGGATATGGACGGCGTTGGCGACAATGCTGATGCGTTCCCAGCCGATGCTGCTGAAACGTTGGACAGTGACATGGATGGCGTTGGCGATAATGCTGACGCATTACCGAACGATGCAACCGAAACGCTTGATGACGACGGAGACGGTGTTGGAAACAACGCTGACGTATTCCCTACAGATGCCAGCGAATCTGCTGATTCAGACGGTGACGGTGCAGGCGACAATGCCGATGCATTCCCGAACGATGCTACTGAAACGCTCGACACCGATGGAGATGGAGTCGGTGACAATGCACAACTGGTTGCAGAAAATCTCGCTGCCGAAGAAAAAGCAGCTCAAAAGCAGATGTTCACCATCATTGGAGTTGTTGTTCTGGTCGTTGGCGCTGTTGGCGCTGTTCTTTTTATGCGCCGTGGAAATGATTCTACGGATGAAGAAGTGAAGCAGTTCGCTTCTCTTCCTGTCCAGCCGCAGGTAACACCTGTCCAGCAAACGCACCAACAACCCGTGACTCAACAACCGGTGGTCGCTGCAGAGCCTGTCGTCCTGCAACAATGGACCGATGAAGCAGGTTATACTTGGCGTAAAATGGACGATGGCTCGAGCTACTGGTGGACTGGAAACGAATGGAAGCGCAGTTAATCAAGCGTAAACAATCGCTGGAGAAAGAGGCATTGAACCACCTGCTCGACCAGTTTGGTCTTCGTCCGATTCTCCAAGGACAACTTGAACCGATTGTAAGCCAAGTTCTTGAGCAATAAAGGCAGAACCGTTCGAAAGAGCCGCCACTTCATCCAGAGAACTGTGAAGGAGAGCACGTGATGCATCGTCCCACTTGAACACTTGAGGTAACATCTTCTTGCCCCAATATCCAATGATTTCACCTTGACGTTCTCCTTGGGCAATTTCCATTTGTGAAAGATGAGCAATGAAGTTCTTGACGCTGCCACCTTGTTCAATGAAGTTGAGTGCTTCAACCGCCATAACCCGTTTCCAGGTTGGAGAGACAACGATTGTTGCGGACTGAGCAGGCCCGTCAAGATGGCGTTCTGCAACATCCTTGATGCGACGCGCAGAATCAAGAACGCTGCGAAGTACCGTCTCGTTATCAAGCGCAGACTGTTCGGCCTCAGTCATCGCAGTCAAGTGCTCAAACTCCACGCCGCTGACAAGCCCATCCATGCCCAGTTCTTGCCACCATTGTTCAGCGAGGTGCGGGGTTGAAACAGAAATAAGGTGGGTCCAAGACTTGAGGATTTGGAGCCCAAGTTCAGCATTCTCTCCACCTCGACGAGTATACCAATTGATATCCTTAATCAAATCGTAATGGGAGATCTCCACCGCTCGTCGCAAATCCAGTGTATCCATAGCGTGTTGGAACTCAGCACAGCGTTGCTTGAGTCGAGCGAGCATCCATGTGTCCATCGGCGAAGGCGATTGGCTCCACCCGAGTAATTTCTCAGGCATCGAAGCCATTTGGATCATCACTCGGTGGTTTGAGGCGATACCAGAATCAGACCAATCCATACCTGCTGTTGGGTTTGCCGCAAACAAGATGAACAAACGGACAGTATCTGCTCCGTACTGTTCAATCATCAAGCCCGGAGAAACCGTATTACCCAGCGACTTACTCATCTTTGCCGAGCGTTCAGAAAGTTCATCTCCACAGTGAGGACAAGGAGAGCCGGAATGGGCCACTGAAAGTGTGAGTTGACAGGAGTCGCACCATGGCGCTGGTGAATTAACCATCCCTTGGCACAGCAACTTATTGAACGGCTCATCAACGGAATGCAAGCCTAAATCCCGCAGTGCCTTGGTGTAAAATCGTGCATAAATCAAATGCATTTGAGCGTGCTCAATTCCACCGCAATAGAAATCGACATTCATGAAGTGGTTCGCTGCGTCCGCATCGAAACACTTGTCATCGTTCAAAGCATCAGTAAATCGTAGGAAATACCATGAAGAATCAACAAAGGTGTCCATTGTATCGGTTTCGCGACGCGCTGGTTTACCGCACTTTGGACAGTCAACATTCAAGAATTCCTCAGATGTTTCAAGAGGGTTTCCTTGGCCAAAGGCTACATCAGTGGGCAATTCTACCGGTAAGTCGTGTTCAGGAACCGCAACAACACCGCAATCTCCACAGTGAATCATAGGTATTGGAGTTCCCCAGTACCGTTGTCGTGAAATGAGCCAAGGGCGGATTTTCCAATTGATGGTCTGCTTACCTGAGCCTTTGGATTCAAGCGCGTCGGTAATGGCTTTCATGGCCTCTTCACCGTACAATCCATCAAAACCTTCGAGAGGAGAGTTGACCATCCAACCGTGGGCAGTATCTGCAGATTTCAATGGTGCATCAGCATCGCCCCCTTCCTCCATGACAAGGACGCGTCGAATCGGTATATCGAATGCTTTCGCAAAATCAAAGTCTCGCTCATCATGACCTGGAACTGCCATGACTGCTCCAGTTCCGTAGGAGGCGATGACAAAGTTTCCAATCCAAATTGGGAGCCTCTGGCCGGTTAATGGATGAAGGGCAAAGCACCCCGAAGGCACACCCTTCTTCTTTTTCATGTCGCGAATTCGATCAAATTCAGCCATCACCGAGACTTCATCGTAGAGGTCTTGCCATGCCGATTCATATTCCGTTCCTTTGACCAATTGTTCGGCCATCGGATGTTCCGGAGCAAGGGTCACAAACGTGACACCAAACAGGGTATCGGGACGGGTCGTGAACACGTCGATGTTCATGCCCTTGCCCTCAACTTCAAATGTGATTTGTGCGCCTTCTGAGCGTCCAAGCCAGTCTCTTTGCAGTGATTTGACGTTCTCTGGGAACGCAATAGAATCCAGTCCATCAACGAGCTCTTGCGCATACTGGTTAATGTTGAGGAACCATTGTTTCATTTCTTTTTGAACAACAGGCCCATTGCATCGCCAGCATCTTCCAGCCTTGACCTGTTCGTTGGCTAGAACTGTTTCACATTGGTGACACCAATTGACCGGAGCGTGTTCTTGATAGGCGAGACCTTGTTCGAAAAACTTGGTGAAAAAGTATTGATTCCACTTGTAATAGCGCGGGTCATGGCTCTTGAGTTGACGTTTCCAATCGTATGAAAAACCCATGCGTTTGATTTGTTGAGTAATCGATGCCATGTTCCGTTCAGTGATGTTGTACGGATGGCCACCTTCATCTATTGCTGCATTTTCAGCAGGCATTCCGAACGAATCGAAACCAATTGGATAAAGAACATCAAAGCCCATCATTCGCTTGTAACGTGCAATAGCGTCACCGATCGAGTAGTTTCGAACGTGGCCCATGTGCATTTTTCCGGAAGGGTAAGGATACATTTCAAGGCAGTAAAATTTAGGCCTTTCTTCTCGGATTTCACATTCAAAAATACGAGCTTCATCCCATTTTTGCTGCCAAGAGACTTCATCAACGGGGCTGTATTCATTGTCCATTTTGAGACCAACCGTCGTGCGAGACAAACCTCCGTATCAACCATTTGACTTGAATGCCACTCTTCATGTGGGTGGAAATTATCGGGTAATCATGGCCAAGACAATCACCGTACGCGTCCCAGTCCGAATTGATTTAGCAGGTGGTTGGACGGATGTGCCGGCCTATTGCCGTGATTATGGAGGTGAAGTGGTGAACTTCGCCATCAATCGATACGTTACTGCTGAAATGCACATTGACGATGAACGTCGTATTTCGGTAAAATACTCATCCGATGTCCCCATTGGTTCTGGGCTTGGAACATCCGGGGCCATGAACGTAGCCTTTCTTTCGGCCATCGCTGGTGAAGGGAAAACGCCTGATGAAATCGCAGAACTCGCGTTCCAATTTGAAGCACTGCTGGGCAACACAGGTGGGCGACAGGACCAGTGGGCCAGTGCATACGGTGGCCTGCAACACCTGCAATTTAGCGGAGACACTGTGACGGCGAGACAACTTCATCCCTCTCCAGAATTCATACAAGAACTTGAACAGAACCTCTTGCTCTTTGACAGTGGAATCACCCACGTGTCGGGAGAACTTCATGATTCCATATGGAAACGATACGCTGAGGGCGACACTGGCGTGCGTGAAGGATTGCATCGGATACGGGCAATGGCTCAAGAAATGCTTGAGGCTGTAGAATCAGAGGACATTCCGAAAATTGGGATTGGCTTGTTCCGAGCCACCAAAGGCGTTGACATGTTGGACTTCGCCATCGGTGCACCTTTTCGCAGAATCTTGCGGCCGCTTTGGGGCAGCCAGATTTTCGGATGGAAAGCAATGGGTGCCGGAGCAGGTGGAATGGTTGGCGTCATGCTTGAAGATGTGATGTATCGTGATGAAGTGATGGCCGTCGCAGAAAAGCACGGTTGGGAACACATCGAATGGGCTGTCGAACCCCAGGGAATTCAACGCACCGTCAATCTTCACGAGTGAAGTCTGTGCTTGTCTCAAGCAAGAAAATTGCCTCACGGGTGAGTTTGTAGCGGTTTTTGAGTCCCATTTTTCGCTTCTCAACCAGCCCAAATTTCTGTAAAGTTCGCAAGTGGTGAGATACCAATTGCTGGCTCTTTTCGAGTCTGTTGGCGAGTTCTGCTTGAGTAGGGAATTCTCCAAGCGGACCATCGTGGTCCAACAACGAGAGAATCTTACCTTGAAGACTGTTCGGGTCGGGAGACAAAGGCGGCACAGGTAAGTCGTCTTCGTTCATGTTTGGGTGAAGGGAATTGGTCAGTGGGTAATATCGAACAAGACGACCGTCTTTCCTTCGCCAAATGCCTTCCTCCGATTCAAGGATTCTCAAATGGTGCGTGATCTGTCCGTTGCTCATGTCCAAAGCGGCCATGAGCGCTCGGAAATGGCATCCTGGGTTTGCAGTGAGGTATCCCATCAAACGGCCGCGTTGGTATCGACCATCGCTTGTTTCATGGGTCCTGCCGATCAAGCCAAGGAACCACAGGCCTGCTGCAGTTGACGGAATGCGAAGCGATTCATTACTGAGAAGAACCGCAAACAGCATGGAAAGAAGCGAACCAGATGCGACAACAACAATCACGGATGGAACGATAATGGCTGCTTGCTCATCCACGGCCTCTTCTTCAGAATCAAGAACTGATTGTTCAACGACCTCTTCTGTTTCTTGGAGTGGAGTTTCCGCCTCTAGAGTTCGCACTTGTACAGACGGTGCTTGGAACATTTCACACGCAGGGTGTGCTGGGGCGTCAACGACCTCGTACGTGCCGCTCCATCCTTGCTGCGGAACCCAAGGACCAAGAAGAGCGCTTGAAAGAAGGATTTGTTCTTCGTCCACTGTTTCAAACATCCAACACGTACCAAGCTCTGTCTGCAAGCCTGACCATGTTCCGCTGACCGTTCTCGGCTCCTCCTCAACGACGGCTTCCACGGTTTGTTCAACAGTAGAAACTTGACCGTCCAACGGCCAATTGAGAGCGAATCCTACACGGACCGGTTGTGATGATTGGAACGTCAAAATCATTTGGTATTGGCCATCATCAAGGGGCTGGGACATCGAGTCGACCATTTCGATGTAGCCTGCTTCTAAGGTAAGCGATTCTGCATCTTCACCGAATGGGAGAACAAAATGTCGTCCTTCGAGTGAATTGCACATGGTGAATTGTTCATTGACTTCTGTGATGGTTGAAAGGTCGATGATGGCAACGCTGAGTGAACATGAGTCAATCCAGCGAAGGTCGACATCTGATTTCATAGCATCAAGAGTCAAATTTAGATTGAATCCCGAACCGGTTGACATCAATTCAGGATAGACTTCAAACTGTGGCGAAGATGCGCAATCGGATGAGGCGTATTGTTGGTATTCGATGGTGTGGTGAACGGCAAGGTGGAATTCGGGTATCTCGGCGACAAGTGAATACTTTCCTGTCGGAACATCGCATCCTTCTAAATCGGTAAATGTCCAGTCTGGTAATGTGAACTGCAACTTGCCGTCTTGTTCGATGGAGTAATCAAGTTCTAGAGCGTTGCAATTCTTGAGAAGTCGGCTGTCGAACACCACTTCGTTCAAATCGTTCACTACCCACATCTCAGCGCGACACGAGTCCGTAAAGTGAAATTCAAGCGTGTCTTCGCCGATGTTCTCGATTTGAACAACAGAGGAAAAGATATCTTGGCCGCTGAAGCGGTACTCAGCCGGAGCGTTTTGTAAAAGTTGCACTTTCGTTCGTGATTGAGGTGAGGTGTCGATTGACTCTGACGCTTCAAGGGTAAACGATGTCGTTTGAAGCAAAGCTTGTGAGGGGAGACTTGCTTGAATCGTGTTTAAACCTTGGAGAAGTGAAGAGTCTTGCAGAAGAACATGTCCAAGAAGAATTTGTTCGTAAGGTTCCAAAGCAGGGACCGAATCAAAACATGACATCGCGAGAGTGGATGCTCCATTGATGTTGAGGTCCACATAGCAATCATCGACTTGTGGGAGAAGTGTAAGTTCAGAAGTGGGGTTTCGAAGGACAACTCCGAGGATAATTTCTTCACCGTGTTGCAAGGGTGAAAGCCGGCTGTTAAGTTCAAGAATAATCTCTAAATCCGGAGACACATCGACGGAAGTTTGGACATAGATTTCTTGAGAAACGACTGTTTCTGTTGCGGAGTGGAAGGCTTGAACGATGTAGGTTCCGGGCTCAACAAAGGAACCGTCTTCTCGGGTTAAATCCCAAGTGAGTGATGAAAAAGAATGTTCTTCCCCGCTGTCAAGGTCCAACGTTTGAGATTGGCCTCGACAAAGAGGTGATTCGTCGACCAGTAAAACTCCGTTCAAGTCGAGAATTTGGAGTGAAACGCCACACGAAGGGTCGTTGTCAATCGATGTATCAACACCGTTGTTCACAATTACTGGGAGCATATTGACTGAATCACCTTCGATGTACCAGTCTCTTTCGAGCGTTGATTGGTCTTGAAGCAAGAAAACGACGTCACCGGATTCTTCACCCGCTGCATACGGAAGAGAGGCGAGCAGAAGCAGCGCGAGGACTGCTACAGTGCAACGCGTACCGCCGGCCATGGTCAACAATCACGGTCATTACTTGAAAGGTAAGCGGTGCAATCGATGTGTAACAAAAAGAGCAATCACAACTTGTTCAAGTCGAGCATGGTCGGTACTGCCCCAGCCTGATCGGCTTGTTGTTGCATCTCGTATTGCTTCCATTCAGGAACCGGTGCACTCTCGCTCCAGCCAAGCGCTCGAGCTTCATCGAGTTGTCCGGCAGCAACGTAGTGGTCAATCCAAGCGAGGCGTCGTTCTTCTTCTTCAGAGAAGGCGATATCCATCTTGGCTTCTTGAGCGCGCTCAGCAGATGCCTTGCGCTTCGAAGATGCCTTGGCTATCTGGGCAACGAAAATGAGGCCTAAGAGCAGCACAATGAGTCCACCCAACGCCATGAAGGTGGTTGAATCGGTTGAGAAACCAAGCGCTGAACCATCACCGTCACCGGTGTTGAGACTCGGGTCCGATGTGATAGCACACTTCACAGCATTTGGACCTGTCAGCACCCCGTTGGTGATGGCAGGATCCCACGGACAGATGTCGTTGCTGTCTGATCTACCGTCACCATCGCTGTCAGGACAACCGTAGCCTTCACTTTCAGTGAACGGCACTGAAGTTCCAAATTCCTTGCGGCATTCATCAGGCTGGAAAGCCGTTTCAGGGCCAAATGGGCCATCTTCACCATCAGGGTCAAACACGCTGTTATCACCGTATCCGTCACCGTCGAAATCGTTCCATTGCGAAGGTTGGAATGGGAAAGCATCCGGCTGATAGAAGCTGGTTTGGTTGTCACCCCAACCGTCGCCATCCATGTCCGACCATTGGTCTTCGATTGTAGGGAAGGCATCGCCGGTTTGGTTGCGGATGGTGTAGGTTTGGCCTGGGTTGTCAAGGTCGTCGATGGTTTCGTTGAAGTAATCGTAATTGTCGCCCCAACCGTCACCGTCGGTATCTTTCCACTGCAAGGTATCGTACGGGAAGACATCATCGACATCAGCCCAACCGTCAAAGTCAGCATCTGGGCATCCGTGACGGTTGTTCTCAAACGATTTACCGAAGACATCTACGCAATCATCGCCACTTGGAACACCGGTGTTGTCACCCCAGCCATCACCATCAGCATCTGCCCACTGGAACGGGTCTTCCGGGAACACATCGATGGGGTCAACAAAGCCATCTTGGTCTGTATCTGTGCAACCTCGAGTGGTGGGGTCAAGAGAATTACCTGAAACGGTAGGACATACGTCTGAGTTACCCTCAGAAACGCCGTCTCCATCTGCATCAACAAAATTGTCACCAAATCCGTCACCGTCGGTGTCCTCCCACTGTAACCCGTCGTTCGGGAAAGCATCGCCGTTGAAGCCACCTGGGTTGTCCCCGTAGCCATCGTTGTCTGCGTCAACCCACTGAGAAGAGTCATCAGGGAAAGCATCGGGATTTGTACCGTTTGGATTGTCACCGCGATTGTCACCGTCACGGTCTGCCCATTGGGTGCCGTCGTTCGGGAACGGATCGCCAGCATTGGAATAGCCATCATTATCCCAGTCTGTGCACCCAATACGGTCTTCAGTTGAGGTTCCTGCTTGGTTTGGACATTCGTCAGCGTTGTTACCGGACTGGTTACTGCCGTATCCATCGTTGTCCTCGTCGCACCATTGAGTTGGGTCATCTGGGAAGGCATCAGCGCCGTAGCAATCGGTTGTTGCCGGCCATCCTGCATCTGGGTCCGACCATCCGTCGGAATCGGTATCTGGGCATCCCAGTCGATCGTATTGAGAATTCCCCCAAATCGTTGGGCAACCGTCTGCACGGTCGCTCATTTGCTCATCGCCTACCCAATCTCCATCGGTATCAGCCCATTGCGTTCGGTCGAGTGGGAAGGTGTCAATATTGTTGGCAACAGAAACCAGCAGCCCTGGCCAATTCTCTCCTCGGAAATTATCCCATGATGCATTCACATAGTTATCCCCAAAGTCGTCACCGTCTGTGTCGTTCCATTGCGTTGCATCGTCAGGGAAAGCATCTCCAGTTTGATTCATGTGAAGTTGAGCGCCGCTGAGGTCGAAATAGTAGTTATCACCGTACCCGTCACCGTCTGTATCTAGCCATTGAAGCGGGTCTGTAGGATAAACATCCCCTTCGTCAGACCAGCCGTCTCCGTCGCCGTCAGGGCAACCAAATCTGTCTTCGGTTGAAGTGCCTGCGACCAACACACATGCATCGGGTTGGAAAGCTGGTGCTGGATTATCTCCATAGCCGTCGTTATCGGAATCGTCCCATTGGGTGCCTTCGCTTGGGAAAGCATCGACGACGCCATCGCCTTGGTCGGTGGTGTTGTAGCCGTCGTTGTCTTCATCAATATCAGCATACCAGTAGTAAACGCCCTCGTCATTCCGACCGTGTGCAGTGACGATGTGTGTGCTGTCTGGACTCCAGGCAATATCGTACATTATACCACATGGATTGCTGTTACCGGTGCCTGAGCAACCGTTGGTCCGTGGGCCGCTGAATG